>ERZ827488.1539-NODE-1539-length-26870-cov-3.644975_pt1 | contig 26870 bp, 24 predicted proteins | sample MGYA00519771_ERZ827488 | MGnify/ENA primary metagenome ERZ827488 (study PRJEB31778, sample SAMEA3449323) | human gut metagenome | biome: human gut; feature: human-associated habitat; material: faeces | place: United Kingdom | collected 2010/2012 ... | reverse complement strand
AAATTTTCAAAAGATACGCATTCACCCCCGCCCATGCGGTGCTGTAGCTCCTATGGACGGGGTACTCTGCTTAGTTTCATAGAATGGATAAAAACGAGTAGAACAAAATGCCCTCCTACTTATAGTATATCATTTTCGTATAATTTTGCATCCTTTTTCTGCATCCGATTCACCATACTATAAGTAGAAGCAAAAGAAAGAGAGGAAGAAAACATGCGTAAAAAGAATATATTGACCTTAATATTACTCGGTTGTGCCAGCTGCCTGCTTATCAGCGGATGTACGAAGAAAGAAAAAACAACTACCGAAGAAACTACCAACCAAGAACAGACTACGAATGATGTGGTGCAGGAAGTAAAATTATCAAAATATGTGAAACTCGGAGAATATAAGGGAATTGAGGTAAATGCAAAAATCCAGGATGTGACAGACGAAGATATCGAAAGCACGATCCAAACTGCCCTCCAAAAGAATCCTATATCGAAAAAAGGAAAAGCAAAGACCGGAGATACAGTTGTTTTGGATTACACCGGAACATACAAGGGAGAAACGGTCCCGGGTGCAGAAGCGAAGGGCGTTGCGCAGATCGTAGGGGCAGACTTTTATATTGATGGTGTAGCAGATAAGTTAAAAGGAGTAAAAAAGGGTGATACCTTTAGCGTGAAAAGCAAACTTACAGATGCCATTTTCGGGGATTACGTAGGGAAAAAGGCTACTTTTACATTTACCGTCAAGAATGTCCAGAAAACATTATCGGAACCGACCGATGCATGGGTGAAAAAATACGTGGATGGTTGCAGCACTGTTGAGGAATATAAAGCATCCATCCGGGAGGATCTGGAAAAACAAAACAAGGAAAAAGCAGAACAGGAAGCAAAACAGGAGGCGTGGGATACCGTTATGAAAAATAGTACAATCCACGAATATCCGGAAACGATCCTGGCAATCGGAGAACAGATGTACGATGACTTGCTAAAAAGATATGCCGATACCGCCAATACCGATGAAGACGGATATTTGGAAACCATAGGGGTTAGTAAAGAAGAGAACAAGAAAAAGCGTGAAGAATATGCAAAAGATATTGCCAAACGGATCATGGTATGTAATGCGATCTGTGAGAAGGAAGGCTTCGAAGTTGGTGATGAAGGCTATCAGGAGGAACTGAAAGCCATGGAAGAAAAAAATAGTATGACGGAAGAACAATTAGTCACCGATTATGGGGAAGATGAACTGGAACAGAGTATTCAGATGAACCGGGTCGTGGCACTGATCATAGCAGAAATGAAAAAATAACTAAATATCTAAAAGAGAACAGGCTTGAAACGGTCTGTTCTCTTTTTTGTTCCAAATGCGTATCCGATTCTCCATACTATAAATAGAGGCGTATATGCCCAATCATAATTTTTAAGGAGGGCCAAAATATGGCAGGTAGTATTTTTCTTGTAGTTTTAGTAATCTTCGCTATCGTGATCATCACATCCTGGATCAAAGTTGTCCCACAGTCGGAAGCATATGTCGTGGAACGTCTGGGAACATACCGGGCGACCTTTGAGACCGGCTTGCATTTCCTGTTACCGATGTTAGATCGTGTAGCAAAGAAAGTAAATCTCAAAGAACAGGTAGTGGATTTTAAACCGCAGCCGGTGATCACAAAAGACAATGTAACGATGCAGATCGATACCGTAGTCTTCTTCCTGATCTCAGATCCCAAACTCTATACCTATGGAGTGGAAAACCCGATCAGCGCAATTGAGAACCTGACAGCCACTACACTGCGTAACATTATCGGTGAAATGGAACTGGACGAGACCCTGACATCCCGTGAAGTGATCAACACCAAAATGCGTGCTTCCCTGGACCAGGCGACAGACCCATGGGGTATCAAAGTAACCCGTGTGGAACTGAAAAACATTATTCCTCCGGCAGCGATCAAAGAAGCCATGGAGAAACAGATGAAAGCAGAGCGTGAACGAAGAGAAGCGATCTTAATTGCAGAAGGCGAAAAGAAATCTGCGATCCTGGTAGCCGAAGGTAAAAAAGAATCTGCGATTCTGGAGGCAGAAGCAGAAAAACAGGCAGCGATCCTTCGCGCGGAAGCCGAGAAGGAAAAGATGATCCGGGAATCCGAAGGTGAAGCAGAAGCGATCCTGAAGGTTCAGCAGGCGAATGCAGATGGTATCCGTTTCCTGAAAGAAGCAGGTGCTGATCAGTCTGTCCTTACACTGAAGAGCCTGGAAGCATTCTCTAAGGCAGCCGATGGGAAAGCAACCAAGATCATTATTCCATCCGATCTGCAGGGACTTGCAAGTCTGGCAACTACCTTTAAGGAAGTTTCCAAAGAACAGTAGTATTAGGGGGCAGAGAGATCTGTCCCTTTTTTAACAGGAGGAATCGATTTTGAAAGAAACAAATAGAAAAGTACAAAAGATTGGAAACATTGCATTGGCAATCGGAATCTTTGCCATTTTTTTCGAAGACCTGCTCCCGATCTTATCCTATGTTTCCATGGGCGGTATCATCATCAGTTATTTGACGAACCTGTTTAATGAATATGCGGTAAACAAAAAAGTCAGTCCCATATCGGTTCTTTTATGTGCCGGAGTTGTCTTTTGGCTGGTAGCCGGAAATGTATTCAAAAACCCCTACGCTCCGGTATTTGGCAGGGCGATCATTTATGCGTATTTGATGTACACATCCTACCAGATCTTGAAAAAGGTCAATAAGGGGTTTGTTGCCATTGCGGCAGTATCCACAGGGTTATGTTTCCTGACTGTTGTGTATAACAACAAGATCGTGGAAGCTGCCAATCTGTTATTCTCTGTTTTTGTTATCTTGAAATTTCTGGATCCGATCCTGGAAAAGATCGCCCTTAGACACCGGGCAAAACGTATGGCAGCTTTAGCGGAAGATCCGGAATATAAGGAGTCTGCTTTGGACAAGGCAAAGGATGCTACAAAGACTTTGAAGGATATTTTGGCGATGGAGGATTGATCTGACTATGAGTAAATACAAAGAAGAGGAAGAAACAAACATTCGCTATTTGGATTCTCTGGATTTGGATAGATTTGTAGAGTTATCGAACGATGTTGGTACTATCATGGATGCGATTCGGGAAGTTTTCGATGATAGTCCTGGACTGCCTGCAGAATTACAGGGATGTATATTTAATTGTGTAGGAGAAGAAGAATTTGCCTACTATCTGGCGAAAAGATATGGAAAGCGGGTTCAGGAAGAAGTCCGATATATTTTACGATAAAAAAACAAAAAAGAAAGGAGTAGTACCACAGACTACTCCTTCTTTTTCTTTACTTAACAATACAATACTTCACGGAGAAAAATCATAAAAACTACAAATCGAATTCAACGGAGCGGAATGCCCGCTGTTTGATCTTCTCGCTGAGCGGTTCTCTTGTCAACGTAGAAGTCAGTTTTTTCAGATCTTCCATGTCTAATTCCCTGTAACCAATCAGGTGTGCCCAGCACTTTTCAGGGACATTTGCCCATTCCGCGGGGCTGTTTTCAACAGAGACACCCTTCGGAATAAATGGAATTCGATCAGAATAGAAACTGTCAAAAAACAATTCGACTGCAAACCACTCCTTCCGTCTCCAGGTAAAAACAATTAATCTTTCCATCCGGCTTACATGAAACTGCGAAAACGAAAACCAAACAGGCTTTCCCTCATCCAGAAAGTCGAGATGAGAATTTAAAACATCGACGGCTGGAACTTCTTTTCCTTCCACGAGTTTCGGAGTCATCCGCAGCAGCAGACCACATTTTTTGGTAACTTTTCGGTTAATAGCCATATCTTTTACCTCCACAAAGTATTTTGACAAACACCGCTGACAAATCGCGAAAATATTATGAACGCAATTATCTAAGCAATTGTAGCTACGATTGTCGTATCTTTATTATACATGATTTTGAAAAAAATACAAGGATTTTTTTCAAAAAAAGATTCCGTACTAAAAGATCACCGACCAAAACGGTCCCAGGTCTTTCTTTTTTGCCAAAATTAAGCTGCAGGAATGTTATATAAAGGCAGTATAGCTGCAAAAGGTGATAAAAGGTATGTAAAGGTGGTAACAGGTGCCTTATGGAACTGTTCTGGACAGTATCGATTCTGATTTCATTATTTTGGAAATTTTTGTTCAAAAGTGGTCTGATCCGGGAAAAATTCTCCATACTATAAATGAGAAGATTTTTTTATGGGAGGTGATAAAGATGTCAGAAGATTCTTTTCCTGTTTTCAAAATGACATTACTCATCGTTTTTACGATCTTTGTAATTGGGCTTGGATCTTTCGCAATGAGATGTGTACAAAACAAATACATTGTAACAGAATACAATTCCAAAAAAATCGTGGCAACTGTTGTGTGTACAGAAAAGAAAACAATTCTAAGAATTCCTCCTTTTCCAGATAAAAAAGAAACAACATTTGTATATGATGGAGTAGCAATCACAACGAACTCTGATGAAGTCTATGCAGAATGTGAAAAAGGAAAATCCTATCAGGCAATCATTAAGATTGCAACACACAAGAAAAATGGAAAGAAATTGTACTTTTTGGAAAATGTCGCAAATGAGCCGGTATCAGAAAATGTAAATGAGTAGATTTTTTCAAAGCAGAAATTGTATTCCGATTCACCATACTATAAGTAGAAACGAAAAAGGAGGTCATGCATCATGAGAGCAAAAACAAGAACAATAACGATGTCAAATAAAAAAGCAGATGCCTTAAAGGCAGAAGTTGAACGAAGAATGAAGACTGGGGAGACATTCAGCCTTAGTGAAATTCGGATGATCATGAAAAGTACCGGGTTAAGCTATGCCCAGGTGATCAGTCGAACAAAGAGCCTGAAAAGAGACATGGAAAAAGAACAGGAAAAACAGGGAGCAGATTTTAATAAGGAAGAATTTATTTCCCAGGCAATGGACAATGCGGGTAAGTAGATTCCTTCTTTTGGGAATGTTTTTTGTGTGCAGCTTTTCTGCCTGCGGAAAAATCTGGAATCAGAAGCTGCGGTTGCATTATCTGTAATAGGGAAAATAGTATTTTTTGCATTTTGGGTCTGTTTGTCGAAATAGTTGCTCCAAAATGCAACCTGTTTCACCATACTATGTATAGAGGGATATATAGTTTCGAAATAATCTGGCTCGTTCGGGTCAGCCCTTTCAAAAGTAAAACTCGAACGGATTCGACATACTATATATGAGAGGAAATTTTTCCTCGTCCCTCAATACATTTTTGCCGGGAAACAAATCAATCGATCATCGGTGCATGATGGATTGCAAAACAGTAACTATCATTGTTATGTTTTTTTGTTTTCCCGGCGCTCCTCAAGAGAGGGCCAAAATGGAACCAGATTCTACATACTATAAGTAAGGGAAACTTTTCAGATTTACCTGGCAGGAACATGGAATTCCTGGAGCAAAATGAGATCCGGTTTACCATACTATAGATAGGAAGGTTTTTATACAGGAGAATGCCAGAAGGAAAGTACATGAGCTGCCTGATAAAAAACATGACCAAAATAGAACCTGTTTTGACATACTATAAATAGAGGAGAGTAATTCTTTCCAAAGAACAACTGCATAACGTACATTATAATAAGAAGAAACTTTTTAGAAATCCAATCATTCAATCATTATTTTTATCAAATCCATTTTTTAGAAATCCAATTGGAACGGTGGAATCATATCCCCATTCTATCTCTCATCGAAATTTATCCAAAACAAAATCAATTTCATATCGAAAAATAGCGTGAGTTTCAGCCATTGAAAAGCCACATATTGGACAAGCTTCGCCAGCGACCGTATCAGTGCAAATAACCAGAAAGGAGGCATCTTTTGGATGCTACTGATCGGTTTTATGCCCGCCGCCAAAGGGCAAATAAAAAGGGAGGTAAACGTCTAATGAAAGCATTTTTGGAAGAGTACGGTGTCATCGTGGTTGCAGCAATCGTAATCATGATCATCGTAGTATTCGCTACACCGGCTGGAACCAGCATTAAAACTGGTATTGAAACAGCTATCAAAAAACTGACAACAAAACTGGGTCAGACCGCTGAAATCAGCGCATAATCGGAAATCTGCGCCTTGTGTGCTACGTATCCGAAATGATGAATCTTGGGAAGAGATGTGTCGATAGGGATACATCTCTTTCTTAATTTTTGAGAAAGGAGACAGGGGTTCTACTCCCTATTTTAAAATATGATTTCAAATTGGAATTTTAAAGAGGAAAGTTATGGACCGTTACTGCCATTTGTAAAAGATCCGTTGATCACAGATATCAACTATAATGGATCGGATGTGTGGCTGGAACATCTGGAAAAAGGCCGATATAAAGCCGATATCCAGTTGACTCCTGAATTTGTCCAGCAGTTCAGCGTCCATATTTCCAATGTTGTATCTGAACAGCTGAATAAATTTAATAACGTACTAGAGGCTGAGACCGAGACCCTTCGTATCTCGATCATCCACCCGTCCGTAACCGATACCGGATATTCCATATCTATCCGAAAAACACCGGCAGTTATCCGTCTCCATGAAGATGAAATGCTGAAACAGGGGTATTTCACGAAACCGATCCTGGCGTTTTTGAAAAACTGCATCAAGGCAAATATGAACCTGGTGTTTTGTGGAACTCCTGGAGCCGGTAAAACAGAACTTCTGAAATACCTGACGCAGTTCATCCCGATGGATGAAAAGGTTATGACCATTGAGGATAACCTGGAGATCCATTATAAGAATATCAACCCTGGCGCGAACTGTGTAGAACTGAAAGTAGATGAAGAACTGTTTTCCTACACCAAGGCAATTAAAACAGCCCTGCGTCAGAACCCACAGAGGGTCCTTCTTTCTGAGGCCCGTTCCACAGAGGTAAAATACCTGATGGAATGCTTCTCTACCGGTATCAGCGGACTGACAACTCTGCATACGGATGATACCAGGAAGATCCCAGACCGTATCCTGAACATGGTTTCAGATTCCTATGCAGCAAACCGTATGATCAACGATGTATATACCTTCATTAATGTCGGGATCCTGATCCGTAAAAAAGTTGTGGATAACCGTATTATCCGTAACGTTGACCAGATCTGTCTGTTCGACCGTGACAACGATACGAATACGAAAGACCTGATCGTGGAAAATGGAACGCAGATCTCCCAGAAGATCCCGGACAACTTATTGAAGAGGTTCCGGAGGGCAGGTATCGAAGATCCATTTGTATTTACTAAGGAGGGTTGATATGGCAAGAGAACCCAAGAAAGTAAAAGAAAAGAAAATGCATTTTTGGAATTATCTGAATTTTAAGAAGATGCAGGCGGAGGTCAACCGGTATGGTATGAGCATTAACATGACCGATTACCTGAAATTCATCGGGCTGTCCTATTTGGCGATGATCGCATTTTGCTATGTGTTTAAACTGCGCTGGCTGTGTATCGCTGCAGTTGCTGTCGTGATCACACTGTTACTTCCTTCGATCTTTATGGCACAGTTTCGAAACATGTATGAGACCAAGCGGTTTGAGGATGTCAATTCTTACCTTGAACAGATGTTGTATTCTTTCCGCCGACAGCCGAAGATCCTGATCGCCCTGCAGGATACTTTAGTCCTGTTTTCCGAAAATACAGAAGGTGGTTTTTATAAAGTTATCAATGAAGCGATCCAGTATATCCAGGCCGGACAGAGTCAGGGGGATATCTATAGGGAAGCGTTCTCTATTATCGAAGCAGAATATGGCTGTAAGAAGATGGAAAAAGTCCATAACTTCATGATGAAGGTAGAACAGGACGGTGGTGAGTGCGAAGGTGCCATTGAGATTCTTCTTCTCGACCTGAAACTCTGGGTAGACCGGATGTTTGAGTTGATCCAGGAAAAACAGAAGATCAAAGTCAATGTGACCATTGCGATCGGCCTGTCCCTCTTGATTGTTGGTATGGCGATCTATATGATCCCGTCTTCTTTCAATGTAACCAATCAGTGGCTGTCCCAGATTGCTACCACGGTCAGCCTTTTGCTGGATGTCTTTATCTGGTATTTTGTACAGAACAAGCTGTCCGGAAACCTGATCAATGTTGACCGGGATGAACCATTTGAAGAGATCAAACCGGCCTATGACCTTGTAATGCATGGGGAGGAGCGGAACAAAAAAAGTCGCAGAAATGCATTGATCGCTGCGGTTGCCATCTTTGTCGCAGCTGCCGCATGTGCAGCCACCTTTAGCGTACAGGTAGGGGTTGCAATGATGGCATTTGGCGTATTGATCGCGATCCATCCGAAACGACATTTTAAACACTGTTTCAAACGAGCGTCCCGTGCAATCGAAAAGGCATTCCCGGAATGGCTGTTAAGTCTTTCTTTGCAGATGCAGACGGATAACGTCCATGTTTCCATTATGAAAACGACCGGAGAAGCTCCGGAGATTTTACGGGAAGAGCTTCGGAAGTTATCGGAAGGCGTGGATAAAAATCCTGGGGAACTGAAACCGTACATTGACTTCATGTACCGGTTCCATATCGCAGATATTACCTCTGCAATGAAGATGCTGTATTCCATGGCAGAATTTGGTGCCCAAGACGCACAGGAACAGATCCACACCCTGGTAGAAAGGAATACATCCATGATGGCAAGGGCAGAAAAAATGCGTATGGAAGATTCCCTGGCAGGTATCACGATTACCATGCTGCTGCCAATGATCACTGGTGTATTGAAGATGATCGTTGACCTTGGCCTTGTGATGTGGAGCATCCTGCAGATCTCGAATCTGTTATAAGTAACAAACAGGGAGGGTGTACGATGAAAGAATTTTTGGAAGAATACGGCGGTATGGTGATCATCTGTATCGTGGGCATGGCGATCGTCACTGCCCTGATCAACTCGTTGAACACGATCACAGCACTATAGGAGGGGATTGTTATGAAAGAAATGTTGGAAGAATATGGAGGCGTTGCGGTCTGTGTAATCATGGGCCTTGTGATCCTCGGGATCTTTATCAGCATGTTCAAAGGAAATGGATCCCTTGCCAGCGATGTCTGGAAAGTGCTGATGAGTCCTATGTTATAGGAGGTAGGGTATGCGGGCAATCTTAGGAGAATACGGAAAAGTGATCGTGTGTGCGATCGTGATCCTTTCCATTTTTGGGTATTGTTTCACCTTGAAAAGTGGATCCGTTGCGGCAAGCCTTCCTTCCCCAACGGTGACAGTAAAAAGTGATGATTCCTTCAATCTGGTGGATGATGTTTCCAAACGGGCATATCCCACCATTACAGTCCCAAAAGCAGACTGTAAGTTAAAGATCAAAAAAACTTACAACCTGCTAAACCAGAATACAGTCCATGTTTCTGCGACAAATGCAGACGGCAATGCGTTATCTTATTCTGTAACCAGGATTGAATTTCCGGATGGAACGGTAAAGGAAAAGGAAGCTGCAGAATCATCTGCATACAGCGTGTCCAGTAATACAACCGGGACAATGAAAGTCACTTATATGACAAAAGAGACTTATAACGGACGGGAACTGAAAACAGAAAAAACGGTCCAGTTCCTGTTCGACTAAAAGGGTCCCCTGTATCCTACAGGGGGCTTTTCTTTTTAGAATTCACCATACTATAAGTAGGAAAACATTTTGGAAAGGAGGCCCGCCAGATGGTGGGGCGGAGACATTCTCCGTTTATAAAACATGAAAGGTTCCATTGAGACGATGCTTGGGATCATCCTGCTGGCTTTTATGGCTTTGCTCGGAACATCCTATATCACGGCATCTTTGACAACACAGAAGGCTCAAAATTACCATGCAGCAGTCGTGGCAGAGTTGGAGGCATCGGATTTTTCCACCAGTGTCGTCAGTTCTTGTAAGACAAAAGCAAGGGACAACGGTTACAAAAACCTGACAATCACGGTGAATGGAAATTCCGATACCGGGAAATACGCAAAAGTCGTCCTGGATTATGACTATGCGATCCCGTTATTAAACCGGGTGATCGACCATGAGATCGTAGGCTACGCAAGATAGGGGGAAACAGATATGAGAAATGTAATGATCGGGTTTTTCTCCATCGTGATCCTGCTGTTAGTCAGCCTGTCCTTAACATCTTCCTCCGGTAAGACCATGAGGCAGAATGAGCTGGATTCCAGCCTTTCTTCTGCCATGATGTCTTCCATGGAATCATTGCAGAAACGGGCAGACAACGATGCGAAAACAGACCTGACGGACCAGCAGTTTATCGCAGATGCGATCCAGGCAGCCCTGGTAAAAACAGATGCAGACGCAACGTATAAAGTAACCGTGTACCAGCTGGATGCCCAAAAGGGACTCCTGGATGTCGGTGTAACGGCAAAATACGCACAGGTCATGCACTCTGGTAAAGTTTCTGCAAGACGGTGTATCGTCCTGGACGATTACAAGAATGATCTGGATGAGTATTTTACCGTGGTCTTCAAAGACGGCGATTCCGTGGTAAAACAGATCCAGCTGTATGGTGGGGATCTGCTGACCGCACAGATGCTGCCACAGGGCAATGGCTATGGAAGTGCTACCTGGCAGTGTAATGGCATTACCTGCAGTACATCCAGTATGCCACAGGTCTTTGTGACAGGGGATATGACTTTTACGAAAAAATGAGGAAAAGCCTTGCAAGTTTTGCAGGGCTTCTTTTTTTTTGCAAAATGCTTTTTGTTTTTGGACCTGTTTCTACATACTATATATAGGAAAATTTATCAGAGGTTCAGCCATTTTGTCTGCAGCTGTCGATGTGTTTTGGGATACCCCAGGGAGGTGATGAAAAAAACCGCATGGCTGGCGGTGACGGGGTTTACAGCCACGAAACACGAAAACACGTACCGTTGGATGTTCGAACCTAAACGGTACATCGATACAAGGAGGACAAAATTTATGCATAAGTTCTTTAGAGGATCCAAAAAGACAATTGCAGCAATGATGGCCGTCCTTATGTTTACTTCTTCAACGGGCGGATACGCCCAGGCCGGTATGATCCAGGATGCCTTCCCGGAGACACAGGAAATTGTGCAGGATGTGCAGGAGAATACCGATACACCAGTAACTGAAGATGCGGAAACGGTCGTTACCAAACCGGATACGGAGGTGCCGACAGGGGAGCCAACAAAAGAACCTGCAGAAGACTCTGCGGAAGGCTCTGTGGACAACCCTACACCGGAAGTGACCGAAACACCAAAACCTACAGAAAAACTGGAAGAAAAAAACAAGGATGCATCAAAAGAGACCACCGCTGATTCTGAGAAGAAATCAGAAACTTCCGAAAAGAAGGAAACGTCTGAGGATTCCAACGAGTTGAGTAACACGGTAACACGGTTTATACAGGAAAAAGATTCCTACGCCTATATGGAGCAGATCACCAATATGGACGACCTGCTTTCGGAAATGAACGAGGAACAGTTGTATGAACTTCTCTATTTTATGCGTCTGAGTTTCTTATCCGAAGTGCCGGAAAACCACAGCCAGACACTGGACACCTATTATGAGATCCTGAATGCTTACATCAGAGCAAAAACCGGAGATCCCAAACAGGAATGGCAGGACCTGGTATTGCCATATCTTCCTTATTATCAGGAAGGGATGAAAACAACCAAGGACTATCTGGATGTAGTAGATGGCAAAGATTTCGACCTTTCTTATCTGGAAGAGCAGTTATCGTCTTTGGAAGACTGCCAAGATTCCGATATCTTGGCTGGCAGGGCAGAACCTGTAACCATTGAAGCAGCGATGGAGAGCGTCCGTCAGGATGTCCTTGATGGAAACCCTGCAGATGCGATCTGGACCATGTATCATTATGGTTATATGGCAGATGTTTTGGCAGAACTGGATTACGAAACCTTAGAAGGATTTTTCCAGGGACTGGGTGAGGATGATCGATTTGTCTTCAATACCTTAGCAGGATATGAATATTTCCGGTTTGTAGACCAGGGATATGCGCTGGACGGATACAAGGAAAAAGCAGAAATGCTCCAGTATTTTTATCAGGAAGCAGCAGAATCTGATGCAGCAGACCAGATCTTACTTTCATATCTGAATAAACAGGACAAAAAAACCTACAGTTCCGTAGAAGCTTATGTGGCAGAAATGACCAAAGATTCTTCGGAAAACTTTGCTGAAGTGATGGAAGCCTGGAACCTGTTTTTAGCAGGACGGGTAGACACTCTTGTAAAAAAAGTGAACAAAGAAGAGATCAAGGATGAACCGAGTAAACCAGAGGATTCCCACGAACCTTTGGCACCGGACACGCCGGATGTGGATGTGCCGGATACCGGGGATTCTACCGGGGATAACCTTGGAGGAGCCGGGGACGATCTGCCGAAAAAAGATATCGGCACTGGGGACACTTTATCCGATGTGGAATATCCTTCGTTAGGAAAAAACTATAACGATGGGATCGCCCTTGCATCAGCACAGTACAATAAAAATGTAAACGGCGGCCAGTGGGTGGCTATCAGTAATACCTGGTATTTTGTTCAGTCCAACGGACAGATTCTTTACAACTCCTGGGTTCTGGATGGAAACGACTGGTATTTCATTAAGCCGAATGGCTGGGCAGTCGTAAGCGCTTATGCAGTAATTGATAATGTTGCTTATCATTTCAATGCCAAAGGTGCAGATGATGGTAAGTTAAGCCAGGGCTGGGTTGTCAGCGACATTAATGGCGGATGGTATTATATTTATAATGGTACCGCCCAGTATGGCTGGGTTTGGCCACAGGAAAAATCCGTAGCGGATGCTGCCGGTAATACGTATTGTTATTATTGGTGCGGACCTGCCGATGACCGTGTGATGCGTGCCAATGGATATTATTCCATCTGGTGTGCAGAAGCCGGACAGAACCTGGATTATTATCTGGACAGTGCCGGACATCAGATCCAGGCAACGATCGGTGGAAACAGCTATTATAGTGCATTCAACGCTAATAACGGCGCTATCGATTGTGCATGGAATGGCTCTACAGTAGTATTAAAAGGCGGAAACCATAATGTATCCGCACAGCATGGTATTTATAACAAAAATGTGACCATCACTACTGATGGAAGTCACCGCTGTTATATCCGAAATAGCAGTACAGCAACCGGAGCAAACCGCCCTACCATCCTTTATATTTCCGGTGGAACCTTAACCATCAACGGTTATATTTCCTGGGATGGTGGAAATAAGAATTCCGAAAAAGCCGCCTCTGATGTCCTGATCGCGGAAAATGGCGGTACATTGACCTTTGACAGTGCCAACGCAAAAGTTTTTAACTGCAACCAGGGACTGCATGGAACATCAGATGTCCCGAATGGCGCGAAGGTTAATTTTTACGCCGGCGAAATTTACAACTGTTTGCTTGGTATCGGTACATACAATAACGTTACCATGACAGGGGGTACGATCCGCAATTGTGAGCAGGGTGTCCATTTGAATGCCTGCTACCGGGATATTGTGTGTGATATCACCGGGGGTACGATTAAGGACAATTCATCCTATGGGGTTGTTGGACTCGCTGCTGACTGGGGATCGCCACACAAAGTAACTCTTACTGTGACAAAAGCAAATGTCTTTGGCAATGGTTATGGTGTCGGTCTGACTGGTTCTGTAACAGCAAACAGTTCTTTAAAACTTGATAACGGAACGAATATTCATAATAACACTCATGTTGGTACTTTTGTTGAAAGTGGTTCTATGAATGTTGGCGCAACTGCTAATGTTGATATTGTAAATAATGGCGAACGCGGTGCAGTTGTAAATAATGTACATTCAACAGGCACATTTAATAAAGCAACAATTACAGGAAATGGAAATAGTTCTATGACTGGTGCTGGTATTTATACCACAGGAACCATTTCCACTACGACTAATACGAATATTTCCGAAAACAAAGGAACACAGGGTGGCGGTATCTGTGGGGATGGAAACGCTGTTTTAACTATCAATGGCAGTACCATCAACAGTAACACTGCCAATGGTTGTGGTGGTGCAATCTGTTCTTATGGAACTTTGAACTTGAATAGTGGCACTTTAAAGAAAAACTCCGCAACTGGAGATGGTGGCGCGATCTGGTTCAAAAAAGGTTCTATCAATGCAACCATCGAAGAAAATTCCGCAAACGGTCTTGGTGGTGGCGTATCCCATAGCGGCGGTAGCGCGACCGACCATATCAAAGGCGGAACGATCAATAACAACAAAGCAAATCAAGGCGCTGGATTGTATACCGATGGAACGTTGGTAATCGACAATGGCTCGATCAATAATAACACTGCATCCGGAAACGGTGGCGGTATTATGAGCAACGGACCTGTAACCATGAATGCTGGAACTATTACAGGAAACTATTCCGGTTGGGATGGCGGTGGCGTGAACTCCCATGCAAACTTCAATTTTAACGGTGGAACCATTCAGAATAATACAGCGTATTGGCTGGGTGGAAATATCCATCAGCAGTCAGTCAACAGTGCAAATGTAACATTTACCGTGACATCTAAAACTCCAATTTCCGGAGGTAAAGCCGAAGGATCTGGTGGTGGTGGTATCTGTGTATATGGTACTGGTGCAAAAGTAATCCTGAATGATGGAACATCCGTGAAAGATAATACTGCACCTGTTGGTGGCGGGATCGATAGCAACGGAGCTGTTGAAATAAAGAACGCGATTATCAGTGGAAACTCTACAACAGGAGTTGGTGGCGGAATTGCTCTCTTTACTGATAGTTATGGAACAGGCTCATTGAAGATGTCTTCTGGAATCATTGAAAATAATACTGCTGGAACAGAAGGCGGCGGCTTCTGTGGTTCGAATTTCACTATGACTGGTGGAACGATCCAGAATAACAACGCCGGCACAGTAGCAGGTGGTGTTTTGGTCAATGGAACCGGTGCTTGTAGCATGAGTGGCGGTACGATCACAAATAATACATCCACGTATAGTGGTGGTGGATTATTTGTCGATGATAATACTCCATTTACTATGGGTGGCGGAACGATCAGTAACAACACGGCCGGTGGAGATGGCGGTGGTATCTACAATGATAATGGAAACATTACATTAACCGCTGGAACCATTTCCGGAAATAAAGCCCAGTGGGGCGGTGGCATTAACGATTGTGGTACCGTTACAATGAAAGGCGGTACGATCAGCGGAAATTCTTCAACTTCAAAAGCTGGTGCTGGTATCAATGTTTCTACGAATGGAAAACTCACCATGTCTGGTGGTCAGATCCAGAAAAATACTTCTGCTGAAACTGGTGGTGGTATCTGTAACTTAGGTACCCTAGAAATCTCCGGTGGAGAAATCTCTGGGAATACGACCAAATACAGTGGTGGTGCAATTTACAATTCCGCACAGGGAAAAGGAACTACGATCACAGGTGGAACCATTTCCGGTAACAAGGCTGAAACCTATGGTGGCGGTGGTATTTACATCGAAGATAATTCCAAAGTCACTATGACCGGTGGAACGATCAAAGATAATACAGTCAAAACCAATGGTAAAGCCATTTATCAGAATGGCACCCTGAATCTTGGTGGCGCTGCAGAAGTCCTCGGTGATATCTATCTGGGAACAGGAAAGATCATCAACGTGGTCAGCGACCTCACCAAAGCGAATCCGGAAGTAGCCATGGCTGAAAATGACACCTATAAACAGCGTGTCATTGCCGAGTATTCTGCAGATACCACATCTTTCAAGAATGGTACCGATGATACAAAGCGTTACAGCCTGGAAACCACTACTGCAGGATATGCCAAAGCGAAAAACATCAAAATTGATGATAACGTAGACAAAGGCAAACTGTATCAGGTTTGGCTGAATAAGACTGACTTACCGATCCGTGTCAACTACATCGGAAGGTATGCAGACTCTGGATCCGTAAAAACCGAGATCGTAGAGCCGGGTACTGAAAAGTACACCGTGCAAAAGAACTCCGGTTATACGGGTTATAGCAGAAAAGCATATACATTCCAGGGTTGGGCAATAATTCCATCGTATAAAAAACCTGCATATTCTGAAAAAACAACAAATGTAATTACTTATGACGATCTGCGGGATATTTATCTGGAACAGCAAGAGGCTGGTATCACTGGCGATATGTTCAAGACCCAGAGTACCGAATCGTCCAGATCGGTAGCCGGTATTGCATTGGCAGCGATGCAGAATGCATTATCCGGACTAATCTTCCCGGTCCAGGTACAGGCAGCAGAAAATGACCAGGTATGGGATGTGTATATGCTGGATACCTGGGATAAAGTTCCAACCATCAAATGGACGGAAAATACATTCTGGGAAGGAACAGATGTCTACAAAGCAGACCTGTTGAAAAACATCCAGATCATGGATGAAGAAGACGGAACCATTGATGTCAGCAAGCTGGTGATCAATTCCATCACCTACAGTGCCGGTAAACTGGAAAACGGAACCAAAGCTGCTTCCTATACGGTCAACTACCCGAAGGGAATGCAGGATTCCGATAAACTGGATACCTGGTTCATGCAGCTGGATAAGAACGATTCACCGGTCACACATGTTTTGCATTGTTCGGTTACGGACTCTGCCGGAAATGTGGCAAAAGCGGACATTACCGTCAAAGTGAAATACAATGAATTTCCGACCATTACTGCCCAGGATCGTTACTTTACCCTGGAAGAAGCACAGGGTGGACAGATCACCAAAGACGCATTGTTAAAGAATGCAATCACCGATGGAAAGCTTTCTGCAAATGATACCGAAGAAGGTAATCTGAACAACAAACTGGACATGGTAGACTTCAAAGCATCTGATTTCACCAGCTTCACCGATTCCGGATATGTGACCGTAACGTTCCATGTACAGGATTCTATGGGACCTGGAGGAAAAGGTAAGGAAACGTACAGACAGATCAAGGTATACGTTGTCAAGGATGGCGTGATCGAAGAGCCGGAAAAAGCACAAAATATCCGTTTCATCAACAAGAAATACTATGACCTGAACAAAGGGGTAAACCCTGACACACTGAGTGAAGAAGAGAAAGAAGCTAGAAATGGCAATGGTGGACTGAACGTGGAATCTAAATGGTACCACGATCCGGAATACCAGGCAGTCATTGAAGCTGCTTTCGGAAAAACACAAGGAACGGACTACGAATTTACTAAGGAAGATATCGATAAGATCAAAGCTTATGTGGATGCCAATGGTATTGGAACTACAAGAAGCGATGCAGCGTTAGATAACTTTTACAGTCAGTTCGTAGCACCTGCAAAAGTAAATTAAAGAAAGTCCCCACTGGGTTAGCCTGGTGGGGATTTTTTTGTATCAGAGAATATCCGTTTTTCTTTCAAATCTTACATACTATAAGTAAAGGAACGAAGGAGGAATACTATGAACAACAATAAAAATGGATTCCCAAGCTGGATGCTTCAGGAATCACAGAACAGCAGCAGTAGTTTCCCGGGCAATACCATCGGATATTCTCATGGGTCTGCCAGGGATGGTTATGGACAGATTACTACGAATGTTTCTCAAGAATGTTCTGGATATTTTGGGGATCCGTATGTACAACATAGTTCTGGACCCCAAAATACCACTGGACAGAATAGCTGGGAAGAATATCAGAAATTGGAATTTTCCCGTTTGTGTGATAGGATGAAAGAAAACACAAAGGAGAAAAAAATAATGAGCTATGTTGGAATTCTACGCAGTGATAAAGGAATTGTGGCATTTTCGGATTCGAGGAGTACCTATGAGAATACTGGATATTCGTTGCACGAATCAGATGAGGAAAAGAAAGTTTTTGCCGGTAAGGAATTTGTTTTTGTTACTTATGGATTAAACAGGATTTATGATTCCGAAGGCAAACTGAAGCCGTTACAGTCCCTGATCGATCCATGTTTAATTGATTTTTCCGGATCCTATCGTAATTTTTTCTGGAATCTGCAGAGAAAACTGGAAGTACAGTTCCTTCATTTTCCAAATGCGGAATACCATTTTTTGATTGGATTTAAGGATAGCAATGGCACCTATGGAACAGAAACCTGTTTATTATCGTCTGGTGGACCGTACTTTTCCGAGTTGGCATTCTCGACTGGGTATCTAACCGGTGGATCTGAGGATTTTGGACCGAAAAATATGATTTTATCTCCGTCCATGTCTGTCGATAAGATGAAACAGCTGGCACAAATGGCAGTCAACCAAGCAATAGAAATGGGAAATTTGTGTTTGGAATATAATCCGGTCGGCGGAGCTGTACAAATTACAACTCTTATCTGAAGGAAAGCAAAAACAGTCGGTAGGTGTATCGGCTGTTTTTTGCTTTCATAACAAACCAGATTCTCCATACTATAAGTATAGGAAAACAGGGGGGGAACAGTATGTATAACAAAAACGGCTATTCGAATCGTAATCAGAAATGCAGCTCAGATGACTATCAACCGGATATTTCTGTTTGCATCGAAACGCAAAATACTCTGGAATATTCCAGTGATCCTTATCTGGCGATTCGTCAAACAATAGATCCTTATTCGGAAAAAAAGTTCGATGTTCTGGAAGAACCGCAGCAGTTGGAATTTTCTTCTTTGTATGATAGTATAAAAGAAAATACTAAGGAGAAAAATACAATGAGTTATGTAGGAGTTTTACGGAGTGATAAAGGACTCGTGGCATTTTCAGACTCAAGAAGTACCTATGTGGATCATGGAAAACAAGCATTGGAGTCAGATGACGTTAAAAAAGTTTTCATCAGCAAACATTTTTTGTTTGTTACCTATGGCGTTAACAAGGTATATCACGAACAGGGAAAAACAGAACGGTTAGAAGTGGTGTTAGATAAACTTCTTAGGGATTTTTCCGGTTCCCATCGTGATTTTTTTTGGAAATTACAGAGAAAATTGGATTTGAAATCTGGTAACGTCGAGTATCATTTCATCGTTGGTTTTAAGGATACGGATGGAAATTATGGGATGGAACATTGCGCTTTATCTGCGAACGGTGTTCAATTTTCCAATCTGACGTATGCATCAGGTTCTATTACTGGAGGAGAGCGAGGTTATGGTCCTATGGATTTATCATTTCCGCCTTCCATGTCTATCGAAAAAATGAAACAGCTGGCAAAAATGACAGTTACCCATGCAATAGAAATGGGTGATCTGTGTCTGTCATATAACCCAGTCGGTGGACCAATCCAAATTGAAGCTCTTGTCTGAAAAATGCAAAAAGCAGTCGGTCGGTGTACCGGCTGTTTTTGTGTGTGCAAATTCTCCATACTATAAGTAAAGAGAAGAAGGAGGATCATCATGTACGACGATTACAGATTAGCGGAGTCGGCTCCCAAACCATTCAAAGCAGTCCAGGAAAACACCTTATCTCAGCATTGGTATGAACCTGTTCATAATGGTTTGAGAACTTTTCGAATCGAAGAGTCCTTTCAAACCGGAATGACAGCTCCCTTTCCCCATGATACAATGGAGAAAAATGCGAGGGAGGTAACTGTAGTGAGTTATGTTGGAGTGTTACGGAGCGATAAAGGGATTGTAGGATTTTCAGATTCTCGTTGTTCGTATCAGAACGATGGAGTATGCCAATATATTGCGGACGACGTAAGGAAAGTATTCAGTGGAAAAGACTTTATAATTACCACGTTTGGTGCCAATATTGTTTATGGCGAAGATCAGAAACCAGAACGTCTGGAAAAAGTACTGGACCGTGTACTAGCTGGCTTTTCTGGAACACACAGGGAGTTTTTTGGAAAACTGCAGGCAGAAATGCGTGCCCATTTTTCTTCCCATCTGAATGATCAGTTTCATTTCTTAGTTGGATTCCGGGATTACGATGGTCTGTTTGGGACGGAGGAGTGCAGGATGTCCAGGCTTGGTGTGGAATATTCTGGTCCGTCCTACGAATCCGGATACCGCATCGGTGGATATCAACACTTCGGGCCAAAAGATCTGATCATTCCATCCAATTTACCGGTGGAACGAATGCGGAAGCTTGCAGAGGTAATTGTGGACAGCACGGAACAGATGGGGAATTTGTGCCTGGACTATAATCCAGTGGGAGGGAAAATGCAAATTGAGGTTTTGTCATAAAGGAGTGTCTGGGAAAATTGGGGACGGTATTACATGAGCTATTCTCACAAAACGGGCACTGTAATGCAATTCATCCCACCACCTGTTGAGGTGGAGGACTTCTTGTTTGTGATGTGTTAAAATAAAACATTAACAAAAGTAAGGACCTGTTTAGATGCAGGTCCTTTTCATTACATTTTTTCATCTCTATTAATATTTTCCATTGTTTTCCGTAATCTTTTGGCTTATAATCAGATTATGTATTTCGGAAAAATAGCCTGTCCGAAAAAATACCGTTTTTTCCATTATTCTACATACTATAAGCAGAACAAGAAAAAACCAATCAAACAAAGGAGAGAAGAAATATGAAGAAACAACAGGTAATGGCATTGTTACTGTCCTCTACATTAACAATCGCAAACGTAACACCGGCACTGGCAGCAGATATCAGTAATGTGGCAGTCACATCAGAAGTCACACAGGATGCCCCGGCAGATGATGCAACAGTTGTAGAAGAAACCACAGAAACTGCTCCAGACGTAACAGAAAATGAGGAAACTCCGGCAGATGAAGATAAGAACGCATCAGAGGATACTGAAACTCCTACCGATGAATCTGCAAATGGACAGGAAGAATCTTATACGGAAGAAGCAGATAATACGGTTGCACAGGCAGCAGAACAGGAAAATCAGGACGCTGTTCAGGCAGCAGATGGAGAATCTCTTCCTATTAATAGTGAGTTTACCGAAAACTATCTGGTATATAAAGTTGTCGGGGATAAACAGGTTGATGTTGTAGATCATGATATGTGGGATGAGACAGGCGATGTTGTAGTAAATCCTACTGTGGAACATGATGGGGTAACTTATCAGGTAGCAACAGTAAGAAAAGAATCTTTCTGGGAAGATCAGTTCGTAAAAACAATTACTTTTAAAATGGGCGTGAAAAATATCGAATCTGTTTTTATGGGCGGAGCAAAAAACGTATCAAATGTTGTGATTGAAGATCCAGAAGCTAACATGGTTGTAAAAGATGGCTGTGTATACTCCAGTGATATGACCAGACTGGAAGCAATGATCCCAAATTATCCGATGGAATCTTATACAACTCCGGATTCTGTGACTGTTATCGGATCCCGCGCTATTCAGAGTAATACGTGTAAAGTAGTCACATTGAGTGATAATGTAACTACTCTGGAAAATGGTGCTACTGTAGAAATGCCAGGTACAGAAGTCTTTAACATGGGTTCTGGTGTGGTTAAGATGGATAACGGACAGTTTTATAATTGTAATACTCTAAAAGAACTGAATATCAAAGGCTCTTTTATGCCAGGTTTTGAATTTGCCTCAAATTGTCCGAATTTGGAAAAAGTAACTATCGATGGAAATATCAAAGGTTCTTTACCAAATTTCTTTGTAAACTGTCCAAGTCTGAAAGCTTTTGATGTCATCAACTCCACTTATCAGAGATCTGTAGACGGCGTTCTGTTTAATGGACGTACTCTTATGAGATATCCGGCAGCTAAAGAAGATACATCCTATTATATTCCAGATGGATATTCTGTAACTGCGCTGGCATTCAACGGATGTAAAAATCTGAAAACTCTGTATGTAGGAAATAATGTTGAACTGAAAGCCGGAATGGTCCAGGATCCTTCCAATGCAATGGATATCTATCTGCTGGATAAAAATGCGATCACTTTTGGAACAAAATCCTCTTATGTGTTTGTAAATCTCCCAGAAGGTTCCAATATCTACTGTGCGAACGAAGACCGTGTAAACGAACTGAACGCATATGATAAAGTAGCTTATGGAACAACACCAAACATCGGCGTAAAGAAAGTCGCTTATGAAAGTGCAGCATTTACCGATGTCAGTGACAAAGAGGAAATCTCCGTGGGAGAAGAGGTGCAGCATATCGCATCCAAGCTGACACCAAACTATGCAAATGATGATCTTGTGTATACATCTTCCAATGAAAAGATCTGTACAGTAGATGCAGGAAATGGAACAGTCAGAGGTGTAGCAGAGGGTGACTGCGAGATCTCTGTATCCAGCAAAGAATCCGGTAAAGTGTTAGATTCCTATACACTCCATGTATCTAAAGTATCTGTCAAATCGATCACACTGGATAAAACAGAACTGACCCTGACACTCAAGAGCGAACCACAGAAGCTGAAACTGACCTTTGACCCGGTAGATTCTGAAACAACCACAGGCCTTACTTGGGAATCATCCGATGAAAAGATCGTCAAGGTATCCAAAGACGGCGTAGTGACAGCTGTTGGCATTGGAAGTTCAACCATTACCGCAAAAATCCAGGGCAAGACAGCTAAATGCGAAGTCCGTGTCTTAGCACCACTGGAAAGCATCCAGCTGGATAAGGCATCTGCAGACCTGAAAAAAGGTGAAACTGTGGATCTGAATGTGAAAGTAAATCCGGTATATACCACAGACGACAAGACTGTTACCTGGAAATCTTCCAATACAAATGTAGCAACTGTCGATAAAAATGGTAAAGTAACTGCTGTTGGTGCAGGAGAAGCTACTATTTCCGCAACCGTTGGTAAATTCACAGAAACCTGCAAAGTGACCGTTTCCATTCCTTTGGAAGCAATCGAAATGGCAGACAAATACAATCTGGAACTGGGAGCAAAAGAACATCTTCGTCCAAGAGCGAACCCGATTAATACCACTGCAGATCTGACAAAAATGAAATGGACATCCTCCAATCCGGATGTAGTAAAAGTAGATAAAGCTGGTAACATGACCGGTGTTTCCTATGGTACTGCAACCATTACTGCAGAACTGGATGGCGTAAAAGCAAGCTGTGAAGTAACTGTCGTAAAACCAGGACTGGACAAGGCAGAAGTTACTCTTTCCCAGGAAACCTATACCTATGATGGAACAGAAAAACGCCCGAAAGTAACCGTAAAACTGGAAGGAAAGACTCTGGTTGAGGGAAAAGATTACCAGGTTGGTTATTACGACAATGTGAAAGTAGGAACTGCTTCCGTTGCGATCCGTGCAGAGGGCGAACAGCATGGCATGATCGTAAAAATGTTCACGATCAAACATGTAGAGATCAAAGATGCGACCATTTCTGGTATCAGCAACAAAACCTATAATGGATCCGCACAGACACAGAAGATCACAGTAAAAGCAAACGGAACCGCCCTGAAAGATGGAACGGATTATTCTGTATCTTACAAAAACAACACCAATGCCGGAACAGCTACTGTTACGATCACCGGTAAAGGAAATTATGCCGGAACTGTGGACAAAACATTCCAGATCGCAAAAGTTTCCATCAACGGTGCAAGCGTATCCGGTATTGCAGATAAGACATATACAGGATCTGCCCACGGACAGAATGTAAGTGTCAGTGTGTCCGGAAAAAACTTACGTGCAAACAGCGATTATACGGTATCTTACAGCAACAATGTAAATCCTGGAACCGCAACTGTCACCATTTCCGGTAAAGGAAATTACGAGGGCAGTCTGCAGAGATCCTTCACCATCAAGATGTCTGGTCAGTGGATCCAGTCCGGAAGCCGTTGGTGGTATCGTCACAACGATGGCGGATACACCAGAAACGGATGGGAATTCATCAACGGACAGTGGTATCTATTTGACAATGCCGGATGGATGCAGACCGGATGGCAGAAAGTCGGTGGCGCTTGGTACTACATGAGTGGCAGCGGAGCCATGGTGACTGGATGGCTGAATGACCGTGGAACCTGGTATTATATGACCGAAAGCGGAGCAATGGCTACCGGATGGATCAACCTGAATGGTACTTGGTACTTCTTAAACGGAAGTGGAGCAATGCAGACTGGATGGCTGCACCGTGCATCTGGATGGTATTACCTGACTGGAAGCGGAGCAATGGCTACCGGATGGCTGTATCAGGGAGGTTCCTGGTATTACCTGAATCCGGCAGACGGACATATGGCTACCGGATGGACAAAAGTCAACGGTAAATGGTATTACATGAACGGCAGTGGAAAGATGCTGACCGGATGGCAGAAAGTTGGCGGAACCTGGTATTATATGGATGCCAGCGGAGCAATGGCTGAAAACACATGGGTAGGCAACTACTATGTGGATGGATCCGGTGCTTGGGTAAAAACAAGATAAGTAATACAAGACTAAAATAAAATGTATATAAGATATTCCCCTGCTGGAGGTTTCTCTGGCAGGGTGATGTCGTATTAAGAGGGAGTTTTACATGAAGAAAAACTCTAAGATTTCAGCGGATATGCAGAAATTGCAGAAAGAATTCCGAAACGAAAAAGATTTATTCCAGTTTCCGGAAGAATGGGAGAATGACATTCTTGTGATCCAGCAGGAGAAAACAAAAAGGAACCGGATCACATTCTTCTTAGTAACATGTATTATCTTTTCGACCTTTCTGATTCAGGTGGTCGAAGCAGGAATGCAATTTTTGTCGTTGGCTGGGGGATTATGAAAGAATAAGGAGATTGCTTCGGCAGTCTCTTTTTTTGGTCCGTAAAGTAATCTTTGTATAAACAAACCAAAACAGTACTACATGGGTGTGCCTTAATTTTGCTCCGGATGCTCCCGTAATCTTCCCCTAACTGATCTGCCACCTATTGGTGTGCAGATCAGTTAGCACTACCTTTCTAAGCTGAGGGGGCTGCCATCCGGCAGTCCTTTTTGCGTTCCAAAACAGATCCAAATTCGGCATACTATAAGTAAGACCGATCAGTTTAACAAACAAATAAATAAGGAATCTCCTACCTCTAAGTGTAAACGAAGGTAGAAGAGGAATTATCAAAAAGAAATGAAACGGCAGTAGTGGGCAGAGAGAAATCGGTATCCCATACTGACATGAGGGCAAGCAACGTCGGTATTCCCGACATGTCGGACTCTGTAAAATTACCGACCGTGGATTGAAACTAGAAAAGAGAGGAAAATAGTATGTTTGAACGAAGTGATCTAAAAACAAGGGCGAAACTTGCCTTAGAACGAAACTATTGGGGATGTGTGATCGCCCCAGTCTTATTGGCAGCCGGAACCTGGCTGACCTCAGTAATCCTGAACCTGTTTACAGGACCTTCTGTGAATTATGATTATGCCGCCATGCCGATCGATGCAGTATCTTCCAGTGTAACCGTAACACATGTATCCCCAATGTATTGGGTTGTATGGCTTGCCCTGATGTTCCTGGTACTGCAGCCCCTGTTGGTAGGAGTACAGAACTTCTTTATCAAGAATGCCAGGTATAAGGGAGCTTTACGGGATATCATGCCAAAAAGCAATTATGCGCAGGTGGTGATCGGTACGCTAGTACAGTCACTTCTTATTGTTTTGTTTACCTGTCTGTTGATCGTTCCTGGTATCGTAAAGGCTTATGAGTACCGGATGGTTCCGTATTTATTAGCGGACCATACAGAAATGTCCTGGAGGGATGCGCTGAAAAAGAGCAAAGAAATGATGCAGGGGAACAAAATGGACACCTTTATTCTGGACCTGTCCTTTATTGGATGGGGACTTTTGGCAGCGTGTACCTGCGGAATTTTAGCTGTCTTTTGGGTAACGCCATACATGTATGCGACAGGAGCAGAGTTATATCTGGTTTTGGGTGGAAATTACGGAAGGACATCGTATACGATTTCTGAAACAGAGGGATCTCAAGTATGATCAACAACATGGAGCTAAAGAAAAAAGCAGCTATAGCAATTAAAAAAAATTACTGTAAATGTATTTTTGTACCAGTACTTTTTATTTTATGTGTTTGGCTGAATAATCTTTTTGTAAATCCTATTGATCAATATTCCATGTTCGGAAAAGTGTCCGTTTCAGCTGCAAATATTTTCGCATGGTTTGGTGTGCAAGTCTTTCTGATCAATCCTCTGTTTGTTGGTATTATTCATTTTTATATCTGCAATTCCAGAAGTCGCAGTATCTTGTCGGATGTTCTTCCAAAAAGTAACTACTCACAAGTTGTGATTGGGATGTTCCTGAAGGATGTGTTTATTCTTCTGTGGTCTTGTATGTTTCTTGCTCCTGGAATTGTAAAATTGTATGAATACAGTATGGTCCCGTATTTATTCGCAGATTGTCCTGAACTTTCCTGGAGGGAAGCATTTCGGGAAAGCAAACGGCTTATGAAAGGAAACAAAATGGACACTTTTGTATTGGAATTGTCTTTCGTAGGCTGGATGCTACTGGCTTTTTGCACTTGCGGAATCGCAGCCGTTTTTTGGGTTAATGCATACGTTTTTGCTACTGGAGCAGAGTTGTATCTGTTTCTTAAACAACCAAAAGCAGAGGAATCTACAATTTTATAGTAAGAATACCGGGTTAGTCTTTATTGCCTGATCCAGTGCAGCGCAAAAAGAGAGGCGTTCTCCTCCCATGACTGAAGTCACAGGGCTGAACGCTTTTCAGTAAGGAGTATACGAAAAAAAAGTCAGCTAATTTGTAAAAGGAGGAGTGACTATGGCAAAATTTAAAGCATTTTGGAATTACCAGAAAAAGAAAACAGGGGAAATTGTAATTGCAGAAGAAGAACTGCAGGAGATGTTAGATGCTGCATGGGGTGCAGGATATAATCAGGGAAGAGCGGAAACTGCTTCTCCACGTATTACTCCTCAAAATATCCCTCAGAATATTCCTCCGGTTCCGAACTCTACAATTATATCTATGTGTTAGGCAAAGACGGAAGTCCGCAGATGCCAACATCCGGAAGGAAAGCCTGTTTATTACTAAAAGAAGGGAAAGTTTCCATTTATCGGAAGCTCCCATTTACGATCAAATTGAATTATAAAACAGGCAACACGACACAGCCAGGATTCCTTGGCATTG
>ERZ827488.1505-NODE-1505-length-27543-cov-8.910761_pt1 | contig 27543 bp, 29 predicted proteins | sample MGYA00519771_ERZ827488 | MGnify/ENA primary metagenome ERZ827488 (study PRJEB31778, sample SAMEA3449323) | human gut metagenome | biome: human gut; feature: human-associated habitat; material: faeces | place: United Kingdom | collected 2010/2012 ... | reverse complement strand
GACGGTGATGACAGCTTCGGTGACGGGCTGGCCCAGATAGGCCTCGGCGTCGCTCTTCAGCTTCTGCAGGATCATGGCGCTGATCTCCTGCGGGGTGTAGCTCTTGCCGTCGATATTCACACGGTGGTCAGAGCCCATCTCACGCTTGATGGAAGCGATGGTGCGGTCAGGATTGGTGATGGCCTGGCGCTTTGCCGTCTGGCCCACCATACGCTCGCCGCTCTTGCTGAAGGCCACCACGGACGGGGTGGTGCGGTTGCCCTCTGCGTTGGGGATGACAACAGCCTCGCCGCCTTCCATGACGGCGACGCAGGAATTGGTCGTACCAAGGTCGATACCGATAACTTTAGACATAATGATTGCCTCCTGATAAGATATATATAGATTGATTTTTTACGGATCGTTACTGCTGGTCCGGGTCCACGGGGATCACGATGGAAGCGATGATATAGGCCAGCAGGCCGCTGCCGCCCATGAAGCCCAGCACCACCCAAGCCAGACGCACCAGCGTGGGGTCGATGTTGAAGTAGTCGGCAAGGCCGGAGCACACGCCGCACAGCATTTTATCGTTGACGTTGCGATATAGTCTCTTTCTCTCCATGACGTTTCTCCTTTCAGTTGGCTACCTTGACCATGGCGAACCGGAGGACCTTATCGCCCAGCTGGTAGCCCTGCTGGAGCACCTCCACCACGGTGTTCTCACCGACGTTCTCGTCCTCCACGTGCATCACGGCATCGTGCTTCTGAGGATCGAAGGGCTGGCCCTGCGCCTCAATGCGGGTGACGCCCAGCTTCTCCAGCACTGCCAGAAACTGCCGGCAGATCAGCTCCATGCCCTGCCGATGGGGATCGCCCTCGGCGAACTGGGCAAGGCCACGCTCCAGATTATCCAGCACCCCCAGAAACTCCTTGACGGTGTCCGCCTTGGCGTCGGCGTAGACGTTTTCCTTTTCCTTGGTGGTGCGCTTGCGGTAGTTATCGTATTCCGCCGCCAGACGCAGATACTTGTCGCTGGCATCGCTGACCATTTTAGCCAGCTGCTCCATCTGCTCCATCTGCTCACGGGTGACGGTAAAGGTCTCCTCCTCGGCGGCCTTTTCCGCAGCCTGCTCCGTTTCCGGGGCGGTGTCGGCCTGCGGCTGCTCCTCCTGAGGGGTGTTCTTCTTTTTTTTCTCGCTCATGACTGTTCCTCCTTGGTAGGCGGCAGCTGCCGCTTTTCAAACATATGACTCAGACTCTCGGCAAAGCAGGTGAGCCGGGCCGCCACGGACGCATAGTCCATGCGGGTGGGGCCCACCACCCCTACCAGCCCACGCATACCGTCACCGATATCGTAGCTGGCGATGACCACGCTGCTCTCCTTCAGGGCGGCATCCACATTCTCCGGTCCGATGAGGATCTGCACCGGGGCGTTGCCCGACGGCACCGGAAGGTTCTGCTTGTTGTCCACCATAAAGGTCATCAGGTCACGGGCCTTGTCGGCGTCCCGATACTCCGGGAATTTCAGCAGCTGGGTGGTGCCGCCCAGATAGACCTCCTGCCCGGCGGCATCCTTCAGCAGCTGTCCGGCGTATTCGCACACCTGATTCAGCAGCAGGAACCACTTGCCGGACACCTGATCCGACAGGCTCATGAGCCGGGCGTTCATCTCCTCCGGCCCAAGGCCGGTAAAGTGCGTGTTCAGCAGGTGGCTCATCTCCGTCAGAGCCTCCCGCTCCACCGGCAGCTGCCAGCGAAGCAGCTGGCTCTTGACCCGGCTGTCCGACAGCATGGCCACGGCGATGAAGCTGTCATCGTCCACGGCAATGAGGTCGAACCGCTGCACCGTCACCGCCTGCGTGTGGTCCGCCACGGCATAGGCGGGGTAGCCCACCATGCTGGAGACCATCTGGCCCGCTTGGGCCATCACCTGATCCACCTGAGACATTTTCCCGGTGAGGGAGCGGCGGATGCTCTCGGCCTCCGCCTCCGGCAGCGCACGGCGCTCCATGAGCTCGTTGACGTAGAGCCGGTAGCCCCTGGCGGAGGGGACCCGCCCGGCGGAGGTGTGGGGCTGCTCCAGATATCCCATCTCCACCAGATCCGCCAGCTCGTTGCGGATGGTGGCAGAACTGATCCTGCCGGGCATCTTCTCAGCAATGGCCTTGGAGCTCACCGGCTCCGCCGTGGCCACATAGCCGTCCACCACGATCTTTAATATTTGCTTTTTTCGGTCTGTCAATTCCATGATAAAACTCCATTTAGCACTCCTATCTCCTGAGTGCTAAATGGAGTTTACCACCGCGGGCAGGTAAAGTCAATACCCGCAATTTTAATTATTTGTAAACACGTCGCTTACCAGCGCAGGCGGCCGCCCGGCAGCTGCTCCGGGAGCCAGCGCTGGCGCTGCATCACCGGCAGCACCGCCTGAAGCAGGAAGCCCAGCAGCAGAATTTGCAGCGGCAGATACAGGGCGTTTTTCACGGCGCTCTGGGTCAGGTAGTAGAGGTAGCCCTTGCTGTACAGGATGGCGCTCCAGAGGGCGCCCAGCAGCACATTCTGGATATTGGTGAGGAGCTTGGCCAGAATGATGCGCCGCCACGTGATCTTGGCCCGGTAGAAAAACAGGGCGTAGATCATACAGCCGGTGATGGTGGTCAGCATATAGCCGGGGAAATAGGGGTAGCCGCCGGAGGACAGGAAGAAGCTGAGGGTATCCTCGGCGGCGCCGAACACGATCACCGCCAGCGGGCCGCAGACCAGTGAACAGAGGGCTCTGGCCAGAAAGGTAACGCTGAGGGACAGGCTCTCGCCCAGCCGGATGGAGCAGTGGCTCAGGACGATGCAGGCGGCGATCATCAGGGCCATGAACACCAGACGGCGCAGATGCTTCAGCTCCCCGGCGGCGCTGCGCCAGTAGCCGGGAGACAGGGGATGGGGATAAAGCGGCATAAAAAAACCTCCTCTGATTTGGCAGACCGGACAGGCCGGACAGCCGCACAGAGGAGCGCCGGGGCTTACTGCCCCGGAGATGACCGCTATGCGGCAGCGGGATGCGAGATCTGCACTGCAAGGCGATGCCATTTCGTCCGGCGGACAACTCCCCGTTCCGCCGGCACTATGCCCCCATGGGGGCGACACGCAGATCCCTACTCTGCCTTTGTATGTGTGATGGGTTTAGTATAGCACATCGGCGGGAAAATGCAAGGATAATCGCCGAAGCGCCGCCGGTGGCGGAAAAAGCGAGGCGATTTCGAGGAAGTGTCCCGGTTTTCACGCCCCAAGGGGGCTGGAAACCGGCTGACACGACGGTGTTCCGAATCGCCGAAGCGCCGCCGGTGGCATACTTTTCCCAGCAGTTCTTTCTTTTTGTCTCCGACGGCATACTTTTTGTCAACAGCGACAAAAAGTATGCAAAAAACGCCGCCAGAAACCGATGGTTTCTGGACTTCCTTTCCTCTCAAGAGCTGCGTTCGTTATGGGCCGTAAAGGGGATCGACTGTGCAACAAACCCGCTGCCGCTCCCTCTCAGGTGAAGGGGCGTGTGGGTCTACCGCTGGGGGAGTACGGATCCCCACGACCAGTCTGCGGACCGGTCTCGGAATGACAGGGGGTGGCAAGGCGGGAAAAGGGCGCTCTCCCCGGTGGGGAGAGCGCCCTTTTGTATGGAAAAATATCAGAGTCTAACTTGCAGCGGTAGGCTTAGCCCTTGACCACGGTGTACCAAACATCGCCGTTGGTCTGAGGCGCAGACACGACCTTGTAGCCATCGGCCACGAAGTTGGTGCCGGCACCCTCGGCCGTGCAGTTGGACGGGTCGAAGTTCACGAAGGTACCGCCGTTGATGATGACCTTAGCTGTACCATTCTTGTAAGCGCTGTCCAAGCAGTTGATCAAGAAGTTGTAACCGTAAGTCGGGCTGCTGTACGGCTCGCAGGCGAAGGTACCGCCGTTGATAATGAGGGTACCCTCCTGAACCTGCACAGCAGTACCGCCGCCGTAATAGCAGCCGTCGTTGATGGTCACAGTAGCGTCCTTCCGGACGTTGATGCCATAGCCGCCGTTGACGCCGGTATCAATGCCGCCGGTGGTCAGAGCCTCCTTCAGTTCCGTAACGTTCACCACAGGGTAAGTGGCGTTCTCGTCATAAGTGTTGTTGAAGCTGTCGCTCTCCACGGTATCCTGGGTGGCGTAGACGGTGATGGTAGTGTCCTTAAGCTCTTTGTTCATGTACTCGTTGCCGGCCCATCACGGCCCAAGTGGATCCAGCGGCCCCAGCTCCGGGTCGTAGGGCAAACACACCACCTCGTATCCCCCGCTGGGGCGGCTCCCCGGCAGGAGCAGTCCCTCCTCCCCCAACCAGAAATCGCCGGGGTGCAGGACCAGCCCCCGCTCTTGCGCCGTCTCCCGCAGGCAGCGGCGCCACAGCGCATGGGGAGGGAAGCACTCTCCCAGTCCTACCGGCAGACCATCCGCCCACACATCGCCCCGGCAGCGGTACGGCCACGGCCCCGTGAGCTCCGTGCAGATGCTCACACCATGCTCCGTCTCCCGAACGATACGGCTACGGAGGGCCGCCGTAGTCAGCGGCAGCATCCCGCCCTGTTCCAAAGCCCTCCGACATCGCTCCGCCAGCTGCGGCAGCAGCACCCGGCGGCCATAGTCCAGCAGCCCCCTGCCCCACGCTGCATAATACCGGCAGAAGGCCCGCTTTCCCTCCCAATGGGGCAACTCTGCCTCCACTGTCAGCAGCGGCAGCTCCTCCCAAGTCAGCACTTGGGGCGGAAAAACAGGTTCAACGGTCACAGCCACAGCCAGCCCTCCTCTCGTATCCTACCCTCCACTCTATGCACCCCCGGCACCGCAGGTGCAAAAAAGTTTCCGCCGCCCGTTTACTTTCATACGTTACCATGATACAATATGAAAGTACATCCAGCAGAAACGGAGGAATGTTCCATGGCGCACAAGACCACCATCGCCACCAAGGAGAAAAACGAGCGGCTGTACCGGGCCATTCTGGCTCTGGAAACGGAGGAGGAGTGCTATGCCTTCTTCCAGGACCTGTGTACCATTGCCGAGCTGCGCTCCATGGAGCAGCGCTACGAGGTAGCCACCCTGCTCAGCGAGGGCATGGTGTACAGCGACATACTGGAGCGCACCGGCGCCTCCAGCGCCACCATCAGTCGGGTGAACCGGGCTCTCCTCAACGGGGCCGGCGGCTACGTCAGTGTGCTGGGCAAGATGAAGGAGGACGGTCATGAGCAGCTATGAGGGGCTTGCGGCGTCCTACGATGCCCTGACCACCGACGTAGGCTACGAGAAGCGGGCGGACTTTCTGGAAAAGCTCTTCCGCCGCAGCCGTATCCCCGTCCACACGGTGCTGGATCTGGCCTGCGGCACCGGCACCATGACGTGGCTTCTGACAGGCCGGGGCTATGAGCTCATCGGCGTGGATGGCTCCGAGGAGATGCTGGCCGCCGCCATGGAGAAAAGCGGACAGGTGGAGGGCATCCCCCCCATCTTCCTGCACCAGTCCATGCCCCAGCTGGATCTTTACGGCACGGTGGATGCCGCCATCTGCTGTCTGGACAGCCTGAACTATCTCACCCGTCCCGCCGATGTGCAGCGCACCTTCCGGCGGCTGCACCTGTTCATCGCCCCCGGCGGGCTGCTGGTGTTCGACATCAATACCGTGGCCAAGCTGGCGGCGCTGGATGGACAGGTCTTTCTGGACGAGACGGAGGACACCTACTGCGTCTGGCGCACGGAGTATCACCGGGGACTGTGTACCTATTACATGGATCTCTTCGACCGCCGCCGGGACGGTGCATGGCAGCGGGAGCTGGAGATCCACCGGCAGCGGGCCTATACCACAGAGGAGCTCACCGGCTGGCTGAGGGCTGCCGGTTTCAACGATATCCGCACTTGGGGCGACGGAAAGCTGCGCCGTCCCACGGAGAACGAGCAGCGGGTCTATTTTTCCTGTATCAGAGAGTGAGGTCATTTTCATGAGCGATCATATTTTGCGTGCCATTACATCCGACGGCTTGGTGCAGGCCGCCGCTATCAGCAGCCGGGACCTGACGGAGCGGGCCCGACAGATCCACAAGACCCTGCCGGTGGCCACCGCCGCCTTGGGCCGGACACTGGCCGGAGCCTCCATGATGGGCAACGCCCTGAAGGGCCACGGTGCCAGCCTGACCCTCCAGATCAAGGGCAGCGGCCCCTTGGGTACCATTCTGGCGGTATCCGACTCCGACGGCAACGTCCGTGGCTACGTCACCAATCCTCAGACGGAGTTGCCCCTGCGCCCCGACGGCAAGCTGGACGTGGGTGGGGCCGTGGGACAGGAGGGCTCCCTGACGGTCATCAAGGACCTACACATGAAGGAGCCCTATGTGGGTACCGTGAACCTGCTGGGAGGCGAGATTGCTGAGGACATCGCCGCCTACTTTGTGGAGTCCGAGCAGATCCCCACCGCCTGCGCTCTGGGGGTACTCATCGACCGGGACCAGAGTGTCAAGGCCGCCGGTGGCTATCTGATCCAGCTGATGCCCGGCGCCGGGGAGGACACCATCGCCAAGGTGGAGGGCGGTATCATGGCCGCCGGCAACGTCTCCGCCATTCTGGAAAAGGATCCCGACCCGGAGGCCATGCTGCGGGCGGTGCTGTCGGACTTTGAGGTGAAGGTGCTGGAGCAGGAGCCGGTGGAGTACCGCTGCGGGTGCAGCCGGGACCGCATCGAGCGGGCGCTGCGTAAGCAGGTCTTTGCCGCTGTGGCAAAGCTGGCCTATGAGGGTGGGGACTACTGCTCCCGCATGGAGAAGCTGCCCTATGAGATCATCCCCGGTGAGGTGGGGACCTATCGGGAATCCATTTTTCTGGAGCGGGCCATCGTTGGTGAGCGCATCCGGCTGGCCATGGGTCTGCCGCTGCGGGACGTGACGGAGGAGAACATGATCTCCGACGGCGTGGAGGCCAGCGCCATCTCTGAAAAATACTACGATCCACCGCTGATCAACATCATCAAGTACGCCTGTCACGCCTGCCCGGACACCCACTACGAGGTGACGCAGGCCTGTCAGGGGTGCTTGGCCAAGCACTGCTATCAGTCCTGCCCCAAGGGCGCCATCGAGCTGGAGCATGGCCGGGCCCGCATCGATCAGACCAAATGCATCAAGTGCGGCCGGTGCAAGGAGGCCTGCTCCTATCAGGCCATCATCAAATTCCTGCGGCCCTGTCAGGAGGCCTGCGGCATGAACGCCATCGGCAAGGACCAGTACGGCCGGGCGGACATCGACTACGATAAGTGCGTCAACTGCGGCCAGTGTCTGGTGAACTGCCCCTTCGGCGCTATTGCCGACAAGGGCCAGATCTATCAGCTGATCCAGGGCTTCAACCGCGGCGACCGCATCTACGCGCTGGTGGCTCCCGCTTTCGTCAACCAGTTCCCGGGTCTGGCTTCCACCGGCAAGCTCAAGGCTGCCCTGAAGGCCGTCGGCTTCTGCGACGTGGTGGAGGTGGCCATCGGTGCCGACCTGTGCACCGTGGACGAGGCCCACGACTTCCTGGAGGAAGTTCCCGGGAAGCTGGACTTCATGGCTACCTCCTGCTGCCCGGCATGGAGCATGATGGCAAAGACCGCCTTCCCCGGTCTGGCCAAGAACATCTCCATGACCATGACCCCCATGGTGTTCACCGCCCGCATGATGAAGCAGAAAGACCCCACCGCCCGCATGTGCTTCATCGGCCCCTGCGCCGCCAAGAAGCTGGAAGCTTCCCGCCGCACGGTCCGCTCTGACGTGGACTTTGTGCTGACCTTTGAGGAGCTGGCCGGTATCATCGAGGGCAAGGATCTGGACATCGATCTGCTGGAAGTGGATGAGAACGAGGCAGCACTCTGCTCCGCCTCTGCTGCAGGCCGCGGCTTTGCACAGTCCGGCGGCGTTGCCAATGCCGTTGCCAACAAGATCAAGGAATGGCATCCCGATATGGAGGTCAAGATCGCATCCGCACAGGGTCTGGCCGACTGCAAGAAGCTGCTGATGCTGGCCAAGGCCGGCAAGTACAACGGTTACCTGCTGGAGGGCATGGGCTGCCCCGGCGGCTGCATCGGCGGCGCAGGCACCATTGCCGACCCCGCACGCACCGCCATCCAGCTGAACAAGTATATGAAGGAAGCTCCCTTCACTGACCCTGAGCAGAGCCCCTATATGAGCGAGATCCACGTTCTGAAGGACGACCCCAATTTTGAACTGTAATCTCTCCGTCACCTGCGGCTTGCCTCCCCTATTACGGGATCTGGCGCAAAGAGCCTGAGAGGTTTTACAATATCCGCTTCCCGTACAGGGGAGCGGATATTTTTTCTAATTTTAATTTCATAAGTGAAACTTTTTTGTGAAAAGCTCACGAAGCAGATTGACATATTATCGCTGGCGTGATATTTTAGCGTTGACAAACCCTGTGTTCTGCCCCAACAGGACACCAGAGCAGGCCGCACACGCGCGGCCAGGAAAGGTTGATCTTTATGAAAAATACATTCAAACGCTCCGGCGCAGCGCTGATCTCGCTGGTGCTGCTGTTGGTGCTGGCTGTCAGTGCCGGTGCCGCCAGCAGCCAGAATGTCGGTGTGAAATTCTGGAAGGAACGCTCCGATAAGGAATCCATGGCCAACAGCGGCATCGATCCCGACCGCACCGCCACCCTCACCCGGCAGGCCAACGGCACTTACACCCTGACCCTGCCGGTCATGCAGGTATCCAAGCTGGGTGTCACCGGCTATCTGTCCGGCCTGACCATCGGCGATGTGACCTACGACGGCACCCTGACCGGTGATTTCAACAAGGCCACGGCGGTGCTCACCATCAAGAACCTGCCCGCCTCGGTGCTCACCGGCAGCGACGTGAACAAATCGGTCCTTGTGACCTGCAACATTCAGATGGACCTGCAGGTCCTGGGCGAGATCAACACCAGCGCCCGGATGTGTATCTGGAACCAGAAGTAAATGGCAAGCAAAAAGGCAGAGCCCGCGGGCCCTGCCTTTTTGTTTTTCCTCACAGGTCCATCCTGCGCTCCACGAGATCCGTGACCATGGTGTCCAGCTGGCTCATGGCGCGTTCCGCGCCCTTGGCCAGCTTGCGTGCGGTGCGCTTGACCTGCCGCTGATTCTGTGCCATTGCCATGGTGCCCACGGCCCCCAGGGCCGCGCCTGCCGCCATGCCCAGCAGAACACTGCCGGAGGAAGGCTGACGATTTGTGTTTTTCATGTGGCTCTCTCCTTTCCACTGTGTGATTTTTTGCCGCTGTGGCTAGTATTTCCTGTAAAGAATCCGGTATGCGCTTTTTTTGTCCCGCAAAATGTGGTATACTGTATCATACGCTGAGAAACTGGGCCCTGTGCGGCCCGTGGATGGCGCAAAGGAGGATCCTTTTTGTTGAAACCGACTGAACCGAAAAAAATTCTCTGCATTCACGACCTCTCCGGCATGGGCCGGTGCAGCCTGGCGGTCATCCTGCCGGTGCTGTCCGTTATGGGCTGCCAGCCTGTGGCCCTGCCCACTGTGGTGCTCTCCACCCACACGGGCGGTCTGGGCACACCGGCACGGCTGGACGGTGCCGCCTACGGGCTGGCCGCTCTGGAGCACTACCGGGAGCTGGGTGTGGAGTTTGACTGTATCTACACCGGCTACTTAGGCGGCGAGGAACAGGTGGCGCTGGCCGAAAAGGCGTTCGATCTCTGGCCTGCTGCCCGCAAGGTGGTGGACCCTGTGATGGGGGACAACGGCAAGGCCTACTCCACAGTGACCCCGGCTCTCATCGACCGGATGCGCGGGCTCTGCCGCCGGGCAGACCTGATCCTACCCAACGCCACCGAGGCCGCCCTGCTGCTGGAGCGGGAGCCCCAGACCGACGCATTCGATGACGCTTCCGCTCAGGCGCTGGCCGACGAGCTGCTGACGCTGGCCCCCAGCGCGGTGGTCACCGGCCTCGCACTGGGCAAGTACATCGGCTGCGCAGGCTCCGGCCGCGAGCGCTTCGTCATCAAAAAACTGCACATCAGCCGCAGCTTCCCGGGCACAGGTGACCTGTACGGTGCCGTGCTCATTGGCTCGCTGATTCAGGGCAACGCCCTGAGCGCCGCTGCCGACAACGCCGCCGAGTTCGTCTCGCTGGCCATTCAGCAGACCCCCGCCGATCAGGATACCCGGTACGGTGTCTGGTTCGAACCCCTGCTGCCCCGGCTCTGCCCGGTGAGCTGGAATGACTGAGGAGGCCGCCATGAGCGAAAAACCGACCCTGAACATCGTTCTGGTAGAGCCGCGTATCCCCCAGAACACCGGCAACGTGGCCCGCACCTGTGCCTGCACGGCCTGCCGCCTGCATCTGGTGGGGCCCATGGGCTTTGCCATCGATGACAAAAAGCTCAAGCATGCCGGGCTGGATTACTGGCACTACCTCGACATCAATTACTATGATGGGCTGGAGGATTTCTTTGCCCGGAACAAAGGCCCGTTCTATTACTTTACCACCAAAGCGCCCCAGCGCTACACCGACATCCAGTACCCGGACGGGGCCTACCTTGTGTTCGGGCGGGAGGATGCCGGCCTGCCCGAGGCATTGCTGGCGGCCAATCAGGAGCACTGCATCCGGATGCCCATGCGGGATACCTGCCGCAGCCTGAACCTGTCCAACAGCGTGGCTGTGGGTGTGTACGAGGTCCTGCGCCAGTGGGATTTTCCGGAGCTGCTGGACCATGGCCGCCTGCGAGAATATGAATGGAAATGAGGGACATTATGAGCAAGATCGCGATCCTGACCGATTCCTCCTGCGATATCCCGCAGGAGCTGGCCGAGAAGTACGGCATTGATATTATGAGCTTTCACATCCTGCTGGATGATGTAGACTATATCGAGCGTGAGAGCTGCACCAATGAGGAGTTCTACGAAAAGATGCGCGCCGCCAAGGGCATTCCCTCCACGGCTGCCATCACCCCCATCCAGTTCTGCGAAAAGTACTGCCAGTATGTGGACGAGGGCTACACCGATGTGATCCATGTACCCATCAACCGCAGCGGCTCCTCCACCTACAACAACGCCGTGATGGCCCAGGGGATGCTGCGGGAGGAGCGCCCGGAGCACCACCTGCGGATCCATCTGCTGGACCCGCACACCTACTCCATGCCCTTTGGCTGGTATGTCTGCGAGATGGCGCGCAAGCTGCAGAATGGTGCGGAGATCAGCCACGTCATTCAGGAGTTCGAGACCCAGATGGACAAGATGGAGATCGTTCTCGGACCTTACAGCCTGAAGCAGATGAAGAAGAGCGGCCGCATCTCTGCCGCCGCCGCCGTCATGGGCGAGCTGATGGGCATCCGCCCCATCATCACCCTGATCGACGGAAAGACCAAGGTGGAGGCCAAGGTGCGCGGTGATGACAAGGTCGTACCCGCCATGGTGGAACTGGCCAAAAAGCGCAGCGAAGGTGTGGAGGACTTTGATTATATGATCGGCCACACCAACATCCCCCAGAAGGATGATCTGATCAAGGCCTGCCGCAAGGCGTTCGGCAAGGACCCGCTCATCACCTTCCCGCTGGGCGGCGTTGTTTCCGCCAACACCGGCCCCGACACCATTGCTCTGGTCTATGTTGGCCACGCACGCTGAGTTTTTTCTGAGAACTGCCCGCCGCGGCAGTTCTTTTTTGTTTGCAGGCCGTTGCATTTTGCGGCAATTTATGCTATACTCCCTTTTGCTGTGCTTTTGCGCGGCAACCTGAAAGAGCAACTTAGGATTTTAGGCTCCCCGGCGTGTCTCGAACCATGCCGGGCCAAACCCATAGGGCTGGCGGTCCCTGTGCGGTCAAAATTCATCCGCCGGAGTATTGTTATGAATCAGAATTTTACTGTCCGCAAACTGGCCCGCTGCGCTGTGGTCGCAGCTCTCTATGTGGTGCTCTGCATGGCGTTGCAGCCGTTCTCCTACGGTGCGGTGCAGGTGCGTGTTGCCGAGGCCCTCTGCCTGCTGCCCGTGTTCGGTGCCGAGTACATCGTGGGCGTGGTGCTGGGCTGCTTCCTGGCAAATCTGCTGGGCTCCACCATCGTGGATGTTATCTTTGGCACCCTGGCCACCCTGTTGGCCTGTGTTGTGACTTACAAACTGCGGAACGTCCGCTTCAAGGGTCTGGCCATCGTGCCTTCCCTGCCGCCCGTGGTCTTCAACGCTGTCATCATCGGCATTGAGATCGCCGTCATGTTCCCCGATCCTTCTTCCTCTGCTCCGCTGTGGCTGGCCTGCATCACCAACGGCATCTCCGTCGGCATCGGTGAGCTGATCAGCTGCACCGTGCTGGGCGTGCTGCTGGTGAAGATCGTGGAGACCAACACCTCCCTGCGCAAAGTGTTCCTGGAAGCCTGATCGAGCAGGCAGACAAGACAGATTTATAAGGCAAAGGCTTTTCCGTTGCTCGGCCTTTTTGCCCATAATATAGAAGACCGCCTCTGACCGATTTCCAGAGGAGGTCTTTGTTTTTATCCGATCACTTGTGCTCCTGCAGCCAGCGCAGGGCCATATAGGCATAGGCCGCGCTGCCCTCAAAGAGGACGCTGTCATCAAACTTCACCTTGGGGTGATGCTGGCCGTAGGTGTAGCCCTCGTTGGCGTTGCCCGCCGTCAGGAACATGCTCACGGTGGGCACCTCATGGCTGACGAACGCGAAATCCTCGCTGCCGCCGCCGGGCTTGCCGCCGGTCATCGGGGTCATATCCATTGCACCCTTGCCCAGCAGCTCACCCATATAGGTCAGGGCGTTGCCGGCAAGCTCCTTGTCCACCACCATGCAGGGACAGTAATCACTGAAGGTGATCTCGGCGGTGCAGCGGTAGGCCGTGGCCACCCCCTGCACGATCTCGGTCATCCGCTTGTGCAGCAGCTCCGTCACTACGCCCTCGGGGTCGGTGGTGCGGATGGTGCCCCACATCTCCGCGCTGTCCGGGATGACATTGGAGGCCGCGCCTGCCTGGAAGCGGCCGGTGGTGAACACGCCAAAGCTGTGGGCATCCAGCTCCCGGCTGTTGATCTCCTGCAGGGCAATGTGGATGTGCGCCGCCGCCGTGATGGGGTCGATGCACTTTTCCGGCATGGAACCGTGGCCGCCCTTACCGTGGACGATGATATGATACTGCTCACAGCTTGCCATGGTGATGCCGCCGCAGGCAGGCACCAGCACCACACCGGCGGGAATGGGCATTCCGCCCAGCACATGGAACATGACTGCCGCATCCACCCTGGGGTTTTCCAGCAGGCCGTTGGCGATCATATCGGGCGAGCCCTGGAAGATCTCCTCGGCGGGCTGGAACTCCAGCTTGACGGTGCCCTCGATCTCATCCTCGTGCTCCTTGAGCAGTTGGGCAGCACCCAGCATCATTGCCGTGTGCATATCGTGGCCGCAGCCGTGCATCTTGCCCGGCACCTCGGAAGCGTAATCCACGCCGGATTCCTCCTGAATGGGCAGGGCATCCATATCGCCCCGCAGCAGGATGGTCTTGCCGGGCTTTTTGCCGCCTGCCAGCGCAATGACACCGGCCTTACCGCAGTCCTTGGGCTCGTAGCCCATCTCGGTCAGGGCCTTTTTCACCAGTGCCTTGGTCTGGGTCAGATCAAAGCCCACCTCCGGGTGACGGTGCAGGGTACGCCGCCACTCCACCAGCTGGGGTTCCAGCGCCTGGGCACGGCCCAGCAGTTCTTTTGCAGTCAACATTTCAGTCAGCTCCCGTTCTGTTTGATTTTCAGCCTGCATGGACAGCCTGTTCAATGGAATTTTCCACCAGACTGTTCAGACTCATATTGTGGGCCATTGCAAAAATGACCGCCTGCTTGTGCAATTCCGGGGAAATGCGGACATTGAAGCTCCCCTTATAGGCACGTTCCGGTTCGGTGTGTTTTTCCTCGCACAATGCCAGATAATCATCCACTGCACCGTGGAAATCATTTACCAGCTCTGCAGCGGTGCTGCCCTCGTAAGAGATCAGAGCCCGGATCCCCATGACCTTGCCATAAAACAGGCCATCTTCCTCCGAGAACTCCACACTGCCAACATAGCCCTTGTACTCCATCGTGTTATTCACAGAAGTCCCTCCTGTTCCAGAATTTGAATCAATTGCTTGACCTGATATTCCAGCAGTTCTTTTCGGGGATGGGGTTTATGCATCAAGATCGGTGGATACTGTTCCGATACGAACACAATGCGGGAACCGCTGGTACGGCCCTTGTTGGAGCGCTCATACCCAAAATATCGCAGCAGGCTTTCGGCATCATCAAAGGTAAAAGTCTTTGGCTTGGCTTTCAGCCGCTCGATCAGCTTTTCTTTCTGCCCCATATCCTCATCCTACTTCCAGTATAGCACTTTTTTCTTTATTTGCAACTATTTTTAGTTACTAACTCAGTTTTCCCCGCCGTTGCTTCCTTCGGGGTGATACTGGGCACAGGTGCACTTTTTCCACTTGAGGCCGCTGCCGCAGGGGCAGGGGTCATTGCGGCCGATCTTGATGACCCGGACAGGCTGACCCTTGGGGGCACCCTTGACACCGGGCGCGCCGTTACCGGGCACAAAGCCCTCGCCGGTGGGCTTGGCCACCTGCTCCCGTTTGGGGGCTGCACCGGCCTGCCGCACCTCGATGGTCAGCAGCATCTTGATGCTGGACTCCCGGATGGAATCCACCATCTGGTCGAACATATCAAAGCCCTCGATGCGGTACTCCACCACGGGGTCCTTCTGGCCGTAGCCGCGGAGGGCGATGCCCTGACGCAGCTGGTCCATGTTGTCGATGTGATCCATCCACATCCGGTCCACGCACTTGAGCAGGCAGATGCGCTCCAGCTCACGCATGACCGGTGCGCCGTACCGCACTTCCTTGGCCTGCAGGATCTGCATTCCGCGGTCGTAGAGCAGATCGGCGATGCCCTTCTGGGAGAGGCTGTCGTAATCGGCCACAGTGTAGTGGAAGTCGGCATCGGTGGTCAGCCAGCCCTGATAGTGGCGGCGCAGGGCACCAAAGTCCCACTCATCCTTCACATCTCCGGCCAGGAACTGCTTGCAGCTGGAATCGATGTTCTCCCGCAGCATGTTGTGCATCTCGGTGCTGATATCCTCACCGTCCAGCACTTTGCGGCGCTGGCCATAGATGATCTCGCGCTGCTGGTTCATCACGTCGTCGTACTTCAGCACGTTCTTACGGATCTCAAAGTTGCGGCCCTCCAGCTTTTTCTGGGCGCTCTCCAGCGTGCTGGTGATCATCCGGTTCTCGATGGGGGTATCCTCGTCCAGCTTGAGGGTATCCATCAGGCTGGAAACGCGGTCACCGCCGAACAGGCGCATCAGGTCATCTTCCAGGCTCAGGTAGAAGCGGGACGCGCCGGGGTCGCCCTGACGGCCTGCACGGCCGCGCAGCTGGTTATCAATGCGGCGGCTCTCGTGCCGCTCGGTGCCGATGATGAACAGACCACCGGCCTTGCGCACTTCCTCTGCCTCGGCGCTGATGGCCGGTTTGTACTGGGCATACAGCTCCTCAAACCGTTTCCGCACCGCCAGGATCTTTTCATCGTTGGTGTCGCCGTGGCCGTCGGCTTCAGTCAGCAGGAGTTCCACCGCATTCGGGTCGGCATCCTGCGGTTTTTCGGGGTCGAGCAGGTTCTCACAGAAGTGTTCCCTGCGCATCTGGGCCTTGGCCATGAACTCGGCGTTGCCGCCCAGCATGATATCGGTACCACGGCCTGCCATGTTGGTGGCAATGGTGATGGCACCCTTTTTGCCGGCCTGCGCCACGATCTCAGCCTCGCGCTCGTGGTTCTTGGCGTTCAGGACATTGAAATCGCGGGTGTACTTCTGCAGCATTTTGGCCAGCGTCTCGCTCTTTTCCACGCTGACGGTACCCACCAGAACCGGCTGGCCGTTCTTGTGGCATTCCAGCACCTGCTCGATGACAGCCTTGTACTTGCCGTTGACGGTCTTGTAGACCGCGTCCGGGTAATCCTTGCGGATGTTGGGGCGGTTGGTGGGCACGGTGACGATGTTCAGGCCGTAGATCTCGGTGAACTCGGTAGCCTCGGTCTTGGCCGTACCGGTCATGCCGGACAGCTTTTTGTACATGCGGAAGTAGTTCTGGAAGGTGATGGTGGCCAGCGTCTTGCTCTCGGCGGCGATCTTCACGCCCTCCTTGGCCTCAATGGCCTGATGCAGGCCCTCGTTGTAGCGGCGGCCGATCATCAGGCGGCCGGTGAACTCGTCCACAATGATGACCTCGCCGTTCTTCACGACATAGTCGATATCCTTCTGCATCACGCCGTAAGCCTTGATGGCCTGATCGATGTGGTGGGCCAGGGTCATGTTCTCGGCAGCGGCCAGATTCTCGACCTTGAAGTATTCCTCGGCCTTCTGGATGCCCTTGGCGGTCAGGGTGCAGGTCTTGTGCTTTTCGTCCACGACATAATCGCCGTCGGTCTGCTCATCGGTCTCCACCTTATCTTCCAGCTCGACCACCACACTCTTGTGCAGGGTGCGGACGAAGCGGTCCACCTGGGTGTACAGGCTGGAGGAATCCTCGCCCTTGCCGGAGATGATCAGAGGGGTGCGGGCCTCATCGATCAGGATGGAGTCCACCTCATCGACGATGGCAAAGGCGTGGCCGCGCTGCACCATGTTGTCCTTATAGGTCACCATGTTGTCGCGCAGGTAGTCGAAGCCGTACTCATTGTTGGTGCCGTAAGTGATATCGGCGTTGTAGGCACGGCGGCGGGCATCGCCATCGATGCCCTGCACGATCAGGCCGACACTCAGGCCCAGCCAGCGGTAGAGCTTGCCCATCCACTCGCTGTCGCGCTTGGCCAGGTAATCGTTGACGGTGACGATGTGCACGCCCTCGCCGGTCAGGGCGTTCAGGTAGGCGGGCAGGGTGGCCACCAGGGTCTTGCCTTCACCGGTCTGCATCTCGGCAATGGAGCCGCGGTGCAGGGCAATGCCGCCCATGATCTGCACAGGGAAGTGCTTCATGCCCAACACACGCCAGGCAGCTTCGCGGCAGACAGCAAAGGCATCGGGCAGGATATCATCCAGCGTCTCGCCGTTTGCCAGCCGCTCTTTCAGGGCCGGGGTCTGCGCCTGCAGCTCGGCATCGGACATCGGCTGATACTTTGTTTCCAGTGCCAGCACCTTTTTGGTAATGGGATTGATCTTTTTCAGCTCCCGGTCAGAGAAGCTGCCAAAGAGTTTTTCAGCAAGGGACATTGTTACACCTCATCTATCAAAAATCGGGGCGGCAGGCCGCCCAACAGCGGAAAAACCACATACTGTTTATATGATACACCAAAGCTGAAAACCCGTCAAACCCGATGGATAGATTTTATCCGTTTTTTGGGTGAACTTTCTGTTAATTTAGAAAAAAAGACCCTCTCCGGCATTGCGCAGCAATGACGGAGAGGGTCTTTCCTATACCAATGTCGCCCCCGGGCGGGGAACGTGCTCCGTCAGCAGAGCGCGCAGCTGTTCCGGCAGGGCGTAGAAATTGCCGTTGGTATATTTCCACGCCCCCACCGCAGCGAGAGCCGCCAGCAGAGCCAGCACCAGCAGCGTCATGCACACCCGGCGCAGGGGATGCCGCTTGGGCTGGGGGCTGGGCAGAACATCCTTCTTTGCAGCCCTGCGGGCAGGCAGGAAGCCTGTCCCCTCAGCCTGAGGCTTGTTTGCCGCCGTGCGCCGGATGATATCCAGCAGCCAGAGGGCGGGGTTCTCCCCCGCCGGGACGGTGCGCAGAAAGCAGCCCTTCCTGCAGCTGAGCACCAGCACACAGTCACTTTCCCGCTCGGCACAGGCGGCAGAGAGATCTGCCCCCACCACGCGGCGGGCAGCCTGAGCCCGGGCCAGCGCCTGCCGGAGCGGGTCGGTGCAGTCCTTGGGCAGGCGGGCACGCTTTTCGATCAGAGGGCCGGTCTTGGGGTTGGCATAGCTCACCGCGCCAAAATCAAAGACCTTCTCGGCCCCGGGCAGGTTCTCGAGCCGGGCTTCCAGCAGGGCACCGGCTGCAGCATCCGCACAGATGAGCAGCTTATCGTGCCGTTCCAGCGCCTCCACCACGGCGGCAGGCAGAGTGGTCTCTCCTGCCCCGTACAGGTCTGCCGAAAACGCCTGCCGCAGGGCCTGCGCGGCCTTTTTCAGCCCGGAAGGGCTCTGCGCCTGCAGGGCCACCAGCGTTTCCGCACCCCGGCTCTTCCACTGGGCTGCGGCCCGCCACTGGGGCGGAAAGTTTTCCACCGTTTTGCCAACCGCTGTGGACTGCGCACCAAACAGCCGCAGCACACACCCGGTCTCCTGTTGCTGTGTCACCCTGCATTCCCCCTGCCTTTTAGTGGCCCAGGAACACCTCGTTCAGCTTGTCCAGCGTTTCGGCGCTGTGCTGTGCATCCCGGGCAAGGGGCTCTGTGCCTGCGGGAACTTTTCCCTGTGCCAGCCGCAGGGCCAGCTCCAGGGCGGCCTGCGCGGCACGGGCACGCACCAATGCACGGTCGGGCCGGGAGACGGACAGCTTTTTTACATACACCGTCTCCCCCCGGGCCGCGCCCAGATACACCGTGCCCACCGGGCGGAGGGCATCTCCACCGGTCGGCCCGGCCACGCCGGTCACGCTGATGCCGATCTCAGCACCGGCGGCCTGTGCGGCCCCCAGCGCCATCTGGGCGGCCACAGGGGCCGACACCACATTGTACTTTGCAATGACATCCGGTTCCACGCCCACCAGCCTTGCCTTGGCAGCCTCCCAATAGGTCACAAAGCCGTAGCCGAACACTTCACTGGAGCCCGGCACCGAGGTGATGCGCTGTGCGATCAGCCCGCCGGTGCAGCTCTCGGCGGTGGAGAGGGTGAGCCCCTTTTCCTTTAAGGTGCGCACCAGTGTCTCCTCCAGCCCGGCCACATCCTCATCATACACCGCATCGCCCAGCAGATCATAGAACTTTTTGGCATATTCCCGGCACATTTTTTCGCCTTCCGCATCGGAAGCAGCCCGGGCGGTGATGCGGATCTCGCACTCACCGGTCTTGCAGTAGATGGCAGCAGTCGGGTTGGCGTTTTCCAGCAGATCACGCACCTGATATTCCAGGGTGCTCTCGCCGCCCAGCACCCGCAGGGTGACAGAGTGCAGGGTGCAGTTCTGACGCTTCATCAGCAGAGGGCGGACGCTCTCGTTCCACATAGCCTTCATCTCGCTGGGCACGCCCGGCATCAGGACAGCACAGCGGCCCTCCTGCTCAAACCATGCACCGGGGGCAGTGCCGTGGTGGTTGATGATCTTATGCCCCTTTACAGGCACCATGGCCTGCTTGCGGTTGTTGGGGGTGGTCACCCGGCCGGAGCGGGCAAAATAACCGGTGATCTTCTCCCACTCGCTCTCGTCAAAGACCAGCGTATCGCCATAGCAGGCGGCAACGGTCTCCTTGGTCAGGTCGTCTGCCGTGGGGCCCAGACCGCCGGTGAACACCAGCAGGTCACAGCGGTTCTTTGCCTCGTTGACAAAGTCCGCCAGCCGCCCCTGATTGTCGCCGATGGTGCTCTCCCGCTGGACCGTAATGCCCAGCTCAGCAAGCTCCCGGCTCAGGTACTGGGCATTGGTGTTGAGGATGTTGCCGAGCAGCAGCTCGGTGCCCACACTGATGATCTCCGCTGTCATGCCGCTCACCCCTCAAACTCGATCTCGTCCGTAATGCGGATGCGGATCCGCTCGGTGTTCTCAGCAGCTTCGGCCTCCAGCTCTGCCAGACCGGGCATGGCGGCTTCGGCCTCCAGGATCTCTGCCAGCTCGGGGCGGATCTTCGGGTGCGGCGGGGTGAAGATGGTGCAGCAGTCCTCATAGGGCAGGATGCTGGTCTCGTAGGTGCCAATGTGGCGGGAGGTCTCGATGATCTCGGTCTTGTCCATGCCGATCAGCGGGCGCAGGATGGGCAGATCCTGGGCGGCATCGGTGCACTGCAGGGCCTTGACGGTCTGGCTTGCCACCTGAGCCAGACTCTCGCCGGTGATGAGAGCCTCGCAGCCCTGTCTGGTGGCAATACGATTGGCAATGCGCATCATGCTGCGGCGCATCAGCACCGTGAACAGCACATCGGGGGCATTGTCCCGGATATACTCCTGCGGCTTGGTGTAGGGCACCACAAACAGGTTGGAGCTGCCGGTATAGGGGGTGATCTTCTGGGCCAGAGCTTTAACTTTCAGTTTTGCGCGCTCAGAAGTATACGGAGGGGACGCAAAATGGATGTGATCCAGGGCCAGACCGCGCTTTGCCATCCGGTAAGCAGCCACCGGGCTGTCGATGCCGCCGGAGAGCATATTCAGGGCACGGCCGGAGGTACCCACGGGCAGGCCACCCTCTCCGGGTATTTTTGGGCCATGAATATACGCACCGTAATCGCGAATCTCCACAATGACCTTAAACTGGGGGTTCTTCACATCCACCCGCAGGTAGTTGTGCAGCCCCAGCAGGTAAGCGCCCAGCTCCCGCATCAGCTCAGGGCTGGTCATGGGGTAGGTCTTATCCGAACGGCGGGCCTCCACCTTGAAGGTCTTGATGCCGTGCAGGCTGTCGCCCAGATACTCCTCCGCAGTCCGGCAGATGGTATCAAAGTCCTTTTCGCAGACCACGGCACGGCTCAGCGCCGCCAGACCGAACACAGTGCGCACCCGGTCAAAGGCCAGATCCATGTCCACGTCCTCTTCCTCGGGCTCCATATAAAAGGTAGACTGGGTGCAGTACACCTTGAACTTGCCCACGGTCTTGAGCCGGTAGCGCAGGATCTTCATCATGGCCGACTCAAACTGGTTGCGGTTCAGGCCCTTCAGGGACATCTCGCCCTGATAGCCCATAATAATTTCACGCATAGAGTTCTCCTTAACTATAAGCTGGCTCACCCTCTCCGTCAGCGCTAACGCGCTGCCACCTCCCCCAAAGTGGGAGGCCTTGGCATTCCACGCAAAGTTTCCGGTTTTGTCAAGAGCTCCCCCTTTGGGGGAGCTGGACGCGGAGCGGCCTGAGAGGGTGAGGATGCTTTCCTTTTTTACTTTTTGATTCTCTGTAAGTGCTTCATGCCGTCTTCAAAAGCGTTGAGGAACGCGTCCACATCCTCGGGGGTGTTGTCCGCACAGAAGGACACGCGGATGGCCGTATCAATGGCCAGCGGGTCCCTGCCCATGGCGGCAAGGGTGTGGCTGGGCTGCCCCCGGCCGCAGGCACTGGCCGAGGAGACATAGACCTGCTGCTGTGCCAGATGGGCCAGCATGGTCTCGCTCTTGATGCAGTTCTCGCTGAAGTTCAGCACCTCGGGCACCGCATTGTCCGGGCTGTTGATGACCACCTCCGGGAAGGCTTTCAGCCCTTCCCGCAGGCGCAGGTTCAGGGCGCGCACAGCAGCATCCCGGCCCTTCATGGTCTTGTTCAGGCGGGTGGCCGCGGCAGCAAGGCCCAGCGCATAGGGCAGGTTCTCGGTGCCGGGGCGTTTCTCCCGCTCCTGCTCACCGCCCAGATAGGGAGCCTGGAACGCCTGATACAGGCTGTCGCTCAGGTAGAGCGCACCAATGCCCTTGGGTGCGTGGATCTTGTGGCCGCTGACAGCCAGCGTGTCGATGTTCGCCAGCTTGATGGGCACCCGCATCCAGGCCTGCACGGCATCCACATGGACGATGGTGCGGCTGTTGCGGCGCTTGACCTCGGCGGCCAGACGCTCCACATCGTTCCGAGTACCGACCTCGTTGTTGACCATCATGCAGGCCACAAGGATGGTGTTTTTGTCCACATGCTCCAGCATCCGGTCGATGTCCAGTGTGCCGTCCGGGCCGGGGTCCACCACGGTCACATCATAGCCCATGGCGGCCAGACGCTCCAGCGGCTTCTGCACGCTGGGGTGCTCAAAGCCGGACACCACGATGCCCTTGCCGAACCTGCGGGTCAGGGCCGCGCCCAACAGGGCCATGTTGTTGCTCTCGCTGCCGCAGGAGGTAAAATAGAGCTCCCGGCTCTTGCAGCCCAGGGTGCGGGCCACGGCGGCGCGGGCGGCGTTCAGTGCTTCCTCGCTCCGGGCACCGGGGGCATACAGGCTGGACGGGTTGGCCCAGTGCTCCCGCATGGCCTTGTTGATGACATCCGCCACTTTCGGGGCCACGATGGTGGTGGCGGCGTTGTCCAGATAATGCAATTCAGGGTTTTGCAGCATAAATTTTGATTCCTGCTTTCTCAGTTACGCCAGCGGCACCCGCCGCCGACAGGATTTCATACTAAACCATGATGATTATACCACAAAGCATCTGCCGCCGTAAAGTAGCACGGCCCACTTGCACGGCCCCGCCAGGTGCTGTATAATGAGGGTAACGAACACAAAGAAAGCCGGGTGTTTTTATGGCCGATTATCAGGAATACCGCCGCCGCATCCTGCGCAAGCGCTGGCGCAGGAATTTTGCCGTTGCCGGGCTGCTGGTGCTGCTCATCCTGCTCAGCGCCGTAGGCCTGCTGTGGAAGCGCCTCCACCGGGAGCAGAGCCCTGCCGCCGTGCAGGGCCCGACCATCTTCCAGCAGGAGCTGCAGAGCAGCGAGTGGAACACCATCAGCTACACGCCCGCGCGGCGGCTGACCGTGCAGACCACCTCTGCCGGGTCCACCGCCATGGATTTCCGGCTGGCCGCGCTGGACCGCACCACCGCCGTGGACCGCAGTTATTTTGCCAACGTCTGTTTTCTGGGCGACAGCCTGACGCAGGGGATGCAGATCTATTCCAGCGGCCTGCCGGAGGCCTCTTTCTGCGCCTACCGGGGCGCAAACCCCAGCGTCGTGGTCAATGGCACCACCTGCAAGCGCTCCGATGGCGGCACCGAGGTCCCCATGGAGGTGCTGACAGCCCGGCAGCCCCCGGTGCTGTATATCCTGCTGGGCACCAACGTGCTCAACCGGGACGGGGATTATTCCAGCTTTCTCACCTACTACCGGCTCATGCTGGATATGATCTCCCAGGCCCTGCCCAACACGCAGATCTACGTGCAGTCCATCACGCCTGTCCGGCCCGAGGTGCGCAGCAGCCATCCCGGCCTGTACAAAGAGCGGCTGTGCGAGATCAACAATGAGCTGGCTGCCATTGCGCTGGAAAAGAACTGCGCTTTCCTCAACCTGTGGGAAGCCCTTGCCGACGATAACGGCGACCTGAAAGCCGAGTACGCGCAGCCTGACGGTATCCACATCAAGCCCGAGGGCTACCCCGCCTGGGTGGAATATCTCGCCACCCACACCGTGGGCCAACAGACGGCTTAAGCTGAATACTCACATAGAAAAACCGCCCTTCCGGCACCAAACCGGAAGGGCGGTTTTGTCATACAAACAGGAACGGGGAACGGCATCTAAACCGTTCCCCATCGATTGGTATTTGGCAGGCGTGGCGTTCTCCTGCATCTCTCAGAGCCTAAGCCCTTGTCGTTACCATCGGCGTGTGGCTGCCACGAAATTGACCACCTCAAATACCTTTCTTATCCTATGTTTAGGATACCACATTTATCCCTTTTTGTAAAGTATCTCACTCTGACGCAAAAGACGGCGGAAGCGTTTCTGGCTGATGCTCCACATCGTGATAATAGAGTTTTTGTATTCTTCCAGATCACTGGAAACTTTCAGCCTCAGAATAATTTCTGCATAACATCTTATAGTTGATTTGTATATAGAAAAGGGAGAGTGGCCTAACACAGGGATTTCATAGAATGGTATTTTGATTTGCCAAACAATAAAACTAAATGTTTTCATTGTTTGACCCGGCCAAGGCAATCAAGTAAGATTTCCGTTATATCTTTTGTTGCTATCGCCGGTTTGTCACTCATAATTTCCCAAACAGGGTTATTGCTACATTCTCCAGAAAAATATTTTCGGGCGCATTCTACTACACCCTTTATATTTTTTGTGTTCAACATAACATCAAAAGCTTCATCGAAAAGAAGCATATCATATTTTGTAGGTTTCTCTTCTTCAAGGTCAACCTCAAAAAGTCGAATTTGCGCTCTCTCTTCTTCCGATTTCTGAGCCCAGCCAGCTTCATATAACACTTTATAATATTCAATATTGTCGAAATAGTAGCTGCAATTTAAACGGCTTGGAAGAAAAGAAAATTCGGTTTCTCTTACAAATTCAAAGATTCCTTCAACACACCATTTTACATATTCACGCCATTCATCACCTTGCAATTTCATCGACGCAATCGTTGTTTCGAGACACTGTTCAGATTGTTCTAATGTGCTGATAACCTCTCTACAACGAATTTCATTTCTCTTGTATCCAGCTTTTAATTTATCCCCAACTTGTAGTGTCTGACTCATGTGGTAAGCTTTCATCTTTTTCTCCACCGCTTCCGATTTGTTGAGCTAAAAAGTCCCATACCCAGCACCTTAACGGTGCGGACATGGGACTTCATATTTTTTCAATCAGAACAGCCCTGTGATTTTGCCTTCGGCATCCACGTCGATATTGACGGCGGCGGGCTTCTTGGGCAGGCCGGGCATGGTCATAATGTTGCCGCAGATGACCACCACGAAACCGGCACCGGCGGCAAGGCGGACTTCCCGCACCTCCATGGTAAAGCCGGTGGGCGCACCGGTCAGCTTGGCGTTATCGCTGAAGCTGTACTGGGTCTTGGCGATGCAGACCGGCAGGTCGCCGTAGCCCAGTTCTGTCAGTTCGGCCAGCGTCTTGGAAGCGGCGGCGCTGAAATTCACACCATCGGCACGATAGATTTTTTTGGCGATGGCTTCCACCTTCTGCTTCAGGGGCATCTCCAGCGGGTAGACGTACTGGATGGGACGATCTTCCATGACCTCCAGCACCTTCTCGGCCAGAGCCTTGCCGCCCTCGCCGCCCTTGGCGAACACCTCGCTCAGGACGCAGGGCACGCCCTGCTCGGCACAGACCTGCTCAACGTATGCCTGCTCCTCCGGGGTGTCGGTGGGGAAGGCATTGATGGCCACCACCACAGGCAGGCCAAAGCCGTTCTTCAGGTTGTCGATGTGGCGCACAAGGTTGGAGGCACCAGCCTTGACAGCTTCGAGATTCGGCTGGTTCAGGTCAGCCTTGGCAACGCCGCCGTGGCTCTTGAGGGCACGGACAGTGGCCACCAGCACGCAGGCGCTGGGGGCGATGCCGGCATAGCGGCACTTGATATCCAGGAACTTCTCGGCACCCAGATCTGCACCGAAGCCTGCCTCCGTGATGACGTAATCGGCCAGCGAGAGGCTGAGCTTGGTGGCCATGACGCTGTTGCAGCCGTGGGCAATGTTGGCAAAGGGGCCGCCGTGGATGATGGCGGGGTTGTTTTCCAGCGTCTGAACGAGGTTCGGGTCAAGGGCATCCTTGAGCAGCGCGGTCATGGCACCGGCGGCACCGATGTCGCCTGCCGTGACGGGCTTGCCTTCGTAGGTGTAGGCGCAGACGATCTTCGACAGCCGCTCCTTCAGGTCGGAGATGCTGGTGGCCAGGCAGAAGATCGCCATGACCTCGCTGGCAACGGTGATATCAAAGCCGTCCTCACGGGGGGTACCGTTGACCTTGCCGCCCAGACCATCCACGATGAAGCGGAGCTGGCGGTCGTTCATATCCATGCAGCGCTTCCAGGTGATGCGGCGGGGATCGATGTTCAGGGGGTTGCCCTGCTGGATGCTGTTGTCGATCATGGCAGCCAGCAGGTTATTTGCGGTGCCGATGGCATGCAGATCACCGGTAAAGTGAAGGTTGATATCCTCCATGGGCACCACCTGGGCATAACCGCCGCCGGCCGCACCGCCCTTGACACCGAACACGGGGCCAAGGCTGGGCTCACGCAGGCAGAGCATGGTCTTTTTGCCCAGAGCGTTCATGGCATCGGCCAGGCCCACGCTGGTGGTGGTTTTGCCCTCGCCTGCCGGGGTGGGGCTGATGGCCGTGACCAGGACCATCTTGCCCTGCTTGGATGCCTTGTGGATGAGGCGGTGGTTGATCTTAGCCTTGTAGCGGCCATAGGGGATCACATCCTCATCGGCAAGGCCCAGCGAGGCAGCGATCTCGGTGATGGGCTTCATTTTGGCTTCCTGTGCGATCTCGATATCAGACTTCATGCTCAAATCCTCCCTGAAATGCAAAAAGGACAGCTTTGCGCACCAATAGCGCAAGGCTGCCCAGACGGTCGGCGTAAAAAACCCGGTTCTGTCTGCACTGTGGTGCTCCACAACGTTCCGTCAGCAGGCAAACCCGTTCTTCTGGGTCAAAGATATCACATCTGCCCGTGGTTTGTCAAGCAGAAACTGTCCGCAAAGAAAAATCTGCCTGTACGGCCCCTGCGGCTTGCATCCATCCTGCCAGATGTGTTATACTAAAGTGTATCAAACGATAGGGAGGCTTTCACGATGCCATTTACACCGAAACTGACTTATAAAGGCAAGCCCCTCGTCCGTAAGGACAACGAGCTGTATTACGGCCGTATGACCGACCCCTATGTGCTGCGGATGCAGATCCTGAGCACCAAATCCGTGGGCGGCATGGATGTGGCCGATAAGGTACACATTCAGGTCTTTTCCACCAACGACAGCCTGGCCCCTGAGGCCCGCGTGTTCCGCCAGACCACCAAGAATGGCCTGTACAACGCACTGGACATTGGCAGCATCTGGCTGCAGAAGGCAAACGAGACCCGCTGAACGGCATAAAAAAGGACCGTCTCCCGCTGAGGAGACGGTCCTTTTTGTTGTGCTTTACTCTTCGGTCACTTCAAAGTCCAGGGGCTTGCCGCAGCCGGGGCACTTGGGTGCGCCATCCAGCAGGTCGTCCTCCTCAAACACAGTGGTCTGACCACAAGCGGGGCAGGTCACCTCGTACTGCACGGGGCCTTCCTCCTGCTCCTCGTCCTCATCCTCCAGCGCGACCTCAAAGGTCACACCGCAGTGGGCGCAGTTTGCTTCGCCCGCGTCCAGGTCGTCCTCGCTGACGTAAACGGTCTCGCCGCAGTTGGGGCAGGCCACCTCATAGAACGGCTCACTGGCGATATCATCGTCATTGTCGTCCTCTTCGGTATCCTCTTCCTCTTCTTCGGGCTCCTCGTCATCCTCATCGTCCTCATAGAGGTCGGCTTCCAGATCCTCCAGCTCCTCGCTCAGGTCGTTGATCTGGTCGTAGGCGCGGGTCACATCTTCATCGATGCCGTCCACAGCCTCTGCCAGTTCGCCCAGCAGTTTGCTCATAGCCTTGATGACCTTGCCCTCTTTGGTGGTCTCGTCGATGCCCAGGCCCTCGATCAGGCCCCGCAGGTATGCAGCCTTTTCCTTCATAAGAATGACCTCCTATTTAAAATAACCTCTCAGGCCGCTCCGCGGCCAGCTCCCCTAATAGGGGAGCCCTTGGCATAGCGGAAAACTTTCCGCCGCACGGTTCAGCCTGTGAAGCAAAAACCGGGCACACGGTTGCCCGCTGCCCGGTCTGTCGGTAAATTAGACGCGCTCCATATACTCGCCGGTGCGGGTATCGATGCGGATGTGGTCGCCCTC
>ERZ827488.1498-NODE-1498-length-27654-cov-6.065836_pt1 | contig 27654 bp, 27 predicted proteins | sample MGYA00519771_ERZ827488 | MGnify/ENA primary metagenome ERZ827488 (study PRJEB31778, sample SAMEA3449323) | human gut metagenome | biome: human gut; feature: human-associated habitat; material: faeces | place: United Kingdom | collected 2010/2012 ... | reverse complement strand
TAAATGAAGAAAGGAGTGTATGGTCTATTTAAGTTATTAAATATATCATACAAGAAAAGAATGGAACAAGAAGAAAACATATTAGGAAAAGAAAAAATAGGAAAATTAATCAGAAAATTCTCAATTCCTTGTATAATATCTATGTTGGTAAACTCGCTATATAATATAGTAGACCAAATATTTATAGGTCAAGGAGTAGGATATTTAGGAAATGGAGCTACAAATGTAGTATTCCCATTAGTAATGATATGCTTAGCATTTTCATTAATGTTTGGAGATGGGGCATCAGCATATCTAAGCTTAAAATTAGGAGAAAAGAAAAAGAAAGAAGCAGAAGCTGGAATAGGTAATGGAGTATTATTATCTGCAATAGTTTCAATAATATTCTGTATTATAACACTTATATTTTTACCGGCATTCTTAAAAATATTTGGATGTACAGATAATTTAAAAGAATATGCAATGGCATATGGAAAAATCATTGCAATAGGATTCCCATTCTCAATGATAGGAACAACATTAAACTCTATTATTAGAGCAGATGGAAGCCCTAAATACTCAATGGTAAGTATGGTAAGTGGAGCTATATTAAATACAATATTAGATCCAATATTCATATTTGTATTTCATAAAGGCGTAGAAGGTGCAGCATTAGCAACAGTTATAAGTCAAATATTAACATTTATATTAAATGTTGCGTATATAAAGAGATTTAAATCAATAAAATTATCAAAAGAAAGTTTCAAATTAAAAGCAAATGTATGTAAAAAGGTTTCAGCATTAGGAATAAGCAGTTTTATTACACAAATGAGTATTGTATGTGTTATGACAGCTGAAAACAATTTATTAGGCAAATACGGAGCAGAAAGTAAATTTGGCGCAGAAATTCCAATAACAGTATTAGGAATAGTAATGAAAATAAGTCAGATATTAAATAGCATAATAATTGGTATAGCAGCAGGAAGTCAACCAATATTTGGGTATAACTATGGCGCAAGAAAATATGATAGAGTAAAACAAGCATTAAAAATCGTATTAGGGTCAAGTATAGTAATAAGTACAATTGCATTTATTTTATTCCAAACAATACCAGACAAATTAATATTAATATTTGGTAGTGGTGATGAGAATTATATGGAATTTGCTTGTTTAGCATTTAGAACATATTTAATGTTAACAATAGTAAATGGTGTACAAATTCCATCAGGAATATTCTTCCAAGCAATTGGAAAAAGTACAAAAAGTGCAATATTGTCACTTTCAAGACAAATTGTTATATTAATTCCATCAATGATGATACTAAGCCATATGTTTGGAATAATGGGAGTTTTAAGTGCAGGACCAGTAGCTGATGGATTAGCATTTTTATTAGCTGCAATATTTTTAATAAAAGAAGTTAAAGGATTAAAAATAAATGCAAATGTAAATGAAATTGTAAAAGAAGAGATAAGACAAAGTAATACAACTGATAAACAAATAGTAATTACAATCTCTAGAGAATATGGTTCAGGTGGAAGATATATAGGAAGATTAATTGCAGACAAATTAGGAATAAAATTATATGATAAAGAATTTATTGTGAAATTAGCAAAAGAAACAGGTATGGCAGAAGAATATATTGAAAACAATGAGCAAAAAAGAGATGCATTAGATATACTTAATAATGGTTATTATGCAGGATTGAATAATTCAGATGAATTGTTTATAAAAGAATCTGAATTAATAAAAAATGTTGCTGATAAAGAATCTTGTGTAATTGTAGGTAGATGTGCGGATTTTATATTAAAAGATAATGAAAATGTTATTAGCATTTTTGTTGCTAGCAGTATGGATGATAAAATTAAAAGAGCTGTTGAATTTTATAATTTAGATAAAGCTAAAGCTGAAAAAGAAATCAATAGAATAAATAAGTTAAGAGCAAATCATTATAAATATTATACAGAAAAAGAATGGAAAGATCCTTCTAATTATGATATTTGTATTAATAGTGATGCAATTGGTGTAGAGAATGCAGCTAATTTGATTTGTGAGATTGTAAAAGAATATCAGGCAGTATAATAAATTTCCACCAGCTTAGCTGGTGGTTTTTCCTTTACGCCTAAAAGGCTTCTCTACTGGCTCCCACTGAAGTGGCCTTTGCGACTGACTTTTGCAATTGTCAGTCGCTACCCCTTAAAGGGGTCTATTTCTTCTATCGTCATTTGGTCGCTCAATTTGTCTTCTTTTAATTGGTTGGCTATATATTCTTTTATTTTTTTCGTATTCTTCCCAACTGTATCTACATAGTATCCGCGACACCAAAATTCTCTATTTCTATATTTATATCTCATATTTCCCCATCTGCTGTATATCATTATGCTACTCTTTCCTTTCAAGAATCCCATCACACTTGATACACTATATTTCGGTGGTATTGTTATTAACATATGAATATGGTCTGGACATACTTCTGCTTCTATTATCCCTATTCCTTTCCACTCACATAATTGTCTTAATATTTGTCCTATTTCTAATCTTTTTTCCTCATAAAACACTTTTCTTCTGTACTTTGGTGCAAACACTATATGATATTTGCAATTCCATGTCGTATGTGATAAACTCTGTATGTCGTTTATTTTGATATCTTTCAATATAAACCTCTCCCTTCATAAATATTTAATTGCTTCCTGTCAGTCGCAATTAAATTATATATGAAGGGATTCTTTTTGTCTACTCACCGCTTAAGCTGCACCGAACCCCAAGACAATCTTGGGGTTTTAGAAATACAAAAATGGGGTTGAATAACAACCCCATTTGCATGTTCTTTAAAATACTAACACCGTTCATCTAATATTACGGATATAGGTGTAATTTCTTTATTCTTCTCATTTTTTTTCATTTTTTCGTCAAAGCGCCGTAACCGCTCGTCAGAATCGGACATTTTTTGAAAAGCATTTTTTAGTTCATCATACAGGAAATTCCTGTTCATGAGGAAGAAGTCTTCTACTTCTCTCCAGGTAAACCCATTTAAAGGAACTGGAGAAGCTTACACGATCCGTTCAGGTGGCAGAGGAACTTCTTACGTTTTATTATTCAACGTATAGAATTACTCCAATTCATTTGGATGGAAAGGAGAAACTCTTCAGTCAGCCAGTAGAACTCGTGAAACCAAGAACTGTTGGAGTTGTAGCTGCAGCTTGCCACTTGTGGGCAAATAATTACAGAGTCGTTCTCAAGACAAACTCAAAGGAGGTTGAGAGATTGGCGAAACAGCAGGGCATTGACATCGATGTAGTGCTTATCCAGAAGAAGCCACATCGTTTGAATAGACTTGCTTGATTTATGCTGAATGTACGTAAATGATTTTAACCAGTATAAGTTCTGAACAAATCTAAAGGAGAGTCTATAGGCTCTCTTTTTTTGTCTTTAATTTATAACTGAATTTATTTCATCGATTGATATTGAACCCTGCCTTAAAATGTGAGGCACACCATCAATAACTTTAACAATAGTAGAAGCAAGACCAATTTTGCTAGGACCGTCATCAATAAAACAATCAACATTTCCATCAAAATCTTTTATTATATCTTTTAAATTAGTACCACTTGGCTTTCCAGAGAGATTAGCACTAGGAGTAGCAAGTGGAACGCCAGCATAATTTATCAAATTTAAAGCAATATCATTTGCAGGCATGCGAATTCCAATAGTATCAGAGCCAGCAGTTAAAATATCAGGAATAGTTTCCTTTTTCTTTAAAATAATAGTTAAAGGACCAGGAAAGAATTTTTTTATTATAGCATATTCTATATCTGTAATGTCTTTTGCAACACTTTCAATCATGTCAATATTGCTAACTAAAAGACTTATAGGTTTATTTAAAGGTCTTTGTTTTGCTTCATATATTTTTTTAATAGCATTTTTATCTAGTCCATTAGCTCCAACGCCATAAACTGTTTCTGTTGGAAATATTACTAAACCTCCGTTTTTTATAATTTTAGCAGGTTCAATTAATTTTGTATAATCTGTATTATTTTTCAAATCTAAGTACATTTTAATCCTTCTTTCTTACAAGAAAATTATACTCTCTAGAGCTTGAAAAATCAATAGATTTGAACTTTTTAGTGGATTATGGTATAATATAGATATAAGTGAGGTGGAGAGAATGAGCAAATTAGAAAATAATTTGATTGAAAAAGTGAAAATCTTAATTTTATATGGAGATAGACCTGTTGATGGAAAAGATAAAGAGGGAAAGGTAGAAAGAATTTTTAAAGAAGATGATGATACAGCTCATTACTTTTATATAAGAGAATTTTTACAATCTCATATGAAAGATGAGGAAGAATTACAAAAAGCTTTAGAAGAAAAAAATGATGTAAATAGTGCATTTTATGAAATGCAAAAGTTAGGTCATATTGTATTTGCTGAAAATACATCATTTCCAAATTACAAAACAGGAATTTTCTACATGCCAAAGGAAATTACTGAAAAGCAAAAGAAGTCATTAGCAACATTGCAAAAGCAATTAGGGAAAGAAGATTACAATTTTTTAGTATTTATGAACCTTCATAGAGATGAAGATGGAATATTAACAGGGAATCAGAAGCATGGCTCTGCAAAAGTTTTAGATGAATTTGTAAAAGAAGAAGAACAAAGATAAGTTGATATTTTATTATTAATAGCGCGTAGTATATAAAATATAAAGAAAGGTAGTAGATATTTTATCTATTACCTTTTTGACTTATTAGCAATTACAATCATTTTGTTGCATATCTAAGCAACTACCATCGTTCATATAAAATTTCTTTTCAGCGAGTTTGTCTTGAACACCTCTTAAAGCTTCACCAAATCTTTGAAAGTGAACAACTTCTCTTTCACGTAAGAAGCGAAGAGGATCTACTACGTCTGGATTATCTCTACATAAATCTATTAATTTTTCATAAGTAGCACGTGCTTTTTGTTCTGCAGCTAAATCTTCTTGAAGATTTGCTATTGCATCACCTTTGCATGCTAGGCAATTAGCATTAAATGGAACTCCCGCAGCTGATTGTGGATATACATCTACACCATGTGGTGTGTGTTTGTAAACTAACCTAAAAGAAAAAATATATATGTAACTATTTATAGTTTTAAAACTATGAGTAGTTTTTTGCAATAGTGAATGTTATTGCAAGCCTAACAAATGATCTTTTATTAACATCTACCATATTTTCTCATAATTATACAAAAATTATATATCTCTATTAAAGCAATGTGTTAATTTTAAAAAGCCAAAAGGCTTTATTTTTTGCACAAATACAAGCCTTTTTGCATATAAATTAATATCGTGGGAGGATTATATTATGTGTGAAAAAGTAAATTTTAATGTTATCGAAAAGAACAAATATGACAATATAGATGATATTACGAAGTTTATAAACAATATTGTCAATAAATTAATTGTAAATGAATTTGCGAAGAGTGTTGATTGAAACTATTCATTGCTGTATAATGAAGTTTTACAAAATGAGTAGTTTACCGATTGGAGGGTAAACTTATGAGAGTGGCAATTTATTGTAGGCTTTCTCGTGAAGATGATGATAAACTTCATGAAAACGATGAAAGCGAAAGTATCCAAAATCAGAAATCTATGCTAATTAATTATGCAATAGAAAGGAGATGGGATATTTATAACATTTACTGTGATGAGGACTATTCTGGAATTGACAGTGAAAGACCTGAATTTAATAAGCTATTAGAAGATGCTAAAAACCATAAATTTGATATTGTACTTTGTAAAACACAAAGTAGATTTACTCGTGATATGGAAATAGTTGAAAGATATCTTCATAATAAGTTTGTAGAGTGGAATATTAGATTTGTTAGCCTTGTAGATCATGTTGATACATTAGATAAAGGAAATAAAAAATCAAGACAGATTAATGGTTTAGTAAATGAGTGGTATTTAGAAGACTTATCTGAAAATATTAGAAGAACATTTGATAGCAAAAGAAAGCAAGGATTACATATTGGCTCTTTTGTATGTTACGGTTATAAAAGAAATCCTGAAAATAAAAATAAACTTATTATTGATACAGAAGTCTCTGATGTAATTAGATTAATATTTAATCTTTATGAACAAGGAAATGGTATTACTAAAATTGCTCAAATATTAAATGATAAGGGTATTTTAACACCTACTAAATATAAACAATCACTAGGAATTAATTTTAAAAATCAAGGTAAGAATATTGATTATTGGTGTGAATCTACAGTTAGTAAAATTTTAAAAAATGAAGTTTATATTGGTAATTTAGTACAAGGCTACAATAAAAAAGTTAGCTATAAATCTAAGCAAATGAAAAATCAGCCTAAATCAGAATGGATTATTGTAGAGAACACTCACGAACCTATCATTACTAAAGAGCAATTTTATAAAGTTCAAGAGATTTTTAAAAGAAAAACAAGAAGATGTAAAAATGGTGAAGTTCATCTATTTGCTAATAAACTTGTATGTTTAGATTGTGGTACAAAGCTTTATAAATGCAGAAATGATAGAGATTACGTTTATTTTTCTTGTAAAGGCTCTAAAAAACTCTATGGAACTTGCACTCCCCATTCTATTGGCTATGAAAACCTTAAAAATCTGGTTGCTGAAAAGATTAGAGAAAAGATTTTAGCATTTTACAATTTTGATAATATATCAGATGATTTATTTGTTTCAAATGATAATTTAAACAAAGCTAAATTATTACAAAATAAGGTTGAATTGCTTTCAAAAGAAATGAAAGATATCAATAATGCAATAAAAGAACTTTACTTAAATAAAGTAAGTGGCAAAGTTCCAGAAGAAGTATTTGAAGATCTAAACTCATCTTTCCTATCTGATAAATCAGCAAAACAAAAAGAACTAACAAAACTTGAAAATGATTTATCTAATTTAAAGGAAAAAGAGTTAAACAGTAAATTTATAAAAGAACAAAAAGAAAAGATAATTAATCACTTTAAAAACTTTAAAGAACTTAATTATGACATTGTTAATAGTTTTATAGATTATATTGAAATTGGAGAAAAAAACAAAAAAACAAAATCACAAGATGTAATTATTCATTGGAATTTTTAGTACATTGTATAAATTTTACAAATTCTTCACATTGAAATCGTAGTAATTATTTTAAATTTATGATATACTATTTATAAATCTTAAGAAAGGAGTTGACAAACATGCCAGATGTAAAACAAAGAATGATAGATATTGTTAATTCAGTACCTGATGATTATTTTGATGGATTAAAACCAACCGAAATGGTATTTAAACTTATGATGGAATATATTAAAAGGTATGGCGAAGATGAAACAACTATTATTCCTGGAACTGATAAGCATTTTAATTATGAAACTCTAAAAGAAATGCTTGAAAATAAAAATTCAAATTAAAAGGAGGTTATATTAATGGATTTTATGAAAAAAACTTTAAATCAAGTAAATGTACAAGAAAATACTCTATATGATATTATTTATGATTTATTTTTCTTTGCCAAACTTCAAGAAAGTGAAGATGATATTAAAAATGGTAGAGTTTGTACATTGGAAGAATTAAGACAACACATTAATGAATTGGAGGCGAAATATGCAAATAATAATATCGAATGATGCAAAGTCTGCAATTACGGATATATATGACTATTCATATAATATTTCTTCTAATTATGCAAGTAGAATAATTAATCAAATATATGATGCAATTTATAATTTACAAAATTCGCCTTATATTGGTAGATATGTCCCCGAATTTTCGGACAAACATTTTCGAGAACTTATCTGTGAAAAATATAGAATTATTTATTATATTTCTGAAAAAGATAAAACAATTTTTATACGTTACATATTTTGCGGAAGGCAAAATTCTAATTTATTTTTTAAAGTTCATGAAAAAGAACTATTTGATTTTTTTAATCAATTATTTATTTAAATTCTTATTTGGATATATTCCAAACCCACTCCATGGTCTGTATAATATGCACCTAAACCTGCTGCTTCAATTTCTTCTATTGAGGCATTTTTTGTTAATTGATAAACAATTGAGCCAACCATTTCTAAGTGAGCTAGTTCTTCTGTACCAATATCATTTAAAATAGCTTTAGCCTTTTGGTCAGGCATACCAAATCTTTGAGATAAATATCTAAGTGAAGCGGCAAGTTCGCCGTCTGGACCTCCATATTGGCTAATAATAACTTTTGCAAGACGAGGGTCTGAACATTTAATATTAATTGGATATTCTAAAACTTTATTATAAGTCCACATTTAAACAATTCCTCCTTCCCAAGGCCATGGTTCTTCAAGCCATCTCCATTTATTGCAAGGGAACTGGATTGTTAAAGGTCCATAAACTTTTTGATATTTGTCAGTTAATTCTCGATACTCTTTGCAATATTTTCTGTGTAAGCAAAGAGCTCTTTCATCATCAGTATGAGTGTCTAAATAAAGACCTAATTCAATTATAGCAAAATTTAAACATTTGATATTTTGCAACATTTCTTCTCTAGTTGGTCTGCAGTCATCATTAGAAGACATGTTCATAGAATTCATGTTGCACATGCAATTGCAATTTCTATTTGTATCATTTATCATTATTTATTACACCCCTCTCCAATAGCATTTGTTGCTTCTAAGAATTCATTAACTCTCATAGATTGGCAAGGCATATAAGGACTTACCAATTCTGGAAAGATTGTTCCCATTTCTAAGCCTATACAAGGTTTAAAAGTTTTATCCATGTATTGCCAAGGAACATAACTTTGAGCTAACATAGGATTTTCAGGGAATACATTCATTTCATACTCCTCATCAAATCCACATTCACATTCGTCCGCAACATTCATTTCATAATTACAAGGACAAACATCATTACATTTGTCTTCAAGCATGTTATTAGCTGTATTGCAACATGCAGTATTATTTATGCAACGGCATTTCTTGTATCTACGCGTAAACATATTAATCCTCCTTTTTTTGATTGTATATTACATAATATGACAGAAATACAGGGGTGTGATGAATCTGAAAAAAATTTTTGAAAAAATTTTGAAAAAGTATTGACAATTAAAGATAAATGGTTTATACTTAGACATGCGTTAGGCAATAAAAGAATAACGAAAATGCTCCTATAGCTCAGTTGGTTAGAGCAACCGGCTCATAACCGGTAGGTCCTAGGTTCAAGTCCTAGTGGGAGCACCATTTTTTTATTACATAGGTAATAAAAAATTTGGACAGGTGGCCGAGTGGCTAAAGGCGGCAGACTGTATGCTTTGCTTGAAAAAGCAGAATTTGCAGCTCATACAAGAAATTGTATGATGAAAACTAGGCTAAGTCGGGGAAGTCTTAACAGACGAAAGTGCTGATGATAATCCCGAGCTAGAAAGAAATTTCGAGTGTAGAGACTTTATACCTGGCATCTGAAAAGATGAAGAGAAAGTCCAGACTACAAACCATATAGGGTAGTGAAAACTATAGTAGTAAGAAATCTGTTCTCATACGAGTACGAAGGTTCGAATCCTTCCCTGTCCACCAACGACGTATCTGTTCGAACTAAATTGGACAGATAGATACGAAAATCAATCAGAAAATAAAATCTGGTTGATTTTTTTGTTGCTTAAAAACAATATTAAAATCATCCAAGAAAGGATGGTATTTGAGATGAAGATAATTAAGCAAGAACTAGAATTTGAGGAATGTCTTAGAGTTTATATGTGAGTTTTCAAAAGTTACTCCTACTTTTATCAAAAGAGAAAGATTAGAAATTTTTTGTAAGTTTAAGGGTTACGAGATAATAGACTATTACGAAGATGCAGGAATAAGTGCTAAAACTGGTAATTATAGACCAGAGTTTGAAAGATTAAAAGCTGATATTAAAGCTAAAAAGATAAATACTATTGTTGCTCTAAAGCTAGACAGAATAACCAGAAGTATATGTGACTGGGAAAAACTAATAACTTTTTTAGATGACAATAATGCTTATCTTGATTGTGCAAATTATGAAATAAATACTACAACTGCAAATGGCAAAATGATTTCAAGACTTTTAATGAGTGTGAGTCAAAATGAAATAGAAAGAACAAGTGAAAGAACAAAAGTAGGACTAGCAGGAGCAATAAAGTCAGGACATATTCCCCACGTTGCCCCATTAGGCTATAAACACGAAGATAAAAGGCTAGTAATTGACTACTCCACTAAAGATATTGTAGTTAGAATATTTGACTTATATTATAATGGCTATTCTTATCAAAAGATAAGCAATCTATTCAATGAGGAAAAAGTATTAGAAAAAGATAACTGGCGAGATTCAACTATACAAATTATTCTTGAAAATGAAATATATAAAGGAGACTTTATTCACGGAAAAAGAACAAAATCCCCAACCTATTATGAAGATGTAGTAGAGCCTATTATCTCAAAAGAAATGTGGTCAGACTGTCAAGTACAGAAAAAGAAAAACTCTAGGAGTTATCAGAGAACATTGACATATTTATACTTACATAAATTGAAATGTCCTAAATGTAACAGAATATTAGGTGGTAAAGCTACAACAAAGAAAAATGGAAATGCCTACTTTTACTATTATTGTAATGATTGCAAGATTGAGTTTAAAGAAAAAGTTATAAACGATTATTTCAATCAATTTATTAGTGAGTTAGTAGAGTATGACTCTGTTGTAAATCAATTTTTCTTGCCTATGATAAAGCAAAAGTTTGACGAGCCAAAGAAACAACTAGAAAAAGAAATAAGAGAACAAAATAATAAACTTGAAAGAATTAAAAAAGCCTATATCAATGGAGTTTTTGAACTAAAAGAGTATAACGAAGAAAAGAAAATTGTTGAAAATGCTATTGAAGAATTACAGAACAAACTAGAAACTACTGATTGTACCGAAGAACTCAAATTTACACCAAAAGATATTTTACTAAAACGAGATATTGACTTTATTAACAAAGTTAAATTAGATAAGGAATATCAAGCAAAAACTAAAATGTGGAAAGACTACACTAGACAAGAACAAGCAGAACTTATAATGAAATATGTAGATGATATAGAACTTGCTTTAGTTGGTAACGAAGTAATAGTAAATCAAATTAACTTTAGAGACTCAATTTGCAAACCTTGTCAGGAATTATATGATAATGGTTATATAGATACAACAAAGCCTATGATATTAGGCAATGTGCTTAGTAGTGTAAGATTTAGCAATTACTTGCCAGAGGAAGAAGTCGGAGAAATAATAATGAGATTAAGACAATATTATGATGTTCATTATACAGAAGCAACTTACTACGTTGATAAGCAAATTTTTTATTTCAACTTTGCTAAAGATAATAGTGCTATTGTTAGAGTATTTCCTTTAGAAGACTACTACAAGATTGATCCAGATAACAAAATGGAAACTTATAGATTTGGAATAATCTACATCAATGAAGAAGACAAATTCCAAATGCAAGAAATTGACACAGCTTTTGATTATATTCCAGATGAAACAAATACAAGTGTAATTTATACAAAAGAGCCTATTCCTATTTCAGTAGGTGTAAAGCCAGTAAAATTCTGCGAAGAAATGCAAGAAGAAACAAATTAACGTGGCACGTTTTGTTTTTGTGATAACACAAATGAAAGTGACGATAGTTAATTTGAATAAATTTTATCCCTGTGGGAGAAAATTTATTGCCTCGCAGAGCCCCCGAGTTTTGAATGTAGGTCAAAACTCATAAGGGGTTAGGAATAGTGACTAAAGTCAAATTCCTATGCTACGAAGCAATGTCAAAAGGAGGAAAAAATATGAGCGAAGAATTAGCATATTCTATTCACTTGGGTAGTGATAAAAACAAAACGGCAAAAGCAAAAGAAATTGCAAAAAATAATTCATCTGGAGAAACATCATTTTCAAATAATGGAATACAAAATGCTACTCAATTATCAAAAGTAAATAAGCATAATTTAAGAGATTATGATAATGACAAAGAAAATATACAAATAATCTATGGAACTGATAATTTATACAAAGATATGCAAGACCTATATTTCCAAGAATTTGAACAAGCAAGAATTGAATATAATAACAAGCAAACTCGTGAAGATAGAAAAATAAAAGACTATTTTAAACATATATCACAAGATAAGCAAAAAGATTTAGCTTGTGAATTTATTATAGAACTCGGAGATATGGATTTTTGAAATTATAAAGATGACTATTACAAAAGAGGTATGACGCAGGTTTATAAAGAGCAAGTGCGAGATTTAATAAGAATTGTACCAGAATTTAAAGTAGCAAATGCAGTAATTCACTTTGACGAAACATCTCCACATATGCATATTGTAGGTGTTCCAATAAAAGAAGATTATAAAAGAGGTATGAAAAAACAACCTGCTAAGTCAAGGGTTTTTACAAAAGAATCTTTACAACAAATACAAGATGAAATGAGAATTTGTTGTATAAAATCTTATAATAAAGTCTATTGTGAAAATTCACTATTAAAGCAAAAGAAAAAAGGTAGAAATCGAGACATAGACATTAAATATATGGGAGATTATCGAGAAATTAAAAGGCAATTAGAGAAAAAAGAAGAAAGACTAAAGGAAGCAAATACTCAAACTAAAAAAATAGATAATACAAGCAAAGACATAGATAAAATTTTTGATAGTTTAAAATCTACTTTGATGAATAAAAATAATATGGTTATTTCAAACGAGGATGTCCAGAAAATTAAAAATTATACAGAAGATGTAAAAGAATTCACTTAAATATGAAATAGAACTAAAAGATAATGAAATTGACAGTTTGAAAAAGGAACTTTCTACTAAAGACAAGATTATTAGTAAATTACAAACTGAAAAAGAAAAACTAAAACAGGAATTGCAGAAATTTAAAGGATTTTGGCATAATATTATGAGCCATTTTCACAAAAGAATTTGCTATGATAAAGATAATAACTATAAAATTGTTATTGATGACTTATATAAAAATGGCATATTTGACAACAACGATAATGAAATTGCAAATAATATTGCTAGAAAAGTAACTATACCAGATGAAAACAAGCAAATTAAGAATAAAAAGAAAAATAATGATACCAGATTTTAAAAGGAGGAAAAAAGCTATGATTAAGGAATTACAAAAAACAAAAATTGATGAAAGAACAGGCATTGAATATCATTTAGAGGGAGATTACTATATACCAAACCTAGTAATGCCTAAACAAGAAAAACTTGTTTTAAATAAGTATGGAAGAATGAGATTAAAATACTTGAAAGAACACAAAAAAGCTGATTATACTATAATGTTTATGACAAGAAACAGCAGATAATAGAGTACAACAGATTATTAGTGAGTTAAAATCTAAAAGTGATTTGACTGAAGATATGAAAAATACTGATGTATTATACTGGATTGGCACAATGAATTCTATTAAAGCACAAGCAGAGGAAATTGTTTTTAGTGAATTGATTTATGTGTAAATAGTGTTAAAAGAGAACAAATTACAAAAATGCTTCTTTTAGGTTAAATAATTGCAATTTTACATAAAGTATAGTATAATATAGATAGTTAGCAATATGCTATTGTAAGAAATCCTCGCTCACACAGGAGGAAAAATATCATAAAGGAGGAAAAGCATATGTTAAAGACTTTTACTATAACTCGGGTAGAAACTATTGTTGAGGATGGCAGAAATGAATGTGGGCATGTAGTAATTCCTGAAGGAGTTACAATTATCGGTGACCATGCTTTTATGCACAGTAAAATTGAAAGCATAGAACTGCCCAAAACATTAAGGAAAATTGGGTATTGCTCATTTTCTGACTGCAAAAGTTTAAAGCGAGTGGAAATTCCTTATGGAGTACGGAGAATCGCTTATGGTGCCTTTTCAGGTTGCACAAATTTGGAGTACATTTCGATTCCTGAAACAGTTGCAAGTATAAAGAGGGATTTATTTTCTCACTGCAGTGGGTTAAAAAAGATTGTCGTACCACTTCACTTAGTAAATCAGGCAGCAGAAGCAACTAGCGCAACAATAGAAATATTAAGGTAAACTGTAAAAGAGTTTTTAACATATCCCACCAGTTATGTATAATTGGTGGGATAATCCTTAGCTTATGAGAGCTTGGAAAATTTTTAACAAGATTATGTTTTAGTAATTATGCATAAAAATTTTTCTTAATAAAAAATTTTAATAAATGTATTGTATAATATCAAAAATATGATATACTTTAATAAATTGATTGATATTTGTATCAATCGTTAAAGGTGTGAAAAAAGTTGTAGATATCTACGTTGTTCGCACCATATTAAATCTTAGGGTTAAAAAATCCTAGGATTTTTTCGTATCTACTAAAAATAATGGTGGATAACTTATTGTAGAGGAGGAGAAAATATTATAGAAAAAATTACAAATTAGCACTCTACTATTGACAGTGCTAAAACAAAGTGATATAATAATAAATGTCAAAAGAGATATAATAAAGGAAAAAAAGACCGAGACGTAAGTTTTCGGTCTAAAAGCATAGTAACAAAAGTTGTCAAAAGGCATCTTTTTTGACAAGTTAAAGGAGGTAGATACTATGAATATTCAAAAATTTACTCAAAAATCATTAGAAGCAATACAAAGTGCACAAACATTAGCAGTAGAAAATCAAAATGCACAGGTAGAGCAGGAACATTTATTATTAGCATTATTAGAGCAAGACAATAGCCTAATAAAAGAATTATTGAAAAAAATTAGTACAACAGAAGGTCTAGAAGAAGAATTAAGAAATATAATCAGTAATATGCCTAGAGTTACAGGAGGAGCAACACAGAGTGACAGTATTTATGTATCACAAGATGTTAATAAGACATTAGCCGATGCAGAAAATATTGCCAAGAAAATGAAAGACGAATATGTTTCTGTTGAACATATTATGATCGGAATTTTCGACAATGCAAATAGCAAAATCAAAGATTTATTACGAAGATATAGTATTACAAAAAATGAGTTTTTAAAAGCTTTATCAGAGGTTAGAGGTAATACAAGAGTTACTTCAGATAATCCAGAGGACACTTATGATGTGTTAAAAAAATATGGTCAAGATTTAACTCAATTAGCAAGAGAGCAAAAATTAGACCCTGTAATAGGTAGAGACTCAGAAATTAGAAATGTTATTAGAATTTTATCAAGAAAAACCAAAAATAATCCATGTTTAATTGGTGAACCTGGTGTTGGTAAAACAGCTATTGCAGAAGGATTAGCATTAAGAATTGTAAGAGGAGATGTGCCAGAAGGGTTAAAAGAGTGTACTATATTTTCACTTGATATGGGGTTATTAATAGCAGGTGCTAAATATAGAGGAGAATTCGAAGAAAGACTAAAAGCAGTATTACAAGAAGTAAAAAAGAGTGAAGGTCAAATAATATTATTTATCGATGAAATTCACACAATTGTAGGAGCTGGAAAAACAGATGGTGCAATGGATGCCGGAAACTTATTAAAACCAATGTTAGCAAGAGGAGAGTTACATTGTATTGGTGCAACAACTTTAAACGAATACAGACAATATATTGAAAAAGACCAAGCACTAGAAAGACGTTTCCAACCAGTAATGGTAGATGAACCATCAGTAGAAGATACGATTTCAATTTTAAGAGGATTAAAAGAAAGATATGAAGTATATCATGGTGTAAAAATATCAGATAATGCATTAATTGCAGCAGCTACACTATCACATAGATATATTTCAGATAGATTTTTGCCAGATAAAGCAATAGACTTAGTTGATGAAGCATGTGCAATGATAAAAACAGAAATGGAATCAATGCCAACAGAACTTGATGAAGTATCTAGAAAAATTATGCAATTAGAAATAGAAGAAACAGCACTAAGTAAAGAAAAAGACGAAATTTCAAAACAACGTTTAGCAGATATTCAAAAAGAAAAAGCAGAATTAAAAACTAAATTTGATGCGATGAAAGCAAAATGGGAAAATGAAAAAACAGCTATTGGGAAAGTTCAAAAATTGCGTGAAGAAATCGAGCAAACAAATGCACAAATAGAACAAGCGGAAAGAAATTATGACTTAAACAAAGTTGCAGAATTAAGATATGGCAAACTTCCAGAATTACAGAAAGAATTACAAAAAGAAGAAGAAATTTCAGAAAAAAGCAAAGAAGATGGATTACTAAGAAACAAAGTAACAGACGAAGAAATTGCAAAAATTATATCAAGATGGACAGGAATACCTGTTACCAAGTTAATGGAAGGAGAAAGGGAGAAAATCCTAAATTTGGACAAAATTCTTCATAAGAGGGTAATAGGTCAAGATGATGCAGTTGAAAAGGTCTCAGAGGCAATTATGAGATCAAGAGCAGGTATAGGAGATCCACGTAGACCAATAGGTTCATTTATGTTTTTAGGTCCAACAGGTGTTGGTAAAACAGAACTTGCAAAATCACTTGCTGAAGCATTATTTGATGATGAACACAATATGGTAAGAATAGATATGTCTGAATATATGGAAAAATATTCAGTATCAAGATTAATTGGTGCACCTCCAGGATATGTAGGATATGATGAAGGTGGACAACTAACAGAAGCAGTTAGAAGAAGACCATATTCAGTTGTATTATTCGATGAAATAGAAAAAGCACATCCAGATGTATTTAATGTATTACTACAAGTTCTTGATGATGGCCGTATTACAGATTCACAAGGAAGAACAGTAGACTTTAAAAATACAATTATAATATTAACATCAAACTTAGGCTCTGAATACATTTTGGAAGGAATTCAAGAAAATGGAGAAATTTCAGAAGAGGCTAAAAACAAAGTAGAAGAATTATTAAAGAGAAGCTTTAGACCAGAATTCCTAAATAGACTAGACGAAATAGTATTTTATAAACCACTTCGTAAAACAGAAATATCAAAAATATTAGAACTATTAATCAAAGATTTGGAAAGAAGACTTGAAGATAAACACATAAAACTTGAATTAACTCAATCTGCTAAAGATTATTTAATAGACAATGGATATGATGAAGTTTATGGTGCAAGACCTTTAAAGAGATTTGTACAGAAAAAGCTTGAAACTTTAATTGCTAAAAAGATTTTAGCACAAGAAATTTTGCCTAATACTACAGTAAAAATAGATAGCAATCAAGATGGATTATTTATAAGTCGTTTATAAAATGTGTAACTTTGCACAAAAGTCGTTTGAAAAATGTGAAAAAAATCACGAAAGTCGTTTGACTTTTGTGATTTTTTCTCGTTTTATATATTAAGCTTTAACTTCTTCAGCTGATTTTTTACTTTTAATAATATCAACTATACAAGTAATAACTAAAGTAACAACTGTAATACCAACTAAAATGCCTAAATATTGACCTTTGAAATTTGTAGCAGTTGGAACCAAAATTTCTCTAAATAATTTAATTGAATAAGTCATAGGTAAATATGATGTAAGTCCTTGGAATCCTTTATCAATTGTTTCAATAGGGAATGTACCACCAGAAGCTGCCAATTGTAATACTAAAATAACTAATGCTAAGAATTTTCCAACATCACCGAAATTTCTAATTAGGAATTGTATAATACTTACAAAAGTAATACCAACTAAAATACTAGCAGTGTAATATAATACATAATTTTGAATCTCAAATCCTAAACCTAGTTTTAGAAGGATAGCAACGATTAAACCTTGTAAAGCACCAATTCCGATATAAGCAATATTTTGTAATATTTTGTTTTTGTAATCATGGTCAAATATGTTAAATCTATGTTTTTGGTCATAATATAGAACAACATAACTCATTAAAGCACCAACCCATAAACCAATACATAAGAATAATGGAGTAAAGGCAATACCGTAAGAATTTACTTCTCCATAAGCTTCTGTTTTAAATTCAACAGGTTTAGCACCAAAATCTTCGATTCCGTTTAATGATTTTAATTGTTCTTTAGTATTAACAAGACCTTCATCAATAGATGTCTTAAATGTTTGGACACCTTCAACTAATTTGTTACTTCCATCATAAGCAGAAGCAGTTCCGTTATTTAATGTAGTTAAAGCATTATCAATTGCTTTAGAACTTGAATTTAAAGTTGCTAATCCATTTGTTAAAGTAGAACTTCCAGCTGTTAATTGAACTGTACCATTAGATAAAGTTACGATACCTTGATTTAATGAAATAGTACCTTGTTTTACTTGAGTTAGAGCTGATTTTAAGTTTTGAACACCAGTTGTTAATTTGCCTAAATCTTGAGTTCCAGCTACTAATTTTTGAGTTCCAGCATATAAATCATTTGCTCCAGTTGTTAAAGCTTGACCTCCAATAGTTAATTGTTGAAAACCATCTAAGTTACCTTTTTCAGGATCTTGAGCTAATATTTGACTAGCACTAACAGCTAAATATTGTAATTTAGGATCAGTAGTGTTACCAGAATAAGCTGAAAGTGCTTGTAAAAGAGGTTTTACATTAGAATTTAAATATTCTACTTTTTCAACATATTCTGGTAGTTTTGTATTCAAATTAGCTGCTCCAGTATTTAAATCATTTACACCACTAGCTAATGAAGCGATTCCTGAATTACTTTGAGATGATAGTTCATCAACACCATCATTTATTTGAGATATAACATTATCTAAAGTTTGACCACCATTTTTTAATGTATCAATACCACTAGAAACTTGAGCTAATCCATTTTCTAAACTTTGGCTTCCTGTATAAGCATCTTCTACACCATTATCAAATTCTTTATAACTACTACTTAATTGGTTTGTACCATCATTAAGTTGTTTAATTCCATCATTTAAACTTTGAGAACCATCTAAAATTGAACCAGCACCATCACTTATTGTTTGTAAACTATCAGGAACATCGTTTAATTTATCTGATAGATTTGCAATGATTTCTCTGTCAACTTTTGACTGTAAATTTAATTCGATAGTTTTTACAGCACTATTTATAATTTGTGTTGCTAAATAGTTTGTTGCTTGGTTTGGTCTGTATGTTATTTGAGCAACTTGTTTATCAATAGTAGCACCACTTTCTAAACATGATGTGAAATTCTCCGGAATTTCTATTGTTGCATAATATTCACCTTTTTCCATTCCATTATTTGCGTCATCTTTGCTTACTTCGCAAATATTAAATGTTGCACTGTCTTTTAGATTTTGTACAAATTCACTTCCTTGATTTTTGTCATCTTTTCCTTTATCTAAATTAACAACAGCTATTTTCATATCACTTAAAGTTCCATATGGGTTCCAATAAGATTTTAAATAGAAAAAACTATAGATAATAGGAATTAATAAAACTATAGCAAAAATTAAAATTTTTAAAACTTTTTCTTTTTTCATAATAAAAATCATTCCTTTCTTAATCCTCTTTTTATAATTTCTGAAATACTATTTGCTATCATTTGTTCATCCATTGTTTTATCTTTGTCACTCCACTCTATAATTAGAGCAATATACATTTTATAAACTAAAAATGCAGTTACATCTAAATTGGTAAATTCGATAAAACCTTTTTCTTTTGCTTTTTGAAGTTTACTTTTGATATAATTTTGAATTTGTGTGTCAATCAATGCTAAATTTTTAACCAAGATTGGATCTTTTAACCATTCTGCTTCTCTAGAAATTACATTTAAAAAATCTTTTTCTTTTCTATATTTTAATAGTTTGCAAATGGCTTCATTTACTGTATCAAAAAAGTCCATGTTTTTGCTTTCAACTTCTTCTACGATTGCTTTCATATTTTGAATTTCTTCTTGTATGAAGTATTCAAGCAAAGCTTCTTTACTATTAAAGTAACGATATATTGTTTTTTTAGTAACTCCAGCTTCTTTGGCTATTTCATCCATAGATACTTTTTTAAATCCAAATTTATGGAACAATTCTCTTGCTACTTCTATGATTTGCTCTTCTTTCAAAATCAACACCTCCTGTATACTAATATACTATTCTGGTTATTCAGTATACTACAATTATATTTATTTGTCAATAGAGTTAGCAGTATTTCCTAAAAATTTATTGTAAAGAGCCGTGATATATGGTAAAATACTAAGAACAGAGGAGAGAAAAAATGAATATAGAAAAAAATCAAGAATATATAGTTGAAATAATTGATAACGGATATGAAGGAGAAGGGATAGCAAAAATAGATGGATTTACGATATTTATTCCAGGAGCCATAAAAGGAGAAAAAATCAGAATATTAATTGTAAAAGTATTAAGTTCACATGCATTTGGAAAAATTTTAGAAATTTTAGAACCTTCAAAGTCAAGAAAAGATCCAGATTGCTTAACATATAAGAGATGTGGAGGCTGTAATTTAAGACATATAAAATATGATGAGACATTGGAAATGAAGCAAAATGCAGTTCAAAGTTTAGTAAATAAGACTCTTACAAATAAAATAGAAGTTCAAAAAACAATTGGAATGGAAAATCCGATTCATTATAGAAACAAAGCACAATATCCAGTTGGAATAAATAAAAATGGTGAACCTATTATAGGAGTATTTGCTGAAAGAACACATGAAGTGATTCCTATGGAAAAGTGCATGATACAAAATCCAAAATCAGAAGAAATAGCAAAATTTATTATAGAGCTTATCAAAGAAAAAAACATTAGTGTTTATAATGAAAAAACAGGAAAAGGACTATTTAGACATATTGTAATAAAAATAGGAATAAAGACAAATGAAATTATGTGTATATTAGTTATTAATGGTAAAGAAATTCCATATGAAAATGAGTTACTAGAAAGAATAAAGCAAAAATTTCCAGAGATAAAGTCAATCATAAAAAACATAAACCTGAAAAATACTAATGTAATATTAGGCAAAGAAAATATTGATTTATATGGAAATGGATATATTGAAGATATATTAGGAGAATATAAATTTAAAATTTCACCTTTATCTTTTTATCAAGTAAATCCTGTACAAGCTGAAAAATTATATAATTTAGGTGTTGAAATGGCTCAAATAACCAAAAATGATACAGTCTTTGATTTATATTGTGGAATAGGTACAATCACACTATTTATGTCAAAATATGCAAAAAAAGTATATGGAATTGAAATTGTTAAAGAGGCAATTGAGGCTGCAAAAGAAAATGCTAAAATGAACAATGTTGATAATACTGAATTTTTTGCAGGTGATGTTGAAATTGTTTTAGATGATTTAATTAATAACAAAGGTGTTAGTGCTGATATTGTTATGTTTGATCCTCCTAGAAAAGGGTTAGACAGAAATAGTATTAATAATATTTTGAAGATTAAACCTAAAAAAATTGTTTATATTAGCTGTAATCCTGCTACTTTAATTAGAGACTTAGCTTTCTTTGAAGAAAACTATGACATTAAAACCATTGTGCCAGTTGATATGTTTCCTTTTACAAGCAATGTGGAGTGTGTATCAGTGTTACAACTAAAACAAGACATGTAATACTTGATTTTGATATGGTTTCAGAGATTATAACTTTTGAGGAGAAAGGCAGATTTAGTAAAGAAAAACATCAAAATTTGGGTGTCAAAGTTAAAGTAATTGCTTAAGTGGTAAGTGGAAACACATAAATTATTTTTTAGAAAATTGAGCGTGATAATTAAGTAAATGTAAGGGTAAATATGTTTGTAAATATTGGCGATTTCATTGTAAAATTAAGAAATTTATGATAAATTATATACAGTAAATAGATTTGAACTTATTCTATTTTGGAAATAGTTTAGAAAGTTAGAAATATGGGAAAAGTTTTAAAAATCAGAGAAGTTGGAGATCCTATTCTGAATAAAATAAGTGATGAAGTAGATATAGAAAATATAAATGAAGAGAGTTTAGAAATTATAGAAGATTTAAAGTCAACATTAGAATTTGGTACTGGATTAGGAATTGCTGCGCCACAAATAGGTATAAATAAGAGAATAATTGTAGTAGGTGCTAAAAAAGAAAATATTGATGTAATGATAGATGATTCATATGATGTTTGTAAAAAATCATCATCAAATGGAATAAAAACAATATATTTCAGAGACAAAGAGATGAAAGTATTAGAACAAAATGAAAACTTAAAAGAAGTAAGTAATTGGGGAGAAATATATAGATATATAAAGGAGATGCAAAGTAAATGAAAATATTAATGGGAACAAAAAATCCAGGGAAAATAGAAGGTGCAAAACAAGCATTTGAAAAATATTTTGATAATGTAGAAATAGAAGGAATACCAGTAAGTTCAAATGTGGGAGACCAACCAATAAATGAAGAAATACTTCAAGGAGCTAAAAATAGAGTAAAGAATTTAAAAGAATATGCTAGAAATAATAATATAGAAGCAGATTTTTATGTGTCAAGTGAAGCTGGAATTACAAATTTGCTAGGAGAATGGATTGATATAAATGCAGTAGTTATAGAAGATTCAAAAGGATTTCAAAGTGTAGGAACCAGTCAAGGTTTTCCTATTCCAGATAAGTATATAGATGAGATAAAAGAAACTGAACTTGGAAAAGTTATGGATAAAATATTTAGTGGAAGAGAACTTGGCAAAGGAAAAGGTGGAATCAGTTTCTTAACTCGAAATGAAGTATCGAGAATAGACTTAACAAGAAATGCATTTATCATGGCTTTAACGAGCCATATTAATGAAGATATATGGAGATAATTTTAAAAAAATTATAGAGGTGGATGAAAATAACTAGACTTTCCAATTGGAGTAGGATATCGAAATTATGAAAATTGAAGTAAGTTGTTAAAAGACAAACAATTAGCAAAAATAAAATGTTTAGAGGTAAAATTAAAGCTTAGGAGAAGGAGAAAGAAAAAAATATGGGAAATGGATTTGAATTAATAAAAAAAGGTCAAAGGAATGTTCAAGGGTTTCATGTTCAGACTGATAAAGAAAAACAAATGGAGACTTATCTACGAAATAATTTTCCAGAATATAATGAATTAGAGTTTTATATGAATGGGATTTTTGAAGAGGCAGCTAGAAATAATTTTGGCTATGGAAATGATGAACAAAAGATACATGAAAAATATCATCAGTTAAGAAGCTTTTTCAGGCAATATATATATGGATTAGTAAAATGTGAGTATATAAATGAAGAAAATAAACAAGAAATTATAAGAAGACTTAAAAGAATAAGAAGCATCAGAGCATATAATGAGAATAATATGGTGTTTGGCGATAATAGAGATTTTAGAGATGAGGGTGTTAGAATAAGATTAAAAGATGGATTAAATGAAAAACTAGCAGCAAAAATATTTTATCATGAATTTAATCATTCTGTTATAGGAGGAAATTTACATATTCAATATTTACAGGAACAAATTGAACGAATATGCAAATTGACTAACAATAATTACTGGATAAAAACATTAATAAAAGGTGGTTTTTTAGATGAACTTTTTGCACAAGATGTGGCAGAATCGATTCAAGCTGAAATAGATGGTATACAGAGAACAGAAAATGATTTTGCAGTATATGGAAGAATTCAACAACCAGGTATTGATTTTTCTAAAACCATAAGAGGATGTAAGAGCATAAAGGATTTAGTAATAAAGTCTTTTGATAAAGATTTTATTGATGAAATAGTGAGGTCATATGATAATATAGAAGAATTGCAAAAAGTATTAACTACAATACAAACAAAATTAAAAGGAGTTCAGACTAACTTTTATTCTCAAACTAATAATGAAACACAGTTACAGACGTCAACAGTATTTAGAAATGCTAAGATAGAAGGAATAAGAATAGATGGGATGCCAAGAAAAGGAGATATACTAGACGATAAAGAATTAGCAAATGTTTTAGAAAAAAATAATAAAAAAGCAATAAGTTTTAGAAGAACTTTAAGAGTAGACAATAATCAAAGTGGTTTTAGGACTATTTCTAGAAGTGATGCGAGTATAGAAAATACTAATAATGGTTTTAAGACTGTAAAAAGAACAGATTATGATATTGACGGAAGCCGCTAAATAAAGTATAATATAAATGTTCGAAAGTAATAAATTAATATGTAACTACAATTAATTAAGTAATAGGAGGATTTTCTATGCAAACTGAAGACGTAATAATGAGAAAACAACGGGTATTAGTTGAGAAGGAGGGAAACGTAAGTTTAAAAATTGAAAATTACAATTTAAAACTTTTGGAGCAGAAAAATGTTAATCAAGTAAAACAAATTGCTTATCATGAAGTGGCACACTTGGTGGTTGCAGAAAAATGCAATGGATATTATATTGATGAACTATATGGTCTTACGATAGTTCCAATAAAGCAAGAGAGAGGAACACTTTTTGGTTCTGCTATGTTTACAATGAAAAAATCAGTAAAAAATGAGAATATAATACAATATATAAAATCTGGAATAGATTATATAGCTATATCTTTAGCAGGAAATATAGCAGAAAGGATAGGATTTCCAAATGAAATAGCACATGAATCGATACTTGATTGTGAATATGCTAAAGAGAAAGCAGAAAGTATTATTTCAAAAATGAAAAGAAGTGGGATACTGATTAATGAACTTAATGAAAACCTAATAATAGGTCTAGCTAAGGATAATGCTACTGATATAATCTGCGAAAACTGGATAATAATTAAAAGAATAGCAGAGAAGCTATATAAAGAAAAAGTCTTATTAAAAGAAGATATAGAAGAACTATTATAAGAAAAAGTTTTCATAAAGAGTCTTTTATTTGATTGGTTTAGTTATAAATCGATTATAGTAAAAGACTTTCTTTTTATATATAATGAGAAAGATTTACAAATGAAATAAAGGACTGTAAAAAAGTACCTTGTTTTATTTTGTGGATTGTGATATAGTAATGCCAGAAAAAAAGAGATAAAGGAAGAGATAAAAGATGGGAAATATAGTATTACTAGATGATTTAACAATAAATAAAATAGCAGCAGGAGAAGTAATAGAAAGACCAGCAAATGTAGTAAAAGAATTAGTAGAAAACTCAATAGATGCAGGAGCAACTAAAATAGTAGTAGAAATAAAAAATGGCGGAAAAACTCTAGTAAAAATAGTAGACAATGGAAAAGGAATATCCGCAAATGATATTCCTTTATCATTAGAAAGGCATGCAACAAGCAAAATTAGAAGGATAGAAGACTTAGAACATACATATTCTATGGGGTTTAGAGGGGAAGCACTGGCAAGTATTGCATCAATATCAGAACTTACAATGCTTACAAGAACTGCAGAGGAAAATGGAACTAAAATTATTGCAGAAGCAGGAGAAATAATTGAGGTAGATGAAATCGGATTGCCTGTTGGAACTACAATTATAGTAGAAAAGCTATTTTTCAATACACCAGTGAGATATAAATTTCTAAAAAATGATGCAACAGAATTTAGATATATAAAAGAATGGGTACAAAAAACAGCTTTAGTAAATTCTAATATTGCATTTAAATTAATAAATGATGGAAAAACAGTATTTCAAACAAATGGAAACGGGAATATTAGAGACATTATTTATCTTTTATATGGAAAAGAAATTGAGAAAAACTTGTTAGAAGTAAATTATGAAAATGAAGGAATAAAAGTAACAGGAGTAATTGGAAATACAACAATAGCAAGAGATAATAGGAAAAGTCAAATACTATATCTAAATAAGAGAAATATAAAAAATCAAATTCTGACAAACAGTGCAGACCAAGCATTTAAAGGTGCAACAGGAATAGGAAAATATGGCTTTTTTATTTTAAATTTAGAAATGCCTGCAAATTATTATGATGTAAATGTCCATCCAACAAAAATAGAAGTAAGATTTAATGATGAAGATAAACTTTACAAAGTATTTTACCATGCGATAAAAAGTGCGATGCTAAATAGCGAATTCTTGGATAATAATGAAAAAGAACAAAAAAAAGAAAACTATATAGAAAATGAATTAGAATTCTTAACAAATAAATTCCAAAATGAAGCACCAGTTGAACTAATAAATAGAGAAAATAAAAGAGAAATAGAATATAAATATATTGGAATTTTATTTAGAACATTTATAGTAATTGAAATTGGAAATGATATGTTTTTAATTGACCAACATGCTGGGCATGAGCGAATATTATATGAGCAAATAAAAGAAAACTATAAAAACCACATTCAAAATAATAGTCAACTAATGTTGATACCAGAAGTTTTCAATTTATCACATAAAGAAATTGAATTTGTAAAAGAAAATATTGAATTATTCAGAAATACAGGTTTTGATATTGAACTATTTGGCGAAGATTCTGTAAAAATCAGTGGAATTCCTGACATTGAATATAAAGTAAATAAAAATAGAATGTTTTTAGATGTATTAGATGAAATGATTACAACAGAAAGAACTGCAATAAAAGATGTTGAAGAGAGATTTATTGCAACAGTTGCATGTAAAGCAGCAGTAAAGGCTAATATGGATTTGACTAGACAAGAAGTTGATAATTTGATACAACGATTGTTGAAATTAAAAAATCCTTTTACTTGTCCTCATGGTAGACCTACTACAATAAAATTTAGTAAAGAAGAATTATTTAAAAAATATTGAATTTTACATAAATATATGGTAATATAATAAGTAGAAAATAAATTTTAAGTACATATTTACCAAATAAAAATTTTGGAGGTAAAAGAGATGAGTTATGAGAATTTAAAGGGACAGGTAATACGTATTAAAAAAAAGAAAGTGTTTTATTTTGATTCGGAAGGAATCTATAATGAAACCTCGATTGAAAAAGCACGGGAAATGCAACTGAAAGGATTAAAGAGCGACTATTATAAGCTTGGAGAATACTGTACAGAAACGGATTTTTCAGGAGCAACAGCCAGAGCAATTTTGAGTTTGAACGTTGGTGATACAATAGAGAAGCTCGAAAAAGAGATAAAAAGATTTGAAAGTATTGAAAAAAATGCCGAAAAATCAAATGACTATAAAAATAAAGTTTTTCGGGTAAAAAGTAATAAATTATATTTCTTTAACGAGAGGGGAAAATGGACATGTTTGCCAGAAAAAGAAGCATTAGTGGCAGATATAGCATTACCATTTATATGGTTTAAAAATGGAAAAGATGTTAAATATTGTCCAGTGCACTTTTCACTTGAATTATTACATCAACGTAATATTGACAATAAAATATTTCTGGTAATGGCTATTAAAAAATTAAAAATAGGAGATTCTATAGAAAAGTTGCAAGAGTACTATAATGGTGCGACATTAAGTAAGAAAACTCCTGAGCCCATTTGGGAAGGGATTGTTACGAAAGTATGTATTCCTGAATTCAGATGTAAGCCTGAGAATCCTAATAAGACATCTACATTTGACTATATAATTGTAGATGTAAATTTGGTAACAACATGGGAAGGAGACAAGAAGAAGTATATTGAAGAACATAAAAAAGGAATAAGTAAGTTGGTTCTGGAAAAAATCAATAAAAATCGAACATTCAAAAGACATAATGTTCCAATAAATTACTTGAAAATATCCAAAATAACATTATGTAAAGACAGAAATGTATTGCAGTATGTATTGGAATTAAAATCTATTTAAAGAATCATAACAACAGAAAAAATAGTGTAATTATTTTATTGAGTAATTATACTATTTTTTCTTAATTTATTGATATTGAAACAATATAGGTTTAAAATAGATATGTCACAAGAAGATTGAAAATAAAATATTGAAAA
>ERZ827488.1463-NODE-1463-length-28165-cov-9.911242_pt1 | contig 28165 bp, 25 predicted proteins | sample MGYA00519771_ERZ827488 | MGnify/ENA primary metagenome ERZ827488 (study PRJEB31778, sample SAMEA3449323) | human gut metagenome | biome: human gut; feature: human-associated habitat; material: faeces | place: United Kingdom | collected 2010/2012 ... | reverse complement strand
GAGCTGGAGCATCAGGCAAAGTGCATCGAGCAGAGCCATAAAATGCTCTGCCTTGTGGACAGCGCCGTGGATCTCATGCGCGCCAAACACAAGAACGGCGAAGAATTTTACTGGCTGCTCTACTACGCTTACCTCTCCCCGCAGGAGCTTCAGAACGTCGAGGAGATCATCGATCAACTCCGCCCACATATCCGCGACATCAGCACCCGGACGTATTACCGGAAGCGTAAGGAGGCCGTTGAGGTGCTGAGTTCAGTGCTGTGGGGATATACGGCGCAGGATAGCGCTGGGATCGTGAGGGAGTTTTTGCAGTAAATTGAATTTTTGCGGGCGTGACACTCGGAAAAATACCTCGCCTGTAATGCTTTTACCTATATTTGCCTTGCTGAGATTGCAACAAATGAATATTACAGTTCGATGGATTATATTCCCTTGAAATTGATGAAAGAATACGGCGGCGTTTATTGGTGCATATTAAAGAATTGCGTTTTTGCAAAGTGGTAACTCTTTTTTCACATTGCTTTCTACTCTATTGCGTCACCGTATAAAGAGAATAAAAAAATCCTTTGCGAAGCATGAGATCTTCAAAGCTGCCGCTTTCCACGATTGTTCCGTTTTTCATTGCAAGAATACGATCATACCGCCGCAGCAGCGACGCGTCCAACGTGTGCGTCACGACGATGCGCGTGACATGTTCCAGATCGAGGATCGAACCGGCAACCTGTCTTGCCGTCTGTGCGTCGAGCGCAGCCGTCGCCTCATCCACCAGTAAAATAGAGGCGTTCCGCAGCAGGCTTCGTGCGATCGAGATGCGCTGTTTTTCACCGCCGGACAAACCGCTGCCGTTTTCGCCGCACAGATAGTTTTCTCCGCGCTGTTCAATCAACTCCGACAAACCAGCGCGTTTGATCGCACACTCGACCTCGCTCTTTGGGAAATCGCGGAACATCGTGATATTATCCCGGATTGTCGCGTTGAACACGAACACATTCTGTTGAATAAGGGATGCAATTTCATAAAGCGATTCACAGCTGACCGCACGCAGCTCCTGCCCGTCGTATCGAATCTCACCGGAATAATCGCCGCTGCCCGCCATCAGAAGGTGCAGCAACGTGGATTTGCCGCTTCCGGACGCACCTACGATGGCGCAGCTTTTTCCCGCTTCAAATGTTACGTTCACGTCGTGAAGGACCTGGACGTCTGGCGTATAGCCAAACGACACGTCCGATACCTCAATGCCCGTTTCCAAACGATCCGGGATTTTCACGCCGTCATCCCGGACGTTGCTTTCCAGCGCCTCTGCCAGCTTATCAATGAGCGCGATCGCCGCCTTGCGCGCGGCAAGCAGCTCCGGCATATCGCGAAGCGGGCCAATCACATTTGCTGTCAGGTCAATGAAAATGAGCAGAACGCCCGGCGTGATCCCCCACCCGGCTCTCGCCAGATACGCGCCCGCCAGAAAAGTCCCTAGTTGTGCCGTTACACCGGCAACGCCGCCAAGTGCGCCAATGACCGTGCTGAGCTTACGCTTTTCGCATTTGGCCTGTTCCGAGTCCAGGCTGCTTTGCCCGAGCAGTTCAAGGATCGAATCCTCTGCCCGAAAGCTCTTTACCACGGAAAAGCCGCTGAGACTGTCTTTCAGTGCCGCTATAAACCTGCCGTTTTTATCAGATACATTCCGCTCCGCTTCCTTCATGCGGTTCCCGGCAAGCAGGGAGGCCCCGACCGGCAGAATAAAAAAAGCACAGGCCACGGCGGTCATAACAGGACTGTACACTAGCATCATGACAAGCGAGCCAATCAGCTTTGCCGCGTTTGTAAGCAGGCTGAACCGTTTTTCGAGATAATCGCGCTCAATAGTTGCTGCATCATTGGAAAAAGCAGAGATGTAATCAGAAGTATTTTCCTTGCTGAAGGAAGCAATGCTTTTTCTGGTTAGCTGCTGGAACGCATAGTCCTTATATTGCTGCATCGCTTTTTTTAGAAAGCCGGGCATGGACGCATAGTTCATGCCCTTGAACAGGATAATCAGCAATACGATCCACATTGTAAGCAACGCGAGCACGGGAAGCTCCAACGCCCCCAGAACACCTGAAACGGCATCGATCATCTGCTGCATCACCCACGCAATGCCGATATTGAGCGCTCCAGTCAACATACACGAAAGCGAGGCAGCAAGAAAGGCAATGTGATTCCCCCGGTAAAACTGCGAAATATATGCCCTGCGCCGCGATCTGCGCTTACGGTTCTGCTTCATTCTCAATCTCATCCCATAAATCTGTAAGCTCCGGGTCATGTTCCTCCTGTATCGCGGTCAGAAATCCAGCCATCGCAGTTTCTCCCATGCTGTCATACGCCGACGTATGTTCGTCCGGCATTACAAAACGAAGCCGGTTCAGTGCGTAATTGGGCTCTGCATCGAAGCGGAGCGCGATCTGCTTTGCCTGCCTGAGCGTCTTTCCGGCTTCTTTTTTCAGACCGGTATACAGCTGCATTTCTGCCAGCAGAGCAAGGTAAACCACTTCGGTTCGATTTAAGAAGCACGTCTGATTGGGATACTGCAAGTTCCGAATACCATCGAGAATCCAATTCAGCATCTCGATCGCAGCAGGGTACTTCTTTTGTCGGACATAAACGTTCAGATATCCATCTGCGATTTGGATCTGATGGAGCACGGAGTCAATCAAAGCGTCTGACAGATATGGGATGGCTTCGTCGAGCTGATTGCTGATGGCCAGCAGATTCCCAATCTGCGCATGATTGATGCGCATGGGATTATGTGCCTTGAGCAGATTGATCGCCTGATTCCGTTGATCCAGCTCCGCATATAGCTGCGCGATTTGTATCTGGATGGACAATGCGCTGATATTGTCATCCGTATTCTGACCGACCAATAAAACAGAGTGACGCAGCAGTTCCAATGCCCTTTTAGACCATTCCCGATTGTGTTGTGCCGTACCCGCTGTCCAATATACACGTGCGCTATAGTAAATGATTTCAAACTGATTTGGATACCGCCGAACCAGCTTCTCAACCTCCGTCAGGGTATCTGCCGCTGGATTCTGACGAGCAGCGGCCTTTAGGCACTCTGCTATGTGTGCGCAGTCCCTGCTGCGAACCTTGTAATCAAGAAGCGCATCTACAGAAGTTCCAAACAGATCGGCCATCTCAACAAGAAGCCGCACCTCCGGCGTGGAACGGCCATTTTCCCACTTATAAACCGCACCCGTGGTAACCCCAAGCGCTTCTGCTAATTTCTCCTGCGTCATGTCTGCTTCTTTCCGGAATTTCCGCAGTGTATCTGCAAATCCTGTTTCCATAGCGCACCTCCCATTGGCTGTGACTATTATAGCACCGCAAACAGGATGCCGGAATGCACAAATCACACATTTATCAATATGTTTTTTTGACTGCACGTAAAGGTTATGCTTATAATACAGTTTCCCTTCAAAGCTGAAGGGGGGATGCGTTTCTTTCGTTGTACTAAAATGAGATTCCTTTGAATGTACAGTAACTTTCAATTTCTGTTGATAAATCATCAAAAATTATGTCTTTTTCTTTCGCGGCGCGAATGGAGAGCGTAAACAATCTAAAACAGAACCGCCTAAACCCACGCGAATAAATTTCTGCGTCCGAAATATTTTCTATAATGCGTGCAACTATATTGGTCCAGTATCGATTATTTGTTATAAAACAATCAACATGTGGATCAACGAAGCTATATGAGTACATTGGATGATAGTGGTCTAAGATTTCCTGTTCCTCCGGTGTTGCTCGACACATTTTTTTGGGGAAAAGTAATCCGCTTGATTTCATTTCACTCGCTATAGGAGTACCATGAATAACACCAAGTTCGTTGGTAAATATATGAAAGTATTCGTCGCTTTTTTCTATGGCTCGTGTTTTTTTGATGAATTCATAGCTTTCAAGTAATTCATCAAAAGTTGTATATGCATCGACGAGAATATAGTTTATGTTGTATCTTAATCCTACTGCTTCTACAATTTGAATTGCGTTAATACTGTCTTGCACATAAATTCCTTTTTTCCATCTGTCTAGCATGGACTGAGAACCAGATTCAATTCCCATATTAACATGGTATAGCCCGACAGATTTCAACGCAGAAAGCAAATCACGGGTGGCATCCGTCACACGAATTTCCATGTTAAAACGAATAGGGATATTTCTTTTCTTCAACTCATCAACAAACATATATGCTCGCTCATTTCCGTGTTTCGATCCGCCAATGAAATTGTCATCTGTAAATGAAAAATAGGTAATACGTTTTGCCTTGTAAAGATACTCCATTTCATCTGCAATATTTTCCACACTCCGCTCTCGACGAAGGCGATGATAAAAGGCACTAATATCACAATATACGCAGCGAAATGGACAACCTCTGGAAGTTGAAATACTTACGCCTGACATTTGAGAACTGTCATTCATCTGTAGAAGCGGGTGTTTTTCATCTCCACGTCGTGTAGGGTAGGGAAGTTTATCAAGTTCAGGCCATATTGCGGATGAGTATGTGCTGATGATTTCATGTCCCTTCTTGTAATAAAACCCTTGAATTTGATAATCAAAATAGCCACCCGACAAGGCTTTCATCAATTCAACTGTTGTAATTTCACCATCCCCATTTGCAATGGCATCAATGTCTAACTCGGAAATTATCTCATGTCGTAGCATTACGGCTTGATGACCGCCAATACAAATGAATCCCCGATATCCGATCTCTCTCAACTTTTTTACAAGTTTTACTGTTGAGGGTATGGTCGTAAAAAAATTACATGATATTCCAATGTAAATACTCTCTGTCATGTCACGGAACCATTTCGAATTTAAAAAAAGATCTTCAATGGTGAGTCCGTTTGCAACACAGTTGATAATGTATCCATTAAATTCGGATTGGAGTGATGCGTTGATGTAGCCCAAGCCCAAACAGTCATCACTTGCAATTTTGCTATATTTTCCAAGGCCTGGTGGGTTGATCAGTACATATGTATTTTTCATCTTTGTCACTCCAAATTAAATATCTCGCGCAAATGCCAGAGATATTTTTCTACAACCTGATGCTGTTTCGTGCAATAATCTGTACAGTTTGATTTTGCTGAAATACAACCGCCGCCGCACAGCAAGGCAATGCTACAATCTTTGCATTCCACACGATTTTCTGCATGCAAAATGTTGCTATAAACATACGGCTCATTACCGCAGACTATACCAAATGTAGGGAAGTATTGAAACATTGCGTATTGGCATTGGCCTAATAATTCCATACACGGGTACACATAGCCATCTGGTGAAAAAACATAGTAATTCTCTCGGTTTGCATCACATCTTCTAAATGCAGGAAGTCGTATTTTTTCTGGCTCAGCAATAGCGCCTACCAGATAGCCTAGCAACGGCAATTGACATTTATCCAACACATTGAGCCGTTCCAATTCGATTGCCAAATCAGCTTCATCTAACGTATTAGGGTCGTTAACGTTATCGCTATTTGTGATAGGAGCAAAATAGAAATCGAAATTGTCGAAATAGCATAGTTGAGAGTTCATAAAATAATCTGTGAGCTCTTCGATTTCGTTAATGTTATTCCGAGAAATGTTAATTCTTACAAACACAAGGATCCCCATGCGTAGCAACGACAAAATATTCTCCATGACCAAATCAAAAGTCCCGCAACCATCAACAGTAAACTTCATATTATCATGGTACTCTTTTGTGCCATCGATGGATATCTGTATCGATTTAATTAAATCATGATTTTCGCGAAGCAATGTGGCAACATGAACATCTTTAATTGTTGTTCCATTAGTTGTTATGTCACAAGAAAATCCATGTTTTCGCGCATATTGAAGTATCTTTTTGTTTATTTCTGTATTTTCAGGCAGTAGCGGTTCTCCACCAAAGAACGAGATGTGCCCGGCACGATTGTTATGAACACTTCTCTGTGTCATAAAATCAAATATTGCATTCAAAGAGTTTTCGTCAAGGTGATGATTTCTTCTGCACTTTCCTTTTTCATAACAATACGAACAGAAAAGATTGCAGTTTAGAGTTGGACAGATTACATATGTGTCGCTGTCTTCCAAGGCTGTGCTTGTGTAGTCTATGTACCGCTTAAAAATAGCATCGGCAAGCGCATCCTCATCCATTAGAATATACTTAGCTTTCTCTAGAGAAGATCTATCTGATTTCCCCAGATTTGGATCGTCAATATTTCTTTTCTTCAAAAATGTAGCAATCTGAGACGTTACAATATCTAGACTTCCGGTATACCCATTAAAAACGAGGTTTTGTTTTTTATCTGTTGTGTGGATTACAAGTTTAGAACAAATATTCATTATATCCTCCATGTCTATCAGTGAAGTAGTGTAGTCCACGGCCAAGCATATTTTATTTAGTTAACGGTTAAAAATGTAAAACGGCATATTGGGAGTGGGCTTAGTTAGGGACGTTGATAGACTCGGTCTTCTTCAGACAGCAAGCCATTGCGCAGGCACCAGTGAAAGGCTTCAGCCACTTGGCGGAAATGAGTTGTTTCATGATATTTCTCCTTTTAAACTTAAACCACGCCTCGGTCGTGGACTACACGCGAATACATCAATAGGGGGAAAACGGGGTAGCTGTCGCTCATTACACATATCTATTATAAAAATACAGAACTATATGTTCTCACCGAAATTATAATTATAAGTATTCCAAAAGGCCATGCCGTAATTGGAAAATTTTCTTTTCCAGTTGCGGCATGGCCTTTTTTTTCGATAAATTATAGCATTAGGTCATTCTATTAAAGGAGCGACCTTCCATGAAATCCAAAATAATAAAAAAGCTTCTAATCATTTGTCTCGTTTTAAGTTTTTTTACGAGTCAAAGCATCGCACATTACAAAGCAAAACATCCTGTTAGCCAGGGTAACTTACTGATTGTAACGTTGTGTGATGGGCCTGATGGAGTAATGCTTCAATAGGTTTCGTTAGGAAAATTGTTCAAGATGAAACTTGAATATAGTGTTATTGCATCCGTTTTTTCCATGATAAGCGCAAAACTACGCGCTTGCTTTGCTGAAAGAATAGCTGCTTCCTTGTCTCCATGGCGTTTTCTGCGGACAAGTGCCCAAGCTCTGTTATATAGTAATCCATCCATAAAGGAACACCGTCCTGTATTCCGAGCAATCCGGATTCCCAGATCTGCTATTTCAATACACTCATCATATCTTGATGAACAACCTAAATACTTTGACAGATTATATAAAATCAAAGGTTGCGTTCTTAACACTTCCTCTGGATTCATCATATGATTTTCATAATACTGTTTTAAATGAGATAGGATACCAATTGCGGGTTCGTAATTTCCCATCTGGGCATAGCATACGGCAATATTATTCAATATGAGTATTTCCTCGAATGACAGTATTCGTGGGAACTTACTAATTTCATATTTGGGGCAGGTCAACCTTATTGCGCCTTCGAGAATTTTCAGGCGTTCCTCTGGACGATATGCCGTTGAATCTGATAATGTTCTGCACAAAATAATGAATTGAATCTCAATCTGAATCAGCTTCTCGATATAACGCTCATACTCAATGAGAAGATTCTGTGCAGTTTCTAATTGGTTTAAAATGATTGCTTGTCTGATTTGAAACTTCAATTCGTGAAGACGAAACTGCTTCTCATCCACATAGACATCCAACATCGTGTCTGAATAACCAAGCCTCTGGATTAACATTTCAAAATGTTCCCTTGTTGGCATACGTTCTCCATTTTCAATTCGTGAGAGTGTTGGTACTGAACATATACCATCTGCAAGATCCTCTTGGGTATATCCAAGTTCTTCTCTTCGATGTTTAATCATAAAACCGAACTGAAAAATTGGCATATGCGTCTCCTAAATATGTTACTAGATCCATTGCGGAAAGTATAGAAATTGGTACATACGGAGTTTTATGTGTATTCTCGTTTTGTATCTTCAAATTGTAACATACAACGCAAAACCTGATTAGCTAGATTCAACTGTCGGTCAGACATCTGTTCTAATACTTTAAGTGTTTCATAATATCGTTGTTGTTCACCAATACCGGTCAAAAGATAATCTGCACTAATATTTAGTGCGGCAGAAATTCGGTTCAGAGTGTCAGAACCTAAACAAGTTTTACCTTTTTCTGCTTTGTTGTATTGTTGATGCGCAATGCCCGCCAATTCAGCAACCTGTTCTTGCGTTAAGCCCAATTCTTTCCGTCGAATGACCATACGCTTACCCATTTTAGCAGCTAATTCAGGATTGCTTCTTGGCATAACAACAACTCCTACCACCATATTGTTTTCACCTCTTTATTATATTTCATCATTATGTTGAATTTTATGCCTTAAAGATCAATTATTGCACGGAATTTTATACTCTTTAGATTTATAATTGCGCTGGTCGTTCAATCATAAATGAATTTCATTGTCCACACAAACACACATTCTCTATTATTGAAAGGACGGTCACGAGTGAATAACTATTATTTTACTTCAGAATCAGTCACAGAAGGGCATCCAGACAAGCTGTGCGATCAAATCGCTGATCGGATTTTGGACGAACTGCTTGCAAAAGATCCTCTTAGCCGATGTGCTTGTGAAGTTGCTGCAGAGCGTGACGCCATACACATTATGGGTGAGATTACTACACAGGCAGCAATTGATTACAAAGCTTGCGCCAGATCTGTAATTGGAGATATAGGCTACACAGACCCTCAATATGGATTTACTAATGGATGTAAAATCAGTTGCTCTCTGCATCAGCAATCTATCGATATCGCGATGGGCGTGGATTCGGCAGCTGATGATGCAAATGAACTCGGTGCAGGTGATCAGGGGATGATGTTTGGCTACGCTTGTGATGAAACTGAAAGTTGTATGCCGCTTGCAATTTACCTTGCGAATGCACTGACCAAACATCTTGCACAACTTAGAAAAAATAATGTTCTACGATACTTGAGGCCAGACGGAAAATCTCAAATAACCGTAGAGTATGAGAAGGATATCCCCAAGCGTGTTGATACAGTTGTCATCGCTACACAACACGATCCTCATATAAACCTCTGTGTCCTTCGCAAGGACATAGAGGAAAAGCTTATTCATGCAGTTGTTCCTGCAAAATTTCTGGACAATAACACTAAGATATACATAAATCCTACAGGTCGATTTGCTTTAGGCGGGCCTGCTGCAGATACTGGGCTTACAGGCAGAAAAATAATTGCGGACACTTATGGTGGATACGCTCGACACGGAGGCGGGGCTTTTTCAGGAAAAGATCCTACTAAGGTTGATCGAAGCGCTGCATACATGGCTAGATATGTTGCCAAGCATATCATAACTGCTGGGTTAGCCAAAAAATGCGAAATCCAGCTTGGGTATGCTATAGGTATTGCAAATCCTGTTTCAGTTTACATCAACACCTTTGGAACTGGCGCAGTAAGTGATGACTCTCTCGTCAAGTGGATTGGAGCAAACATTGATTTACGTCCAAGTGCAATTATTAAAGTATTGCAACTTCGTACCCCAATCTATGCAGCCACAGCAGCATACGGACATTTTGGACGAGCAGAATTTCCATGGGAGAAAATTGATAACGCGCTAATCAGCTCCTTAAAATCTTTATTATAAACAACAGTGGAGGCTGTTTCACGAAGAAGTAGTCCCCAAAAGATACAAAGCTTGGCCTTGGCGGCAAGGCTGGTTTTGACATAGTGTGCAAAGCATGGGCACTAGCCGAATGGGATGTTATCTCATGGCGGCACATAGACAAGGGCTGGGGGGAGTTTGGATGGAAGCGTCAAATTTCACCACGACTTGTCCATGTCTCGTCTCCATGAGATAAGTGTTCTCTCATGGAGTGGACGGACTTCAACAAGTACGAAGAATAACAGAACGGCAGGCTCAAACAGAGAGCCTGCCATAAATGTTTTCTAGGGCGAGCGCATAGGAACGACGATTCCACTCGGATTAGACTCCGAGAGAAGTTGGCGCGTAAGAGAGCCACACTTTCAGGTTTGACGCTTACGCTTGAATCTTATGAGTGTTCAAACTCTAAAGCACCCGAAACTGAAGTCGGCCTCATTTCGTGCGCTCAAAAGCTGGGCGGTAAGAAAACCCGCGCAAAGCTTTTGAGGTATATTACCGTCAAATGTTTTCTGAATATTCTCTTTCTTTTATCACGGCGTTGTACTTTGCTCTCCAGCGCAAAACACTGGAGGCGCGAACATTATGGGAACCCGTATGATATACGATCCGGCGCAGAACGACATAGCCGCGCAACGAGGGCGAAAGCAGCTTAATTGTATTTTCAATTTGTCGAATGGCCTTGGGTAAATCAGAGCCTTTTAACTCAATGTAATAGGAAGTCTTAGGTGTGGATTCGTCGTTAAGCAGGAGAAAGTCGCACCGTTCTTCCCCCGGGCCTTTGAAAATCTCTCCATCGACCTTGAAGTGCCGAATAGATTGACGGTTGATATTTTTTCCAACGTGCTTACAGCCATTTTCAGAAGACGGAAATACTGGATGATTGCCTTCACGGAAAGGCGTATAGTCATTTATATTGTAAGACATCATTTGTCTCCCTCAGAATAGAGAAAACCAAGCAGGTAATCGCTTATGTCATTGATTTCAACAGAGGCTCCATCGATCAGTTCGTTTTTGATCAACCGCAAGTTGTCCTCATCGGAAATACCATTCGCTAGTTCACCATTGCGGATATAGGAGGCGTTCGTATTCTCTGCCTTCAGCCACAGCCGTTTACGAAGTTTCTTTGACACTTCTTTTTGATAACTCTCTGCAACCTGTCCTGCCATCAGAAGATAATTAAAGGTCCCGAGGACGTAGGGACTGTGAGTTGTAACGAGAACCGAATTCCCGCTGTCAGCCACCAGAGAAAGTGTTTCGCTGATACGCCGCTGAGATTCTGGATAAAGATGCGACTCCGGCTCCTCAATGATCAGAAAAATCTTTTTCTCTTCTGACAGATAGTAAAAGAGAAGGTTAAATACCCACACGACTTCCTGCTGGCCGGAGGAGGCAAGATTGATCTTCACATAACGGTCATCCGAGAGATACAGCCGTTCTTCTCCATCCACATACCGATATGTGCTCTTCATAATCTCTTTGGCCTGATCCATTAGAATATTAAGGGCAGGGCGGATCCGTTCATATTTCTTAGACTGTGTGGGATCGTCTTTCATGTGTTTGGCGATCCCATCCATTCCGTGGGCGAACGCCGGTTTAAGACGGAGGATTAATTCCGTATATCTCTTTGTAACATAGTCAATATTCCGCAGTTGCGAATCTTCCAACGAGGTAAAAATATAATTTAGTTGTGTGCTCAGCAGCGTGAGAAGGTTACGTCCGGCCGGAATAAAGACAGGTTCAAACGGATCATTAAAAAGTTCATTCAACTTTTTTTCTTCATATTCTTTCTGAGCCGGAGTAATATTGGTGAAAATATGTGTTCCCAAGGCTGCTAAATAGCTTTCAATAGACTTGCTGAAGTCGACTACAATATAATTTCGGGAAGGATCGCTGCAATCGTCTTCCAAAGATACGGTGATGGCAACACTGCGACTGTATTGGTATTCCATCTTCATATCAGACGGCATAATCCACGATGTTCCAAAAAGTTGTAAAAATTTGTCCTTCATTCGTTGCTTCAGGACGATGCGCCAAGCTGAAGAACCTTCTCCCGTGACTGCCTGTGGCCCTCCCTGCATCATAATGTTGAGGATATCCTGTTTGACTGACCGAAAGAAATAAACTGCTTTTGCCACTGTGCTTTTTCCATTAGCCTGTGGCCCTGTTAAAATTGTAAAATTGGCAAGCGTCAGCCGACAATCATTGATTGGGCCGATTTTATGAAGGTGCAGTTCATGACCCATTAATGTAATTCCTCCATTAGTCTATACGCTGATAGTAGTATATCTTTTTTTCTACGATAAATCAAGTAATGCTATGCGTATCTTCTCCAGTGAAAATATTTGTTTAACCATAATTGCTCCCCGTCGGTGTCAATGATGATTAAGCTGTACGACTATCCGGATTGTTAGACATTTATTGGCAGATACTATATGCAGTGCCCCAATTTCTCTTATTGCATTTAATCTACTGGCGTGCCATTTTATTTCGGTCTACTGTTTTATGGATCAGTAACAGTATATTCTAAAGATTATATGTTTTTGATAATACCATCGGGATATGTCCACTGTATTGCGCAAATTCACTTGCTAACTGTTGAAGCGCAAAATATACTTCTTGAGCAGCTTCCTGCTTTTTGATTTATTCCACCAAAAACGAATCAGTATGTTTTCCACAAGGCTGCATTATCAAGCGTGCGCTATATTTTTGTGTCTCTGGACAGCAGAGTATTGACACAACATTGGCACGGTTTTGCTCTTTCGGCGCAAATCCATATATGCTATACTGAAGATGCTCAAAAGCATATAAAAACTGAATCTTGTTGCGAGCAGACGCCTGTACTGGGCGTCTGCTTTTTGCATCGGAAAAAGAAAAGGAGGAGCATCTTTGAACACATCCAATAACTTACCGCAGCTTCCGCCGCCGAGGAAAAGTCCGGGGCGCTGTCTCTATGCTGCATGGCTCGGCGTCAGCATTCTGCCGCTTCTGATCCAGCCGGCTTCGGCCACGACGATCTGGGAAAAGGCGACGGAGATCATGAAGGACGTCTATCAGCAAATTCTTCTCATCTCCACCATCGCTGCCATCGTCACCGCGTCCGTCGCACTGCTGATGATGAATTTCTCCCGCAGCGGTCGGACAGTCGAGGAATCGCGTGCATGGCTCAAGCGCATCGCAATCACCTGGGCGATCCTGAACGGTCTTGGCTTTATCATGGCCTACGTCACGCCGTTCTTCTCCGGCGGCCAGTGGACGGCATAAAGCATGGGGATTCTTGACGGCGTTGTCGAATGGATCTCCGAACAGATCATGCACGGTCTGGACCTCATCAACACGTCAGTACTCGGCGCGCTCGGCTGCGGAATGGAGACGTTTCTGCGTTACTTCCCGGCAGCTGAAACAATGTATGATATTTTTACCGCCATCGGCATCGGCCTGATTTTATTGATGTGGGTCTGGAACCTGTTCAAAAACTACTGGCTGGGCGCTGGCTTTGAAGCAGAGCACCCGGTCAAGCTGACCTTTCGCGCGATCATCTTCATCACGCTCACATACTGCGCGAAAAGCATCGTCGAGATCGTCCTGAAGATCGGCGGCACGCCGTATGACTGGATCTTATCATCCGAGCTTCCGCCGCTCAGCTTTGCGGATTTCAATTCCGTCATGCTGGTCATCATCGGCGCTTGCGCAAACGGAGCGGTCACGCTGATCGTGCTCATCATCGTTGTGCTGCTGGCGTGGAACTATCTGAAGCTGCTCTTTGAAGCCGCCGAGCGGTATATCCTGCTCGGCGTTCTTGTTTACACCGCGCCGGTCGCGTTCTCGATGGGCGGCTCTCAGTCCACAGCAAATATCTTCAAGGCATGGTGCCGGATGCTGGGCGGGCAGGTGTTTCTGCTGCTCATGAACGCCTGGTGTCTGCGGCTGTTTACCAGCATGGTCGGCACGTTTATCGCAAACCCTTTGTCCCTATAAGGAGTATCCATGAGAAAACGATTCTTTTTGAACTGTCTGCTGATTCTCGTCCTCATTGCAGTTATGTCAACTAGCACATTTGCTATTTCCGAGAGCGACGTAGAATCCGCGGTCAGCGCTTCCGGGAAAGAAGCTGTCTCCGGCAACGTGCTGGTGTGGTTTCTGTGCGCCATTGCCTTTTTGAAAGTGTCGCAGAAGATCGACAGCTTCTTGTCCAGTCTCGGTCTGAACGTTGGGCATACCGGCGGCTCCATGCTCTCAGAAGCAATGATCGCCATGCGCGCCATCAACACCGCGACCAGCGCGGTCGGCAGCGCATTGGGAAGCCGCAGCCGTCACGGTTCCGCGCCCACATCTGGGAAATCCGCCGCTGGAAGCGCAGCATCGGCAGGCTTTTTCAGCGGCGGTCTGGTCGGAATGGCAAGCCGCAAAATCGCAAGCGATGCGGTGCGTACAGCAACTGCTGAAAAGAACATCGTTCAGCCGCAGCAGGCCGAGGCGACTGTCAGCCGGACACACGCGAGCAGCGACACCCATTCCAGTTCGCATTCCGCTTCCGAGCAGCAGCGGCAGAACGCCAGCCAGCTTGACCAGAATCAGCAGACGGTTTCTTTCCGCGCTGTAAAATCGGAGCAGCGAGAAAACTCCCAGCAGGCGCTTCACGAATCGCAGCATTCCGTAGACGCCAGCCAGATCCATCAGGATACACAGACTGCGCAGGAGCAGCAGTTCCACGTGGCGCTGCATACGGAGGATCAGCAGGCATCGCATCTGGCGTTCCAGTCAGAGAACAGCGAGTTTGCCGGCTCTGTGGTGCAGTCGGATGAATTTGATGCAAGCAGTGAAGAAGCCAGAACGGAACAGTCGCAGGTCATGCAGTATGCCTTGCAGCAGGAGCAGATCGGTGTTACCCAGCGCGAGGTGCAGTCCGAGGAAAGCCGCCATGCACAGCATGATACGATGGATGGTTTCCACACGGAACAGTCTGGAATCACGCAGCGTGAGCAGGCGCAGCATACCCAGCAGGAGACGCAAAGCTCCACTTTCGGACAGGTGGAATCGCAATCCCGACAGCATACTGCGCAATCCGACAAACAGTTTTTCTCCGTCCGCAATGGACTTTCCAAAACCACCATTGCAGCGCGGACGGTTCAGGCGCAGGAGCGCCCCGGCAGATTCCTGCACAGCAGAACACCATCTGCTGCGTCCGCTTCTGCCCCGGCAAATGAAGCGCCTGCCGGCCGGTCTGCTCCGATCCCGTCCGCACCGACGCAGTTCCGCAGCTTCGGCGGAACACTGTTTGCGAAATCGCTCTATCAGGGCGGCACGTTTGCCAACGACGTGATCGGCACGGTTGCCAAGGGTGATTACCGCACGACCGGCTCCATCACCGGCGAGACCGCGACACGTTCTTTGATGTCCTATATGGGCTTCACAGCGCTCGGCGAACACGCGCCCAACATCCCGCGCTATCAGGACGTGGAGATCGGCGGCGGCCGCATCACAGGACGCGAGTTCACGCCAGAGCATCCGGGTGGCATTGATTTCTGTATGTATCATGCCGACCAGTACGCCCAACCGAAGGGCGATTACAGCAAGGTCTACTCCGCGGACGACGCCGCATGGTATAAGCAGTACGCAGCGGACACTGTAGAACGAAAGCCCTATCAAACGGAGGACGGCAAGATTGCCTATCACGAAAAGATCGTGCAGAAGCTGCCGAATCCACCGCAAAGAAAAGATCGGATGTGAGAACCTATGAGTCAGGAACAGCGGGACAGCTATGTGATCCCGCCAAACTTTATTGAGGGCGGTTCGTTCTTCGGCGGCTTATTCAAGGCGCGAAATGTGGTCGAGGCGGTCATTCTTGCCGCCGGCACTGGGCTTCCGATCCTGACGCTCTCGCTGACGCTGACCGTCCGGATCATCCTGCTCTGCCTGACCTCGCTGCCGCTGGCGCTTCTGGCGCTCATCGGGATCGCGGGGATGCCGCTTTCCTCCTATATCATTCTGTTTTTTCGTTTCCTCCGCAACCGCAGAACCCTGAGCGAAAGCGGCGGCAAAAGCAGCCGAAAGCAGGCGATCCTCCCGACATGGGATAAAAAGTCCGGCCCCAGCACGGCTGTGCAGCCTGCCGCCTATAAAAAGGACGGCAGCCGCATCCGTTTTGCAAAGGACACTCGCCGCCTGATGCTGGACACCGCCTATCGCCAGAAGAAACAGGCAGCGCGACCCGGCAATCCGCTTGCGGCGTATGTGCCGATTCAGAAAATTGAAAACGGTATCGTCTATACGACAGACCATCGTTTTATTAAAATTCTGGAGATCGTGCCGATTAACTTCTTACTCCGTAGCGCAAGAGAGCAGCGGAACATCGTGTATTCGTTTATCAGCTATCTCAAAATCGCGCCCGTGAAGCTGCAGATCAAGGTCATTACGAAACGCGCGGATATAAACCGGCATATCGAAACCGTGCGCCGGGAGATGGCGCAGGAAACGAATGAAAGCTGCCGGATGCAGCAGGAGGACTATCTGAAGCTGCTCAAAAAGCTCGGCTCCAGAGAAGCCATTGCGCGAAGATTTTTTCTCATCATGGAGTATGAACCGCTCCCCGGCGCGAAGAAAGACCGTGAAGAAGCGGATGCCATTTCGTCACTGCAAACAGCGGCGCGGACGGCGGCAAATTATCTCCGGCAATGCGGCAACAGCGTTGTCCAGCATGAGAATGAGGACGAAGCTGCCGCCGAAATGCTCTATACATTTCTCTGCCGCAGAGAAAGCACGGATATTCCGTTTTTGCAGCGCATCTCCCATATCACATCCAACTACATAAAGGCTGGCTGCTCCATCGACGAAATTCCCGTCGGTGATTTTTTTGCGCCTTCGCAGCTGGATTTCACGCATGGCAGCTATCTCTGCATCGACGGAACGTACTATGCGTATCTGCTGGTGCCGTCGGACGGGTATAAGTCCGAGGTTCCCGCGGGCTGGCTGAGTCTTCTGGTCAACGCCGGGGACGGCATTGACCTCGACGTATTTCTGACGCGGCAGCCAAAGGATCGCATGATCCGCAAGCTCGGCCAGCAGCTTCGCATCAACCGCAGCAAGATCAAGGAGACCAGCGACACCAACACGGACTTTGACGATCTCGACAGCGCCATCCGAAGCGGCTATTTCCTGAAAGACGGTCTGAGCAACCATGAGGATTTCTACTATCTGAATCTGCTCATCACCGTGACCGCAGACAATCCGGACGATCTGGACTGGAAATGTGCGGAGATGAAAAAACTGCTCATTTCGCAGGACATGAACGTGCAGAACTGCAACTTCTGTCAGGAGCAGGCGCTCCGCTCGTCTTTTCCGCTCGTGAAGCTGGATAAATCGCTCTTTGAACGCAGCAAGCGGAATGTGCTGACGCTGGGCGCAGCAAGCTGCTATCCGTTCACGGCGTATGAGCTGTGTGACGACAACGGTATTCTGCTCGGCGTCAACAAACACAACAATTCTCTTATCATTGTGGACATCTTTGATTCGCGTATCTACAAAAACGCCAACATCGCCATTCTCGGCACGAGCGGCAGCGGAAAGACCTTTACCATGCAGCTCATGGCGCTGCGGATGCGGCGAAAAGGGATTCAGGTGTTCATCGTCGCGCCGCTCAAAGGGCACGAATTTCACCGTGCCTGCTCCAACATCGGCGGGGCGTTCATCCAGATCTCGCCCGCCTCTCCCAACTGCATCAACGTCATGGAGATCCGGCAGACAGATCGCTCGGTCGATGAGCAGCTCGACGGCAGCACCGTGGAGCACTCCATGCTGGCCGCCAAGATCCAGCGGCTGCACATCTTTTTCAGCCTGCTGATTCCCGATATGAACCATGAGGAGCGGCAGCTTCTCGATGAAGCCATGATCCGCACCTACGCCAAGAAGGGTATTACGCACGACAATGACACGCTCCGCGACCCCAAGCATCCGGAGCAATACCGCGAGATGCCGATTCTGGGCGATCTGTACGCAGTCCTCAAAGAATCTTCTTCGACGCTGCGGCTGGCAAACATTCTGAACCGGCTCGTCAGCGGCTCTGCCAAGACATTCAACCAGCAGACGAATGTTTCGCTCGACAATAAGTATATCGTTCTGGACATTTCGGAACTGACCGGCGATCTTCTGACCGTCGGCATGTTCATGGCGCTGGACTTTGTCTGGGATAAGGCGAAGGAGAACCGCACCGAAGAAAAAGCCATTTTCATTGACGAATGCTGGCAGCTCATCGGCGCCAGCAGCAACCGCCTGGCAGCGGAATTTGTGCTGGAGATATTCAAGATCATCCGCGGCTACGGCGGCTCGGCCGTCTGCGCGACGCAGGATCTCAACGACTTCTTCGCGCTGGAGGACGGCAAATACGGCAAGGGCATCATCAACAACTCCAAGACCAAGGTGATCTTGAATCTGGAGGATGAGGAAGCCCGGCGCGTCGGCTCCATTCTGCATCTTTCTGAAGCAGAGCTGATGGAGATCACGCACTTTGAGCGCGGCAGCGCCCTTATCAGCACGAACAATAATAATGTTGCCGTCGAGATCAAGTGCAGTGAGCTGGAAAAGGAACTCATCACCACCGACCGCAGAGAGCTTCAGGAATTGCTGAAGCGGAACGGTAAGACAGAATGTGTTTGATTGGACAGTGTGGGAAATGCTGTGATAATCTGCTTTGCTGTGCGGCCTGCCCTCTTTCTTTTGGTTTTAGGTATAAGAAAAGCACCTCCGCAGAGATGCTTTCTTAATACTGTTTGAAATTGTTTAGATTAGGTTACTCGGAATAAAACAGTTATCCGCGTCAATCGGGATCGGCTCCTGGCACATACAGATGATGCCGCCGTTGCCACGGATCAAAGAAGCCTTGTCAATTACGCTGTACTTTTTGATCTCCCGTCGGTCGGGCGCTGCACTCTTTTTGATTTCCAACGGATGAATGACATTGTTTTCCTCAACGAACACATCAATTTCCTTTGCATTGGAATCCCGGAAGTAAGTGAGGTTCACCTTGGACTTTGCGTAGGCGTAGTTCTTGACCAGCTCCATCACAACATAGTTCTCGTAGTAATGGCCGCTTGCAGCGCCGCTGCGCAGTGTATCTGGTGTCAGCCACATAGACAGATATGCACAAAGCCCGGTATCACAGAAGTACAGCTTTGGCGTTTTGCTGAGACGCTTGAGCTCATTGTTGGAATAGGAAGCAAGCAGATAGATGATGCGCAGTCCTACAAGCACGTTCAGCCATTCCTTTGCCGTGCTTGGGGCAATGTCGGCAGATTCCGCCAATGTGGAATAATTGACCTGCTCCGACACGAGTGAGGCGCATCCAACAAGGAACTTGCGAAAACGCACAGCATCGGTGATTCCACCAGCTTCGGTTGCATCACGCATCAGATACGTGTCGATATAGGAGTTGAAATACTCCTGTCTGAGTTCATCGTCCACGCCCTGCACCTGCGGCATACCGCCCTCCCAAATGTGCTGGAATACCTGAATCACGTCGTTTTTCGGAACCTTCCGCTGCCTTGCCTGCAGCGTGGCAAACGAGAAATCCAGATCCGTATCGAAAACAAGCCCTGCTTTTTCTCTCGCGGATAGGCTGTATAGCTCCAGAATGCCGATTCTTCCGGCGAGTGTCTCGCGTACTCGTTTCATCATATTGTACTGCTGCGAACCGGTCAGCCAAATGAGACCTTTTTCGTCGCTCTCATCGCAAATAATTTTGATTTGCTCGAACAGCTCCGGCGCTTTCTGCACCTCATCAATAAGGATCGGCGGCTTATAGGTCTGAAAGAACAGCACGGGGTCAGACTGTGCGAGATCTCTCGCCATTGTATTGTCCATCGTGACATAGGTCCTGTCGCTCCCTGCAAGGTGCTTTAACATCGTCGTTTTGCCGACCTGCCTTGCGCCCGTAACAAGGATAACCTTGAAAAAATCATTGAGCTTTAAGAACTTGCGCTCAAGCTCTCGTGTGATATATGCCATAACGCGCCTCCATGTTTTTTAGGATAATCTATGGTCTATCATATTTTATCATAATTTTCTCATTTCATCAAGAGAATATACGCATGATGGCTTTTAACTTTTCTGTAAATGCTCAAAAATCCGAACAGCCCATTCATATACAGAGTTCTCTGCGCAAATCTGCAAAGACTTCAGGCGCAGCGCTGGAATGGTCAGCCTTTGCAGCACTCAGCCCATCTTGCATAAGGGCGTTAAATTCAGCATCCGTCATTTCAGCGCGGACAAGTGGCTCTGAAATGTCGTGTTGTTTCTCAACCCCATCCGTCAAATCCCTCATGGTTTTCTCTGCACGAGCCGTGACATTTGCAGTTCTCATATCCAAAACGAATCGCCTCCCATTTGTCTCCAGCATATATGAATACGCCTAAAATTGCAATCAATTTTGCAGCTTTGAAAGCAACATCTTTTCTCTAAAATCATCTTTGCGTACACAATACGTCTTTTATGCGTACAGCAGCCATCTTCAAATCTGACGGCTACAGTTTGTACGTATTCTGTGCGGCAGTTATACGCACAAAAATTAGAGGTGACTACTATGAAAACCCGCGCCCAGATCTACTCGCACGAAGCCAGCGGCATCCTGCGGGATATTTCCACCTATGGTGTCCTGACACAGAAACAGATTTTTGGTCTGTATCCGCAGAAAGACGAGCAGATCAAAAATCTTTTGTCCTATCTCTGCAAGCAAAAGCGGCTGTTCCTCGTGGACGGCTTCTATTCCCTGACGCCGGAGCTGCCAAAAGACCGCGACCGTGGTTTGGAAGCAGCGGTCACAGTACTGGCGGACTTTATGGAGCAGGTCGAGTATCACGCCGCAGGAGAATATCCTGTGAAGATCATCTTTCTTGCCGGCGGCGAGGTCTATGAAATCCTCTACGCCGAACCCGGCAAAGAAGCCATTTTGAACCTGCTGCTTGCTCGTCCGGAGCAGGAACCACCCATGCGGCTGGTCATTCTGGAAGATGCCGCGCAAATTGGTCTGCTTGCTATCCCAAACGTGCGCGCATACTGTTTGCTGGATGGTGATGGAAGTGTTCAATATCTTCAAGAACTCATGTAAAAGGACGGATGCAGCGTCTGCATCCGTTCAGAAAATAAACTATATAAATTACATTTCAGTCGTTGCTATATACTGTTGTCACCAGCCTTCTGTGAGAAGCAAGCAGTGCAGATTTCATTTGCTGGTCTGTGATTTCACCTTTTGCCCAACAAGCAGAGAGCGTCTTTGCATAATCGGAAACCGGAACGCCTTCAATCGCATTGATCGCGTCGGCTGCCTTGACAGCAGCAATTCGGCGGTTTTGTATTTGATCCATAACAACCGCTCCTTTCACACATCGTATTTTCTCAGTTCAGTATAGCCTAGATTCTAAATAAAATCAATTTTCTTTTTTGAAGCCCTATTTCACTACGGAGGTTACCTATGAATCGTGCGCTTTTATCCAAACGAATATCCTCGCTGCTGGCGGAGGTTTCGCGGCTGAGCAATGCGCTTTGCGCCATGAACGCAATGGACTTGCAGCGGTATCCGGAAAACTATGAGCTGCTTTCCACCGACGCGGCGCTCCGCGCGGAGCAGATCGCCTGCCGGATGCGGCATCTGGTCTATGGCTTTACCACCGTGCAAAAGCATGAATACCTGACCTCCGCCGCCAATGTCCTCGGCATCACGATCACCGCGCAGCCGGGGCTGGTGGAGATCACGCTGCCGGGGCTGTTGCCCAAGAAAAAGCAGCGCAGCGCCGAATATCTGACCGACCCGCTGGAGCAGGCGCTCGGACAGTTTGTTAAAGATCATCCTCTTTCCCATTTTGAGTCGTGCATCATCTGCTTCTGCCATATCTATGCGGTATCTGGCGGACGCGGCCGCATCCGGGACTACGACAATCTGGAAATGAAGCAGATTCTGGACGTTGTCTGCGCCTATCTTATGATGGATGACAATGGGCTTTTGTGCGACGTCTATAACACCACGGAGCTGGGCGAGGAAGACGTCACAAAGCTCTATGTGATGGATCAAGATATGTTTCCGGGCTGGCTGGAAGAGCATCAAAATGCGCTGGAAACCATGTCGGATTTTTAAGCGTTTTTTGCCTTTCTTTTTCAGATACCGCCGCGCATAGCGCTTCCCCTTGAAGCATCAGGCATTTTTGCTTGACCGGCAGCGCAAAAATTACCGAAGTTAAGAGCCGATACGGTAAAAGAGGTCATCGTTTATGAATCCACCAACGCTTCCTGCCGAGGGCACGCTGCCGCTTCTTATGCTGCAAATTGTTGCCGTCTCCGGCGAGTTCCCGGCCGCCTTTTCCGGCCGCTTTCCGGGCGGCAGCAGCTACATCGAAAGCGTGATCGGCAAGCTCAAAAAGGACAGGTTACTCCGTACATACAGCAAGAACGGTTGGCGCGGACTCAGGCTGACCACAAGCGCCAAACGGCTGCTGCTTCAAAAATATCCGGTTGACCTCGTGCCATATCTTACAGGCGCGTCCGAGACAAATTCTTTGAAGTCCGAACCAGAGCGCCGGCTGCGGCTGCACCGGATGGCCGAGGCGCTTCTGATCCTGCACAACGCGCAAATTCCGTCGCTGCCGTGGGAAAAGCCGTCCATTCAGGACTGGCGCTCAAATCCCACTATATTTCCGACCTACTATTCCTCCCGCGAGTTCAAATCGCTTGGCAGTCTTTGCACCAAAATCCGCAATTCCCGCATGACGGGCGTGCTGTTCACAGAACAGGCCATCTTCCCGGTCTACAACATGGCTTCGACCTTTCCAAGATGGGCATACAATGCCGAGATCCGATTAAAAGCTGTTGTACAGATCGAATTTTGCCGCCGTTCTCAATCTTTTGTGAACGGCATTGTATTTGGCAGTTCTCCCATGCAGATACCTGCGATCCTGAATGGCATGGCGCAGAACCATTTCCTTCTGGATGGCAGCTATCCGCATTTCTATTTTCTGACGCTAGACCATTTTGGAGAAGTCAGCGTTTTTCAATTATGTCAACCGGGTATGCAGGAGCAGTTGAACGAAATTCTTTCCGAAAACCTCCTGCCGCCGTCTCCAACACTGCCAATCGAACATGATGCTCTGGAGCAGGACGGGTCGCCCGTCCTGTTTTCCTATCTCTGCGACCTGCCAAGGCTGCATCGGTTCCGCTGCGCGCTGACGCTGCATAACCAGACCGGCAGCATTCTCTGCTTTGACTACCAGGCAGAAGCGCTGCGGGGAGTGTTCGGCGCACAGGTCAATATCACAAGCATCGACTTTGCCGTTTACGAAAGGATGATGCTCCATCAATAAGAAACAGAAGATCGTTCTGGTCTGTTTTCTCCCCGTCGCGCTGGCCGCGCTTTTCTATGCTGGTGGTTATCTTGCGCAGTTCATCTACAACTATCAGGCATGGACAGCCGAAGGCGGCACGCCGTATAGTGGCACCTCGCCGCCGATGCCGGACGCTGCGTTCGGCGTCTGCCTGCGGTTCGTGTTCCGTTTTCCATACGGTCTGTACGGTATGGGCATCTTTCTGGCGGCAATCGTATTGCTTGTCGTGGCGATCATGCACATGGGCGCTGGCGGCGACGGGCAGTACGACAAAACCAGAAACCTGACCTATTCCCACAAGGGAACCTACGGAACCGCCGGTTTCCTGAATCCGAAGGAAGCCGGGCAGGTACTCGACTTCGTGCCGGATCTGCGCAAGCATCACGGCACCATTCTCGGTGAAGTGGATGGCCGCGTGGTCTGCATTCCGGAGAAGACGCGCTTCAATGGCAATCTCGCGATCTACGGCGCAAGCGGCTCGAAAAAGACACGCGCATTCTGCGTCAACATGATCTTGCAGTGCGCGGCGCGAAAAAGCTCACTGGTCATCTGTGATCCTAAATCAGAGCTGTACGAGAAAACCAGCGCGTATCTGCGCGATCAGGGCTATACCGTGCGCGTGTTCAACTTGGTCACGCCTGCGTCGTCAGATTCGTGGAACTGCCTGTCCGAGATCGACGGACAGGAGCTGATGGCGCAGCTTTTCTGCGACGTTATCATCCGCAACACAGGCAGCGACCGGGGCGACCACTTCTGGGACAGCGCCGAAATGAATCTTCTCAAAGCACTTGTGCTGTTTGTCGAGCGCAGCTATCCACCGGAGCGTCGGAACATTGGCGAGGCGTATCAGCTGCTTGTAAGCTGCTCGGAAAAGGAGCTGAACGAACTGTTTGACGCGCTCCCGCTGGGGCATCCGGCCAGAGCGCCGTACAGCATCTTCCGCCAATCGTCGGAGAGCGTGCGCGGCGGCGTCATTATCGGTCTCGGCTCCCGGCTGCAGGTGTTCCAGAACGCAGATATTCGCGCCATCACCAGCCATGATGAGATCGATCTGGAGCTGCCGGGCAAGCAGCCGTGCGCTTATTACTGCATCACGAGCGATCAGGACAGTACCTTTGATTTCCTGTCCTCGCTGTTTCTGTCGTTCATTTTTATCAAACTCGTCCGCTACGCCGACCAGAACTGTCCGGGCGGCTGTCTGCCGGTTCCTGTTCATGTGCTCGGCGAGGAGCTTTGCGCCTGCGGCGTCATTCCAGACCTCAGCCGAAAAATCTCCGTGATCCGTTCCCGGAACATCAGTATGTCCTGCGTGTTCCAGAATCTCGCCGGTCTGCAAAACCGCTATCCCAACAACCAGTGGCAGGAAATTCTCGGCAACTGCGACGTGCAGCTGTTTCTCGGCTGTACGGACGCACTGACGGCGGAGTTCATTTCCTCACGCTCCGGCGAAGCGAGCGTCGCTGTGACCAGTCAGGCCAAGCAGCTCGGCACCTGGCGCATTTCCAACTACACCCCGGAATACCGCGAGACAAGCGGCGTCGGCCGCAGGCGGCTTCTCACGATGGATGAGGTTTTACGGCTGGACGTGGATAAGGCGCTCGTCATTATCCGCGGGCGCAATATTCTGGAGGTCGATAAATTTGATTACTCCAAGCACTACGAAGCAAAGAAGCTGCGCCCGGACAAAGCGGCGGCGCACATCCCGCGTTGGAAAAGCGAAGCGCCGCCGGCACCTGCCGCTCCTGCTCCCCGCACAGCCCCAGCACCTAAAAAAGATACTCCTGCAAAAAAGCAGAAGATCATAACCACCAGCAAGGAATCCATTTTATCCAAACCCAAAACAGCAAAAAAGGAGGAATGACCCATGCCCAGAAAAAGGGAATTGCCTGCTCCGGACAGCGGTGAACAGGACGACCTGCTTCCCACTGAGCCGCAGGAGGAGCCCATCCCCACAGAAAGTCCGCCCGATGAGGGCGTACCGGATGAAGATGCGCCGTCGGAAGAATACACAGAATTTCTTCAGGCGCTGAACGAAGCTCCCATGCAGGAAGAACCACAGCCAGCTTCATCTGACGAAGCGGAGCCAATACTCGCAGAGGAAGAACCAGCACTGACTATCCCCTCAGAGGAACTGCCACCTGAACCTCCGCGCTCCGATTCTCAGCCGATGCCTCACAATGACGCGGTGCTGACGATCACTGCCAGAACACGCATCAAAAGCGAAGCCGAAGCCACCGACGAACTCTGGCACGAGATCCGCAACGCCTACCGGACGCGGCGGATCTTGACCGGCACACTGGACGGCATTGAGCAGACGGCAGGCGGAAAGACGCTGGCGACGGTCAGCTTCCACGGCTTCCGCATTGCCATCCCGATCCGTGAGATGCTTGTGCTGGAAGACCGGATGCCGTCCGGCAGAGCGTATGCCGACTATATGAACCGGCTGAACCGCATCCTTGGCACGATGCTCGGCGCGGAGATCGATTTCATCGTCAAGGGCATTGATTCGACCACGCACAGCGCCGTCGCCAGCCGCCGGGAAGCCATGCTCCGCAAGCGGCAGACGTTCTATCTCGGCAAAGATGCCGCCGGGAATCCCTACATCTATCCCGGCCGTCTGGTCGAAGCGCGTGTGATCGCCGTCGCGGAGAAGGTGCTGCGCGTCGAAGCCTTTGGCATTGAATGTGCCATCTTTGCCCGTGACCTCTCCTGGCAGTGGGTGTCCGACGTCCGCGACCTTTACAGTGTCGGCGACCGTGTTCTGGTTCGTGTGCAGGAGATCAGCGGCGAGGATGCCGAGCATCTTTCCATTCGGGCAGATATCCGCAGTACATGCTCCGAGACAAGCGTGGATAATCTCAAAAAGTGTCAGGTACAGAGCAAGTATGCCGGCAAGGTCACGGATCTTCGCGGCGGTGTGGTGTATATCCGTCTGAACAACGGCGTCAACGCCATCGCGCACACCTGCTACGATTCCAGGATGCCCGGTAAGAAAGATGATGTCAGCTTTGCGGTCACGCGGCTGGATGAAGAACACGGCGTCGCCGTCGGCATTATCACGCGGATCATCAAGCGGAACCTGTAATCTGGCAGCGTTCTGCCTATGACCAATTTCACATTCCTTGCAGCGTCCACATTGGAACCGCTGCTGCGCCGTCTGAGGGTGCCTCCCTGACGGTACTAATATACAAAGGAGTTTTCTCTATGAAAGCCAAAGAAGAATACGTTGACGTCCCTCGTGAAACGCGCTCGAAGGACATCACCGTCTACGCGATTATTTTCCTCGTCCTGTTGGTCGGCGCAGGCATTTTCCTCGCGGTCAGACTGCTGCATAAACCCGCAGATGCGGCGCTTGCAAGCAGCAAATCCGGGATCATTTATGATTCGTCCGCCGTCGAGGGCGGCTGGGATAATCTCAGTCCGGAAGAAATCGCGGAGAAGCTGAATGAGAAAGTAGCCGAGGGCATGATCAACATTTCCATGAACACCGCGCCGTACTTCGAGGACGGCAAGGCTGAGGGCAATGTCATGATCGTAAATGAATCGATCAACAACTATCCCCAGCAGGTCGAGTTCATCCGCAACGATACCGGCGAACATATCTACCAGAGCAAAGCGATCCCCGTGGGCAGCAAAATCGAACGTGCTGCCCTCGATGTGGAGCTTCCGGCTGGCACATACGAATGCACAGCCATGTTCCACAATCTTGACCCCGAAACCGGCGATATTATCGGAACGGCTGGGGCCATCATCACAATCACCATTAAAAACTGAAATTTTATTATGAAAAAGGAGTAAACACCATGAAAAACTTTAAGAAGACTATCTCTCTCATCCTTGCGGTCTGCATGCTCGCGTCCCTCGCCATTTCTGCTTCTGCTGCCAATACCGTTGACGCTTCGGGTGGCACCGGCACTTCCAGCGTCACGCTCTCGTCCACCGCTGACGGCAGCATCGGCGGCGACCCCGCAGCCACTAAGATGTCCGTGACCGTGCCCACCGTCCTGCCCATCGCTGTCGGCACGGACGGCACTGTTTCTACGGCCACCGATGCAAAGATTGTCAACAACTCGTTTGGGGCTGTCAAGGTTGCAAACGTCTCCATCGAAGCTGCGCAGGGCTGGAATCTGACCGCGTTCGGTGACAAGGCTACGCTCGCAAAGGAAAAGGTTGATTCCAACAAGTTCGGTTTCCAGATTGCCCTTGGCAATGGTGAAAAGAAGCTGACCGACAGCAAGAACGCCAGCAAGCAGGCGCTCCTGACTGACGCCATTGAGGGCTGCTTCATGTCCGGCGTGGGCGATACCTCCGCGAACAGCATCGGCATTGCGTATGATGCCATCGTTACGCCGGTCAGCGAAGCCGTGACTAACACCGCCATCGCAAGCGTCCTGTTCATCATCGCTTGGGATGCGGTCTAATTCAATCGCCTATCGCACAGGGGAACGCGCAAGCGTTCCCCTTACCTTATGAAACGGAGGACTTCATGATGAAACGAAAAAGAATCCTCGCAATGATTCTCGCCGTCGCGTCGTGCCTGTCGCTGGCAGTGGGGGCATCGGCGGCAAATACGACCACCCGTAAAGCCACAGATTTTAAGGACTATGACGCAAAAGCGTGGTATGCAGAAGCCGTGTCCGCGGCCGTGGATAACGGTCTGCTTTATGGCAAGAGTGCAACCGTCATTGACCCGAATGGAGATATGACCCGCGCAGAGATGGCAGCAATCATCAATCGCTCGTTCGGTTGCTATAAAACGGCTGACATTTCGCAGTACAAAGACGTTTCCAAGAGTAAGTGGTACTACAAAGATGTTGCACTTGCCGTCCAGATGGGTACTTATAACGGGCGCAGCAGCTCAACAATGGCCCCAGATGCGCCGATCTCGCGGCAGGAAGCCATGACGGTTGTTGCCCGTGCACTGGAACTGGACTACGATTCGTTTTCCAAAACAGACCTGTCCGCATTCTCTGACCGCAGCGAGATTTCTAATTGGGCGCTGCCCTATGTGCGCGCGATGGTAGGCGCTGACTATATCCACGGCCGCGGCAAAGTCCTTGCTCCGTTGGACAATATCACCCGAGCCGAGTTCGCGCAGATTTTTTACAACATCATCGGCACTTACATCGTGTCCAAGGG
>ERZ827488.1450-NODE-1450-length-28352-cov-4.519631_pt1 | contig 28352 bp, 23 predicted proteins | sample MGYA00519771_ERZ827488 | MGnify/ENA primary metagenome ERZ827488 (study PRJEB31778, sample SAMEA3449323) | human gut metagenome | biome: human gut; feature: human-associated habitat; material: faeces | place: United Kingdom | collected 2010/2012 ... | reverse complement strand
GCTGGAACCAGTGGGTATAATGAGTGGCACCGTTCTCGATGGCCCAATCCTTCATGGCACTTGCCACTACATCCGCAGTTGCCAGGGAAAGTTCTCCTCCCTGATCCATGATCTTCTTCACTTCTTTGTAAGTACTCTTTGGGAGCCTCTCTTTCATCTTGCCCAGGGTAAACACCTTGCTGGCAAAAAGCTCCTCTACATTCAATTCTTCGCGCATGTCCCTACTTCCCTTCGGTATACAATAAAATAATATCGAATACAGTGTACAACATGTGCGTTATAATGGTCAATTATTATTTTCGAGGTTTTAGTGATAAGTTTTTCCAAAAATACTCTATACTCAGAACACTTCCCAGCAGGATTCCGGGCATCTGATTGTACATCTGTCTTCCACTGGCTTCCCAGAACATTAAAAAAACAACGATACCGATAAATCCCAACTGACAGATCATCAACATTACAGGTGGTTCCTGATCTCTGATAATATTGCGAAGGCTGAGGATCATTCCGATCAGTAACAGCACATACATGGACACCAGATAGCAGAAACAATACTGACAGGTGCGCCAGTAGTATTTTCCCCAGGGCGAAAACATTTCCCAGAGCAGGGTTCCATCGCTGTACTCCACGTTCAAAAATGCACTGGCCCCCAGATTTCCGTTGGCAAAATTATAGCTTGCCTTTTTGCGCAAATGTACGGGATTCCAGAATTCCGATCTGTTTTCGCGAATATATTCCATACTGTATTGCTGTTTTTCCTGTCTGGTGGAAAATTCATACATATGATCCACAAACTCTGTGTTGTTGGTCCAGGAACCGTCTTCCTTCATTCCCAGTGCCACCCAGCTGATCACAGGATTGGCTGTTTCAGATGCTTCCTTTGTGATCTCGTAGGAATTGGCCCAGAGCTGCAGAGCCACTCCCAGAATCACGACAAAACCTCCAAACAGCAATGTCACTCGACGGTCCACCGACACTCTCTGCCACAAGAGGATCACAGCGCATGCGATCAGCGGTATGATCACTGTGATCTTCCATGTGCCTGCCAGTACTGCCATACCGGCCGCAAACAGCGCCCACAGGATCTGCCGGCGCTTCCCCCTGGATGCTGCCGCCAATTTCAGGAAAGCCAGTCCCAGGATTCCCATACCGAAGCTCATGGAATCCGTATAAAACACGGCAGTCATCTCCCACATCGGAAGCAGAAATACAAAGGCAAGCAGGATCGGAAATCTCCAGCAAGTATCCCCATTCCGTTCCGCAAGATAACCACAGGCACATGCCACCAGCATCACCAGAATTACATTCCGCAGCAAAACAAAATAAAACGGGGACACATCCATCAGCAATGCCATCCGAAACAGAACGGAAAGCAAAAGCATCGGCTTCAGATTATTCGAATAGGTCAAAAAATAATTGGTGTCTTCCAGTTCTCTCCCGTTCGCCAGATTCAGGGCATCCCGATAGACATAGGTGTAATCCAGCAGAGTATTCTCATTCCCCTGCCGGCTCAATGAAACCACATAAAGCAGCACCCCAAACAATACCAGCGCTACGGCATACAGCGAATTTCTCCGGCCTGTCACCGTATATATTTTATTCCATGCCGCACCGGCCGCCAGCAGCAACACTGTAGCAGCCGCCACCCCCAGAGCCATCTGCCATGGGATCAGATGATTCCCCGGATACCTGAGTACTGTCCACAAGAGCAACAGCATAAAAGCGATGAGAATACTATAGGCACCTATGGACACTCCTTTATGAATTCTGCCTTCCCTTTTCATAAGGCGTTACCTCCGGTCACTCTTTCTCAATCAGCATTTTTCTGACGCAGCAAATCAAATTCCTGCGGCGGCATGGATAACTTTATCCACAGCACCTGCTTGGGATGGGGTGCACTGTCCACACTTTCTCCCTCCTCGGTGTACATAGCTTCCACCGTGACCGGTACATTGGTGCCGTCAGGCTTCATGATTTCTATGGAATCGCCCACGCAGAATTTGTTCCGCTGCTCGATCCGGCACAGAGAATCCTTTACTGCCTCCACAATTCCCAGATAAATATATTCGTTCACGTAAGTGTTATTATCATAGATCTGCGTATTTTCATCCGGCTTGCCGAAATAGAACCCCGTCGTAAACTGACGATAGGTGCACTTGGAGATCTCTGCCTTGTACCAGTCCATATTTTTCTCGTACAGCTCCGGATCGGCAAAATAATCATCAATGGCCTTCCGGTAGGTTCTGGCTACCGTTGCCACATACAATGCGGTCTTCATACGCCCCTCGATCTTGAGACTGTCGATTCCTGCCTCCACCAGCTCCGGAATATGTTCGATCATGCACAGATCCTTGGAGTTGAAAATATATGTCCCCCGCTCATTCTCGTAGACCGGCAGATATTCTCCGGGACGGGTCTCCTCCACCACCGCATATTTCCAGCGGCAGGGATGTGTGCAGGCACCTCTGTTGGCATCTCTTCCTGTAAAGAAATTGCTCAGCAGACATCTGCCGGAATAAGAGATACACATTGCCCCGTGGACAAAACTCTCAATCTCCATTTCCGCAGGAATCTTCTCCCGGATTCCCTTGATCTCTACCAGTGACAGTTCTCTGGCAGACACCACTCTTTTGGCTCCCAGCTTCCACCAGAACAGATATGTCTCATAGTTGGTATTGTTGGCCTGCGTGGAAATATGCACCTCCACCTGGGGCCAGACTTCTTTGGCGATCATGAACATTCCCGGATCGGAAATGATCAGCGCATCCGGCTGCTCCGGCTTCATATCCCGCAGCTCGGCAAAATATTTTCTGGCTCCCTCGAGATCATAATTATGCGCCAGAATATTGGCCGTCACATAAACCTTCACTCCATGTGCATGGGCGAATGCAACTCCTTCCGCCATTTCTTCACTGCTGAAATTTTTTGCCTTGGCCCGCAGTCCAAAAGCTTCTCCGCCGATATAAACAGCATCCGCGCCAAAAATAACAGCCGTTTTTAATACTTCCAGGCTGCTGGCCGGGATTAAAAGTTCCGGTTTTTTATATGTCATTTTATTTCTCCTCTTTTTCTGCAACAGATTCTCTTTCCTGATAAGCACACCATGTCAGATTTAGCGGAAGCATTATCATCACCGGCAGCATATAGCGCAGTTCTCCGTTGACCGGGGAAAGAATGCATACCGCAAACACCAGCAGTGTGGGTACTATCAGCAAAATCCGCTTTCCCTTTTTCGATCCCAGCAGATACACCACATATCCCAGCAGCAGGTATCCGTGAAATCCCGCATTATACAACAGGGAGATCAGCGGGAAAAGTGGGATGATAATCCCACGATATGCGAATATTGGGTAGGATTGTGGGAGTGCGTAGCACGGAACAATCCGTAGGCATCAAAGTCGGGGGCTTTTGACCCCGACATCATAATATATAAGGATACACGAGATGAAGAATTTATGCAAACAAAACTGGTATCAGATCACATTACTTTTTCTGTTTTGTGTCACAGTATTTTTAAGATTCTATAAACTGACCGTTTTACCGGATGTTTTACATATAGACGAAGCCGCTCTTGGATATAACTCCTGGTGTCTGGCCAATTACGGTACCGATCGTTATCTCAATGTGCTGCCTTTCTATCCGCAGAATTTTTACGGTGGCCAAAGCCCTCTCTATACTTACCTTGTCGTATTGCTGATCAAGTTTTTCGGGAAGGGGAATCTGTCCGTTTTTCTGGTAAGATTTCCTGCTGCCTTTGCCAGTCTTCTTCTGTGGATCACCGGCACCAGGAGCATGTCCCTTATCTTTGATAATAAAAAAATCACCCTCGCTGCTGCTCTTTTTCTGTGTTTCTGCCCGTATTTTGTGATGTCCGGACGTTATGCCCTGGACTGCAATCTGATGTTGTGCTGCATTTCCTGTTCTGTTCTTGTACTGCTTTTGTATCTGAAAACAGGAAAACTGCATACTTTACTTCTGTCCGGAGTCTGCTTCGGTATCAGCTTGTACTCTTATGCATTGAGTTATCTGATCATACCTATTTTTCTGGTTCTGATCTCTCTTTACATGCTTTACCATAAAAAAATCACGTTTTCCAGAATACTGTTGTGGGCGGTCAGTGTCTGCATTACGGCATTGCCCGTGATCCTTTTTGCCTACACACTTCTCTTCCATGCAGAGCCTATTCATTTTCTCGGCTTTACAATTTCTCCTATTTCCGGCAACCGCATGGATGAAATTTCTTTTTCCTCATTGGGTGCAAATCTGTGGAACAACCTTAAGATCACTCTGACATACAGTATTTATCCTATGGATTCCGTGGATAAATTCTATACCTTATACCCGGTTTCCATCCCTTTTATCCTGTTGGGAATGTTATGTTCCGTTTATGACTTCGGAAATTCCTTCCGGACACGCTGTTTTCATTCCGGCACAGTATATCTGTTCTATTTCATCAGCTGCTCCTTTGTGGTTGCTCTGACACCTACAGATCATCTATATCGTGCCAACAGCATCTATATCTGTTATCTGTTCTTTTTTCTCCGTGGTATCCGGGCATGTTGCGATTTTCTTACCGTTTACCGGAAAGCATTTCTGAGCATTCTGGCTTATGGCTATGTGCTGTGGATTGCTTCGTTTATGCGTTACTATTACACTATATATTCCGTGCTGGATCTGCATACCTATGCAAATTCCTTCTATTTTGCCGATATTTCCGACATTGTCACCTATATTGACGAAAATCTCGGGGATAAAGAAATCTATGCGGACTGCGTTGATGTAGAGGAGTTTTTGTATTTTTATTATCCTATTTCTCCTTATGAGCGCGTTCCCCTGTCCGCCCGGGAAGAAGACGATGAAATCCCCAAGCATTATATACTGAATACTTCCACTCCGCTCTCTCCTTCCGCAGCCTACATTGTCCGCAAAGAAAATCAGGAATTTATTTCTTATCTGAACGATTCCGGACTTTCCTGCCATACGGTAGAATTTTCACCGTATTACTTATTTTATTTTGATTGATTGCGAGGTATCCACAAATGAAGGATCTGAAATCTCTGGTGAAAAAATACTGGTATTCCGCAGCCATCCTGCTGTTGTTTCTCATTGCGGTCTTCCTGCGCGTTTATCGTCTGGAAAGCCTGCCTGACGTTCTTCATATCGATGAAGCAGGACTGGGTTATAATGCCTGGTGTCTGGCTCATTACGGAACCGACCGGTATCTCAATGTACGCCCTTTTTACCCTCAGAATTTTTATGGTGGTCAGAGTCCTCTTTATACCTACTTACTGGCTCTGCTGATCCGGACAGTCGGACAGGGCAACCTGTCTCTTACGCTTCTCAAAATTCCCGCCGTCCTTGCAAGCCTGTTGCTGTTTTTTGTCGGGACCAAAAGTATCCGTCTGGTGTTCGATGATCAAAAATGGAGTATTGCTGCTGCTTTCCTGTTGGCAGTCTGCCCCTATTATATCATGTCCGCCCGTTTTGCCCTGGACTGTAATCTTATGTTGTGCTGCTCAGCTGTAGCATTGCTGTTTCTCATCCGTTTCACACAGACTAAGACCCTTCGGAACCTTATATTATCCGGAGTCTTTTTTGGTATCACGATGTATTCGTATGCACTGAGTTACTTCCTGATCCCTATTTTTCTGATCTGCATTTCCCTGTATCTGCTATACACGAAAGAAATATCCTTCCGCCGGGTTCTGCTCTGGGCTGCATGTGTATGTATTACAGCTCTGCCCGTAATATTATTTGTATGCTCCCTGTTATTCCACTGGGAAACCATTCATTTTCTGGGGCTTACCATATCTCCCATCGCCTCCGAGCGCATGTCCGATGTGGGAGTCACTTCTTTCTGGGAAAATATAAAAGATATCATAAAGATTACCTTGACATGTGGTTCCTACCGTTTAGATGCCGTACCTAAATTTTACACGCTTTATCCCTTATCCATTCCTTTTATTGTTCTGGGATTTATCGGTGCAGTTTACAGTTTTCTTGTCTCTCTGTACAAGCGGACTTTTCAGGCCGACAGTATCTATCTGCTGTTCTTTCTCAGCGGTCTAATCACCATTGGTCTGTCCGGATCCGGCTATGTCTACCGGGCTAACAGTTTCTTTATCTGTTATCTCTTCTTCCTGATAAAAGGACTTTTCCTTTGCTGCCGTTTCCTGTCCTCTTATCACACAGGCTTTATGCTCCTTTTGTCCGCCGGTTATCTCTTATGGTGCATCTCTTTCTGCAGCTTTTATTTCCGGGTCTATACCATGACCGACGTCTGCCCGAATTATCTGTATTCCATCTCCTTCCGGGAGTGTGTGGATGATGTGAATCTCAACCTGGATTATGCGGATCTCTATGTGGATCTGGTCAACATGAAGGAGTTTTTCTTCTTTTATTATCCCGCATCTCCTTATGATACTCAGGATGAAGAAACCTTTACCGACGGTATACACACTTATCATTTTCTCACCGACTATTCCACGAAGATCAGTCCTTCTTCCGTCTATGTGGTATACAAAAAGAACAATGAATTCCTGCAGAATCTGTCAGAGTCCGGACTGGCTTACCAGACCTGGGAATACCCGTATTATTATGTTATCTATTTTGAGTAACTGTGCTTTCCTCTTTCTTCGTACTCAGTGTCACTCCATCACCTACCGGCAGGATCACCGTCTCCAGTTCCGGATGATGTTTCAATTCATACAGATATTCCCGCATCCTTGCATGAATGGTCCGGTTCCTTCTGGTTACGGCAAAACGGGATTCTATGATATCACCGTCCTGTAATACGTTGTCGGAAATCAACAGTCCGCCGGGGGCCAACAGGCGTAAGATATCCGGCAGGAAATGAATGTACTGTCCCTTCGCCGCATCCATAAAGATCACATCATAGGTGCCTTCCAGTTCCCGCAGGATCTCCGTAGCATCACCCTCCAGCAGAGTGATCCGGTCTTCCCTGCCTGCCTTACGGAAGTTCTCTTTTGCGATAGGAATTCTTTTCTCATATTTTTCGATCGTCGTGATATGACAATCCCCCGGTGCATATTCACTCATCAGTAACGCAGAAAAGCCGATAGCAGTCCCGACTTCCAGGATGCTCTTCGGCTTTGTAAATTTCAGCAAAAATTTCAGCAGACTTTGCATGGATCTGCGTATGATGGGAACCTGTGTCTCCAGAGCGAATTTTTCAATCTCATTCAGCCACGCCGGATTCCCGCTGTCCAGGGAATCGATAAACGCGGACATTCTCTCGTCTATGATCATACTGTCCCTCATTTCACACTTTACTGTGCAACTGCAGTGGTATCCTGTGTCTCACCGGTAATCGCACTGCCGTTGTCTATAGTCTCCACTGTCTCTTCCGTTGCGCTTTCCGTCTGTCCGGCCATGACTTCCATCATCTCTTCTGCGGTCATGGCTGTACTCAATTCGTAGGTTCCGGGCTTCCAGTCCTTTTTATACTCGGATAGCAGATACTGTAATGCAAACAATTTCGCATCTCTTACCAGCCCTTTTTCCTGCATAACTGTCCCGATCTCCGTTGCGGACATGTCCGAGGTCAGGGTTACTGTGATCTTACGTCCCTCTCCGGCAGAGACCGCCGGTTCTGTGAAAATACGATAACCATAGTCGTAGCATGTAGACGCTCCGGTGTACACCAGATATACCACGATCACTGCAAATGCCACTTTTAAGATAGCGCCCAATACGGCACCTGCCAAATTTGCTGCCTTCATGTGTTCTGTCCTTTCTTATCCAAGTAATCCGCATTTCGATCCATACATTCGCAAAATCGTCTCTTCGAGACTTTCCTTTTGCTCACTCAAAGTGCATCTGATCGGTAACGTAAAGTCCGATCCCCTGCATCATACGGCAAAATGCCAACTCCGCCGCCAGAAAATCCGACACCAGTGGATTCTCCCGGAAAGCTTCGTTTTCTCTGGTAAACTGATCCAGCTTATCAAAGTTGGTGTCCTTGCTGGTCTGCAATTCAAAATTTCTGGTCCGGAATTCATCGATCTGTCTCTTAAGTTCCGGTTGCTCCTTCACGCGGGCCAGCTGCTTCTGATATTCCAGATAAGCGTCGGTATTACGAATCGCCTGTACCATCTGCTCTACAGCCTGATTTACATTTTCGTCCGATGTAATCTTCATCTGCTTACGACCTTTCCAGCAATCGCTGCTATTACACTTCCATAATGATCGGAAGGATCATGGGACGTCTCTTGGTCTTCTTCCATACATAATCACCGAGAACATCCTTGGTAGTAGTCTTCAGTTTGCCCCAATCCGTGATTCCCTTATCCAGGCATGCCTGCAGCGCATCATCCACGGTACGTCTTGCTTCCTCGATCAGTTCGTCGGATTCCTTCACATATACAAAACCTCTGGATACAATGTCGGGACCTGCTACCAGTTCTCCACTGGCCTTGTCCAGACTCATGACCACGATCATAATACCATCTTCTGCCAGATGCTGTCTATCTCTCAATACTACATTTCCGACATCACCGACACCCAGACCGTCCACCAGAATAGCTCCTACAGGTACTCTGCCATTGACCTTGGCCTGTTCCTCGCTGACTTCCAATACATCTCCGGAGGACAGGATGAAGATATTGTCCTTACTGATGCCCAGACTCTCTGCAATCTTGGCCTGTGCCTTCAGATGCTTGTATTCACCATGCACGGGTACTGCGTACTTCGGATGGATCAGGGTATAGATCAGCTTGATCTCTTCCTGGCAGGCATGTCCGGATACATGAGCATCCTGGAAAATAACATCTGCGCCTTTGCGGAGCAGCTCGTTGATGATCTTGGTGACGGACTTTTCATTGCCCGGGATAGGGTTGGAGGAGAAGATTACGGTATCTCCCGCACCGATCGTGATCTTACGGTGCATATTGTTGGCCATACGGGACAGGGCTGCCATACTTTCGCCCTGGCTTCCGGTGGTGATAATCACCTGCTGCTCATCGGGATAATTCTTCATCTGATCCAGATCCACCAGTGTATTCTCGGGAATATTGATGCACTCCAGCTTGATGGCGGTATCCAGGATATTTACCATACTGCGGCCTTCCACAGCCACTTTACGGCCAAATTTGTATGCCGTATTGATGATCTGCTGTACACGATCCACGTTGGATGCGAAAGTTGCCACGAAAATTCTGGTGTTCTTATGTTCTTCAAATAAAGTATCAAAGGTCTTACCCACTGTTTTCTCAGAAGGGGTAAAGCCGGGACGCTCTGCATTGGTGGAGTCGCACATCAGTGCCAGTACACCCTTTTTGCCGATTTCTGCAAAACGCTGCAAATCAATGGCATCTCCATATACCGGTGTGTAGTCTACCTTAAAGTCTCCGGTGTGCACCACAATACCGGCAGGGGAATAAATGGCCAGTGCTGCGGCATCTACGATACTGTGATTCGTCTTGATGAATTCCACACGGAAATCGCCCAGATTGATGGACTGACCGAACTTCACTACTTTACGCTTGGTCTTCTTCATGAGATTGTGCTCGGTCAGCTTGTTCTCGATAATACCCATGGTCAGGCGGGTAGCGTAGATGGGAACATTAATATCCCGCAGCACATAAGGCAGTGCTCCGATATGATCCTCATGTCCGTGGGTGATGACAAAACCCTTTACCTTGTCGATATTGTCCTTCAGATAAGTCACATCCGGGATGACCAGATCGATTCCCAGCATATCATCTGCAGGGAAAGACAGACCACAGTCCACCACAATAATACTGTCCTCATACTGGAAGGCAGTAATGTTCATACCGATCTGCTCCAGGCCTCCCAAAGGAATGATCTTCAGACCTGAAACGTTACTATTCTCTTTTTTCTTTTTCAACGAAATTACCTCCAAATTCTATACGTCTATACATCTTGCTTCGTGTATGTATTCCGGCGTTAGAATGAGATAGTATGCTCTGCAAACAAAGATCTGTGATCTCACGCCTGCTCCTTCCGGCTCTCTTCTCAAAGACTCCCGTGGAGATCAGACATCCCAGATCTTACGATTCCATCAAAATAACGGCATCTCTCATGCCCTTCGTGTATTCCCTGTCACTTTTGGCACAAAACCATTATATGCTGAAACCGGCAAAGCCTCCAATATCCCTCTCTGCCAATCATACAAATCATATATAAATATAAGACCGTCCTTCTCGCAGAACTGCCTGTATTTATCATATATCAAGGTCATAAGCCTGAAAACACAACGTGCTTGCACGGGAGTGATTTTATGGCTTAATGACCTGCCCCAATATGAGCATAAAAGCGGAGCGAATGCTTCGCAATATGGTGATATTGGAACGGATTGTGTGAGTGCATGGCACGGAACAATCCATAGGATATGATCTAAATTAAATCAACGTCCTCTAACATATCCGCAAATACTCCGGATACCGCTTCCAGTTCTTCATCATCGGAGACTACATCATAAATGCTCTCTTCTTCACCATCCTGAGACATATCCTTCAGGATCAGGGCATCTCCATCGCCCTCTTCCACATCAGTCACCAGGATGTAATTGTGTCCTCCGATCCTGGTCTGTTCCAGTACATAAAATTCTACAGTTTCTTCGCCTTCGGGGCGAAATGTGATCTTTTCCAATTTACTCATTCTGTTTCCTTTTTCTTCTCATTGTTCCTGCGATCCAGATAGCCCTGCAGGATCAGAGTAGCTGCGATCATATCCACGTAATCCTTACGGTTCTCACGGCGGATTCCCGCTTCCATCATGGCTTTGTCCGCTGCCACAGTCGTCAGTCTCTCATCCCAGAAATATACCGGGAGACCGGTCCTGCGCTCCAGCTTGTCCTTGAACTCTTTGGTCAGTTCCACGCGGACACCTTCGGTATCGTTCATGTTCTTGGGAAGTCCCAGTACGATCTCTTCCACTTCATTCTCGACGATCAGTTCCTCGATCCGGGCCAGCGTCTGTCGTAATTTATTCTCTTCTTTGCGGCGAATGATCTCCACACCCTGCGCTGTTAAGAGCAGACTGTCACTGATCGCCACGCCCACGGTACGTGAGCCGAAATCCAAACCCATAATACGCATGTGGGTCCTCCTGATAACTGTAATTATTTCCAGTGTTTTGTCCTGATATACTCCGTGAGCAGTTCTTCCACCAGTTCGTCCCGTTCCACCTTCATGATGAGGCTGCGGGCATTTTTATGACTGGTAATATAAGTAGGGTCCCCGCTCATGATATAACCTACGATCTGGTTCACAGGGTTATATCCTTTTTCCGTCAGTGCCTCATATACGGTAGAAAGCACCAGCTTCACGCCGGTCTCAGGTTCTGTCTCTACCTTGAAGTATTGTGTATTTCCTAAGTCCTGCATACGATCCTCTTTTTCTGCCATAGGGCAAATCTTTCCGTTATGCCTTATATTACCGCATTTACTTTGAAAATTCAAGGGGTGATAGTAATAGGATTTCATCCGTCAAAAACCCCTGTACCCTGCCGCATATCACGGTATTTGCAACATTTTTTTTATTTTCCTTCACAGAGACAGCCAGTTTGACATAATCTCTTGTATGTCCCAGCAGGTATTCCGTTCCGCCGATCTCCTTGGTCTCCTCCAGAAGCACCTCCGCCTCCCGTCCCACATAGTGGGTCCGGAACTGCTTCGACTGTTCCTTCTCCATAGCCAGAAGTTCCGCACTTCTGGTGGTCTTCACGGGATCTGGCACCTGGTGAGACATCACGGCCGCTCTGGTGCCTGCCCGTTTGGAATACTTGAAAATATGCATCTCGAAGAATTGAATCCGGTCTAAAAATTCCTTTGTCTGCGCAAACTCTTCCTCAGTCTCCCCCGGGAAACCCACAATGACATCTGTGGTGATGGCGGGATGGTCAAATACCTTACGAAGCAGCGCAACACTCTCCGCATATTCTTCGGAAGTATATTTACGGTTCATACGGCGTAGCGTGGCATCACAGCCGCTCTGCAAGGACAGATGGAAATGGGGACACAGCTTCGGCAGTGCCGCCATTCTTGCTGCGGTCTCCTCTGTGACGATGCGGGGTTCCAGGGAACCGATGCGGATCCGCTCAATACCTTCAATATCATGGATCCGTTCCAGCAGATCGATCAGCTTACTGCTGCCGGAATAATCTCTTCTTTCCTCGTCTTCTTTTAATACAGAAACGCTTTCTCCCCGCTTCCAGGCTTCCTCGTCGAAATCAATGCCGTAGGAACTGATATGGATACCTGTCAGTACGATCTCCCGGTAACCGTTCTTCGCCATACCGGTGATCTCCCGGATGATATCTTCCGCCCTGCGGCTGCGGACTCTGCCTCTGGCATAGGGGATAACGCAGTAAGAGCAGAACTGATTGCATCCGTCCTGAATTTTAATATAGGCACGGGTGTGCTCCGCCGTCTGTTTCAGAGTCATTTCTTCGTATTCTGCAGTATGGTTAATGTCTATAACAGTAGTGTCATGCAGAGTCTTGTCCACACCATGTCCGGCATTTTCTGCATTCTCCGCCACCGCATCTTCCTGTTCCAGATCCCGTAAATATTCCTCCAGAATGGATGCCAGATCCTTCTTGCGGTTGTTGCCGATCGCCAGATCGATGCAGGGATCCTGCTCCACATCTTCCCTTCCGGTCTGCACGTAGCATCCCACAGCCACCACCAGTGCCGCCGGATTTTTCTGCTTCGCACGATGAAGCATCTGTCTGCTTTTCCGGTCTGCAATATTGGTAACCGTGCAGGTATTTACGATGTAAATATCCGCGATTTCATCAAATGGTACAATAGTATAACCTTTTTCTTGTAACATTTGTTGCATTACTTCTATTTCATAGGAATTAACCTTACATCCAAGGTTGTGTAATGCTACACTTTTCATAGGATTCCTCACTTTTTTTGTATTGTTTTCGTCTTGACTTTTGAGCGTTCCCCCATTAATATAAAGTCAGAAGGTATGACACACATTAAGGAGGTAGTCAACATGAAGACAGTTCAGATTTCTTTAAATTCTATTGATAAGGTAAAATCTTTCGTAAACGATATTACTAAGTTCGATTATGATTTCGATCTTGTATCCGGCAGATACGTAATTGATGCAAAGTCCATCATGGGTATCTTCAGCCTGGATCTTTCCAAGCCTATCGACCTGAACATCCATGCAGAGGATGGCGCTGATGAGGTTCTGGAAGTATTAAAGCCTTATCTGGTATAAGTTACCGATTCGGAATTCCGAATACATAGTAAAATAGTAAAACAGAGAACACCTTGAGAGACGCAATCCTCTTGAGGTGTTTTTTATATGCCATTTCAAAAAAGTAACTATTCAGTACCTCTGTTTCCCCGGTTCTGAATAGTTACTCTGCATTCGCACTTATGCTTCCGCAATGATCAGTTCTTTGGTCTCCAGTGCGGTCTTCACCAGTTCGTCGATCTTCTCATCCAGATTGTGTTCATGTCTGCGGATCACCTTCACGTTCGGTTTCGTCACGGGATGTTTTGCCACGAAGATGGTACAACAATCTTCATAGGGCAGAATGGAAGTCTCATAAGTCCCGATCTTCTCGGATACTTCTACGATCTCCTGCTTGTCAAATCCGATCAGTGGACGGTAGACCGGCAGCTCACATACTTCATTGGTAGCGATCAGGGAATTCATGGTCTGGGATGCCACCTGTCCGATGCTCTCACCGGTGATCAGGCCCAGGCACTCAGTCTCTTTCGCGATCTGTTCCGCAATCCGCATCATATAACGGCGCATGATAATGGTCAGTTCCTCATGAGGACATTTCTCGTAAATATATAACTGAATATCGGTAAAGTTGATCACATGCAGATAGATCGGTCCGGTGTAACGGGCAACGATCTTCGCCAGATCCACTACTTTCTGCTTCGCACGCTCACTGGTGTAAGGCGGTGCATGGAAATATACCGCATCGATCTTGACGCCTCTCTTGGCGATCATATAACCTGCCACGGGAGAATCAATACCACCGGAGAGAAGCAGCATTCCCTTGCCACCGGTACCTACGGGCATTCCTCCGGGACCGGGCAGGATCACGGAGTAGATATAGATTTCTTCACGGATCTCAATGTTCAGCATAATATCGGGATGATGTACATCCACCTTCATATTGGGATAAGCCTTCAGGATAGCTTCTCCCATATCCATGTTGATGGTCATGGAATCCTTGGGGTAATTTTTCCGGGCACGTCTCGCTGCCACCTTGAACGTCTGATTGCAATCGGGATATACTTTTGCAATGTAGTCAATCACGGTCTCACACAGCTTCTCAAAGCCCTCATCCTGTACGTGCACTACCGGGCAGATTCCGGAGATTCCGAAGACTCTTTGTAAGTGTGCCACAACTTCATCGTAGTCAAATTCTGACTCTGCATCTACGAAGATACGGCCCTGTGTCTTGTGCACCAGGAATTCTCCCTCACACTTTTTCAGTGCATACTTAATCTGGCGTACCAGAGCATCTTCGAACAGGTAACGGTTCTTTCCCTTAATGCCGATCTCGGCATATTTTATCAAAAATGATGTAAACACGTTCGTTTCCTTTCTGAGTGTTTCTCAAATCGCTTATCTGCGACTGTATCTGCGTAACATAGGTACTATATTGTACAATGCCTGGAGACATACGTCAATCTCTTCTTCCGTGGTAAATACGGAAAAACTGAAACGTATGGTGGAATCCAGCAGGGATTTATCGATGCCGATGGCTTTCAGTGTAGCGGAAGGCTGCGGCTTGTGTGCAGAGCAGGCGCTTCCTGCAGAAACATAGATTCCCTTGTCCTCCAGTGCATGCAGGAGCACTTCACTTCTGACGCCGGCAAAAGATACGCTGACAATGTGTGCCGCCGTTCCCTCACCGTACGGTGCATCCGGCAGAAGTCCGTTGACCGTCACCTGATCCAGTTCTCTTACGCCCTCGATAAATCGTCTCTTGCAGGCGCAGAGTCTGGCATGATCCTCATCAAAATGACTATAGAGCATTTCCGCTGCTTTTGCAAGTCCCGCAATACCGGGCACATTCTCGGTACCGGAGCGGAGGTTCTGCTGCTGTCCGCCACCGAATACGATGGGCTGGATCTTCACCCGTTCCCCTACATACAGCAGTCCGACGCCCTTCGGTCCGTGGATCTTGTGTCCACTGACGGACAGCAGATCAATGTGCATCTTCTTGGGATAGATCCGGGATTTTCCGAATCCCTGTACCGCATCCACATGGAACAGCGTATCCGGGTTCATCTGTTTGATCAGAGCTCCGGCTTCCTCAATGGGCTGCAGGGCTCCGATCTCGTTATTCGTGTGCATGATAGATACCAGAATGGTCTCCGGTGTCATGGCTCTGCGTAAGTCTTCCAGCCGGATACGTCCGCAGGGATCCACCGGCAGATAAGTGACACGATACCCCTGGGTCTCCAGATAACGCATGGTCTGCAGGATAGCGGGATGTTCGATCTGCGTCGTGATCAGATGATTGCCTCTGCGGCAGTTCGCCAGGGCGCAGCCGATCAGTGCCATATTATCGGATTCCGTTCCCCCGGAAGTAAATAAAAGCTCTCTCTCCTCCACCTTCAGAATCCTTGCCAGAGTCTCCTTGGCATAGCGGAGGTATTTCTCTGCCTCCACTCCCTTCATATGCAGGCTGGAGGGATTACCGTAATCTTCACACATGATCTTCGTCATCAACTCTGCCACTTCCGGGAATGTCCTTGTGGTAGCGGAATTGTCCATATAGACTTCCATTCTCTTCTTCTCCTTGCTATCTATCTCTTCAGTAACTATTCAGCGCCCTATTCGCCAAATCGACTCTTCCGGGCTTTCCTTTTGCTCTGAATAATTACTATATTCTTCTTATGATTAAAATATGCCGCAGGCAGGCGATCCGTGCCGTCCGCTGTCTAATTTTCCAACTGATACATCAGCCATGCGATAGTCGTAAATCCGGCCGTCTCCGTCCGCAGGATCCGTTTTCCCAAAGTGATCGGTTGAATTCCCGCCTCCGTGGCAAGTCTTATCTCCTCCGGATCAAATCCGCCCTCCGGGCCGATGAAAATAGCGATCTGCTGTCCGGGTCTTGCGCTTTCGATGAGCTGTTTCGTCTGTGGCATTCCTTCCGCCAGCTCGTAGGGCACCAGTTTCAGATCCATTTCAGAAGCCGTTTTCACCGCCTGCACATAACTCATAACCGGTGCCACCGTGGGGATCACGCCACGCTTACTCTGCTTGGCTGCTGCCTCCGCAATTCCCTGCCAGCGTTTGATTTTTGCATCCGCTTTTTTCTCATCCAGCTTGACCACGCAGCGCTTCATGGACACCGGGATCACCTGAAAGGCTCCCAGTTCCACGGCCTTCTGGATGATGAGCTCCATCTTGTCCGCCTTGGGCAGTCCCTGGAACAGGTAGATCTTCGCCGGAAGCTCTACTCCGTCTTCCTTGATAAAACGAAGCTCCAGGCGGACACAGTCCTCTTCCAGTGCAAGGATCCCACAGCGATATTCCTTCCCGTCGATTCCATTGCTGACAGCCACTTCTTCGCCGGGGCGCATCCGCAGTACATTTTTGATATGATTCACATCGGTTCCCCGGATGATAACGCTCTTCGCTGCCACGTCGATCTGTTCCGGTTCTACAAAAAACTGATACATAGAAACTCCTATTTTAAGCACTTAATTCTTTCTTGCGGTAACGCTGACCCATTCTCCCTGGTAGGTCACTTCCAGTACTTCCAATCCAGCGGCCTTCACAGCCTCCACCACGGTCTGCTCCTTGTCATCAATGATGCCAGAGGTGATGTAGATACCGCCCTTCTTCAGCTGATGTACGATGACAGGAGTCAACGGTACCAGTACATCTGCCAGAATATTAGCCACCACGATATCATAACACTCATAGCCTACCTTGTCCTGCACTTCTTTGTCTGTAATGATATTGCCGATCATCATGTCAAACTGTGCCGGATCGATTCCATTCACTTCGCAGTTCTGTGCCACAGCTTCCACAGCACAGATATCCAGATCGGTTCCCACGGCATGTTTTGCCCCGAACATGAGGGATAAAATTGCCAGAATACCGCTGCCGGTGCCGACATCCAAAAGCTCTGTCTCAGGAGTGATGAACTTACGCAGCTGACGGATACACAGCTGTGTGGTCTCATGCATACCGGTGCCAAATGCCGTACCGGGATCGATATGAAGCACCATCTTGTCAGTATCTTCCGGTTTGATATTTTCCCAGGAAGGGATCACCAGGATATCATCGATATAGAACTGGTGGAAATACTGTTTCCAGTTGTTGATCCAGTCAATGTCCTCCGTCTCATCTACCACAACAGAAGCCTCGCCGATATCCATAAACTGGCGTAAGTCTTCCAGTTCCCGCTTTACATCCGCAAGTACAGCTTCGGTCGTGGTCTTCTCCCCGGCCACTTCCAGACTGCCGTCCTCTTTTTCCTCTACAAAAAAACTTAAATAGGCAATGCCGTCATCCTCCGGTCCGTCCGGCAGGATATCTACAAACATCTGCTCCTTCTCCATGGCGGTCAGGGGCACCTTGTCTTCGATCTGTGCCCCTTCCAGTCCGAGATCGTACAGGGTGCTGATAATAATATCTTCCGCTTCCGTTACCGTCTTTATTCTGAATTTAACCCACTTCATTGTTCTTTTTTTCCTTTCTTTTCCATTGTTCCAACACAGCATATATCATTGCAGCCACGATTGCAATAAAACTGTCGATTTCCAATACGCTGACCGCATCCAGCTTCTCTCTCCAGGTGTACCGGTTCAATGCCTGTCCGTCCACAGTTGCTTCATGTACCACCAGTTGCTGATTTTCCGGTACATGCGCCTTTTCCGTAGTAGTATATACTACCTGCGGCAGATTCTCGGAAATACTTTGATTCACGATCCGGTATTCATATACAGCGCCCCTTTTCAGCCGGGTCTCGATGACGGCAGGGAAAAATGTTGTCGATTCCATGGCATCATAAGGAATCACACCTTCATATATCTTCTGATCCTCTTTCCATATCTCCAGACCCAGAAGTCCGTTCCGTTCTTCCTCCTGATTATAGTTCACCGCGATTTCCAGTGTTTTCAGAAAATCTGTCTCCGCAACAAAATACTGCGAAGCATATTCTCCCACCTGCAGGGGCTCTGTATATCCATAATCCTCACTTAAGGAACTGTCCTTTTTATCTTCACGGATTCCTCCATACGGCCATACAAACAACATGGAAAGTATCGCTGCCAGCAGGACTCCTCTTTCCACCCATTTAATCATTTCCCGTTTCCTCCGTTATGTTCACCTTTAAAATATCAAAATCCGTATTCCCATCCATATACTGAAATCCATAATGTCCCATATTTTCATAGGTTACGGTATATTTATCCGATTCCTCCAGCAGATGTCCGAAACACTGGAAATACCAGACTCTTTTCCCCACCAGTTCTTCCAGATCCGGCACCTCTTCCATGGTATAAAAGATCTGGTCCGGCATATAGCATCCGAATAGCTGTCCGAAGCGGGAATCCGTATCGTAGACGACCACATCTCCCGGCTCCATATTCTCCGCTATAAATGCCTTCGTCTCTTCCAGATATGAGATTGTACCATATTCTTCATGATAAGAGATTCCGTAGGCCGACACTCCCATCCACACAGTGAAGGACAGACAGGCGATCCATTCCTGTAAATTGATCCTGGATAAAATGATAGCCATTCCCAGCCAGAACAATCCCATGCTATGCATAACATGGCGGTAGGTAAAAAAGTGGGACGCGTGTAATGCCAGCAGCGCCGCCATCAAATAGCTTACTGGGAAAATACAGGTACACAGAACCGCAAAAACACCGTTTCTTCTCCCCAGCCGCTTCCAAAAGAGGATCGCGCAGACCAGTGTCAGTACAAAAAGAAGTTCTCCCATTTTGGTCGCATACTTCACTCCGGTTCCGAAAATGAAATCAAAAAATTCGTAAATACCGAATTTGGACCGGTTCGTCGGGTTTCCATCAGAAACCAGCAGATGAAAGAAATCGGATTTTATCAGCCATGCCACAAAAAGCAATACAACGGAACCACCACAGACAAACGGCTTCCAGATCTGTTTTCTGTCCTGCTGCCAAATCACCGCCACCAGATACAGGTAGATAAACAGGTAACTGAACGCGGTAAAGTAATGACTGAAAATACCGCAGAAGGTCGTCAGAAACAATATCGTCCACAGGGCCTTACTGTTCAGCCGCTCCCGCAGGAAATAAGCGGTCAGTCCGCAGACGGTAACTCCAAACACCGTCCAGGAATACATTCTGTTGTTCACACTGATCTTCATCATTGCAGGTGTCAGGCTTACCATGATCATATAAAGGGCTGCTGTCTTCGCTCCCCACTGCCTGCGGATCACAACAGGCCCCAGCAGCATGGACAATACCGTTCCCAGCAATGCAAACATTTTGTAGGCAATAATGCCGTCTCCTACCAGAAACGACCACAGCCGCAATCCCATATACCATACCGGCACATCCGTATCATGGGCCGCCAGTACCACGCGAATGATTCCCATCATCGTATTGTCATGGGCGGTGCGATAACTGTATGCTTCATCATAGTCGATCCCCTCACTGAGACACAGGGAGAACAATACCGCCGTGCACAGAATGAGGATCAGCCATAAGCCAATGGTTGTAATTTTATGTTTCTTTTCCGAAGTCATTTTTTTCATCTTCATCAGATCATTAATCCTGTCTTCTCTTTACTCTTCTCTATCATATGATTCAGCTTGCGGAACGGCGGCTCCAGTGCCAGTCCCAGCAGCAATGCTACGATCAGGAACAGTGTCATTTTTCCTACATTGATCCAATAATCCACGCCGTACATTCCTGCAATACATTCTTTAAACGCTTTCATGCCAAACTGGAACGGCAGGAAAGGATAGATCCACTGGAATACCTGCGGAAGAGCCTCGATAGGGAACGTTCCGCCGCTTCCCGCCACCTGGATGACCATGACTACAATAGCCAGTGCCTCACCCACGTTTCCAAAAGCGAAAGTCACAGAATACATAAAGCAGCTGAATGCCGCACTGGCCACGGCTGCCGCCAGCCAGTATAAAAACCTGTGCTGACACTGTATCTCAATATAATAAAGGTTCCCAAGAACAATAAGCAGTGTCTGTGCCTGTCCGATCAGGAAAAACAGCAGATATCTGCCAAAATATCTCTCATGCGCCTTATAATGATCCCCCGGTTCAATGGGTTTCACACCCACGTGAATAATAGCCACCAGGAACAGCGCTCCCACCCAGATTGCCAGGATCGTATAGAACGGCGATGCCGCAGAGCCGTAATGATCCACCGGATAAACAGGTACCGTCTCCAGTCTGACCGGAGAAGATACGAAGTCTGCCACCGCCGTCGGATCGGCAGCCATAGCGCTTAAAATATCCTCATAGGTCTCCGCACCGGTGATCCGTTTTATATTATCTGCTATTTTGCTGACCTTGTCCAGCAGTTCCTGTGCGATCACCAGGGAATCCTGCAGGCTGACATTACCTTCCTGCAAAGTCTGCTGATACTCTTTCAGAATATCGGAAATTTCATCCATATTCACATCCGTACCGTTCATCATCGCTGCGGCATTCAGGAAAGCCTGCTGCATGGATTTGCCGGTAGCCCGGAAAGAAGGTCTGACATTGTTATTGTAATCACTCATCAGATTATTCAGCTGTTTGTTGCAGATCTGAATCTGTTCCCGGATCTGTGCCCGCAGAGTATTGATATCATGATCCACATCTCCCTTGCTGTCTTGCAGCTGTTTCAGATCCGCTTCGATCGTTTTCAGAGACTGGTTGATCTCCTGAATCTGAGCATCCTGTCCGGTGATCAGGCTTCCCAGCACATCCATATTGGCCTGCATGCCCTGTACCAGTCCGATGGCCGTGCCCAATCCGGTGTCCGTGGTGCTTCCCACATTGTTGCTGCCCATCTGCTCCAGCAATCCATCAGAAAAGACCGACAGATACTGCAACGCTTCCGTGACCATATCCATACTGCTGCTCACCATATCTCCCATAACGTCAACCGCATCGACGCTGGAATTGATCATGGTCTGCATACCGATCATGGTATTTCGTCCATTCTCCAGCATATTATCCATATCCGGAAGCATATTCTGGCTGGTCTCCATGATCATCTCCGCGGAGGTCATAATACTCTGGAAGGACTGTAACATAACCACATAATCCTGCAACTGTGCCTGCATGGTATCCAGAGATTCTTCCACACTGGTCTGCCCGCCGGCATTCACCATCGAAAGGGCATTTCCCGCTTTCATCACCGCTTCTGCCACAGTACTGATAAAGGTGGCATTTACCTGTTCCTGCACAGCATTTTTCGCTTTGCCCGTGATTTTGGGGGCAATACCGTTCTTTTTCTCATTTTCATAGTAGTAAATGGTGGGATGATCCACTTCACCATCGATAAATCCCAGCATTTCCTGAGTAAAAGTCTCCGGAATAATCAATGCCGCATAGTAATCACTGTTCTTCACGCCTTCCAGTGCTTCCTCCGTGGTCTCCGGGAACACCCAGCCGATAGTGGTATTGGCTCCCAGAGCCTCCAGCACACTGTCTCCCACGTTCAGAGACAGCCCCATGATCTCCGCCCCGGCATCATCGGAAGCCACGGCTACTTTCAGCTGACTGGTAGCTGCTGGCTCGTAAGGATCCCAGTTGGAGAAAATGTTGAACCAGGCATACAGTGCCGGGAGGATGCTGAGTCCCATGATAATAACGACCGCCACCACATTATTGCTGATCCGACGGATGTCGGTGGTAAATATTTTCCAGATATTATACATACTATTCACCATCCTCCCAGTCTTCGGTCTCGTCTTCGTTTTCCTCTTCGGTTTCGTCTTCCGGATTCTCTTCGGTTTCATCTTCCGGATCCTCTTCGGTCCCGGTCTCGGCCGGGGAATTCAGGCCTTCACCAATCAGTTTCCGGGTCTCCCGGATGATCTGCGCCGCCCGGTCAAAGTCTGTCGGAGTCACCGCTTTGAGATCGCCTTCTTCTCCTTTGAGCTCCATGATCTTCTCCTGCAGATTATAATCCATATATTCCACAACGATCAGATAGATTGACAGGGCAAACAGCGACACGATCCACAGGATCAGGAAGATGACCTTGTTGCTGCCAGTCAGGAACAACAGTGCCAGAAAAAACAAGGGGACGATCCAGATACATTTCAGACCGATCTTTATTCTTTTTCTATTCTTCTCATGAAGGGCCTGCTCGTAATCCAGAACCTTCTGAAAAATTTCTTCGTAATTTCTCTCCATGATTTTACCTTTCTGCCTGTTCGGAACTTCATTCACAAACCCACTCCTGCGGAGTTTTCGTTTTCATGGTTCTGAACAGGTGTCACATTAACTCAGTGTCTTCCATACGCTCTTCCACAAAATGGTTCAGTTTTACGAACGGGATCCGGATCACCAGGCCGATCAACAGTCCCTCGATCATAAACAGGCTCAATTTTGCCAGTGCTTCCATATAGGCAGTACCGTACATACCCGCCAGTGCCTCACGCATGGCCCGGATGGCATAGGGGAAGGGAAAGAAAATATAAATCTTCTGGTAGGTGTCCGGTAGCAGTTCGATCGGGAAGGTACCGCTGGAACCAGCGATCTGCAATACCATAACAATAACGCAGACGGCCTTGCCCACATCTCCGAATGCCAGTGTCAGAGAATAGATCAACAGGGAAAATGCCGTAGCCGTAAAGCTTGCCGCCAGGAAAAACAGCCCCGGTTCCACAATGTTTACTTTTAACAGCCACAGATCTCCGGCCACAATGATGGCTGCCTGAATCTGTGCCAATAAGAAGAACAGCAAATATCTGCCGAAATACAATTGATAGCTCTGCACATTTTCAAGCCCTTTCGGAGAGGCTTTTACTTTCACCAGTGCCACCAGGATCGTAGAACCTACCCAGATCGCCAGTGTGGAATAGAACGGTGTCATGGCAGAACCATACGTAGCCACCGGATACATGGCTATGGTCTCCATGGTTACGGGAGATGCAAAATATGCCCCCAGACTATCCGGATCTCCTCCAAGGAAACGCACCAGAATATCCATCATTTCCTCTTCGGATGCACCGTCCAGCTTCTCTGTCAGATCTGTAAGTTTGGCGCTGATATTATCTACCACATCTTTGATCTGTCCCAGACTCTCACTGGTTCCGGACACAGTGTCACCGACACCTTTCATGACAACTCCGACATTTTTCACCGTATTGCTCAGGGTATTTACCAGATTGGTCACCTGATTCAGAGAATCTGACATATTTGTCAGAACCTTCTGCATCTGGGGCACCAGATTATTCTTATAGATTCCCTGCATATTACTTACAGAAGTCTCGCAGCTGTCAATGGCACTCCTTAAATTATTCATGGCATTGTTGACATTGACCTTTGCATTCTCCGCAGCCTTGTCGTCCGTGGATTCCAGAACGCTGCCCACTACGGTATTCATCAGATCCAGTTCCTTCTTCATGGCTTTCAATGCTTCCATAGCCGCATCAGTTGCCGCTGCGTTGATATTGCTGCCGGTGCCGCCGTTCGCAGCATTACCGTCAGAGACGCTTTCCAGCTTTTGTTGGATCAGTGCCGCCAGCAGTGTATTTACTTGTCCGTTCAGCGTATTGGTATCTCTTGCCACCCGGTTCAGATCTCTCGTCATCTGGGCGGTATCCTCCGCCAGTTTGCTTTCATCCAGAGCCTTTTTGATACTTTCCAGAGAGTTATTGATATTGCTCATGGAAGTATCGATGTTGTTGCTGAAATTGCCCAGGGTGTCTCTGGTAGAAGACAGATCCTGACTGCTCTGGTTCAGACTGGCTGTGGTGCTGTCCAGTTTCTTCTGCATTGCGGGAATCTCATAGTTGACATGGGTGATGGCAGACTCCAGCCGCGCATTGCCTGCCTGAAAGGAGTCGATCATGGCACTGTATTCCTTCAGATTGTCATTCAGTTCCTCCAGTTTGGAACAGAATTCCTCTACATAACTGTCCCCCTGTACCTGATCCGACACCGTATTGCCCTCTTCAAATACCGTGGTAGCCGCCACCTTGATAAAGGTCTCATTGATGGTATTCTGCAGAGTTCCTGCCACCGTATCCGTGATTTTGGTGGCAATGGCATTGCTCTTCTGATTCTGATAATAGATCAGCGCCGGATTCTCAAAATCATCCGAAAATACATTGTACATACTATAAGTAAATTTATCGGTAATGACGACGGCTGCATAATATTTTCCGGCTTCCACGCCCTCTTTTGCCTCTTCCTCGGTATCCAGAAAGATCCATTTTACACTGGTGTTGGAATGCAGGCTTTCCAGTACGGATTCTCCCATATTTACCACCGATCCGTCTTTCAGCGTATAGTCCTGATCCAGGGATACTACCGCCACAGGAATTCCTCCGGTATTGGCATAGGGATCCCAGTTGGCAAATATATTAAACCACGCATACAGCGACGGTATCACGCACAACCCGATAATAATAACCAGCGCAAAAGGCTGCTTCACCAGTTTTTTCAGATCTCCGGTAAAAATCTTCCAAATATTTTTCATATAGCTTCTAGCAACTCCTCATCCGTATCCATTTGATTGGTTTTGGTCTTTTCTCCCCGGGCCGCCGCTTCACACAATCCCAGTATCAGGAAGAAAAGCGGCGCATTCAGCACCTGCTGAAAGCTGATCAGGGAATGTATCCCGTAGGTAAGCAGTAACAATACTGCGAGAAAATTCTTCCTGTATGTCTGCAGCGCCGTGATAAAAACAGCTGCATAGGCAGCCACACCCAGCAGTCCCATATTGACCAGTGTGGTGAGCCACTCATTATGTGCATTGGTAAAAACAGAACCTTCAAAATATCCTTTATCAAAAAGCACCGTGCCTCCCGGCAACAGTTCTCCCAGATACGATGCAAAACAATCCGGGCCTGCTCCCAACAGCTTCTGATGCAGATTACCTTTCCGGAAACCCATCCATGCCATCTGCCACAATCTTCCCCGGCGATTGCCCCATTCCGCAAAATCGATTACCAACAACCGATGCAGATACCATGCCAGCACTACCGCTATTCCTGCCAGTGCACAACAAAATACTCCCTCTTGCAATATTTTTTTCTTATTCTCCGGAATCCTGCGACAGGCTCCCCAAAGCAGCAGACACCCTGCTGCAACCGGAATCCATCCCTGCCAGGCTGCCAGTTTTTTGGCGATGCCATCCTGCAGGAGAATGTCAAACGTTCCCAGATATAACATCCATTTACCCCAACGGCACATTCCCAGCGCCACCGCTGCAAGAAAAAGGAAATATACTTCCCAATGTCCGGTTTGCTTCCGGTCGAGCCAAAAGCACACCCCCATGACTGTGCATGCCACGATCACACCGCTGTCACTTCCCTGTAAAAGCAGAAGCATCATGGCCAACATATTACACGTTCCTGCCAGCAGTGTGGGACCTTTTTTCCCCGCTTCCACTGCCCGGTGAAACAGCGTCATGGAAAAGGGAAACATCACACTGTAATACCCGCTGAGCCAGTTGCTGTTCCCCAGCGTGGTCAACATATGGGTAAACTCCCAGTCCCCCACAACGTAACCCTTGAGAAGTCCCAGAGGATCATAGCCCAGCTTCTGCAACAGACCGATCAGGGTGACCGCCACAAAAGCCGCCTCTCCTAACCATATCGCCGTTTTACAACTACCTCCGTACTTCGCCGTCAGTAAAAAACCTGCGATCATCAAACAGATCGTGACAGCTCCCATGTACCATTCCCGCTCTCCGTTCCACGCGATACTGCCATAGGGGCTGCAGATTGCAGAGAGTAACGCACAGATTCCATACAGGCAGACCGCCGTCGTTACCACATGTGTTCTGCATTTATCGACCGATTTTTTCACTACTTCAGCCAGAGATCTGGCAAAAATCCGATGTTCCCCTGTCCACCGGCTGCTTACAGCAAAGACACACATTGCCAGCAATGCGATCCCCTGGCAAAGCAGTGAAACATTGCGATACAGGTAATATTTGGTATCACCCAGTTTATAATATCCATTCCAGGGAATATAATAAAGAGGCAGCACTGCCAGAATAACGATCAGATAACTCTGACATACAATTTTCAGAAATTCCTCTTTCCGGTTCTCCATCCTGCAGGCTCCTTCGTGTCACAGACAGCATAACTACTTGAATTGTAAGCGTTTCTGCCCATTCTGTCAAACCGTTCACCCTGCCTTTTGACAAAAAAACCAAACTGTATTCTATATCATTGACCTTCAAAGATACCTTTCACTTTTTCCCAACAAACCAGTAGCCCCGGCTGGGTGTAAGAATAAGCAGTACCGCTACGCTCTGCGACAGAGCGCGAGCGTGCCGCGTTTCTTACCCCAGCCGAGGCTACGGGGAATTTTATTTATTAACTTTTACTTCCAAAACTTCTTTTTCTTTCCGTCCTTGGGATCCTTCTCCTTGGTCTCGCCTTCTCCCTGTCCGGTGGCATTCTTCACCGCATTCAGGGAATCCCCGGTCAGCGCATCAAACTGCTTTAACAGTTCCTTTGCCTCCGGCTTCAGCTTATCGGGAGTCTGTACCACCAGTGTTACATAATGGTCACCGCGGACATCCTTATTTCTCCAGGAAGGAACACCCTTGCCGCGCAGACGGATCTTGGTGTCGGTCTGGGTTCCGGCCTTTACATCATATACCACCTTGCCGTCTACCGTATCGATCAGCACTTCGCCGCCCAATGCCGCTACTGCAAAAGAAATAGGTACGGTAGAGAAAATATCGAAATCCTGTCTCTGGAAGATAGGATGACGACCTACGATCACTTCTACCAGCACATCGCCTCTGGGGCCACCGTTGACACCTGGCTCACCCAGTCCCGGCATACGGGTAGACTGTCCGTTGTCGATACCAGCGGGAATATCCACCGCATAACGTTTCTTCATAGGAATATATCCGGTACCACGGCAATCCGGACATTTATCTTTGATAATTTTGCCAGTACCATGACAATCCGGACACACCTGAACGTTACGAACCATGCCAAACATGGACTGCTGGGTGTAAACGATCTGTCCTTCACCATTACATTTCGGACAGGTAACCGGTGAGGTACCAGCCTTAGCTCCAGAACCGTGACAGGAAGTACATTCCTCTTTCAGAGTAATCTCAAGTTCTTTCTCACAGCCAAATACAGCATCCTCAAAGGTGATATTCACGCGTGCACGCAGGTTTGCACCCTTCATAGGTCCATTATTGGCACGTCTGCGGCTTCCGCCGCCTCCAAACAGATCTCCGAAAATATCTCCGAAGATATCACCCATGTCTGCGCCGGAGAAATCAAAGCCGCCGAAACCGCCTGCTCCGCCACCGCCGCCGTTTTCAAAAGCGGCATGACCAAACTGATCATACTGTCTTCTCTTGTCCGGGTCACTTAAGACGCTGTAAGCCTCTGTTGCCTCTTTGAATTTCGCTTCAGCTTCCTTATCTCCCGGATTTACATCGGGATGATACTTCTTGGCAAGCTGACGATATGCTTTTTTTAATGTAGCGTCATCGGCGCTCTTATCAACGCCTAAGACTTCATAGTAATCTCTTTTATCAGCCATGATTTCTTTTCCTAACTTTTTGTATTTGGTTATCTTATGGAAGACGCCAGCGGCGCAATTCCTGTAATATGTCTTTCACCACCACTGCCCGGTCATGAATCATGACCGGGCTGTAGTTTCATGTTCCGAAATATTGGAACTTATTATTCAATTAAACCTCTTTGTAGTCAGCATCTACAACATCATCGCCGTAACCTGCCTCGTTACCGCCCTGGGAAGTTCCTCCCATGTCCGGTCCCGGGCCTGCCTGACCAGCACCGCCCTGTGGGTTCTGTGCTTCATACATCTTTGCGAAAAGCTTCTGAGCACTTTCCATCATCTTCTCCTGAGCAGCTTTGATCTCAGCGACCTGAGCATCTCCGATCTCATCTGTATTTGCATATTTAGCAAGGATATCTTTTAATGCATTTAAGTCAGCCTCTACGGAAGCTTTGTCATTTGCATCCAGTTTATCACCAGCTTCTTTCAGTGCATTCTCAACCTGGAATACCATGGAGTCTGCATTGTTCTTTGTATCAATTGCCTCTTTACGTTTCTTATCCTGAGCTTCGAACTCAGCAGCTTCTTTAACAGCCTTGTCAATATCAGACTCGGACATGTTAGAACCAGCTGTGATTGTGATGTGCTGCTCTTTGCCTGTTCCAAGATCCTTAGCAGAT
>ERZ827488.1435-NODE-1435-length-28538-cov-12.399572_pt1 | contig 28538 bp, 25 predicted proteins | sample MGYA00519771_ERZ827488 | MGnify/ENA primary metagenome ERZ827488 (study PRJEB31778, sample SAMEA3449323) | human gut metagenome | biome: human gut; feature: human-associated habitat; material: faeces | place: United Kingdom | collected 2010/2012 ... | reverse complement strand
AAAGAACAGGTAAAGCAGCACCGCTTGAAAGAGCCGGACAAGTCGAAATACGAGATTTACACGGCTGTAAAGAACGAAATCGGGAAGTCCAAGAACTGGCGGCAGTTACAGGAGCGGTTAGCGGAAAAGGGTATTACTATCCGGTTCAAGTATAAGGGGCAGACAAGCGAGATACAGGGCATATCCTTTTCCAAAGGCGAATACACGTTCAAGGGTTCGGAGATAGACCGTAATTTCAGTTTCTCCAAACTGGATAAGTGTTTTGGGGATGTAGGGCAGACGACAGCCGGAAGCAATAAGCAGACGGTTACCGCACCTGTTCAGAAATCAGTATCAGCACCCGACAAAACGGATAATTCTTTTATTGCAGGTTTAGGCGGTCTGTTCTCCGGTTTGTCAGCCCCGGCTGATGAAATGCCCGATGATTCCTTTTTGAGAAAGAAGAAGAAAAAGAAAAAACAACTTAAACTGTAAATACATGGAGGAAAATTTGATTTTAGAGGGGCTTCTCTCAATGGTTACTGAACTGAAAGAGAAGCAGGAAGCACAGGTAACGCCAGCCAGTCGGGAGGAAACTCTTGAAAGGCTGAACGCAATCGAACAGGTATTGTCGGAATTGCACAGCAACCCGGCTATTCCCGAAAAAGATTTGCAGGCTATTCAAAGCCAGCTTGACGAGATACGGAACGGGATGCAAAGTCAGCAGAAACATATCGAAGACACCAAGAAAATAGTATTGGAAACCTACCGTTGTTTCAAGGTAATGCTTGATACTTTGGGCTCTTGCAAGACGGATAAAGAGGAAGCTGCGCCCTTACCGCTCTATCAACGGATTTACAACAAGGTCGCTTCTTGGATTCGTCCGGGATTGTTTCTTTTTTCGGCAGTGCTGATTCTCTGTTCCGCTTCTATATTCTTGAATGTCCGTTTGGTAGAACGTATGCAGCAGTTGCAGGACAACGATATGAAATACCGCTATTTGCTGATGCAAGGACAGGCAGACGGGGAAACTTTTGATATGCTGGAAAACAAGTTCAAGTGGCAACGGGATAACGGCTTTATCCGAAGTCTGACCGATTCAGTGATGGATTTTGAATACCGCATCCAAAAGCAGGCGGAAGCACTGGAACGTGCAAGGCTGTTGAACGAGCAAGCCGAACAGCTAAAGAAAGAAGCTGATAAGCTGGGTAAGCCATAAACGGGGAAAGCCGGGATGGATGAAGCACATTCACCGTTCCGGCTTTTCAGATTCACTTCTTTTTCTTCGTACAGTGTTCTTTCTCGAACTGGCGTAGCGTGGTGACGCTGAACCTTTCCTTGATGAACTCCCGGACATCGGAAGCCTTGTAATACACTTTTCCGCTGATAGTGAAGTATGGCAACGCACCGATAGCCCGGTAGCGTTGCAGGGTTTTGATGCTTACTTTGAACAGCAGGCACAAGTCTTGATTATCCAATAGGTTATCATCTTCGGGCAGTACCCTGTCTGCATTGCGTAGTACCCGTACATCTTTGCAGAGTTCTTCCAGTTTGGCATACAGCTTCTGCATCCATCCACCAAATTCGTCATTGTCTATATACATAATTGCTTCATGTTTCAGATTATACATTCTTATTTGTCAATCGATTGATGAAGCAAAGTTCTAAAAACGGATGCAAAGAAATTACAGGGAAACTAATGGAATCCCCTATAAATAAATCATAAGTTGCTGATTACCTATATCCTTTCTTATCATGTTCCTTTTTGATTAGGTCTGCCAGTCCATTAAGAAATTCAGTGAGTTTGCCCGGCTTCCGTTTTATCACGTCCTCATGTTTTTGGTAATAGTCGCCTATTTTGATATTGAACAACCATTCAAAGCCTTTGGATAAATCCACCAATTATCCCAAGCGGGTCTAACCATCGGAAATGAAAGGATAGTAAAGTGATGTAATATCACTGATTTACAGTCTATTAGGAATGAAAGCCGATTTTGGATAGGTTCGTTATTCTTTCCTAAATTAGCGGATTGTTTACCCACTTTTGTCTCGTTTTTGTCCCTCGTTGTATTATCTTTGTATCGCAAACTAAATGCTTGATAATCAGCGATAAAAGAATATGTTAACATCAGAAAAGAAAGGAAATAAAATGGGACGAAAGAAGAAAGAAATCCGTTTGAAGGAGCCTGTGCGCATCCGAGAAAAGAAGATAGCAGGTGGCAACATCAGCCTCTATCTTGACATTTATCAGAATGGATTGCGCAAGAAAGAGACTTTGAAACTCTATCTTGTGCCAGAAATCAACGCTGCTACCAAGTTGCAAAACGCCAATACAAGAAAGTTGGCAGAGCAAATCAAGGCGCAGCGCATTCTTGACATCCAGAGAGAGGGTCTTGTGGATTGGGACAAGGTGAAGAAGTCACGCATGACACTTACCAAGTGGATGGATGACTTTGTGAAGTACAATGCCGAGTTGTCTGAGTCTTCCATGAAGACCAAGCGCAACACTCATGCTCGCATTGACCAATACCTATTATATATAGGCAAGCCAGAGTTTCTGTTGAAAGACGTGGATAAGGAGTTTTGCAAAGGCTTCATTACTTTTTTGAAGACTTGCACCTACAATGATGGAAAGAAACAACTCAGCACCACCACTTGCCGTATGTTCGTCAACTATTTCGGCTCATCATTGGCAAAGGCAATAAGGGACGGACTGATTGAACAAAATCCATTCTTGCTGTTGGAGGCAAAGGAGAAGCCACAGAAGCGAGTGGCTGAGCGTGAGTTTCTGACGATAGAGGAAATAAAGAAGGTGATGAACACTCCATGCCGTTATGAACTGGTGAAGAAAGCCTTTCTATTCTCCTGTTTCACAGGTCTGCGATATAGCGACATGAAAACCTTGAACTGGAGTGAAATCCATAAGGCTGCTGACGGCAAGACGGAATACATTGACCATATCCAAGTCAAGACCAAGGACAGAGTAACCATCCCCTTGTCGGAAGAAACAAAGAAGTGGATGCCTAAAAGAGAAGAAGGCATAGACAACATCTTCCACAACTTGACAATCACATCTACAACAGTGGAAGTGGTGCTGAAAGAATGGATGGAGGTAGCAGGAATATCCAAGCATATAACCTACCATTGCTCACGACATACGGCGGCTACGATGTTCCTGACCCTTGGTGCAAGTATCTATGTAGTAAGCAAGATACTCGGACACAAGAGCATCAAGATGACGGAGATTTACGCCAAGATTGTTGACAAGAAGAAGCTGGAAACCGTGAACCTCGTGAACGGAATGTTTGACCAAATACCTGTAATACAATGAAGATAGAAATCAAGGAACGTAAGCTGACGGAAGGCAAAAGAACCTTGTATCTGGAATACTACGAGAGTGGCTACCGTAAGAGAGAAAACTTGCACCTCTATCTCTTGCCCGATCATGCCGTTGGTGCTGCAAAGCACAATCGGCTTACATACAACAAGGCTATGGAGATACGAGCAGAGCGCATCCTCACCCCTCCTATATTGGAGAAAGAGAATGCCAAAAGCGAAGAACAAGGCAACGGCTTGACTTGGCTACAATGGTGCGATGACTATATCAAATGGTCTGTTGATTGTGGCAACTGCAAGAAGATGATAGGTCATAAGAATGTTGTCCGCAAGCGTATTGCTACTTATTTACGGAGAGTAGATAAGAAAGACATCCTGCTGAAAGATGTCAGTAAAGATGAAATTTGCGGTCTTTTTGACTATATGCGCAACAAGTATCGCAACAAACGCCAAATCAAGACCAACGGAGGACGGTTGGCTGATTACACATTACTGTTGTTTGAGGAAACAGTCAAAGCGATATTTAACAAGGCTATGCGTGAAGGACTTGTAAAATTCAATCCTGTACACAGTCTAAACAAGTTGGAACGCTTCCATGCTCCAGACAAACACAGAGAGTATCTTACGCCCGAAGAACTCACACGTTTCCTGGCGGTGGAAGCTGAATGTGAGAATGAACGAACCGTACAACTGGCATTTGGTTTGTCATCCATGACTGCCCTTCGCCTTGGCGATATGCAGCATCTAAGGTGGTGTGATATAAAAACGATAGATGGCGTGCCGACAATCAGCATCATACAGCGAAAGACAAAGCGTCCTGCCATTATTCCGCTCAATGAAATGGCGCAATCGTTGTTGCCACCTCGGACGGATGACAATCCGGAAAGTCTTGTATTTCACCTTGTCAAGAAGTCAGACAACGTATCGAAATACGTAAGAAGGCTTAAAGAAAAGGCTGGTATAGAAAAGGATTTGACCTACCATTGCTCACGGCATACGACAGCATCGTTGGCTATCTCAGCAGGAGCAGATATATCTGCAGTGAAGGATGTTTTGGGACATGGAAGCATAACTTCAACCGAAGTTTATGCAAAAGTGGCTCTTGAAAAGAAGATAGAGGCGGTCAATCTGTTTAATGGCGTGTTTGATTAAGACATATAGCAGAGTGCGAACAATGGGGAAGTCTTACTTCTTCCCTTTTGTTGGTAAATTGCCGTCAGGCTGTATTCAAAAAACGCTTGTGTTCAAATAAATCTGCGAGACTTATCTGGACACAGGCTTTTTCATGTTCAATTTAATCTTTGATAAAAATGACAACAGGAATAATATACGCTCGTGTCTCCAGTATTGGTGACAGGCAGAGCACGGAAAGACAGGTCAAGGACTTGTCGGAGTATGCAAAGTATAAAGATATCGAAGTCCGTAAAGTCTTTGAGGAGCATATCTCTGGCGCGAGGAAGAATGAGGAGCGTCCAGTGTTGTGTGAGGCAATAGCTTTTTGCAAGGAAAAACGCATAGGCATTCTTCTTGTCAGCGAGCTGTCAAGGTTAGGTCGCAATGCGTTTGAGGTTCTTGCCTCTGTCAAGGAACTCATTGACTGTGGCATCAACCTCTATATACAAAAGGAGCAGCTTACTTTATTGGACGATGATGGACATCCGTCCCTCTTCGCCCCAATAATGATAGCCACGCTTTCTACCTGTGCGCAATTGGAACGTGAAAATATCTCGTTCCGTTTGCAATCAGGCAGAAAGCGGTATATAGAGAAAGACGGAAAACTTGGTCGCAAGGTCGGCTCGGTAAAGACAGTAGAGCAGATGAAAACGGAATATAGGGAAGTAATAAATCTGCTCCGCAAAGGATATTCCATAAGGGATGTGGCAAAGTTGAGTGGCAAGGGTATAAGTACGGTTCAAAGAGTGAAGAAACTGTTTACATGAAGTGTACTATGCAGTAGTGACTCACTTACAACCAAATATTTTATGCTAAAAAAGTGAAAAATCTTTGGCAATTTCAGCCAAATTGAATAAATTTGCATTTAAATTAAAATGTTTTACGCTATGGCAAATCTAAACAGGCTAAAAGTAGTGCTTGCAGAACAGCAGTGACTATCACTAGAAAGGCTTGACAGATTTGAGTACGATTAACTAATTCGTTTTACACTCTTAATATAGGCTCACTAATCAACTTTACACTTAATGTTGAGTGAACTAAATCGGTTTACATTTAGCCTTCATTGAACTGAATGGCTTTACAGTAATTTAGACTTAGGACCAAGAACGCCTATCTCCGATATGAACGCAAATTTAATAGCTTAGCCTTGAAACTATAAATAGTTCAAGAAAAAAATATATCTTTGCAGTCATAAGCCGAAGAGGAAACGTGCTCTGCTGAGGAGCAACCCGCCAGCAATAGGCTTAGCACTACACTGAAAGTAGATTCAGACGAGGTTGCTTTATAGGTGATCTCGTCATTTTATTTTCAGGAAGTGCATATGGCTAAGAAAACCTATTCCATAGGACTGGGCAGTTTTGCCTCCCAGGGATTTCTCCAACATCTTTTTTGAGGACCTTCCTGCAAATGTGCAACCTCTGGCGTTTGCATGCCTATACTTCTATGGGGTCGTTCCGTATTGTAAAACAGGATAGTGTAGCAGTAAAATATCTAAATATTTATGGCATAAAGATTTGGGGTAAACAAAAAGATCTAACTTTGTACTCCGAGAATGGAAGTGAGTGTGCTTTCAACAGATAGTCAAAATAGCGGTCATAAACCAGTCTGTTTGCTGCTACATTTCTGCTACACAGACTATCAGTACAAAAGGTAAATATTTAGATAACAGCGATAAGGAAATACCGTGGATTAGTCCTAGCTGGTCCACGCTACGTACTCTGGACAAGAGTAAAACAAGAAAAGATTGAATCAGACAAGAGGTTGTACGGCTGCTCGTTGTGGAGCACATACAGATATTGTATCTCTTTGAACAAACAAGAAAAGGCATCCGTATGACGCGTATTCGTCTCAAAAGAGAAAGAGAGACGCCTGATGCGGCCGGTTTTGCTTGGTCTAACCCGATGTATGAGGCAAGGACTTTGCTATAAATACCAAGAAATAGGTATTGCGGGATCAAATAACTTCAATTAAATTTGCGCAAAATTTAACAAATGATTTAAAATCGACTTATCTGCTTGATGGCAAACAATATTTGGGTGCCATCGTTGAGGCTTGGAGTTCTCAGTGATGAGAAAGCATCATAGGTCTAATAAATTTACTATGCATTATATAAGAAGAATGCTGCTTCTGCTTCTCGCACTGACACCCTTAGGCGTGTGTGCCCAGACGCAACAAAGCACAAAAACAGAGAGAAGAAGTGCGATGACCGATTCGGTGTACAGGTTGACAGAGGTGGTGGTGCGATCCAATCAGATGTTGGGTAGCAAGTTTGAGGTCCGCAACCGTACGGGGGCGGCTTATTATATCTCTCCGGAGGAACTAGGAAAGTTTGGTTATACCGACATCAACCGTATGCTCAAGAGCGTGCCGGGAGTGAACGTGTATGAAGAAGACGGTTTCGGATTGCGGCCGAACATCAGCCTGCGTGGTACGAAAGCCGAGCGAAGCGAGCGTATCTCACTCATGGAGGACGGAGTGTTGGCTGCTCCGGCGCCTTATGCCGCTCCCGCGGCCTATTATTTCCCCAATGCCGGGCGCATGTATGCCATCGAGGTGCTGAAGGGGAGCAGTCAGGTGCAATACGGTCCGTTTACCACCGGTGGCGCTATTAATATGGTGTCGACGCCCATTCCCTCGAGATTCACCGCCAAGTTGAACACCTCTTACGGCAGCTACAACACGCTCAAGTCGTATGCAAGCATAGGCAACCGCTTTAAATATACGGGCTTTCTGGTGGAATATCTGCGCTATCAGTCGGATGGTTTCCGCAAGGATGAGCCGAACGAGCGCACGGGATTCAAGCGCAACGACCTGATAACAAAGTTCTCGGCACAGACCAATAGGGATGAAGGACTCAACCATTTGTTCGAACTGAAGTTTGGGTTTGCGAATGAGACTTCTGACGAGACTTATCTGGGATTATCGGAAAGCGATTTCGCCATGCGTCCCTACTTCCGCTATGCTGGTGCGCAGAAAGATAATTTAAAGACCCGTCATACCCAATGGGTGGCTACCTATCTGATAAAGGCTGGCAGCAAATTTAAGATAACCACAAACTTATATTATAACTATTTCTTCCGCAACTGGTATAAACTGAACGAGGTGAGGGCAGGCATTACCAAGGCCGAACGCCGTTCGATCGATGCCGTGCTGGCTGATCCGGAGACCAATCGAGACTATTTCGATATTGTTACGGGCAAGAAAGACTACATCGGCGAGGCGCTGATGCTGCGCGCCAATCATCGTGTGTACCGCTCGCGAGGCATACAGTCGAAGGGTGAGTATCGTATGATGCTGGGCGGTGGCTATCTCACCGCGGAGCTGGGCGTGCGCTATCATGCCGACAGTGAGGACCGATTCCAGCAAGACGATGCTTATGCGATACAAGGCGGGCGTATGAGTCTTTTCTTGGCGGGACAGCCGGGCGACAATGCCAACCGCATTACCACGGCTCATGCCTGGTCGGGCTATTGGCTGGGAAAATGGTCGAAAGGCATTCTCACGCTCACAGTCGGTATGCGCTATGAGGATGTGGAACTGCTGAATCGCAATTATACCAAGGCCGATCCGCGTCGTACGGGCAAGGTGCGCATTGAGACACCCAACCACGCACATGCTTTGTTGCCGGGATTAGGATTCAATGTGAAGGTACTGTCTGTCCTTTCGGCTTTCGGAGGAATTCACAAGGGGTTCGCACCGCCCAGCGCCGTGCTCAACCAAAAACCTGAAAGCAGTGTGAATGTGGAAGCCGGACTGCGCCTGACGACGCAAAAGATGAAGTTCGAGGCCATCGTCTTTAACAATAACTATTCCAATATGCTGGGAAGCGACTTGGCCGCACAGGGCGGACAAGGCACGCTCGACCAGTTCAATGTAGGTAAGGCTATGGTAAACGGCTTGGAACTAATGTTCCATTATCTGCCGCTACCCAGGCATTTCGCCGTCCAGCTGCCCATTCAGCTTTCCTACACATACACCAATACCGAGATGAAGAACGATTTCATAAGTTCGGCTTGGGGAAATGTGGTTTATGGCGACGAGATACCTTATATATATAAGCACGCTTTCAATGCTCAGATAGGCATCGAGCATAAATGGGTGGAAGCAAACTTCGGAGCACGCTATAATGGTGATATGCGCACCACGCCGGGGCATGGAAAGATTGCCGAGCGTGAGAAGATTCCCGCCCATCTGATTTTGGACGCTTCGCTAAAAGGGCATATCAATAAGAATATCACCATCACACTGAATGCCATCAACTTGGCCAATAAGAAATATTTGGTATCACGCCATCCCGCCGGATTGAGGGCCGGCCATCCTTTTGGCATCTACGGGGGCGTCCAGCTGCATCTGTAAAGCAAAGGCAGATTATAGTCAATAAAGCAAGTAGAATCATCATTGTAAAAAAAGAATGTATAGACTTATAAACATAAAGAAAGCATTGACAACCGTCTTGTTGTTGTTCACGCTTCTCACCGCGGTGGCGCAAACAGCCGGAACCGTTACGGGAACGGTGAGGAACGAGCAGGGCGAAACACTCATCGGAGTGCATGTGCAGGTGTTGGGAACCAAGGCAAAGGCCGTGTCTGATGTAAACGGAAACTTCACCATCAAGGCTGTGCCGGGACAGACATTACAGGTAAGTTACATCGGCATGCTCACACAACGGGTGAAAGTCGGTGGGCAGCCATTGAATATCGTGCTGAAAGACGACAGTCGGCAAATAGACGAAGTCGTGGTAACAGGCTATCAGAACATCCGTAACCGGGTATACACCGGCGCTGCCACATCGGTAAAGATGGATGACATCAAGCTTGAGGGTGTCGCCGATGTATCACGAATGCTCGAAGGACGCGTGCCCGGCCTGTCGATACAGAACATATCGGGTACATTCGGATCGGCGCCTCGTATCAATATCCGGGGTGGCGCCTCTATCATCGGCAATGTGCAGCCGCTGTGGGTTATCGACGGTGCGGTGTATGAAGACCTTGTACACCTCAGTCTCGACCAACTGGCATCGGGCGATGCCGTGACACTCATCAGCTCGGCCGTATCGGGACTTAACCCGGCCGACATACAGGACATACAGGTGTTGAAAGATGCTTCGGCCACATCGGTGTACGGTGCTCGGGCTTTGAACGGCGTGATTGTGATTACCACCAAGTCGGGTAGGAGGGAATCTCCCCTGCGGGTAACTTACTCCACGGAGAATACCGTGCGCCTGAAACCTCGTTATAGCGAATTCGACTTGCTCAATTCGCAGGAAACGATGTCGCTCTATCAGGAGATGAACGACAAGGGCTATTTCGGTATCAGCAATTCACTTTACGGAAGACGCAGCGGAATCTATTATCAATTATACAAGGGAGTGAGTACCGTCAATCCGGCAACGGGCACCTATTACCTACCCAATACGCCCGAGGCAAGGATGGATTTCCTGCGCAAACACGAATATGCCAACACCGACTGGTTTGATCTTCTCTTTACGATGAAGCCCATCACTAATCATGTGATAACGCTTTCGGGCGGTGGCAAGAACACGGCTACCTATGCGTCGATAGGTTTCTATCACGATGCGGGATGGACCGTTACCGACAAGGTGCGCCGACTTACGACCAATGTGAAGAATACCTTTTATATAAACGATAAGCTCACGGCTATGCTCACGGCACAGGGTAACATCCGTTCGCAGAAGGCGCCGGGCACGATGCCGCAGCGCAAGAACAATACGCTTGGAGTATTTGAGCGCGATTTCGACATCAATCCATTCACGTATGCTCTCGGAACAAGTCGCACTCTGCGCCCCTATAATGAAGACGGGAGTCTTGAGTACTACCGCAATAACTGGGCGCCATTCAACATCTTCAACGAATATGCCAATAACAAGATGAACATAGATGTGCTGGATTTCAAGATACAGGGTGAAGCTACTTATAGACTGAACGACGACATCGCTATCAAAACCCTGCTGTCTACGCGACAAGCATATACCAGTACGACCCACGAAGTACATGAAGCCTCGAATATAGTACAGGCTTTCAGAGCCAATGAAAATCCGTTTGTCGCTCAGCAGAACATCTATCTGGTGCACGATAAAGACAATCCGCAGCTCCAACCCAAGGTCGGGCTGACCCATGGAGGTATACTAAACAAGACGGAAGCCTCGCTGAAAAGCGTCTTGGCTCGCATCGCCCTTGATTTCGATAAGCGTATGGGCGAGCATGATTTAAAGGCTTTTGCCTTTACCGAGGTACGATCGGCTGTGCGCACGGTCAATCCTTTCCAAGGTTATGGCATTCAGTACGACAGGGGAAATCAAGTCTACACCAATCCATTGATATTCAGCAAACTGATAGGCGAGGGTAACGATTATTTCAATCTGCACAAGAGAAACGACCGGGGGGTTACTTTCTCGTTTAATGGAACCTACGGCTATGCGGGTAAATATGTCTTCAATATGGTGTTCAACAGCGAAGGCTCCAATACTTCTGGCAAAGGAGCGCGTGCGTTGTGGTTGCCCACATGGAATGTGGGAGCCAAATGGAACATCGACCAGGAGGCCTTTATGAAAGACAATAAGACGATTTCCAGACTGGCTTTGCGCGTCAGTTACGGCCTCACGGCCAAAATGAACGAAGAGGCCATCAATGCTAATTCCATTTACAAAAGCGGCATTGTGAATCGCCATAACTTCAACGATAGGGAGAATAAATTCAATATCCTGCATTTGGAAAACAGAGACCTGACATGGGAAAAAATGTATGAGCTGAATATCGGTGCGGAACTGGGACTGTTCAATAACCGCATCAGCACGACATTGGATGTGTATCAGCGTAACACTTTCGACCTGATAGACCTTGTGCGCACCTCTGGCGTGGGCGGTCAATATTATAAATATGCCAACTTCGGCGACATGCGCACGCGAGGCGTAGAGTTGGGGCTACATACCAAAAATATCGTAACGGACGGCTTCAGTTGGAGTACTAGCCTCACATTGAGTGCAATGGATCAAAAGATTACGCGCCTGCAGAACACGCCGAATGCTTTTGATATGGTGGCGGGAAGAGGTCGTGGAAACATCGTGGGCTATCCGAGAGGTTCGCTCTTCTCGTTTAATTTCCAAGGTCTGAACAACAACGGACTGCCCACATTCGACTTCGGGCTTTATCCATCCAGCCAAGGAGAATACTCAAATATTGCTGGAGCTGACTTCCTCGATACGCAGTATGCCAAGTCATATCTGCTGTATCACGGACCGATAGAGCCGCAAGTGATAGGTGGCTTGTCCAACACATTTAAATATAAAGATTGGGAATTCTCGTTCTTCATAACGATGCAGGCAGGCAATAAGATTCGTCTGAACCCTACATTCGACCCCGAGTTCGGCGACTTGAATGTCTTCTCCAAATCTTATTACAACCGTTGGCTCAATCCGGGCGATGAGTTCAAGACCGATGTTCCCGCGCTTCCTTCTCAGGAACTGATTGCAAAAGTAGGTAAGGAGAATATCGAGCGTGCCTATAACACATATAATTACTCGCAGCAGATGGTGGCCGACGGAAGTTTTGTGCGGATGAAGAATATCTCGTTGGGATATAACATGCCTGATAAATTTCTGAAAAAGGTGAGGCTGCACGCAGCAAACCTACGCCTGAATATCACCAATCCGTTCCTGATCTATTCAGATAAGAAGCTCAAAGGACAGGATCCGGAGTATTATAAGTCGGGTGGGGTGTCGCTTCCTACGCCTAAACAGTATACTGTAACATTGAACATAGGTTTTTAACAAGAAGAAATATGAAAAGAAATATATCATTGTTGCTATTTGCGACAGCAGCTTGGCTATTCGTCGGCTGTAACAACTTCCTGGATAAAAGTCCCGATTCAGAACTGAATGTTGATATTGACTCCGAGGAGAAGATTGCGGAACTGCTTACAGGAGCTTATCCCGAGGCAAGCTATATCCCCTTTCTGGAGCCTCGCACCGATAATGTGGAAGAGCGTGTCAACGGTGTACATTCGCGGCTGAATGAGTCCATGTTCTTTTGGGAGGACTACGATCAGGAAGACCTCGATACGCCTTTGAACTATTGGAATGCCTGCTATAAGGGCATCGCACAGGCCAATAAGGCTTTGGAACTACTGAGTCGCTATCCCAAGAGCGAACGTGTAAAGGCCTTGTATGGAGAGGCCTTCCTGTTGCGAGCTTACCTGCACTTTATGTTGGTCAACATCTGGTCGGAACCTTATGGGGGAAAAACGACCAATCCGGGCATTCCTTATATTACGAAACCTGAGAAAAATGCTTTGGTAGACTATCAGCGAGGTACGGTGAACGAAGTCTATGCCCAAATCGAAAAGGATTTGAAATTGGGCATATCCTTAGTTTCAGACATCTATTATAAGCATCCTAAGTTTCATTTCAATAAGAAAGCAGCCTATGCCTTTGCCTCTCGCTTCTACCTGATGAAGGGAGAATGGAAAGAGGTCATTGCATATGCGGACTATGTTCTTGGCGGAGATCCCAAGACACAGCTCCGCCTTTGGCGGCAATATGCCGACGTATTCGAGTTCAACCACAGAAGTCTCTATCGCAGATATGCCGCTGCGAGCGAGCCGGCGAACTTGTTGCTGACCACTACAGAGTCGCGTCTGGCACGTACTACGCCCAGCGAGAAATATGGTTCCACATTCAATACGGTAGACAAGATTTTTGCTCAAAAGGGCATTGAGGGCGGGGGAGATTATGCAAAGATGAACTTCATAGGTACCTATATCTTCACTTCGTCAACCGCTCCTGTTACTACCGGTCGCTATTTGGCCAAGTTCGACGAGCTTTCTACCTCCGAAAGCATCGGCACAAAGCCCCGTGGACTTTATGTAACGAATGTGCTCTTCACCGTCGACGAGGTGCTCTTAAACCGGATGGAAGCCTATGCCATGTTGAAGAATTACAGCCATGCCATCGACGATTTACTGCAATATATGCAGGGAAAGTTCGGGTTTATGCCCTCCGTAGACCGTGCCGTGTATACATCTACAAACAGCGACAATTATAATATCTATACTCCTTTCTACGGGTTGACACTAAAACAGCTGGCCATGGTGAAACTCTTCCTTGATTTCCGGCAGAAAGAATTCTATCAGGAGGGTCTGCGCTGGTTCGACATACGGCGTTTCCATTTGGCCGTAAAACGCTCGTCGAAGAGTTCCTACTACTTCCCGCTGGAAAAAGAAGACCCCAGAAAAGTGCTCCAGATACCAACCGAAGCCATTCAAAGAGGTCTTGCCGCCAATCCGCGCGAGCGCCAGGAACCAATCCGATAAATCCTATCAACATCCAAACAGATAAAGTAAGACAATGAAAATAAAGATAAGAAAGACAACTCTTCTGCTCCTCACGGCACTCACTCTCACAGGATGCGACGAAGAGAAACTGAGCGACAGAAGCGTGATTGACGACGGTAAGCAGCAGATAGAAACCACGCAGCTGGATAATTGGATACTCGACAATATCACCAAACCCTACGGCATTGAGGTAATCTATCGCTGGGAAAAGAATACCGGCTCTACGGGTACATTCATTTATCCACCCAAATTAGAGAATGTGCGTGCGATACTCGAGGCTGTGAGAGAATTAGGTTTAGAGACCTATCGACTGAAAGAAGTGGGAGGAGCAGACTTCCTGCTCGGTCGTCTGCCCATCAAGCTGTATCTCTATGGCGGTGGAAATCCCGATGAGAACGGGGTGGAGCGCCTCAATAATCCGCAGCTCACGGCAGCGGAGATGTGCCTGTACAATGTGAACGACTTCAATCCGGGCGATGCCGACAAGATGTTCGTACTCATGCGCAGCGTACACCATCAACTGGCCAAGCGTCTTATGCAGCTCATCGCTTACGACCGTGATAAATTTTTCACCATCAGCGGGCATCGTTATACGGGTTCTACCGAGTTGATAGCAGCCCAGTTGGGCTATGCCTCTACTGGAAAAGAGAAGTTCGGACTGGATGCTTATGCCAATAAGCGAGGATTCTATACAATGCTCTCGTTCCTTTCGGCTGAAGACGACTTTGCTGAAATCATCAGCGCCACGCTCACCAGTACGCCTAAAGAGGTGTATGACGCTACCGTTACGGCAAAGACGCCTGATACGGATGTCGACCCGGAAGTGAATGCGCGTTATGCCAAAGAGGCAGAACAGGCTTATAAGGAATTTACGGAAAAACAAGCCTTCGTCAATGAATATGTGCAGAAAAGCTGGCATATCAATCTCAAGCAGATGCAAGTGATCAGTGTTCGCAGAATCAATGCCTATATAAAACAACATTAAGAAAAAATGAATAACAGATATATGAAATACTGTCTTGTATTGGCGGCCTTGTTGTTGGCAGCTTGTTCTTCCAAGGACGATGTGTTCGATAAATCTCCTTCGCAACGCAGCAGCGAGAGTATTACAGCCTTGAAAGCCGAACTTGTGAATGCGCCTTATGGCTGGCGGGTACTCTATTTTCCCAAAACCGACTCGCTGTTGTTCTCCAATCCGTCGGAACTGATCTCTCAACATGGATTCAGGGGGCACTACGGTTATGGCGGCGACTGCTTCACGATGAAGTTTGCGGCTGACAATACCGTAGAGATGTGGGCAGATTTCACCGACCAAACAGCGGCTGAGGCCGTGAAGAGCGAATACCTTATCGGCCGAAACAGCTTCACCCAATTGAGTTTCTCTACATATAACTATATACACAGACTCGTGAACGACCGCTTTGCCGGAGCTTCAGATTTCCTTTATATGGGCAAGAATGAGGATGGAGACTTGGTGTTTCGCACGGCTACTTACCTGCAGCCGGCACGCGAATACATAGTCTTCACCAAGCTGAGAAGCGCAGAGGAGACAACAGGCTTCGTGCGGAAAGCTTACGATAATCGCACATTCTTTGAGCAGATGGTCAATCCGCAGCTCCTTATACATAGGGGCGGACGCACCTATTTCCGGAGCGACATCTACATCAAGCGCAATGTGGAGACCAATCAGGCTTTGCTCAAGGAAATCAAGGAAAAGAAATACTATCTCTTCCTTTTCACCCAAAAGAAGAATCCCATCCCGGGCTACCCTGCCAAAGAGATGACCGGCCTTGGCTCTGGATATGCCGGGACAGAGCACGGCATAACATTCAGAGCTGGTCTGCGCTACGACAGTAAGACCATGTTTTTCGACTTTCAGCGTAAGGGCAACCGATTTGTGGCTGAACTGGTATCGATCTACGACCCGTTGCTGCGTAGCATCCGTTTAGTGAGCAAGCACCTGCATCCCGAAGGAGAGTTCACAGGACTCGAAGCGGAAATATGGGACGAGCCCGTAGAATGACAAGTGAGAACATAAAAAAAATACATCATAGAAACAAGGACAACAGACAATGAAGATAAACTTGACAAAATACACTTTGATAGGCCTGACCCTGCTCACGCTGGGTTGTTCGAGAAGCAGTGAAGATTATGCCGATGAGGACTATGAGAAGCTGTTCCCATTTCCCGGTATTGAAAAGCCGAAGGTCTCCTATGAAGACCAAATCGTGCAATTGGGCGATCCCGACGCACCAGTTTCGGACTATGTATATCCAGGAGTGGACATTACCGAGAATGTGAGGGAATATAAAGTAACGCTTACTTGCTCGTTCAATGAAGTGGATATTCTGGGGCAACTTGTAGGCGAGGACGATATCTCTTCCCGCTATACGATTCATTACATCGCTCCCGACAAGCAGTTGCGTATCGTATCAAGCAATAATGGCGACGAGACGGCACATCTGTTTCTGACCAACGGTAAGGAGCAAACCATCACATTCGCGGCCAAATCGGGTTACCCGATGTATCTCTGTGTCAACGGAGTGGGGCCGCGTGGATCGTCTGTAAAAGCCACCATCTCTGCCATATCCGAAGACGGGTTCACTATTGTGAAGCCGCTGAGCGTGAACGAGCATCAGAACGAAGAAGGTCTTGACAAAATCAAGGCTCCGTTCTGTGGCTACATCATTCTTCCTTAATATAATATTAGAAATATGAAAAAGAACATTGCAATTTACATCATGTTGCTCTTGGCTCCATTGACATTCCTTTCGTGCGATCAATGGGGGGGTGAGACCGTGGAGTCTGCTTATCGCGAACCGCAGATCCCTGATCCGACCTATCAATTCAAACGCAATGGTAGCAGCAGTATAGACTATCTGGAATGCGGCCTTCTGCGCGATCCGCTTGACTATATTTACAACAGTTATCTCAAAATCGCTTCGATAATGTATCAGGCCAATATGGACAAGGTACAGGACTATTTCTGCAATGGAGAGTTCGGCTTGAAGCCCAAGGAAGAGCTGGCGTCGTCTCCTCTGCACAAGGCCGACAGGGCACGCATACTGAAAGATGTGGAAGACATCTTTCAGACAACGGGCGTGTTGAGTGGACTGTCTAAGCCGAGTCCCGGAACTTATCGCAACCGCAAGGCAAAACCCGGACAAGGCGGATATGTGGGCACGAATATCGGTGATGTCAACATTGCCTTCGCCAACGAGAAAGGAGTGATAGTGGCAGAGTTGTTCAATGGCATCGTATGGGGGGGGGCTATTTGGATAAGATCCTCAATACGCATCTCAACGACAGTCTATACAACGACACCCGACTACGCCGTGAACATGAAAGCACAACACTACTCCCGGGACGGAACTATACGGAACTTGAACACCACTGGGACCTTGCCTATGGCTATTATCAGTATTGGCTGCCCTTCATACAGACAAGCGGCCTGTCTGTGTTGCGCGAAAGCCGAATTAAGATCTACAATGCCTTTGCAATCGGCCGTCAGGCGCTCACCGAGTTTCGCTATGAGGAAGTGCAAGCTCAGTTGCTGCTTATTAGGGACGAATTGTCGAAAGTGGCTGCCGTGCGGGCTATGAGCCTGCTGGTCGGCGAGATAACCCTTGTCAACTTAGATGAAGACATCAACAATGCCTTGGTGTTTCTTTCCAAGGGCTGCGGTGCCGTTTACGGACTGCAATTCACCTTGCAGGCCTCGGGTAATCCCTACCTTTCCTACGAAGAAGCAACACATTTCATCGCACAGCTCACGGCCGGCAGCGGATTGTGGGACAAACAGCGGCTGCTTGGCTCGGAATCGACCGAAGGATCTCTCAAGAATGTGGCGGCGGCCATCGGTAAATGCTATGGGCTGACACTCGACGATATTAAACATTCCAATTAGCAAACTTCACACAGAATGATACATAGAATCTATTTCATTTTATTATTATTGTCGCTTTCGTTTACGGCGAAGGCACAGTTGGGGAAAGAACTAATTCCCAATGGCGGATTTGAAGAATACGCCAAAGTTACGCCTCCTCCATCAGGAGAAGACGACGAAGAGGATGAGGAGGAAGAACCTCCCGGCTATTTTGATCCTTATCAAAAACCGCTTTATTGGTCTTTCAACTCGTCGTTGTTCTATACGAGAATCAAGGATGCGCACAGCGGTGTATTCGCCGTGAAAGTATATCCCAATGGGGGCTCGTTCTTCTCGCGCGACGAGAATTTCAACCCTTATCACATCGCGATTGAGGCTGGCGGAGAATACCGCCTTACCTATTGGTATAAGGGTAATGTCAAGAATCCCAATATCACGGTAACGGTAGACTGGTATAAGGGCACGACATCCATAAAGAAAGAGACGCGCGACAAAGAAAAAGCAACGGATTTCTCGGATCAGTGGCAACAGAAGACATTTACATTCAAGGCTCCTGCTGGAGTAGACAAGGCTGGAGTGGGCCTCTATATTGAAAACGATTACAAGTCGGCAGAATCCGGCGGTTGCATTCTTATCGACGACATCTCATTCGTGCAGACCAAAGAGGGGAAACCCTCAGCGGCGCTCGAAGCGCCTTCCAATGTCGTGGTCAGACCGCAGCAGCGAGAAATGGAGCTGTCGTGGAATGCCATTGCCGAAGAAAATGTAAGCTATCAAATCATAATGAATGGAGAAAAAGTGGCTACTACAGAAGGGACATCCTATATCGTCGAGCGACTCGAACCGGGCAAATCCTATCAGTTCAGCGTGTGTTCTGTCAAGGGGTCGGATATATCGGCTCCTTCTGCTCCGCTCACGCAACAGACCCAACGGATGAATACGGGCATTGACAAGGAAGATCGCGTTCCTTATTTGTACACAGTGCGTGAGGTCGGAACCTGTCCCCGCACACTGCGGCTGTTCTATCACGATTTGGCCGATCCCGACGCCAAAATCATATACAGGGTAGACGGAATGCCTGTGACGCCTGTTAATGGTAGCATTATCTTCACGGGCAAGGGGCAGCATATCCTGCAAATCGAAATCACAGAGACGCCTGAACGCAAATGGGATATAGAATACAAATTGAATGTGGATTAGAAAAACGATGAAACAAATACTTTTTTATTTGCTGCTATGTTGCGGCATCGTGTTTGCTGCATGCGACAGCGACAACGTACAGGAAAAGAAGGACATCCGCTTGGGAACTGACAACATCACCGAGGTTTCGCTCAATAAGCTGTCTACCCGAACCATTATTCTCAGCGGGGGAACTGGAAAATATATGGCCAATGTTGCCGACTCGAAAGTCGCGGAGGTCAAGATCAGCAAAGATACCTTGCGCATCAGTGGGATATGGGAGGGACGAACCTATGCCACCATCATTTCTGGCGACTTCAAAAAGCGTGTGGAAATCAACGTGGTGGTTCCTGAACTCAGTATCAGCCAGTCGGAAATAAGACTTTATCCTCGTGATGAAAGTAAGTTCGTGAGCTTGAACGGTGGGGGAGACATCGTCGACTTGAAGATAGAAGACTCGGACAAAGTAATCAATGCGAAGTGGAACGCAAAGACCAACATCTTGGAAATTCAAGCCTATTACGAGGGTGAGGCGATGATACGGGTCATCTCGCAAGACAAGAAAGAGAAGACTCTGAAAGTCGTTGTGCGCTGCGATGGTACGGCCGGTCGCGTGGGCATCTATGGCACCACTTCGCACAGTCTTTACGAGCAGATGAACACGGTGATGGCCGTGCGGCGTCCCGGTGTGGGAGTGTGGCTCTGCAACGGTGCGCACCCATATTCTTCCCGGAAGGTTTTGAAGATAACACCTGCTGTTGTCAATCCCGTGGCTGGAACACATATTGATGTCTCGTTCTCGATGCTTTATCCTGATGAGTTCGCAAGTAGCGGATTGAAAGAGGGCAATTGTAAATTATACGTAGAAGAGGTGAGGAAAAAAGATGTTGTGCTTCGTGGTCGGGGTTTCAAGATTGTCATACCTTACGAGAAGAAATAAGACAATATTTGGCTCTGTAACGTTTCGTGTGGGTAACTCTTGAAAACTCAATCAAAAATATTACCTTTGTATCATGAATAGTAGCGAGATATTTACACTAGCTTTAGGCTTGGCAGAACCATGGTATGTTTCCAAGGTAGAGTTGATAGAAGGTGAACAATCCAAGAAAGAACTTCATCTGTGGTTGAGTTTTACTCGAGGATATCGTTTCACGTTTGGTACGAAAGAGTACACGACCTATGACACTATCGATAAAACTTGGCGTCATTTGAATTTCTTCGAGCATCTTTGTTACATTCATGCCAACGTTCCCCGAGTGCAAACCGAAGAGAATAAAACGATTATGGTAGAAGTACCATGGGCACGCAAGAATAGTGGTTTCACGCTGCTTTTCGAGGCGTACTCTATGCTTCTTATAGAACGCGAAATGCCAGTTAGCAGCGTTTCACAGACCATGCACGCGACCGACCCGCGTATATGGCGAGTGTTTAACCATTGGGTACACAAGGCCGTCAATAAGATAGATATGTCAAAGGTGCAGCACATCGGTGTGGACGAAACCTCCAAGCGGAAGGGACATAACTACATAACGCAATTCGTTGATTTGGATACCCGCAAAACCATCTTTGTCACCGAAGGCAAAGGTGCAAGTACTTTCGAGGCTTTCAGTAAGGCATTGATAGAGAAGCAGGGCAAAGTGGAGAACATTAAGGCCATTAGTATGGATATGTCCAGATCTTTCATTTCTGGTGCTTTGACGCACTTTCCCCAAGCTGGCATTATCTTCGACAAGTTCCATATCTTCAAGGCACTGAACGAGGCAGTTGATATGGTACGTAGGGAGGAGCATAAGGAAAATAGCCTGCTTAAAGGGCATCGTTTCACATTGCTATACAGCAAGAAGAACCTATCGCCCAAGAAAAAGATGGAATTGGATACGCTCTTGATGACCTATCCAACAATTGGAAAGGCTTATGGATTCAAGGAGTCTTTCGCTGACATTTTCAATGAATGTACTGAAAATTCAGTATTAAGACTTAAACGATGGTGTAACATCGTAGAGCAATCGGCTATCAAGCCCCTGGTTGACTTCGTGACAATGGTTAGGTCACACATGTTCGGTATCAAGAATCTCTTTGATATGAGGAATGTCAATAACGGAATCCTTGAAGGTTTGAACTCCAAGATACAACTTGCTAAAAAGAGAGCAAGGGGATATGTAAATACAGAAAACTTTAAGTACATGGTTTATTTCGTAACAGGGAAGTTAAAGTTGGATTACCCACACGAAACGTTATAGAGCCCAATATTTCCATATCTTTACCAATTCTTCGCTAGGAAAAAAAGGTATATACGAATCCGATTTATTAATCAAATAAAAAAAGAACTATGCAAATCTTTACATTCAGAAAAGGCCTGACGGTAATAGCGTTATCTTTGCTTTGCTGTGTGGCTTATGCACAGAAAACGGTGATATTGGAAACTCCCGGAAAACTTTCCGAGAAAATATCCGGGGCAGAAAAGTATACCACAACCTCTCTGGTAATATCTGGTCCTATTAACGGAGCTGATATTTTATTTCTCAGGGAGATGGCCGGCAGAAACCAAGAAGGGGGCAAGACGGAGGGAACGCTGCAGTGTCCAAATAGAAGTGCAACGATTTTCGGGGTAAAACTATGAAAAACACTGCGGGGGAAGCCTAAGTGGCGGGGGCGCAAAGCCCCCAAGAACGTCTGACAGCAATACAAACAAAAAAAGGAGACCGAAGTCTCCCAAAGATTAATTATTCTTGTATTGCTATGTACAATCAATTAACCTCAGAACAAAGGTACGAAATATACCTGGGAATAAAAAGGAAGTGGAGCATAAGTAGAATATCTCGCGAAATCGAGGTGTCCGCGTCCACTGTGCTTCGAGAGATCAGACGCAACAGCAACACCAACGGCGAATACGTGTGGCGCACAGCCCAACGCAAGGCGGAAGCGCGCAAGCACGGGCTGGAGGGCAATCACCGCAAGCCGGCGGAATTATGGTGGCGTATCGAGCAAATGATAGAGGAAGAGGACTGGTCACCATCGCAGATTGCCGGCGTCTTGCGCAAGGAGGGTATTCATATCGCAATACAGACCATCTACAACCACGTGCATGCAGACGCCAGCGGACGTCTTGCGAAACATATGCCGCATGAGCTTAAGTATACCAAGAGAGTCAAGGCGACACGCCCCACCAAGGCCACAAACATAGCCAATCGCACAAGCATCCACGACCGTCCCAAGGAGGCGGACGGCACACGCTTCGGCGATTGGGAGATGGATACCATCGTGGATTCTTACGGCCACGCCATTGTCACGCTTACGGAACGTTCAACCAACTTCATTCTGATGGAGAGACTGAAGTGCGGACGCAAGGCTGTGCCTACGGTGAAAGTCGTGGCTAGGCTGCTTTTCCCGTATAGGGAGTTCGTTCACACGATAACCACAGACAACGGATGCGAATTGGTTTTGAATGATTGAGTCCTTTGGCTTAGTTATGAGGTCTCTCAAATCCACCCTTTCTAGTGCGGAGATCCTTATTAAGGTAGCCACCTCGGTGATTGAATACGGACTTTTGTAGTCAGCCTTGATTTTGGCGATTATCAGATATGCAATAATAGCAACCCACAAATGAGTACGTACTGCATTCTCTGAATATCCCCACAAGTTCTTCACTACGATATTCTGCTTTATCCACTTGAAGAAAACCTCAATATCCCATCTATGACGGTATAGATTGGTGACCTCAATGGCACTGATCTCAAAATTGTTGGTAATAAATTCCACATCATTGCCTGTTACCGAGTCATGGTAAGTAACCATCCGGATTGGTTCTGGGTAGAGTTTCTTCGACTTATGGGTAGTCAGCTTTATGATAAAATCGCCACAGATTCCTGTACTTGGATCAAAGTCAAGACGATGGTTAACGACCTCGTATCTCATATTATCTTTGGGACGACTTATCCAATATGCACCGGCTTTATGAAAGCGAAACAAAGCAATGAAATCAACATATGCTTTGTCCATCATATAGAACGCAAATGCCTCAGGCACAATCTCATCCAGTTCATTGCTGTCATGCCATTTCCCATCTGTAATATGGATATTTGCAGGAATGCTTCCACGAAGATCCAGCAGTGTGTGCATTTTGACTGCGCCTTTGCTATACTTGCCCAATGCCCATGCAGCCAGAACAATGCTTGTTGAGATAGTTGTGGAGTCAAGCGCATAGAGGACATTGTCTATTGTTATCTCAGTAACCTTTGTGTTTGAATACATTGGTCGGACGATACTGATTAAATACATGCCAAGTCCTTCGTAGATGCGATAGTCTCTTTTCTCATTAGCACGACATAAATTGGATTGATTGACAGACTTGCGAATTCCCAAGTGGTATATGCTACTTCCATGAGCCTCTAGGCACAGACAAATATCACGGATGGATACGCAACCAGTAATCTGACCAAATAGCAGGTGAAGCAACTGGCTATAGCAGGATAAATCTTTTGCATGCCAGTCACCTTTGTACTTCTTCACCAACTTGTCAAATTGGTATCGAGGTATGAAGTCGATGACTTGAGCAAAGATATATTTGCCGATGTTCATAATCTTGCAGTTTTGGCTGCAAAATTACTCAATCAATTTCAAATCAAAAAACAAAGAACGCTTGTAAATAATTAAATATCAAATATATAACTATAGTTAAGCGAATAATATCGCATCACTAGTAAGCATTAAACAAGAAGATATATACCTATACTACAAATTTAAGCCACGGACTTATGCAACTGTGCCGTTTATCCGCATTCATTCCGTCATCGCTATGCTAAGAATTTCTTGGAAAAATTCAATGACATAGCATTACTTGCTGACCTCATGGGGCATAAAAGCATCGAAACCACTCGCATATATCTGCGAAGAAGTAGTCTAGAACAACAAGAGATTGTTGATAAGGTAATTACTTGGTAATGTCGTTCGGGCAAACAACAGGTCGCCAGTTCTTTACACGGTGATGGAACTGACGACTTACTGTCGCTTTCACTTGCATTTCAAAACGATCCACACGACTATTGTTGAAATAGTAAAGATGAAGCATGGCAAGAAAATCCATAGCAAAGTCTTCATCCAAATGTTAGATAGCCATACGCCCTCATTCTGTGCCATTTTGTTTGCCATATTATAGAAATGACTGGAGAGTATTTTCTTAGTTTCATTTCTGTGTTCTTCCAATAATTGCGTTCCACCAACAACAATCTGCTTTTGGAGCTCAGAAAGTTTGTTCAAATCATCAGAGGAGAGTTTAGCCTTGAAGGTGAAGGCATGGAATTTTTCAAAAGTTTCAAAGAGATGTTGAACAGCAGCATTTGCATCGTCCACAACCTCTTTGAAAGCGGTAGTGGCTTCGTTCAAAGAATCCTTGGCTGCAGAGATACTGTTATTTGCTGCATCAAGTTTTACTCCAGCCTCCTTGTATGCTTGCAGTTGTCGGTCGAACCTATCTGAAGCCTTATCGGTTTCGATATTCTTGTCAATCGTGTCCTTAAAAGAACCAAAATCCATATCTGAGAGTTTACTTTTGCCTATTGCCATAATGAAAATTTTTATGGTTGTATTTTGTTATCTGTCATATCCCCGTTTCTTGCGTGGACTGCATAAGCGGTTAGCCATCATAGCACAACGATGCGCCCACGAAAGTTCATCCTCGTCTTTGTCTCGTCCCCAACCAGAGGTTGCACCACCTCCGCCACCTCCAGACTGGGCAGCTATAGTTGTTGCAGCATCAATGTATTCAGCAAAGAGAAGAATTGCTGTCTTTTGCACGTCCTCAATCTTGGCAAAAACATTGTCTGCATCAAGGGCGATATTCTTGTCTATGACATCAAGACATGGTTGCGGAATATCCACAGGGTAATGATGGAACTCGTCTGTGGAGAAGTTGAAATGTCGCATCTTGGAAGTGTTGTCCATAGTGTGCATTGGCTTTGCCATTGACACAACATTTTTCGGTTGTCCATTTTCTGCACCCCTTAGCGAACCAACAATTGGCCTTTTCCATTCCTGCGGATGCAATTTTGCCCAACTCTTTTCTATCTTTGACGGCATGAGACAACGCCCTTTGCCGAGTTCAGAAGACTTGTAAATGGAGTTTCCTCGCCTAATGGAATACCCACGCACTTGTCCTTTACTGTCGGATTGTAGTTTGACATCATATCCTATTTGCGTGAGGCATTTTGTGTATAGTCCCCAATCAAAGCGTGGCATCCTGGCTAAAACTGACAGGCAGTCCTGCGCTATCATGTCCTTGTTTCGTTGGCTCACCTCTTGTGCATCTTTCCAACCTCGTTGTTGTCCAGTCTTGGATGCTGCCATCATTGCTCTCTCATAGATGTAATGGGCATCGTTCACGTTGCCCTTTATGTCTATGCGGTTTGCATCAATGTGAAGGTGCATAATGCCACTCTTGCTGTCACGATGAAGTGCAACTACATATTGGCTGTCTTTGAGATTGGTTGCCTTTGCACTTTTGCGCTTCGACTTGGCGGAAAGGTCAACAGCATCGAACTCACGGATAAAGTCATCCGCCAACCTCTGCCAGTCCTCTATCGTCCACCCTTGTGTTTCATCCGAGGTTGGGGAAACTTCAATACGTATCATGTTACGTTTGAGCGGATGATAACGGTTCAACCTGTCCTCAAACTTCTTCTGCAAGGCAAGCATTCTTGCCCACATTGCCGTTGGGGAAATATCATCGGGCAAGAGATTGGTCTTTACAATCTCCGCCTTGTCCTTATCTACTGAGTAACGTATGGCATTTGTGCCATGACTTATTACCTTTGCTTTTGCTATCATAGATGTCGTATGTTCTATTGTGTTAAGTATTTCTCTATCTCAATCATGCGGTTCAAGATTACCTCTACACTTGTTCTCCATCGTTTCATGAAGATTTCGCTGCGGAGAATATTCTCACGTTCCGTAAGCGGACGACCTTTGAGGAAGCCGAACAATTTCTGTATATCGCCCCTGGCATCCGATAGGCTGTTCAAAGCCTCCATTTCTTTGTCAGTCAAGCGTTGTTTGGGATATTTGCCCTCCAACCGCTTGCGTGCGTATGCGCTTGTTGTCAGTCCGCAAAGAGCAGCATATTCCGCTATCTCCTTATGAAGCTGTGGCGTAAGCCTTACTATTAGGCGGCTCGTATATTTCGGTGCCTCCTTTTCTATATTCTTCTTATTCATACCAAGTATTGCTTCTATAAAAGTGTGCAACCCAATGCGAGCTTGCGAGCGTTCAAGAAGTCCATTGGCATACGGACAAACGAAGTGCGTTTGTATGACATTGGTATTTCTTGCATAGCACTGCTATCAGAGTTTACGCACATGCACGCTACGCACTGTGGCTGCACATGTTCACAGACTTATTGTATAACGGTTCTCAAATTACCCAAGTAACAGCAATTGTGGGGCATCCTCTGCTTCCATCTGTTCCTTGAAGAATTGCCTTCTGGCTTCTGCCTCCAGTTCCATGTCTGAAACGCTTGGCGGTGGAACATCTTCCTCCTTGCCATTATCGCCATTTCCAGAAGTTAGGGAAGAAAAGGAACTGTTGGTAAGTTGTGTAGGAGAAGTACCGCCATTTTTGATGGGTGGATCTTCCTTGTTAGGGAATGCGGTTGTGGAAGCAGAAGAAATTGACTTGTCATAGTTGCTTCTTTGGTTGATGGGAACATAGTGAGGATTGACACACTTCTTGCCATCAACAATCCATGCTGAAATGCAGAGCAAAGTGTGAACACTTCCCCGTCTTGTCTGTATAGAAGAAAGGATGCCCAATTTGTTCATGTGGTCAAGCATCTTGGAGACGGTCTTTCGGTCACACTTCCATAGTTTGGATAGAGCCACCTCAGATATGTTCACTTCCCACAATTCTGTTGTGGATTCCCCAACCTCATTTGAGGTTTCAATCTGTCGTGTCACAATCTGAATGAGTTGATAAAGGCATGAAAGGCGATTGATGCCAGCCGTGCCACCCATCAGATAGTTTACTTGTTCGTTACTCAGGATAATGCTGTTGAAAATATTACTGTTCATCGTTGTATGATATTAGTTGTGTAAATGTTTTGTTACTGTCATGCGGAAAATCTCTGCGGTGAAAAGAGAAACTATCGCCTCATGCCGAAGCCTCTTTCTGGCATATAATACTCCTTGTCGTATGCGATATGGTCAAGCACACATTGCAGTCGGTCAAGTTGAGGACTATCAAGCACTTGTATGGCATTGATGGTGATTTTCTGTGATGCTATTCTTCGATGCTCACAGTTTCTTTCCGACATGGTTCCGTCACCGTCTGCAAATACTGAATGCAGGTAAGCGTTGACGGATTCCGTCTGTTCCTTGCTTGGGTAAGCGGCAGGAAAGCGGTCGGAAATGTAGTCTACCATATTGCTGACCGCATTAGCCAACAGAGGGTCACGTTTTTGCAGACTGTTTACAAGTTCATCTTTCGTCATGATGCTATGGTCTATTGTTCATTTCATTCAGACGGTTTGCAGCCTCCAGTCTTATCTCCTCCTCCGACATTGCTCTTGCTCCTCGCACCCAGTCAAGCAAGGCTTTCTTCTCAAAGAAGATGAGCTTGCCAGCAGGCTTGAAGTACGGCAACTGGTTAAGATGCGTCATCTTGTAGAGCGTACTCTTGGCAATGCCGAGAAAGGCGGATGCCTCTTCAAGGTTCAACACTTCCTTTGTCATATAGCAAAGGTTTTCCAACTTGTTCACTCTCGACTGAAGCTCCACTATCTTGCGCTCATGGTCGAGGTTCATCTTTAATGCGTTCTTTTCTGTCATAATTCTGATATTTTGTTTATTTCGTTATCGATTTCGGCTGCAAAGGTATATAGTTGCCAATGATATTCAAGCAGCCGTTATGGTTTATTAAAAGTGCTGATTTTCAATTCTTTGGTTCTATTTTACCATGCTGTAACGTGGTAGATTGGTCGGACACTCATCTGAAATTCAGCATCTTTAAATATTTATCGTTCAAACACTCCCAAAGTCAGGAATTGGACAATAGGGGTGGCAAATCTTTGGTTCTATTGCCAGTTCTCGTTTTTGAAAATGTCCAACAGAGTGCAAAACAAAATTTAACACCCGATTTTCTCAAGTCATGCTGTTTGAGGTCAAAATCGCTTGCAATAACCACATTTAGGGTACAATGGTAGGAAAATGAGTTGTGAATGAGAGAAATAGGGATTTCCCCTCGTTTTTCAAGGGACAAATTTGTACCTTTGCAAATGAAACAGAGGTATTCAACAAGGGATATTTCGGGCAAAGTGTTCTTGACTTTATTTTTCCGTGTTTTTGTCCCGTTTTTGTCCCTCGCTGATTTTGTATCACGAGACAAGAATTTGCAAGTTGCTGATTTACAATGGTTAAAGCTGTATCTTGGAGGGTTGATAACGACAACCACCAGTAACCACCAAATAGGCAGGCTTTCCGTTCTTATATACGATGTCTTTGGAGAGGAACAGACCGCTTACCATTTCCATGATGTTGATAAGAGTTGTTTTGTCAGCAAGATAGAGAGGGGAAAGAGATTGCTTATTAGTACGTTGCTGTAGTTGTTCCGGGTATTTGATGCGCCATTCAATAAGGCGTATTTCAGTGTT
>ERZ827488.1431-NODE-1431-length-28588-cov-5.323906_pt1 | contig 28588 bp, 18 predicted proteins | sample MGYA00519771_ERZ827488 | MGnify/ENA primary metagenome ERZ827488 (study PRJEB31778, sample SAMEA3449323) | human gut metagenome | biome: human gut; feature: human-associated habitat; material: faeces | place: United Kingdom | collected 2010/2012 ... | reverse complement strand
CGTGTTTGGCGTTCTCCCCTGAAAAATCTTTTGTGGAGGACGATTCGCGCCCGCCTTGCGGTAACGCCGCTGCTTGAAAATGGTGTATTCAAAGTAGTGAAAACGGATCTGCCGATCCCGGGAAATCGCGTCGGAGATCTCGTCTACATTATAATAAACGCTCTCATTCATGCTCTTGACGCGGCCGTGAACATAGACCTGCCGCTGCAGGAGCTGCGCATCATAGATGCTGGCAAGATTCTCGATCTTTTTGATGAGCGCCAGCGTCTTTTTGTGCGTGATAAACTTGGACGACTGGACGCTGTCCACGAGCAGTTTGAGCTCCGGCGTTTCAAATGCACGTGTGCCAACATAGTACCCGGTCGTCTTGGACTTGGTCTGTACGATGTCTAGGCCGAATGTGCGCAGCGCCTCCAGATCGCCGTAAATGCTCTTGCGCTCGGCCGACACGCCGCGCTGGGCCAGCTGCGAGATCATCTCCGGCACGGTCATCGGGTGACGCTCATCCGTCTGCTGCAGCATAATCTCCATCAGGTACAGCAACTTCAGTTTCTGATTCGGTGATTTTGGCATAGTGATTCTCCGTTTCCCGTAAGGATCGTCATAATATTACCACAAATTAACGGCGCAGGCCAGTCAAAAGCCAGAAATATACTGATTTTCGGCAAAATTTGTTTGGGCGTCAGCCCAGCGGCTGCGACTCGGGGCTCAGCATTGCGTCGAGATTGTCCAGAATGAAGCGCTGCGCCTCCGGCCCGTACAGCGTAACGGTGTAGGTGCCGCGCTTTCCGCTGCGCTCCTCGGCCGACAGGCCAATGGTGCGCCCCAGCGCCGTCGGGCGGCGCGTTGGCGTCCCGCCTTCACGCGCGGACACCTCCAGAAACCCGGCATGCAGGAGCCAGTTTGTGATCGTCGTCGTGCGCAGCTGCCGGTAGACGAACGGGTCGGCCATCTCATTGAGGATGCGGCAGATCTCGCTGATAAGCATCGGCCGCTCCGAAAACGGGAACTGCGCGCGCTGCTCGGCCGGCAGGGCAAACGGCAGGCCGAGCCCCTGTCCGCCGCGCTCGTGCAGCTCCTGCAGCAGACCGGACACAAAGAAAAAACAGCGCGACAGCTCCACCCGGTTGAGCACGCTGTCGTCCGGCAGCTCCGCGCCCGTCGCCGGGTCCAGCCCAAGGGCAAGTGCATCGAGGCAGTGCTTGGCGTTCAGAATACGTTCCTTTTGCGTCATATCATCGCCCGCTTCCGTGTTTTTCTTCATCATAGCAGAATGAGAGTCCCATAAGCAGGACTCTCATCAAAAATATCCAATTTTCTCGTACATGTTTTTCGTTTCCGGCGCGGCGGCGCAGCCAACATTATGATGCCGACGGCAGAACGTGCCGTCAATGCGCAGGCCACTTCCCCACTGCGAAGTGAAAGCCATCCGCCGGTGCGACCAGCGGAGGGCTTGCTTTCAAGTCTTATTTCCGGGTGCCGCCGCGCGCCGCGTGCGCAGACGGGCCGAGCCCGCATCGATGAGCCAGACGAGCAGGACAAAGCCGAGGAAAATGGCGCTGACATCATTCCACGCGTACTGGTTCATGGCGAAAATGAGCGGCGCGCCGATGCCGCCGGCGCCGACAAGGCCGAGCACGGACGCCTCGCGGATGTTGACATCGAACCGGTAGAGCACAGCCGAGGAAAACGCCGGGCCGAGCTGCGGCAGCACCGCATAGCGGATGCGCGGCAGCAGGGAGACACCCATTGCGCGCAGCGCGTCGTAGGCGCGAAAATCCAGCGACTCGATCGCCTCGGTGAAGCGCTTGCTGAGCAGACCGATGCTGCACACCGCGAGCGTCAGCACACCGGTGAACGCGCCGGGTCCGGAGACACGGATGAAGATGAGCCCATAGATCAAAAACGGCACGGAGCGGATCGCCACGATGAGCACCCGGAACAGCAGCGCGACCGGGCGCGGCAGCAGCTTCGGCGTGCTCAAAAACGCCAGCGGCAAAGCGAGCAGCGCGCCAAGGCCGGTGCCGGCCAGCGCGATGCCGACCGTCTCGAGCAGCAGCCAGCCGAGCCCGTCCTTGCCGGTGCCGAAGAAAAAGCTCCAGTCCGGGTGCAGCAGGCCCGTACCCATCGCCGCGAGCACGCTCCGGCTCGTGTGCGCCAGATCCGGCGCCTCGATGCCCGCCGTGCAGACGACCACGCACACCAGCACCGCCGCCCAGAGCGCGCGCTTTGCCCCGCGCGGGATGCTGCGCTCGCCGCGGATGATGCGCCCAAGCGCATGGCTGAGCCACTCGATGCAGCAGACGGTCACGAACAGGCACACGAGGATCGCGCCGACGCGGCCGTACTCCCGCCACGAGATCTTCTCGTTGAGCAGCAGGCCGATGCCGCCGGCGCCGACATAGCCGAGGATGGCACTGTGGCGCACATTCGTCTCGAGCAGATAGAGCGCATTGGTCAGGTAGCACGAGGCGATCTCCGGCACGACGGCGCGCGCATAGGCCCGCGCCGGGGACGCGCCCATGGCGCACAGCGCGCGGTAGGGCGCGAGCGTCAGCACCTCGATGTCCTCATAGGTCAGGCGCGTCATGACGGCCAGTGTGAAGAGCGTGATGGCGACCGTGCCGGAGAACGTGCCGAGGCCGAACAGGAACGTCGCCAGCAGCGCAAGGATCAACGCCGGGAACGAGCGCAGCACCTGCACCAGAAACCGCAGAATCCGGCGCACCGGCGCCGGGCACGACAGGTTGGCCGCGCACAGCGGCGCGAGGATGAGCGCCAGCAGCACGCCCAGCGCCGTGCCGGTGACGGACATGCGCAGCGTGGCCAGCAGCGGCGCGACGATCGCGGACAGGTAGCTCCAGTCCGGCGGAAATAGCTGCGCGGCAATGTCACGCAGGTGCGCCCGCCGCGCCCAAAACACCGCGGGGTCGCACCCCGTGAGCCGGAACGCCAGCACAAACAGCGCGAGCACGCCCAGTGCCAGCGCCCAGCGTTTGCCGCGGGAGCGCGTCATGGCGCAGCCCCGCTTTCCGCGCCGCCGTAGATCCGCGCGAGGTCTGCGTCCGTCACGGCGGCGGGCGCGCCGTCGAGCACGATCCGCCCGGCATGCAGGCCAAGGAGCCGGGTGGAAACCGCCCGGCTCTGGTCGAGATTATGACTGTTCATGAGAATGGCGACACCCTCCGTGCGCTGAATGTCCTGCAGCAGCGCGAGGATCTGCCGGCCGGTGACCGGGTCGAGCGAGGCGACCGGCTCGTCCGCCAGCAGCAGCGAGGGCTTTCGCATGAGCGCACGCGCGATGGCGACACGCTGCTTCTGCCCGCCGGACAGGCTGCAGACCGGCTCGTCGCATTTGTCCGCCAGGCCGACGCGCGCGAGCAGCCGCTCGGCCTCCGTAATCTGCGCGCGGGAAAACAGGCCCAGCAGGGCCGCCGGCAACGTCATGTCCGGCAGGCAGGCATTGAGCACGTTCTGCCGGCAGGAGACCGGCTCCACCAGCGCGAAGTCCTGATAGATGGTGCCGATGTGCTTTTGCACGGCGCGCTTGGCGCGGCCGCGCGCCCGGGAAAATGGCTGCCCGTCGATGCACACTTCCCCGCCGTCGCACGGCAGCGTGCCGTTGAGGATTCGAAACAGCGTCGTCTTCCCGGCGCCGGACGGGCCGATGACGGACACGAACTCCCCCGGCTCCACGCCGAAGGAGACGTCCGCCAGCACTTGCGGCCGGCTGCCGAAGCGCTTGCTGATGTGTGCAGCTTCCAGCAGCATGGGTTTACTTTCCGGCGGACTTGAGCATGGCCTGCGCGTCACGCTCGCCGTCATAGTCCGAATCCTTGCCCCACGTATAGCCGACCTGACTGAAAACGCTGATGATTTCCTTGCCCTCGTCGGTCTGGGCAATCTCGATGAACGCCTCGCCGAGCGCCTTGCGGAAATCCTCGTCCGCCATAAGGTCGGAGGTCTTGCTGTAGGCGATCATGTCGTTGTAGATACCCTCGGTCACGCCGATGATGCCGGTCTGCTCGACCATGGGCGCCGTACCGCCGAACTTCTCCTGCCAGTTGGGCGCGTTCTTGATGCGGATGTGGCCAAAGGAGACCATCACGTCCGCCTGACCGGTGGCCAGACGTGCGAGCGACGTGCTGTGGGAGTCAGACTGCACCACGTGGTCGAGATCCGCAATGGTCTTGCCGTAGTGCTCCTGCAGCCAGAGGCTCGGATAGATGTAGCCGGATGCAGACGTCGGGGCGAGCACGGACCAGGTCGCGCTGTTGAGATCGTCCCACGTCAGTTCCTCACCGGCGTTGACCTTCTTGAGCAGCTCCTGCCCCTTCGCACTCGGGCCAGCCAGAATGATCGAGCGGTAGTAAGTCGTCATGTCCTGCGTGTTTTCCTCGATGGTGCCGTCGTTCCAGTCGGCGGGGTTATCGGAGTCCTTGTTGATGCCATAGCGCAGTGCCGTCAGCAGCACGTCGCAGTCATCGGAAAACAGGACATAGTTGCCGCCGGAGATGAAGCCGATGTCCGCGCTGCCGGCGCTGAGCGCCTCGCCCACGGCCGTGTAGCTCGTGCCGACGGTCATGTCGATGTTCTGCACGTCATAGCCCTTTTCCAGCAGCTTCGCCTTGAGCAGCGCCTCGAGCGGTTCGGTCGCCGTCGTGATCTGATCGGCGTCCGCATACGGGGAGAACGCGATCTTTAGACTCTCGATCGTCTTGGTGCCGCCACTGGCTTTTCCGGCGTCCTTCTGGCCGCAGCCGGCCATCAGACCGAGCGCCAGGACCAGAGACAGCATCATTGCCACTACTTTTTTCATGTACATACCCTCCAGATTTTTTCTTTCCGTCGGCCGCAGGCACAAAAAATTGGCATATGCAGCGCTGCATATACCATACCTGACGACCGGCAGACGCTGAGAATCCGCCCCTTGCGGACGGATTTGGCCGGTCGATCCTCCCTGGGATCCTCTCAGCCCGGAACACGGGCTCCCTCGCAATCTGGTTTCGTCATCATTTTCTGTTGAGCGCGGCGCCAGGGCGCTCCCCCTTTCGCCGCATTCCGGAAACCAATCGACAGCTTACCACATAGCCCCGGAGAATGCAAGCGGTTTGTAAAATGGAAGTAAAATTTCTGCCGCCGCGACATTTTCACCGGCGAATATGCAGCGAAACGAAGGAAAACGCGGGCGGTGCCAATGCACCGCCCGCAAGGGAAATCGAAAACTTCTACCGCGCGTCTCTACAGCGCATATGATACGCTGATTGCAGGCAAACTTTCTGATGTTTTGGAAGTACTTGAAGCAATGCCTCATATACTTCCTCATAATACATAATACGCACAAACTCCTGATTTGTCCGGAGAGAATTGATACGATTTGCCGGACTGTTGCCCTTATACTTTGGCAGCGGCCCGTAGCTTAAATAAATCCACCAGTCGGTTGATCCCGTCGTCGTTGCATAATCCATTCCGACCATACAGCGATCATAGTACAAAACAACACTTTTGCGGAATGGACGCGTGCAGACCAGATGGTCCGGGTACAGATAAACATGCTCGTCCATGCTGATAAACCAGAATACGCCAAACACCCCCCCACCTCTATCGGGCCGATCGTTACAAGAATCAAAGCGTCTGTAAGAAATCCGTTATACCACAGCCCGACAAACACTGCCACCACCATCACGCCCATCGCTGCTGCTCCAGCCAGCACAGAGGGCGCACAGGCATACCCTTTTACGTTCTTTTTCTTCGACTTGGTTACCTGCACAGCTATTCCCCCTCAAAAGATGGCGTTCCGGTCATCCATCCATATCTCAAATATGTTCTCTCCACCAGCGGTCAGTCTTGTATGCCTCGGGGATCGTCTCGTCAAACAGCGGATCGGCATACCCCATGGCTATCAGCTCATCCACCCAGCGCTCACGAAGAGATGCCGGAAGCAAAGGCTTTGCACACCACGGGCAATAATGGATCACGATATGCGAATGCCCATCCCCGCACGGGATGCCGTATTCATGAAACTGCGGCAGATATGAGATTACTTCGCCATCGCAGAGCTGTGCCGTGTGTTCCGTCACGATGCGGACATGTGCCTGCATATCCTCGCAGCAAAAGTCCATGCGTTCCACTCCTCTCATTTTCGCTCCCACGTTAGGCCATGCACCGGCATTTCCGCCTCGAGATAGTTGCGTGCCCGCTCCGGAATGCAGCTAAGGAACTCCTGATAAGCCTCCTCATCGCAAAGCTGGAAAAACTGGATATGCGCATAATCGTTTTTGTGATATTGGAAGAAATTGTCCCGTTCCTTTTTGGAAAGCGCCTTTGTGGAGCAATAAAGGATCCAGACCGCGGTGCCGTGGTTGACCATGACGGGCACGATCTCAAACTCCAGACAGTCCAGCCACAAAAGCCGATATGTATGCTTGCGAAAATAGGTGGTCATACCCTCCGCATCCACGGTATACGTAGCCGAGAACGCGCCCTTGAACGCCATGTACAGGGCTAAGACGAGTCCAATTGTGCAAGCTACGATTGGGCTCATTGCACCGACAAAGCCCCAATCGTATGGATGCGCTGCATCAGCGGGGTGATACATCGTGAGAAGCCCCGAAAAAACAACAATTCCGGCCAGAAAAAAGACAAGTAGAAATATAGACAAGCCCATTCGAAAAGGGGAAACTCTCCTTCTCTTCATCACATCACACCTTATTAGAAACACTAAGCACATTCACCATTCTATTTGCATTCTAACACACCCCTGCACAGTTGTCCACGCAAAGCAATGGCACGCGCGGCGTGCCCGCCTGGATTGGCAGGCAAGGGACGCCACACTTCCATCCCAGCGCTGCTTCCAGAAATAGATGTACGACCGGCTCTTGTTGTACTTCCGGCTGGCGCGGCTGACGCCGTATTTCTCTGTGCACTTCATTTTATTCACGTGTCCAATATGTATTGTAGTCCTACACGCATATCCCCCACAGCCGTTGGAAATCGGTTGCGCTTTTGCGCAGATCATGTTAAAATTAACCGGTTATATCCTTATGATACTTCGTTCTCCGCCCGAAGCGGAAGCGCGACTGTATGGGAGTGTGCATAGATGTCTTTATTTGAAAACAGGACTCTCCTGATCACCGGCGGCACCGGGTCATTCGGCCACGCCGTGCTCGACCGATTTCTGACCACGGATATCCGTGAGATTCGCATCCTGTCCCGGGATGAAAAAAAACAGGATGACATGCGCCATGCCTACCAGAACGCCCGCCCGGCGTGCGCAGGCAAAATCAAATTCTACATCGGCGACGTGCGCGACTACCGCTCGATCGCACCGGCGTTTCGCGGGGTGGATTATGTGTTCCACGCGGCCGCGCTCAAGCAGGTGCCCTCCTGCGAGTTTTTCCCCATGGAGGCCGTTAAGACCAACGTCATCGGTTCGAACAACGTGGTGGACGCCTGTGTGGAAAACCACGTGAAGAAGGCCATCTTCCTGTCCACCGACAAAGCCGCCTATCCCATCAATGCCATGGGCATGACGAAGGCCGTCATGGAAAAGGACGTCATTGCCCGGTCGCGGCAGATGCTGCCGGACGATCCGGTGCTGTGCCTGACGCGTTACGGCAACGTCATGGCCTCACGCGGCTCGGTCATCCCACTGTTCTGCGACCAGATCGACGAGGGCAAGCCGCTCACCGTCACGAACCCGAACATGACACGCTTTATGATGACGCTCAGCGATGCCGTCGATCTTGTCCTCTACGCCTTTGAACACGGCGAGCAGGGCGACCTGTTCGTGCAGAAAGCGCCCGCCGCGACCATCGAGACACTGGCGCAGGCCGTGCTGGAGCTGAAGCACTCCGACCTCGGTGTGACCACCATCGGCACACGCCACGGCGAAAAGCTCTTCGAGGTGCTCGTGACATCGGAGGAAATGCTGCGGGCGGAAGATTTGCCCGGCTTTTTCCGCATACGCGCCGACGGCCGCGACCTGAACTACGACAACTATTTCTCCAAGGGGAACGCGGAGCTGTCCCAGATCGAGCCGTATACCTCGCATAATACCGAACGGCTCGACCTCAACGGCATGAAGCGTCTGCTGCAAAAGCTAAAGCTCTTTGGAGGAAACTGCTGATGAACATTCTCGTCACCGGCGCGCGCGGTTTTGTGGGAAAAAACCTCGTCGCGGCGCTTCAAAACATCCGCGACGGCAAGGATCGCACGCACCCGGAGCTGGATATCCGGGAAATCTATAAATACAACACGGACGGCTCGCCGGAGCAGCTTGCCGATTATGCAAAATCCGCGGATTTTGTGTTCCATCTGGCGGGAGTAAACCGCCCGAAAACGGCGGAGGAATACCTCCCCGGCAATACCGAGTCTCTGGAAGCGCTGCTTACTGCCCTGCAAAGTGCAGGCAACCGCTGCCCCGTGATGCTCGCCAGCTCCGCACAGGCCTCGCTGACCGGGCGCTATGTCGGCAGCGAATACGGCAAGGCAAAGCTGACCTGTGAAAAGCGGCTGCGCGCCTATGCCGCCGAAACCAGCGCAGAGGCGCTGATTTACCGCTTTCCGAATGTGTTCGGCAAGTGGTGCCGGCCGAATTACAACTCCGCCGTGGCAACCTTCTGCCACAACATTGCGCACGACCTGCCAGTCACAGTCAACGACCCTGCAACGGAGTTGGAGCTGGTCTACATTGACGATCTTGTCTCGGAACTGCTGACCGCCCTGTCCGGGCAGGCGCACCGTTGCAATTATGACGGTCTGACACCGGTGCCCGGCGAGGATTTCTGCTGCGTGCCGGTAACGCACCATGTAACGTTGGGCAAAATCGTCGAGCTGCTGCAATCTTTCCACGCACAGCCGGAAACGCTGCTGCTGCCTGAAATTCCGGAGGGCAGTTTTGAAAAGAAACTCTACAGCGCCTATCTTTCCTATCTGCCGCCGGAAAAGACAGCCTTTCCGCTGAAGATGAACGCCGATGCCCGCGGCAGCTTCACGGAGCTGCTGAAAACGCAGAGCTGCGGTCAGTTTTCCGTGAATATCACCAAGCCCGGCGTGACGAAAGGTCTGCACTGGCACAACTCCAAGTGGGAGTTTTTCATCGTTGTGGCCGGCCGCGGGCGCATCCGTGAGCGGCAGATCGGCACACAGGACGTCGTGGAATTTGAGGTCAGCGGCGAGAAGATAGAAGCCGTACATATGCTGCCGGGCTACACCCACAGCATCACAAACCTGAGCGATACCGACGATCTGGTGACGGTCATGTGGGCCAACGAATGCTTCGACCCACAGCATCCGGATACCTATTCTGAGGAGGTGTGACGATGGGAAAACTCAAGCTGATGACCGTGATCGGCACGCGGCCGGAAATCATCCGTCTTTCCGCGACCATCCAGTGCTGCGACCGCTATTTTGAGCAAACGCTCGTGCACACCGGGCAAAACTACGACTATGAGCTCAATCAGGTGTTCTTCGAGGATCTCGGCCTGCGCGCACCGGACTATTACCTGAATGCCGCCGGAGCAAACCTCGGCGAGACCATCGGCACAATCATCGCCAAGAGCTATGCCCTCATGCAGGAGCTCAAGCCGGACGCTGTGCTGGTGCTGGGTGATACGAACTCCTGTCTGTCCGTCATCGCCGCCAAGCGGCTGCACATTCCAATTTTCCACATGGAGGCCGGGAACCGCTGCTTTGACGAGTGCCTGCCGGAGGAGACGAACCGCCGCATTGTGGACGTGACCTCCGATGTGAACCTCTGCTACTCCGAGCACGCCCGGCGGTACCTGAACGCTTCCGGTGCGCCCAAGGAGCGCACGTTCGTCGTTGGCAGCCCCATGGCGGAGGTACTGCATAAAAATCTGCCGCAGATCGAGGCAAGCGATATTCTCGCCAGGCTGGGGCTTCAAAAGGGCAAATACATCCTGCTCTCGGCCCACCGGGAGGAAAACATCGACACGGAGGAAAATTTCCGCGCCCTCTTCACGGCCATCAACGCCATGGCAGCGCAATATGACATGCCGGTGCTGTACTCCTGCCATCCGCGCAGCCGCAAGCGGCTGGAGGAGAGCGGCTTTGTGCTGGACAAACGTGTCATCGCCCACAAGCCGTTGGGCTTCCACGATTACAACTGCCTGCAAATGAACGCCTTCTGCGTCGTGTCCGACAGCGGCACGCTGCCGGAAGAGTCGAGCTTTTACCTGTCGGTCGGCAAGCCGTTTCCGGCGGTATGCATCCGCACGTCCACCGAGCGCCCGGAGGCGCTGGACAAGGGCTGCTTCGTCCTGTCTGGCATCCATACCGAGCAGCTTCTGCAGTCCATTGACCTGGCGGTGGAAATGCAGAAAAACGGCGAATTTGGCATACCAGTACCGGACTACACCGCCGAGAACGTATCCATGAAGGTAGTGCGCATCATCCAAAGCTACACCGGCATTGTGGATCGCTTTGTGTGGAGAAAATGAGATAGCAAAAGCTCCTGAGATCTTCGGATCTCAGGAGCTTTTTGCGTTATCGGCCGTTTCTCGCCGGGGCAGCACATCCCGCAGCAGGATGGCCTGAAGCATCAAGCGGGTGTTTTCCCGCATGGCAGGGATGAGCATGGGCGCCGCCAGAATCGTGGCTGCCTGCGTGAGCAGAGAAGCCGCCGCCGCGCCCACAGCGCCGCCGCCGGGGATGAGCAGAAGGTTCAGCACAACATTTATGGCAGCCGCCGACAAATAGAGATATTTCAGATAGCGCTGCTTGCCCTCGCACACCACCCATGCGTTCCGAGCCACGCCGAGATAGGAAAACGCCGTGTACCAGGTGATGACCCGCAGCGGAGCCGCCGCCGGGAGATACGCCTGACCGTACAGCAGCCAGATCACGTATTTTCCCAGCAGGGCAATGACCACCGACACTGCAGCCGACACATAGAACACGATCGCATATAGCTGCCGGTTGCGGCGCAGGTACAGTTCCCGGTCAGTCTGGTATGCTTCCATGATGGAGGGATACACGGAGTCGATGATCGCCGAGAGCACAAAACTCCACATGGAGCACACGCTGACCGCCGTGGAATAATAGCCGATCTCCGCGTCATTGATCATATGCTTGAGCATGAACTTGTCCACATAGCCGTAAATGGCCACCATCATGCCCGGCAGGATAAAGTGGTAGCTCCTTTTCAGCAGATCCCGTCCGCATGCCCAGGAAAAGCGCAGCCGTGTACCTCCATGCCGCCAGTAGCACGCCAGCAGCAGGACAGCCAGCACGATATAGTCGACCGATGTGGCAAAGGCGAACCACGTCACACTCTTGCCCATGACGTACAGTGCCACCTTATACACCGCCGTGACCACATAGGCGCACAGCGCGGCCAGCGCCGTCACCTTGGACTCCAGTCTGGACTGAAACCAGTAGTTGAACACGTCGAAGATGTTGAACAGCAGCCCCAGACTGCACAGTGCCGTCACGGCAATGGCGGTGGGGTCGTCCCTGTCCACGATCGACACGATGCACAGGATCATCACGGCCGACAGCGCACTTGAAATGGCCCGCAGCACCAGTGCCGTGCCCAGCACGGTCCCCTGCTCCCAGCGGCAGTCGACAAACTCCTTCACCAAAATGGAGTTAAGTCCAAGCGTGCACAGCGACAGGAAAAACGCCGTATAGGCCGTTCCGTAGTTGATGAGGCCAAAATTGGATGGGCCAAGGAACCGGGTGACCAGAATGCTCACCGCCAGGTTGATCAGCATCTGCGCAACCTTGGCTCCGATCAGCCAACCTGCGTTTTTCGCCACCCGGCTTTGCAGCAGCTTACTCTTCATCCGGCAGCCTCCGGAGCAGCCGGGCGGGAACACCGCCCAACATGGTGTTTCGTTCCGTGGCACCCTTCACCAGCGCGCATGCCGCCACCACGCAGCCATCTGCCACGGCAGCGCCGCCCAGCAATGTGCTGCGCACACCCAGCCAGCAGCCGCTGCCCACTGTCACGGAGCAGTTGTACCCCTGCCCTGCCCGGCGATCGGCGCCACCCAATTCGTGGGAGCCCGTGACCACTGTCACATCCGGCGCGATGTCGCACCGATCCCCGATGGTCACGCTGCCGTTGCCGTGGCAGGTAAAGTTGCGGCCGATCCAGCAATCGCTGCCAATGGACAGCTCAGTCGTTACGTGCATGGTGCCGGCAATGCGTGTCCCGGAACCGACGGGATAACCCGCCCAGTTCAGAAGCTTCCGTCGGGCTTCAAAACACGCGCCCTGCGGCAGAAGATGATTCACGAAAAGCCAGCAGATGCGGCGTCGGATCCCTTTTCCGGTCATGTTATCACTCCTTCGCCTGATACCAGTCGTCCCGCAGCAGCGGGGCGGGACTGCAGGGACCGTCCTCAAACAGCACCGGAGATTCCTCCCCGGCGAGAATATGCTCTGCCAGAAGCAGCAGCCGCCGCGCCGCCTCTTCCGGGCTCCAAAGCCGTGTCACGGTGCGGTACGCCGCGCTGCCCAGGCGCTGCTGCAGGCCGGGGTCATCCAGCAGCAGCCGGATCCGGCGATACAGCGCCTGCGTGTCTCCGGAGGGGTACAGCAGGCCGTTTTCTCCGTCGCGCAGCAGATACGGCACGGAGCCGGCCGCATGGCCGGCCACCACGGCGCAGCCGCTGTTCATGGCCTCGTTGACCACCGCGCCCCAGCCCTCCTGCCGGTCACTGGTGAACAGGAACACACCGGAGCGTTCCATACAGCGGCGCACCTGCTCCGGCCGCATGGGACCGGTCAGGGTGATCCGCTCCTCGTTTTGCGTCAGTTCCCGCAGCGCTGTCTCCATGGGGCCTGTGCCGGTGAGCTGCAGCCGGACATCTACCCCTTCCGCCGCAAGGCGGCGGACAACGGCCACGGCATCATCCGGATGCTTCCAATCCAGAAACCGCCCGGCCCACAGAAGGGAGCGGCGCTCCTTCTCCGCCTGCAGCCGATCCGGGTCATCATAGCGCCGGCACTCCGGAAAATAACCCCAGCGGTAGCTGCGGCCGCGAAACAGGCCGAATCCGGCATAATCCGCCGCCGCATAGGCGCTGGCGCACAGGAGATACACGCGCTTGCCCGTCGGATTCCGGTGATGCCACCGCACCAGCCGAGGCAGGTATTTCAGCGGCTCCGCCCCGTTTTTCAGCGGGCGCTCCGAATAGCGCAGCACCGGCTTTCCGGCCAGGACAGCGCGCCGAATCAGCGCCTCCGGCGCAGAGCCGGCAAGCACCACATCCGCCTGATCCAGCACGGACGCATCCGCCGTGACATACGGCGGAAAACTCGCCATGTCCCAGCCCAGCCGCTGCCGCTCCGGATCCATGGGCGCTGTTTGCACGAAATGAAACGCTTCCGCCCCCTGCCACAGAGCGTTGCACAGGCTGGCCTGATGGTGATTATAGAAATTCGAAACAAACACCAGATTCACGACGTTCCCTCCGCTTGCAGGGCAGGCTCGGCCTGCATACTTGACAGCAGCAGAAAGCCTGCTGCAAAAATGTACAGGCCCAGACTGCCGGTGAACATGGCAGCCTCGCCCATGCCCATGACGATGGTGCACATAAAGCCCACGACATACAGCGGATGGTGGGTAGCGTTGGTCGCGCTGCGGCGCATCAGCAGATACAGGATCACGCACACCAGAACCAGCACCACAGGGCCATAGGCCGCCAGAATGTCCACATGCGTGTTGTGCATCTGCCCCGCGCCCGTGCCCTCTGTGATCTGGTTATACGCCCCTACGATTGGCGATGTCCGATAGCGCTGCATGGCAAAGTTCCACATTTTTGTGCGGGAATTGAGCAGCTTGCCCTCGCTGACCGCAAAGCCCAGCACACGCCCCACCACGCTGCTGCCATAGAGCTGCATATACAGCCACGCAAACAGCAGCGGCCACACCGCCATAAGGGCGCAGAAGCCCTTGCCAACAGCCACCGTCTGTTTCTTGTGCAGGAACAAAACCACTGCCAGCACCAAAAAGACGATCAAAACCAGAAGCGCATTGCGCGACTGCGTCTTCCATATGAAATACGCCAGGAACGCAAACAGCACGCCATGTACGATCTGCAGCTTTCTGTCCCGGCCATACAGGGCATCCGCAAACTGATACACCGCCAGGCAGAACAGGAACAGCCCCGTCAGGTTGGGATTTGTGAAATGAAAGGTCAGGTAGTTGGAAATGCGCCCATGGATCTCGTAGAGCTCACGCCCCTTCCAGAAGTACATTGCCACCAGCACCGCGGATGACAGCGCCATGACCCGGCTGATCCAGCGGCCGGTATCCGCATCTACGCGCAGCTTGTCCGCCGCCGAAAACATCAGCAGTGTGAAAGCGAAAATAATGTACTTTTTGAGATACTGAAACGACAGGCTTGCATCCGTAGCGATGGCATTGATAAGCACGTGGATCAGCGCCAGCGCGATTGTCGTCAGTACCAGCGCATCCAGCAGCGCCATCTTCCGGAACGCCGCCGACAGCCACAGCGCCAGCACCACCACAAACGAGGCATAAAAAAGCAAACTGACCACTGCATCCCGATTCAGCACCTGAAACACCACAATCAGTGCTGCCATGGCATACAGCAGCCGGATCAAAAATGTGTCCAATCGCGTTAAAGGCATAGCATACTCCTGTACAATTCGATATAGCGCCGGGTCATTTCCCGGCCGGAATAAGCGGCAGCCGCCGCTGCGGCCACGGACTGCGGCTGTACTTCCAGCGTCAGCATCTGTTCCACCGCCCGCTCCAGTGCACCGCAGTCCCCATACGGCACGAAGCGGCTGAAGTCCGGCAGGGAAATGCTCTCGGGACCACCGGCTTGAAAACCCGCCACTGGTGTGCCGCAGCAAAGGCTCTCTGCGCAGGGCATCCCGAACGTCTCCCGCCGCCCGGTGACCACCGTCACATCGGCCAGTGAGTAAAGCTGTGCCAGCCGCTCATCATCCATACGGCCCAGCAGCAGCACATTGTCCGGAAGCGCCCGCACGTGGGCGCTGCGGCTGCAGGCCACCAGCACCGTGACCTGCCGATCCTGCAGGCGGCGCGCCAGTTCCAGCACATACGCCGCCCCCTTGTGATGGCCGCAGCTTGGGTCAAAATCCGCCGTTACATGCAGCAGCACCGGCCCGGGGCCAAGGCCCAGCTCCCGCCGCAGCGCCGACGTGTCCCGCGGGCAGAATACCGCCGTATCGACGCCGTTGCCGATGATCTCCTGCCGGGCCGAGCCAAGAATGGGAGAGCGCGCCGCCCGCTGCTCCAGCCACGGGGACACCGACACGACCGTCAAACGCGCAAATCCGGAAAAGGCCTGCTGCATCCGCCGGAAGGACGCCCCCGTGCGGGGCAGCAGCGCCCCGGAGGCGCGGCGGCCATCCGGGCACCGGCGGCAGCCATGCAGCCAACCGTCACAGGCATAAGCATGAGAACAGCTGCCTGTGAACATAAACTCTGCGTGCAGCGTCAGCACCGTGGGGATGCCGCGCCGCTTGAGCCAGTCTACCAGGCGGTAGATGTTCACGAAATTTCCATTGATGCATTGTAGGTGGACCACATCAGGGTTCTCCTGCTCGATGCGGCGCTCCAGCGCCGCCGTGGACAGCAGGCAGCTGCCGTAACGCAGACCCGTGCAGGCTGAGATCAGCTTGCAGCCCTTGGCATACAGGTCGGAGCAGACCTTGGATACCCCCGGCGCCGAGACGGCCCTGCCGCGGCCGTAGAGCACGACGGACGCGATTCCCTGCTCGCCCATGTCGGTGTGGAGCTGCTGCACCAGCCGCCCGGTGCTGCCGGTACCGTATACGCAGTTGATCTGCAGGACCTTCATGGCTGTACCTCCCCTGCCGCGCACACCTGCTGCAGCAGACGGCAGACGGCCTGACGGTTCGTTTGCGGGTCATGGGCGGTCTCAGCCAATTGACCTGCGCGCCGGACATAGGATTGGTAAAGCTCCGGATCCGCCTCCAGCTGCCGCAGCAGCGCCGGAGCATCCTCCGCCCTGCGGAGGATGCAGGCTGCCTGATGCGCCTCCAGGTAGCGGATGGAAGAGATCTCCTCCGGTCCGTAGGCCAGGATGCACGCACCGCTGGCCAAACTCTCACCGATCTTGGTGGACAGAGAATAGTGGGTGCGGCGGCGCGCGGCCGGGTCAAAGGACTCGGTCACGATCAGATACTTTGCCCGGCCGAGCAGTTCGGGAATGTCCTTCCCCGGCAGCGGGCCGTGGAACACGATCCCCTCCGCATGCTGCAGACGGCGCAGCGTCTCCTCGCTGCGCTCGCCGGAATAGACATCGATATGTTCGCAGCCGTGAACACAGCCCCGGTGCAGCGCCCGCCCCAGTTCCAGCAGGGGCTCCACCCGGTGCAGCCCCAGATTGCCGGCATACACCACGCCGCTGCGCTGTTCCGGCGGCAGGGCACAGGGATTACGGGGCACGGGAATGCGCACCGTTTCCGCCGGGCGGCCAAACAGGGCGCTGTAATCGTCCTGCATCTCCCTGCTGATCGTCAGCAGCATCGGGCTCCGAGCTGCCGCCAGACGCGCCCAGCGCAGCAGACTGCGGTGATGCAGACGATACAGCGGAGAGCGTGTCTTTTTCCCGATGAGATAGTAGTCATCACAGCACCACATCAGCATGGGGATGCCATACCGCCGGGAAAGGCGGCAGGCGATGCGGTAAGAAAACGTGTAGTCCCCGGAAGCGAAAAAGATCACATCCGGGGCGAAAGCCTCCAACCACGCCCGAAGCGCCGGTGTATCCCACCGCCCCAGGCACCATAGCAGATCGCGCAGGATGTAGATAAGCCCCGTCCGCCTGCGCGAAAACTGGTAGACATGGGCTTCCAGCCCGCGGTCGGTACGGGAGACGGTGCGCGTCTCGTCAATGTCATCGGCGCCATATGACCGTCCCACTTGCCGCCGCGATAGCCGCGACCGGAGCACATCCCGGTCCGTAATGCGAAAATACCGCAGACAGCACCGCCGGGTCGGCACCTCGGAGTGAAAATAAAGCTGCGCCAAGTGCGCAGGATCCACGCCGCCCAGCAGATTCTCCATGGTTTTGCCCATGTTGCCGGAGGCACTGAACACATTGTGGCTGATGACCAACACATGAGGCTGCGGCATAAGTTCCTCCGTTCGCTCAGCGAATACTGCGGCTGAGCACTTCATACTTCGTTTCTCTCTGCTGCTGCAGGTAGTTTTCATAGGAGCTGTCCAAATCCACGATCTCGCCGTGAACTTTGCACTGCCGCTCTTCCGGCGGCGGGATGCGCCGCCAGTCACCGTACAGCGTGGTCAGCAGCTGCTCACAGTGCGCCGAAACGGGGAAAAGATCGCCCTCGAACGGCAGATTCACCCGCTCCGTGAACCACCGGCGGTCATACACGCTGCACCCATACCGGGAGGACGCCCCGAAAAACGAATGCACCATCCGGGACTGCGGCTCCTTTTCGTCCAGCACAAAGCGGTGCAGCGCCCGCAGCGGCAGGATGCGCGACAGCTGCATCAGCAGCTTTTTCGCCGGGCTGCGGGTGATATAGCCCCGGCGGTACAACGACCCGGCGATCACCAACTTAGACGCGGCGAACTGCAGCCGCCGCTTCAGCGGTGCATCCGACAGATTATCGCAGGGAAAAATGTCCATGCAGACGCCCTGATGCATCAGAGGATCGCGGGGCACGAACCGCTCCATGCAGGCTGTGTTGTTTTTTCGCAGCTTGGAGAAAAACATGGGCCAGTGCTCCGAAAATTCGGCTTGCAGGAAATAGCGCTCCCCCAGTTCTCCTGGCGCAACCTGCAAAAAGCGCCGATAGTCGCAGCGCAGCATGATCACATCCAGATCATCGTCCCAAGGAATGAAGCCCTCATGCCGTATCGCCCCCAGTGCGGTGCCAGAGAAGAGCAGATAGGGGATCTCGTGCTTTTTGCAGATCCTGTCCACCTCGCGGAGCATGTCCAGCAGGACCGTCTGATGCTGTTGTAAGGTATAGGCCATGCGGTATCACCTTGCGCTATGCGCTGTATTTTTTCAGCCCGCCCGCTGCGTAGCGGAAAAAGGCGCTCAGGCTCTTGCCAAGCGGCAGGTTCAGATAGCGCCGGTAAATGCGCCAGCGGTGCAGAGCGCTTTTCACTTTGTCGTGAGAGCGGGAATTGTCTACGATTCGATAGTCTGCCAGCACGTCGGATATGCCGGCAGCGGTGCAGCCGGCCTGCAGCAGCTCCAGCCACAGCACATAATCCTCGTGGTAAAAGCCGGTGCGGAAGCGGCGATCCGCCAAAGCGTCCCGGCGCAGCAGCACTGTGGAGCAGCTAAATACGTTGCACCCCAGCATGGCATCCAGATCCGTCGTTTCCTCTACCAGAAAGTCCGGATAGCACGGTCGGCCGGATGCATCCACCATGGCGTAGGAGCAGTAGATAATGTCTGTCCCGGTCGCTTCGGCTTTTTCCAACTGGCGAGCCAGCTTGTCCGGCCGCCACATATCATCGGCGTCCAGAAAAGCGATATATTCTCCGGTGCACCGATCCAGCGCCAGATTTCGGCTGGCGGCGGCACCGCGGTTGATTTCATTGTAAACAGGGTGGATGCGCGCGTCCTCACGCGCAAGCTGCGCCAGCAATTGCGGCGTCCCGTCCTGAGAGCAGTCATCCACCACCTGCAGCTCCCAGTTTTTCACCGTCTGCTCCTGCAGAGAGCAAATGGCGTCTTGAATATAGTGCCGAGCATTATAAGCGGGCATCACCACCGACACCAGCGGTGCTCCCTCTGTCGTTGCGTCGTTCATTCGCTGCATCTTTCTCCATGTAGCCTTATATCGTGTGCAGGCAAATGCCTGCACACGATATAAGCCATGTTGATTTTGGATTTTATTTCCCGGGGTTGACCATCCTGCCGTCATCGGCGAAGGTATAGCTGCGCTCGGCCATGAGGCCATTGGTCTTGGTGATCCAGTAGCTGCGGCCGTGGACCACCTCGCCGCTCGTCTTGACGTAGTAGTAGCTGCCGTCGATCTCGATCAGGCCGGCGTAGTTCAGCACGCCGTCCTTGTAATAGTACAGGCTGCCGTTCTCCGCCACGATGCCGTTCTTCTTCAGGATGAGCTTGCCGTCCGCGTCGAAGGCGTATTTGCCTGCCTTGAGACCGGTATCGTTCATTCGCTCGCAGTAGTACTCCTTGCCGGTCACCAACTGGCCGCTGCTCTTGGCGTAGTAGTAGCTGCCGTCCAGTTGGAACATGCCCATGTGGACGCGGATGCCGTCAATGTAGTAGTACTTGGCATCATCTTCCGTGACAATGCCGTTCTGGAACTGCTCATTGTGGAGGATCACGCCGTTTTCATCGAAGTAGTAGCCCCACTCAGGCAGCAGACCGTTGGTCTTGTCCGCAGAAATCCAGAAGTCGTGTCCGCCTGCGGGCAGGACGTTCTTCACGGCCTTACCGTCAACGTCAAAGTAGTAGTACAGGTTGTGGCCTTCTGCATCCTGAACCTGGGTCAGGCCCTTGTCCTTTACGATCTGGCCATTCTCCAGCCAATAGGTATCATCGCCATCGATGCACAGGCCGTTTTTGCCGACCGCCTGGAACTGGGCAGTGTAAGTGACATCGCCGGTGACTGCGGTGAGCTCCTTGTCCCAACCGGTAAACGCGTAGGTGTAATACGGGTTCTCCGCCTTGACAGGCGTCCCGTCGTAGGAAGGCATGGTGCCGCGCGCATAAACCTGTGTCGTCGTCACACCGTCGACGATCCAGGTGACGGTCGCACCGGTCTTGGGGATGACGGTGCCGGTCTTCAACAGCTTATCGCAGACAGAGCAGTAAGTGTCGCCGGTGTAGCCGTCCTCGGTGAGGGTCGCGTCCTTCCGGCCGCGGAGCTCTTCGGTATGTCCCTTGGCAGGAATCACCTGCTGCGCAACAAGGACCTCGTTGCAGACGGAGCAGTGCTTGCCCTCGGTCAGACCAGTCTCCGTGCACGTAGGCTCGACAGCCGAGTCGATGACCTCCGTGTGACCCTTGGCGGGAACTACCTCCTGCGCAGCAATGATCTCATTGCAGACGGAGCAGTGCTTGCCCTCGGTCAGGCCGGTCTTTGTGCACGTAGGCTCGACAGCCGGGTCGATGACCTCCGTGTGACCCTTGGCGGGGATAACCGCACCGTCGGAGAGCTTCACACCGCAGTCCAAACAATAGGTATCGCCGGTATAACCGTCCTCGGTGCAAGTGGCATCTTTCACATTGCAAAGCGTGGTGTCAGCGTGCCGGCATGCTGCGGTGAACTGCGCCGTATACGTCACATTGCCGGTGACGGCAGTGATCTCTTTGTCCCAACCGCTGAATGCATACGTATTCTTCGCGTCGGCCGCGCGGGTCGGATCGGCCGCGCCGTAGGCAGGCACCGTGCCGTAGGGCACCGTATCTTCCCGCAGCGTGGTGCCGTCCCAGTTGACCCACTTGACCGTGTAGGAACGGAGCTGCTCGGTATACACGGCGCTGTAAGTGACGTCACCCATGACGGGCGCCACCTCCGGAGTCCAGCCGGCGAAGCAGTAGGTATACTGGGCATCGGCGGATTTGGTGGGGATACCGCCATAGGTCGGCATGGCGCCGTAGTTCACCTTTTCGGTCTTGAGCACGGTGCCGTCGTCGTTTTTCCAGGTCACGGTGTAGGTGTTGGCTTTCCAACTGGCCTTGAGGATCAGATTGGAGAAGGCGAGCAATGTGTCATCGTCCCACTTTTCTTCGGTTAACTGGAATTTGTCAAATTGGGTGTAGCCAACAGTGCCGGTGATGAGCCAGCCGTCAAAGGCGTAGCCCTCACGGGTGAAGCCGCATTCGGGAAGCGCGTAACCCTCGCCGGAACTGCCGTTGGCGATCTTCACAGGCTCCATCGTGCCAGTACCGCCGTTGGCGTCAAAGGTGACCGTCAGCTTTTCAAAGCTGTTGAACACTGCCGTGAAATCGACGTCCATATGAGGATAAAAGCCCCAACCATCGATTTTCTCAGCGGCATCATAGGGTGTCCAGCGTCTCGCAAATTTGTAGGTGTGGTTCTCGTCCTCGGGTCTGCTGGGGTCATCGTTGGCAAAGTCCCACTCGGCCCATTGCTCGCAGGTGTAGTCGCCCTCCTGCAGGACGGTACGATCCCAGTTCAGCCAGCGGACATGATACTTGTGCAGTTTCCACTGGGCGTAGAGGGTAACGTTTTCAGACGCAGTGATGTCCGCCCCATCGGCATAGGCCGTGCCGGTGCCGTCCGCCGCCGTGTTCCAACCGGCGAAGTCGTAGTCAGCGCGGGTGAAAGCGTTGGCGGTCAGCGCGGCTGCCGCGCTGGGCTGCACAGTCTGGGTGGGCATGAGGCCATCGCCGCCGTTGGCATTAAAGGTAATGACCGGATTCTGCGTCCACTGCGCGTACAGGGTGGTGTCCGCATTGAAATTCACGGTCGCTCCGTCGGCATAGGCAGTGCCGCTGCCGTCTGCTGTTGTGTTCCAGCCGGTGAAAGTATAATTCTCACGGATAAACACGTTGGCGGACAGCTTGTTGTCAACGCCGGGGTTGACACTCATGGCCGCCATGGTGCCCGTGCCGCCGTTGGGGTCAAAGGTGATGGCGATCTCGTTGCCCTTGACCGCCCACTTGCCGTTGGCATACACATAGGTGTCGCCCGCCTTGGACGCGGTCGTCTCGGTGTAGGTACCGTCGGCGTTGTGCAGCTTGGCGGGGGTGATGGGAATCTCAGCAAAAGATGTTGACGACAGGGCCTGATAGGTAACCTTTTCTCCTCCAACTTCGCTGAATTGAATATATTTTCCACAGCCAGAAGAAGAGCAAATATCAGCACCGTTTGTTGTCGTATAAACGTTGCCACTTGCCGTCAGCATTCCATTTACATCAATTTTTGCATCTATCAAGTCGGCAAACGTCCGTGTTTTTGCTTTTCCAGGGGCAAAGCGGACACTAACCAGATAATTCTGTCCCCCCTGGAACACATATCCACCCGTTTTCCATGCAGCAGCATCATAAAGATACACTTTATTCCCGCTAGATACCTCAACTCCCGCACCCGAATCCACATCGATTCTAGTTCCAGGCAAAAGTGCAAGATCTTGATTGATTTTTGTCGTCCCAGAGTGAATACGAACAGTGATATTGTTGTTGATTGGTAGAGTATATGACTTTGAATCCACCGTATACTTAAGGCCAAAAACATTGAGCGTGATGGAGATGTTTTTCAACGTTGCATCTCCGTTGACGTCAACCTGCAGGCGATCCTCACCCGTGAGATATCGTTTCGTCAACGTGCTGCCTGCGTTCAGGCTAAACATACCGTTGGCACCCACAAACTCAATCAGACATGGTGTATCAACAGTGAAATTCCACTTCTTCATGTAGGGACCGAACAAAGTATACTCCGTTGCGCCATATTCCAATGTAAGAGCAGTCTGGATATTCTGAACATAATACTGACTGAACGGAAACACTCGTTTCTCATTGTTGACCATGTCCATAAATGCACTTCCACCTCGCCAGTCGGCAATCTGGAAGTATTCATACGTTTTGGCACCGCTTTTTGCCGTAATCTCACCAGCCCCGGTTATATAGCCCCACGCATACAGCTTGCCCCCATTATTTACGGTAATCTTACTGCCAGACATCATGGCAATCTCGCCATATTTACCCGTAGGTGCTGAGGCATAATTACCCGAATTTGCATGATACTTAGATCCCACGCTAATCGAACCATTCACTTCAAGCGTCGCGCCACTGGTCAGAACCAGTTTTCTATATACTGACGGATTCGAATAGGTGGTATCATATTTAGGCGTATCAGTATACAGCGTGCTGGCATCATCGAACGGAACCAGCAGGGTAACGCCGGCCGGAATGGTGTAATTGCCGGACAGCGTGCCGTCGGCAGCTACAACGATGGTCTTATCGTCGCCGTTCACCGCTGCGTTAATCGCCGCATTCAGGTCGGTGTAAGACTTGTTGTCCACGCTGAAGGTCGCCGCGGCATCGGCGCTGACATCCGCCTGCGGCTGAACGCTCGGAGATGCAGCCGCCTGCACCGTGGCGGTGTAGTCTTCTGTCTGCTGGATATCGTCCAGTGCATACGCGCTCGTGACCAGCCCTGCCGGGAGCAGAACCACGACCATCAGCAGCGCCAATGCCAGAGACAGAATGCGCTTGAAAGCTTGCTTCATTTCTTTTGGAACCTCCTCTTTTATGTTACATATTACATACGCTCGCTTATATATAAGGGGTGCGGGGAGGCACCCCTGCTCGAATTGGGTCACGCAGTGATCATCCTGCCGTCATCGGCAAAGGTGTAGCTGCGCTCGGCCATGAGGCCGTTGGTCTTCGTGATCCAATAGCTGCGGCCGTGGACCACCTCGCCGCTCGTCTTGACGTAGTAGTAGCTGCCGTCGATCTCGATCAGGCCGGCGTAGTTCAGCACGCCGTCCTTGTAATAGTACAGGCTGCCGTTCTCCGCCACGATGCCGTTCTTCTTCAGGATGAGCTTGCCGTCCGCGTCGAAGGCGTATTTGCCTGCCTTGAGACCGGTATCGTTCATTCGCTCGCAGTAGTACTCCTTGCCGGTCACCAACTGGCCGCTGCTCTTGGCGTAGTAGTAGCTGCCGTCCAGTTGGAACATGCCCATGTGGACGCGGATGCCGTCAATGTAGTAGTACTTGGCATCATCTTCCGTGACAATGCCGTTCTGGAACTGCTCATTGTGGAGGATCACGCCGTTTTCATCGAAGTAGTAGCCCCACTCAGGCAGCAGACCGTTGGTCTTGTCCGCAGAAATCCAGAAGTCGTGTCCGCCTGCGGGCAGGACGTTCTTCACGGCCTTACCGTCAACGTCAAAGTAGTAGTACAGGTTGTGGCCTTCTGCATCCTGAACCTGGGTCAGGCCCTTGTCCTTTACGATCTGGCCATTCTCCAGCCAATAGGTATCATCGCCATCGATGCACAGGCCGTTTTTGCCGACCGCCTGGAACTGGGCAGTGTAAGTGACATCGCCGGTGACTGCGGTGAGCTCCTTGTCCCAACCGGTAAACGCGTAGGTGTAATACGGGTTCTCCGCCTTGACAGGCGTCCCGTCGTAGGAAGGCATGGTGCCGCGCGCATAAACCTGTGTCGTCGTCACACCGTCGACGATCCAGGTGACGGTCGCACCGGTCTTGGGGATGACGGTGCCGGTCTTCAACAGCTTATCGCAGACAGAGCAGTAAGTGTCGCCGGTGTAGCCGTCCTCGGTGAGGGTCGCGTCCTTCCGGCCGCGGAGCTCTTCGGTATGTCCCTTGGCAGGAATCACCTGCTGCGCAACAAGGACCTCGTTGCAGACGGAGCAGTGCTTGCCCTCGGTCAGACCAGTCTCCGTGCACGTAGGCTCGACAGCCGAGTCGATGACCTCCGTGTGACCCTTGGCGGGAACTACCTCCTGCGCAGCAATGATCTCATTGCAGACGGAGCAGTGCTTGCCCTCGGTCAGGCCGGTCTTTGTGCACGTAGGCTCGACAGCCGGGTCGATGACCTCCGTGTGACCCTTGGCGGGGATAACCGCACCGTCGGAGAGCTTCACACCGCAGTCCAAACAATAGGTATCGCCGGTATAACCGTCCTCGGTGCAAGTGGCATCTTTCACATTGCAAAGCGTGGTGTCAGCGTGCCGGCATGCTGCGGTGAACTGCGCCGTATACGTCACATTGCCGGTGACGGCAGTGATCTCTTTGTCCCAACCGCTGAATGCATACGTATTCTTCGCGTCGGCCGCGCGGGTCGGATCGGCCGCGCCGTAGGCAGGCACCGTGCCGTAGGGCACCGTATCTTCCCGCAGCGTGGTGCCGTCCCAGTTGACCCACTTGACCGTGTAGGAACGGAGCTGCTCGGTATACACGGCGCTGTAAGTGACGTCACCCATGACGGGCGCCACCTCCGGAGTCCAGCCGGCGAAGCAGTAGGTATACTGGGCATCGGCGGATTTGGTGGGGATACCGCCATAGGTCGGCATGGCGCCGTAGTTCACCTTTTCGGTCTTGAGCACGGTGCCGTCGTCGTTTTTCCAGGTCACAGTGCCCTGATAGGCCTTGGGATTCACCATGCGTCCCTGTGCATCGAACTGGTAATTGCCCTGCGGCATCAGGCCGTTGGGCGTCTCGACCCAGTACGTGCCGTTTTTGACCATGGCGCCCAAGGTCTCGAACTTGAAGTAATAATAGTACCCATCCACATAGCGCAGGCCGGGCTCGGTATTCTTAATGCCGTTTTCCACCCAATAGGTGCTGCCGTTCCAGTCATAGAAGCCGTTGACATGCTCCTGCCAGACGCCGTTGCTATCGAAGGCGTAGATCACGTTTTTGCCGCCCTCATTCATGCCGTAAAAGCCCGTGGCGGCATATTCGCTGGAGCGGAAATAATACCGGTTACCGTCAACCGTGTACCACTGCTGCGTGGCCCAGGAGCCGGCCCACATATACTTCGTACCATTGGCATTGTGAATCAGGTCGCCGCGAACCAGAATGTGATCCCGGAACGTGTAGTGATAGCCGCCGACGGTCTGCTCTCCATCCAGCGCAGCATAGCTCCAAGTGTTGAAGAAATAGTTTTCGACCCGGCCGCCGGGATAGGAGATGGCCTTCCATCCGGTAATGCGCCTGCCGTTTTCGGCAAAGTAGAGATTGCCGTTGAGCGTAAACAGGCCGCTGATCTTGCCCTTGGACGCACCGTCGTCGCCCAGATCATAGAAATAGTTGCCGCTCTCGCCGGAAACATTGCTGGGCAGCTCGTGGATACCGGTGAGCCGCTCGTTGTTCTGATAGTAGAACCACTTTCCGTCCTCCTGCATCCAGCCCTGCTTGACGGTCTTGTCCAGAACATACGTATCGGTAAAGGAGCGGAGATTGTCCTCGTAGAAATGCGCACCGCGCTCCCACGAGCCGTTATACTTGTACTTATCGCTCTGGTAGGGGTAAATGCCGTATGTCTGCTGGGCTTCCTCATTGCTCGCAATGCCGTAGATCGCGTTGGAGCGCAGATAGATGTCATAACTGAGCTTGCCGCTGACGGCGATCGTCAGGCGGTCATTTTCCCAGGCAGCCCGATTTGTGGGGATCAGCTTCAGGCCGCTGAGGATGCACAGGGAGTTTGCCGTGGCCGGATCAATGGCCTGGGTTTGATTTTTGAAATTGCAGATCAGGGTCAGGGTATTTGTCGCCTTGTCCACCTCGCAGGAGGTCAGGTCAAAATACTCGTTGACCAGCTTCATGTTCGAAGTGTCGATGGTGATCCCAGCGGGGATCTGAAGCTGGATCTTCACCTGCGTGTGCTGGCTGACGCGTTCGGCCAACTGCAGCAGGAAATCCCACGCCGTGGCGCTGCTGTCGTCACCGCCGGGCAGGAGTGCCATGAGGGGCTTGAGCTTCTCGGGGATGGGGATCTGCTTCATGTCGACGCCGAAGGTATACGTGGTATCCATTGAGACGCCGGGCTTATCAATATAGTAAACATTGTCGCCGCGGGTGCTGGAATTGGACACCTCGCGGTTCCATGCCAGCATCCGGTCGCCGCCGGTGACGTTATCAAAGTCGAAGGTCGCCTCGCCCGCCTTATACAGGTATATGGCAATCGTCACGGCACCGGTCAGATCCGGCTGGCCATTTTTCATGAGCGCCGCGCCAATGGTCACGGAGCGGATGCCGGAGCTCTCATTGCCGGTGAAGGTCAGGCCGCTGATCGTTCCGGCCGTACTCTCCGCAACGGCTTGACCGTTCTCTACGAAGCCCAGCGACACGTCGGCCGTGTTCACCGCCACACGGTTGCCATTGTACAGCGCCGTCAGCGGCAGTTCCACAGGCACGCCGTATATGGCGCTGATGCTCTCCTTGCCAAACTTCAACGCGGTGGGCACCACGACGTGCAGCGTCTTGCTGCCCAGCACCTTGCCGTTGGCCACAGCCTGCACCTGCACATCGCCCACAGCGGATGCGGTGAACACACCGTCGCTGACAGAGCCAATGCTGCTGTCGGTCACCCGGAGGGTTGTCCCCTCCGGCAGTGCCGCGGCGTTGCCGGAGGCGCTGACGCCGCTTACGGTAACGGGCAGGGCCGTGCCCACGGTGAGATAGTCATAGTCCGCCGAAACGATGGCGTGGTCAAACTCGTTGGAAGGCTTGGCCGTCGATACCACCATCAGCGAGGAGCTGACGGAACGGGCATAGCCGTCGGAGGGACGGTTCACGACAGACAGATCGTCGTCGCCCTCCTCCTTGGCCACGAACGTGGTAGAGCCGCCGCCGTCAAGATTCACGGCCACAACGCACCCGGCGTCGAGCATGACCTGAGCGATCTCAATGGCGCTGCCGCCGGCAGACACGGGCTCCTGACGGCCGTCCATGACCATCAGCACCACGCGGTTGTCCGCCGTGATGCCCACGCAGGTACGGGAGGCACGGCTGTTATAATAATCGCCGCTGTCTCCGACGACCAGTTTGCCGTCCTTCACCAGCAGGATGCTGGCACCTACGGCCTCTGCAATGTCGTTTTTACGGGCGGCGTAATCCGAGGGGCCGCCGATGATGGGGGTGCCATCCTTGAGGATGGCGAAGAAATTTTCACTGCCCGCGCCGTGGTACTCAACACCTTCCATGACCAGCGCACCGGAGGGAGCACCGTTGGTCATGTTGTAGAAGTCGGCGTTCACGCCCACCACAGGCGTGTAGTTGGGGATATACAGATCCGCGTTCTCCGGGTCGGAGTGACGCGCCTTGGCGGAGTCCATCTGATCCTGCACGCGCGCCATGCCCCAAGGTGTGCCCACATTGTCCTTGTAGTTGGCATAGATAGCCACGTCACTGCGGGTCACGTCCGCTGTCGCAATGTAATACACCAGCGTCTTGCCGTCTGCGGCCGTGGCGCTGCGCAGCGTCTGGGTAACGCCGGGCGCCAGCGTGGAGGTCTCGCTGGAATACACGGAATAGTATTGATTGCTGGGCTTGTCGGTGATGGTGCCCGTCAGCGCATACAGGTAGTCGGCAAAGGCATAGCAGCAGGCCGTGCGCAGGTCGTCCACATCCGTCAGTCCGCGGCTGCTTTCCAGCGCGGCAATGGCGGTGTTGCTCTTGTAAGCGGACAGCACGGCGGCGCGAAGCTCCTCCTTGGTGCCGGCGCCGGGGAAACGGCTGCGCAGCAGGAAGTCCGCGCGGAACTGATCCGTCAGGCTGCTGTTGAAGTAGTTGGTCATGACGGCGCTGATGGTCTTGCCGCCCGTCAGGTTCTGCACGATGTAATAAGCGTCCAGATCACCGTACAGATCCAGCATGCCGAAGCTGTGCACATCGTCATCCTCGGACGGATCGTCGTAGCCCAGGTGCTTGCCGTCGGTGCGCAGCTCATTGGCCATCTCCTCCACGGTGGTGGACGTGATGGGGCTGTACTTCTTGGTATAGTCCATGAGGTCACAGATATCGCCGCCCCAGCCGCCAAGGTCTCCGTTGGTCACGGCGGCGGAAGCGTTTGTCTGCATGGTGTGATAGGTGATATCCATGCAGCCGAACATGTGCACAAAGTCCACCTTGTCG
>ERZ827488.1391-NODE-1391-length-29281-cov-7.014952_pt1 | contig 29281 bp, 21 predicted proteins | sample MGYA00519771_ERZ827488 | MGnify/ENA primary metagenome ERZ827488 (study PRJEB31778, sample SAMEA3449323) | human gut metagenome | biome: human gut; feature: human-associated habitat; material: faeces | place: United Kingdom | collected 2010/2012 ... | reverse complement strand
TTGTGACTTTAGTCGCGGCGGTTTGAATACTCGCTTATACACGCTCGTATCCAAATCTTGCTCCGAGGCCACAAATATAGGGGATAGGCTTTCTTTGAGGGCTGTTTATTGGATGCAAGAGCAAAATCAGGCTCCTTTATTACACTCTCCACATTTTACGCAGAAAAACTCACAAAACGATTCTTTATCCAGTTCTCATCCTTGCTGACACAGGAGATTTCATTAAAAGAGAACATATTCGCTGAATCAGTTATCAAATACTAAGAAGCTATCTTGTTTTCATAAAGGGGCAACACATCTTGATTTTATAAAAAATGGAATGGCACTATCCTTTTATAAAAAGATTTATAAAAGAGAGAGAAGCACTTTAAAAAAGAAAGTTTTGTTTCAACAATATGACCAATTAACGAAACAGTACTTATAAAAAATCAGTATATTTCAGATATTGACAGTAAAAAAATAATTGTGTAAAATAATGTTAGAATAAGAGGAATTTCCTATTTGATAAATAGTGATAAATATATTAGAGTGTGTTTTAAATATGCGCTGAAACATAAATTTTATATTTGGGTAAAACTGTCGAAAGGCAGCGACACAAAGCCAAATGGGTCTAAGGTTCATTTTTTAAGAGAATTATGATAGCCGGTTGCATCAAGTTATTGATTATTTTAATGAGTAATTTCTGCTCATTTTATGCCGTCTGTGTAAGGGTTATCTTCACAGGCGGCTTTTTTAATGCTTAAAAAATGGAAGATTCTAAAATTATAATTGGAGATAGAAAATGAAGTTAAAGTGGAGAGGGTTACAATTTGAACATTATATATTGGGAATTTTACTGGCAGTAGAGTGGATTATGTCATTTACTTTTTTGGGATATATTCATATACCTCCTATTTCCATTACTACAGCGCATATTCCTATCGTAGTTATCGCATGCCTTTTCGGGCCAGTGGAATCCTCAGTTGCAGGATTATTTTTTGGACTGGGAAGTATGTATAAAGCATCCGCATTGTATGTTATGCTGGGTGACAGAATATTTTCTCCATTTCAGACAGATTTTCCGATAGGAAGTATCTTGTTAAGTGTAGGAACAAGAGTATTATTTGGATTTTTAATGGGATGTATATTTAAAATTGTAAATAAAAGCCGTTATAAATGGGCCGGCAAAAGCCTTGCAGCATTAATAGCAACTCCGTTACATGCCTTGCTTGTGTACGGAGCAATGGGAATCCTTTTCCCAGAAAGTGGATTTAATTATAAGTCTTCTTTTAGATGGGGAGTAAATGATTATGCTATAGCCGCAATCTGCATTTTGGCGGTAATACTATCAGATATTATTTATCATAGCTCTTTTGTAACACATTATAAAAATGTGATCAATGATTCAGAATTAAGACAGCACTGGTCAGTTAAAATGAAAATGAGTTTGTTCATTATTATAATATTTGTATTCTGCATAGCAGCTTTTTCCACAATATATTTTGCAAGCCGGACAGAATATATGTTTGGTGTATATGGTGTCAAGGTAACGAAGAAAATAGCACAGGACATTCTTCATTTGCAGGTACAATTTCTGGCAGCTATGATTTCACTGAACTTTATTCTGCTAGTTATCATTTTGATGATCTATAATTACATGAAACATAGAGAATATATGGGTGAGATGGATGCCCTTACAAATGTTATGGGAAGAAGACTATTTTTAAATTATTGTACGAAATGTCAGAATGATAGAGATGATATAGATAACAAATCGAAAAGAAAAGGCTGGTTTTTATTTATAGATATTGATTGGTTTAAGCAGATTAACGATACATTGGGCCATACGGTCGGCGATGAAACATTAAAGCAGATTGCAGAAAGCTTAAAAAATATATTCAGCAGCTATGGAGCCGTTGGCCGGGTAGGAGGAGACGAATTTGCAGTAATCATCAATGAGAAAATGACGAAAGAACAATTAGAGGAACAACTAAAAAAGTTCCTCTTAGATATTTCAGCCATTTTACCAGAAAGAACCGTTAGCTGTAGCATTGGTGTTTATCATTTCGGATTTCCCAAAAGTCAGAAAGAACTTCTTACGAGAACAGATGATGCATTGTATAAGGCAAAAGAAAAGGGAAGAGCCTGCTATGTGATATTGGATGAATAGGAATTTGCCGGAGGTAAAAGGAAAAGCCCATTGGAGGTGAAATGACTATCTTTCTTGTATTCTTTTTTATGATTGTTTTATCGGTAGCTGGTTCGTTTATTCATTTGCAACGACAAATACCTATTTGATTAAATGAATAATTAATAAAAATTTGAATACACTATAATGATAATATAATTACAAAAAAAGAATAAAAAATATCAAAACAGGAAATAAAATTGAATATTATCACGTTTTATGTTAATATACAGCTAAAGTTTTTGCAGAATGTAGGGAGGCAAATTATGAAAAATATGATTGTTCGTTTGTCGTCATTAACTTTAAAAAATATTAAAAATGTAAAGAACGGTACTATTGTAATGCCGTTTACTAATGAACGAAAAATTGAATATAGAAAAGCAGAGATTTTAGGTATTTATGGACAGAATGGTTCTGGCAAAACGGCAATTGTTGATGCGCTTTATTTTTTACAGTCCGTTATGATTGGAGAGGAATTAGATCAAAGAATTTTAGAGTATATTGCTACAGATTCAATAAATGCAGAGATAAATACAGAATTTAAAATATTTGGAGATAATATTCTATATGAGGTAGGTTATCATATTATCTTTTCAAAAGTGGATGATGACATTATTATTGAGAGAGAATATTTAAATTGTGCTGTAAATAAAGATGGACATAGAACGAATAAGAATATTTTTATGGATTATCAAAGAAATCAGACGGATGTTATTTTTAAACCATTGAAGCGACTTGAAGAATTAATGGGAAAAGATAAAGATATTAAAATGGATCTTATTGTTGCACGAAAAATGGCAGAAAAGAGTAATTGTTCTTACATTTTTGGAAGAGATAGTAGAGAAATTTTCTTTAAAAAGAATAATGAATTTAAGAACTATGCTACGGTTATCCAAGCATTGTTTGATTTTGCATTGAAAGATTTGTTTGTTATTAGAAATTCTCATTCGGGTGTGATTTCTGCGAATTTTTTACTTCCAATGGCTTTTCGTATTGAAAAAGAAAAGACAGGAATGAAAGGGGATTTTGCGGTTCCGTTAATGGAGCCAGCTATTTTAGATGTTGAAAGGAAGGAGATTCTCAATGAGATTGTAGATCAAATTAATACGGTTTTATATACAATTATTCCAGGAATGTGTATTGAAGTAAAAGATTATGGAAGGCAGGCAATGGATTCAGGCGAAGAAGGATGGAAAGTTGAGCTTATGTCCAATAGAGATGGAAAAAGAACTATCCCAATTCGTATGGAATCGGAAGGTATTATTAAAATCATTTCTATTTTAAATGTTCTAATTCAGGCATTTGGAAACCCATCTATTTGTTTAGTTATTGATGAGTTAGATGCGGGAGTTTTTGAATATATGTTAGGAGAGTTATTAGATATTTTTAATAAGAGTGCAAAAGGACAATTGATTTTTACATCTCATAATCTCCGAGCATTAGAGATGTTAGATAAAGACAGTATTATGTTTTCTACCGCGAATCCAGATAATAGATATATTCATATGAAGAATGTGAAGGAATCGAATAATCTTCGTAGTATGTATATTAGAAGTATTACTCTTGGTGGACAGGAAGAAAATATATATGAAGAAACGGATAGTTTAAAAATTGCGAGAGCATTTAGAAAAGCAGGAAGGAGACTGCAAAATGAATGAAAAAAAGGTTGTTGCAGTTATTGTTGAGGGGCCTAGTGATGAAAATGCTATAGGAAGTATATTAAAAGAATTCTTTTCTTCAGAAGAAGTACAATTTGCAGTTGTTCATGGAGATATAACATCTGATTATGCGACAACAAAAGAAAATGTAGTGTCAAAAGTCGGTGCTTTAATAGAGAAAATCAAAAGTAAGTATGGCTATGAATGGGAACATTTTATAAAAATTATTCATATAGCTGATACCGATGGAGCATTTACTAAAAATTGTATTAAACAGGCAGAAGTTGAAAAGATTCAATATTATGAGGGCCACATGGAATATTCTAATGTTGATGAAGTTGAGAAAAGAAATGAACATAAATCAGAAATTATGTTTAAATTGTATACAACTGGGAAAGTTCATAATATTCAGTACAGATTATATTTCAATTCGTGTAATTTAGAACATGTTTTATATGGTGAACTTAAAGATTTTTCAGATGATGAAAAGGAAGTACTTTCCGATGAGTTTGCTGAAAAATATGAGGGAAAAGTTTATGAATTTATAGATTTTATTTCAGATAAGTCTGTTGCAGTTGACGGAACATATAGGGAGACATGGAAATACATAGAAAAAGATAAAAATTCGCTGCAGCGTCATTCAAATATGCATTTGATTTTTAAAACAGTGTAGTTTTAAATTTGGGAGTATCTTTGAATGAATTATTTAAGTTAAAATAGTTATAACTTGCTGTGGAATTATTTAAATATTACCAAGAATAGAAAACTGGGAGATATATACGTTATATTTGTCTACGGCGATTAAAGTCCAAAATATAATGTATATATCTCCCAGTTTTCGTTTGCTTTATTCCTTTTTATGTTAGAATAAATGATATAAAAAAAGAGGATAAGAGGATTCATAAAATGAACGATTATATAGCCAGATTTCGTGTAAATGATTTCGAAAAACAAGAGTTAAAAGAACATATCAGAGAAGTGCAGAAATTAGCAGCAGTTATGGGGAAAAGAGTTGACTTGAGGAGAACTGTTAGCTTAAAAGAGCTACATTCTGACAAAAAAGCTACTTTGGAAAATACGCTTTCTCTTGTTGGTTTGCTTCATGATTTTGGAAAATACAGTATTAAGTTTCAGAGGTTTATTCATGAAGAATGGAGACGGGCAAAAGAGGGGATAGAAAGTAAAAGACAATCTGGTATTGATCATGGTGTTTACGGAGCAAAATATATTTATGATTTATCAGGAAAGTACGGACCGAATGGAAGGATAGTGGGTGAACTACTCGCAAATGTTATTTGCTATCATCATGGAGGACTCCCGGATGCAGAAGATTTTAATGGAGACAGCCCATTGTTGATGAGACTTCAGGATGAAAACAGACTTACTGATTATGAGCAGGTAAAAGTAGCTTTTTTTAAGGATTTACAGATTACGGAACAGGAGATAGAACAGCTTTTTAAGAAATCTGTTGAAGAGATAAAGCTGCTCATTCTGAAATCTTCTACAGGAAGTGAGGCAAAAAATAAGAGAAAAAATGATGCAAACTTTATGCCCAATCTCTTTATAAAGCTAATTTACAGTATGTTGATAGATGCCGATCGATTAAGCAGTATGTGCTATGAGACTGGTGAGGATTTTGCTTCTTATGAAAAGGCACAAGACGAAATTCAAATGACCTGGAAAGTATATAAGCAAAAGTTTGAAGAGTACCTTTCTAGATTGCAAAAGAAGTCAGAGACTTTAGAAGATACAGGTAAAAAAAGAGTGAATGCAATCCGTCAGAAAATATCAGATGAATGTTTTGAAGCGGGCAGGAAAGAGAGTGGCATTTATACATTAACTGTTCCGACAGGTGGAGGAAAGACCTTATCGAGTATGCGATATGCGTTAGAACATAGCGAGAGAACAAATAAGGAAAGAATTATTTTTGTTCTTCCTTATACAACGATTATTGAACAAAATGCAAAGGTTATAAGAGAGGTTTTAGGAGAAAATTGTGATTTGCTTGAACATCACTCTAATGTAACAGAAGATGATAAAAGAATATTGGACAGTTTGGGAGAGGAACGGGACTACAGACTGCTTACAGAACGATGGGAAAACCGCATTGTATTTACAACAATGGTGCAGTTTTTAAATACCTTTTATGGAAAAGGAACGAGAGATATGCGAAGAATGCATCATCTGTTGAATGCAGTGATTATATTTGATGAGGTTCAGGCGGTTCCTGTCAAATGTATGGCTTTATTTAACGGGGCAATTAATTTTTTGAATCGGATGGGGAATATCTCAACGATTTTATGTACAGCAACACAGCCAGATTTCAGTAATATTTCTAAAGATATAAGTCTGGAAAATGTAAAAGGGGAACTGATAAATGCGGTAGAGGGAAATTTCACGCAGTTAAAAAGAGTTGAAATAAAGAATTGCTGTGCCATGAAACCATATACAATTGAAAATGCAGCGTCTTTTATATGGGAAAGAAAAGCACAGGTAAACAGTCTTTTAGTTGTCGTAAATAAAATAAAGACAGCGAAAGATTTGTTCCAGTATTTAAAGAAGAATAAGGAGGATGTTGCAACTCAAAATATAGAAAATACCAAAGGTGTTTTAGCCCAGGATACCCGATTGTTCCTTTTAACAGGAGACCAGTGTCCGGAACACAAAAAAGATGTTTTAGACGAATTATTGAAAGCTTTAAAGAAAGGAGAGCAGGTGCTCTGTATCAGTACTTCTTTAATTGAGGCAGGGGTAGATATCAGTTTTGAAGCGGCAATCAGAAATATGACCAAATTAGATTCTATTGTACAGACCGCAGGACGTGTCAATCGAAATGGAGAAAGAGACCTGGGCTATTGTTATGTCATTAATTTAGAAGAGGGCAGCTACGAACATATGTCGGAAATTCGGCTTGGTCAAAAGTGGAGTAATGTTATTTTTTATAAGGCAGAACAGGAGAAAAAGGACATTTTATTACCAGAACTTATGAAAGAATATTTCGATGATTATTATAATGATAATGAATGTAGCGGGAATTTTAAATATCCAATAGATGGAGGCAGAAGAAGTATCTATGAGTTGTTGGCTCTTAAGAGAAATCAAACAGGTCCGAAATTAAACTGGAAGATTCAATTTAAAAGAGCGGCAGAAAACTTTAAGGTCATTGACGAGGATATGACAACAGTTCTTGTTCCATATCTCGAAGAAGGACAGGAGTTAATGAGGCAGATAGAAGATGTGACGGTATATACAAGTATGGCGGAAAGAAAGGAGCTGTTAGAAAAAGCAAAAAAATATTCTTTAAATATTAATCGGTATAAGTTTAGACAAATTTATGATGCTGGTGGAATTACATTTAAAGAAGATATGGGAGTCTACCTCCTTAATTATGCTTTTTATGATGAAAAAGAAATGGGAATTTTATTGGAAGCAGACCCTGATAAATATGTAGTGTAGAAAGAAATATTTATTTAGAATTCTGATAAATATATTTTATAAAAAAGAAACATCTATTTAAGAGGGAATCGTAATGAATATCTATATAGAAAGAGACGGCGTTTTATATAACATAAATCGCCGCATCTAAGATAAAGAGATAATTTCAATCCACATCTATAAAGATGACCTGTTTACTATAACATAAGTAAAAAATTTTTTCAAAAGACTTTACAAAATAGATAGCCAGGTGTATCATAAATTTAACATAAATAGATAGAAGATAAATTTGAAAGGAGGAAGTATGAAACCAAATAGAATTGTTATGAAAGTCTATGGGAAGTATGCTTTATTTACAGACCCCATGACAAAGATAGGTGGAGAAAAAAGCAGCATGATGATTCCAAGTTATGAGACATTGAAAGGAATTGTTTCATCGATGTACTGGAAGCCTTCGTTCAATTGGGTCATAGAATCTGTTAAGGTTTTAAATCCAATTCGTACAGAAAGAAAAGGAATCCGACCGATTAAGTATAATGGAGGAAATGACCTTGCTTATTATACATACTTGTCTGATGTTGCCTATATTATTTCTGCACATTTTGAGTTTAATAAGAGAAGACCCGATTTACAGGAAGATTGGAATGAAAACAAGCATTATTACGTGGCAAAGCGTGCTCTTGAAAAAGGAGGAAGAAGAGATATATTTTTAGGGGCAAGAGAATGTCCTGCCTATATTGAACCAGGAGATATGTCTGAGCCGGGATACTATGATGATAAAGGAACTCTTTCTTTTGGATTAATGTATCATTCTTTATGCTATCCTAATCAGAATGACGAGGGAAATTTATATTCAAGATTCTGGCATCCACAGATGGAGAACGGTATTATTCATTTTTGCCGCCCAGAAGAATGTGAAAATACCATTTTCTTAAGAAAAGGTACGAAAAAAGAACTTAGTAATATTCCAATCTTAGGAGTGGACAAGGAGGAACTTCTTTCTGGATATCAGGAAGGTGGTGAGCTACAATGAGCTGGATGAGAGCGTTGTATGATACTTATGATAATCTGGAATTACAGGAAAAAGAGGGATTGTTAAAGATAGCACATTCCACACAAAAGGCACATCTCGAAGTACAGTTGTCAAAAGATGGAAAAATGATTGCCGTAAGCTTTCTTCCAGTAAAAGATTCAGATACAGTAATTCCTGTAACAGAAGAATCAGCAAGCCGTAGTTCTGGAGCGGCTCCGCATCCTCTTTTTGATAAGATAAAGTATCTTGCTGGTGATTACGAATTATATACGGGAGAAAGTAATGAGGAGCATCATCAAAAATACATGGAGAATTTAAAAAAGTGGTGTGACTCGGAATATGGCGATTATAAGATAGAAGTTCTTTATAAATATTTGCAAGAAAATCGACTAATACATGATCTTGTAGAAAGAGGAATCTTTTCTCTGGATGAAAAACAGTATCTGACTAAAAAATGGGAGAATGCAAGCGAGAAATTAACAGTAGGTGATCAAAAAGATGCCTTTATTCGTTTTCAGGTTGATGGAGTTAACTTATGGGAAGATACTAAGCTGCAGGAAAATTATATCCATTACTATCTGAGTAATGGAGGAGAGATTGGCTTTTGTCAGGTAACAGGAAGGGAAGAAAGGTTATGTGTAAATCACCCTTCTAAAATAAGAAACAGCGGCGATAAAGCAAAGATGATATCTTCTAATGATAAGACAAACTTTACTTATCGTGGACGTTTTCATGATGTTGGAGAAGCATATACTATCAGTTATGAAGCTTCACAGAAAGTTCATAATGCGTTAAAGTGGCTTATAGAAAGGCAAGGAGTTAAAGTAGGAGATAAAGAGTTTGTTCTGTGGGGAGTGAAATCAGAGAATGTACCATCTATTCTGGAAAGTACAGAGGGTGTTGCATCTGCTTATGAAGAAGAGGAAGATATTTTTGCAGCTTTTTATGGAGAAGAAGAGGATAAGACAGTATCAATACAGGAAGATGTAGCCGAACGATTTAACAGAGCAATCAGAGGATATCACGGAAATGTGCGGGCAGACAGCCATTTTGTATTGTTAGGAGTAGATGCAGCAACGACAGGAAGATTATCTGTGATATTTAGCAGAGAATACTTTGGAGCAGATGGAAATGAACTGATCGAACGAATCGAGCAGTGGCACAGAGACTGTGCATGGAATGTTTCTTCTTATAATAAGAAACTGCAGAAACGAGTTTATTTTACAGGAGCACCTTCTCCATATGAAATCGCATTATGTACTTATGGAAGAGAGCAGGGAAATTCTATAAAAGGAACAGATAAAGTGATTGCGAATGCGGTAGAAAGAATTCTGCCATGCATTGTTGATGGAAAAAGAGTGCCGGTAGATATTATGAGAGAGGTTGTGCATCGGGCACAGCATCCGCAAAATTATAAAAGTAAAACTTTATGGCAACAGGTATTATCAGTAGCTTGTGCGTTGACAAGAAAGCATTTGATAGAAAAAGGAGAGGAGTGTTTGGTTATGAAATCACCAGAGAGTTTAGACGCAAAGTGCGGAAGAATGTTAGCTATCGCAGATGCGATTGAAGCGTGGGTATTGCGTGAGGAGAAGATAGACAGAACTACAACGGCAATGCGTTACTACACAAAGTTTTGTGAAAATCCATGTGATACATGGGTGATTATTCAGAAAAATTTAAAACCATATGAAATGAAATTAAGAGGGAGAGCCCGAAACCTCCAGACATTACTTGGAGAAATTTCAGCAACTATTTCTGAAGAAGAATTTCAGCAAAAACGAAATTTAGATGGTACATTTTGTTTGGGATTTGACAGTCAGAGATATGAAATTATTGAGGAAGCAAAGCGAATTAAAAAAGAGAATGATGAGAAAAAAATGAAAAAGTTAGAAGAGGAGGAAAAGTAAATGGGTGTATTACAGAACAAGATTGATTTTGAAGGAATTATCGTAGTAGAGAATGCTAATTGTAACGGGGATCCTTTAAACGGGAACATGCCGCGAGTTACCTATGAAGGATACGGAGAAATGTCCGATGTCTGCATTAAAAGAAAAATACGAAACCGTCTTTTAGATGCAGGAGAAAATATTTTTGTTCAGTCTGATGATAAATGTATTGATAAATGTAAGAGTTTAAAGGCAAGAGCAGAAGCGAATGAAGCTTTTGGGGCAGAACTTAAAAAAGGAAAGAAAGCAGATGCACAAAGAGGATATGAAATTGCCTGTAAAGAGTGGATGGATGTCAGAAGTTTTGGACAGGTATTTGCATTTAAAGGTTCTGATTTATCTTTAGGTATCCGTGGTCCGGTATCTGTTCAGCCAGCTTTCAGTGTAGATCCAATAGATATCACAAGTATGCAGATTACAAAAAGTGTAAATAGTGAAGATAAAGAAGGAAAATCTTCTGATACAATGGGCATGAAGCATCGAGTAGACTTTGGTGTTTACATATTAAAGGGAAGCATTAATGTACAGCTTTCTGAAAAGACAGGTTTTACCGAAGAAGATGCGGAAAAAATTAAAGAAGCTATCCGCACTCTGTTTGTAAACGACAGTTCCTCTGCAAGACCAGACGGAAGCATGGTAATGCATAAATTATACTGGTGGAAGCATAACTGCAAGATTGGACAGTATTCTTCTCACAAAGTGCATAACAGTATTGAGATTAAGAAGAAAGAAGGTGTTCGTAATCCAAGAAAGATAGAAGATTATGAGATTATCTGCCACGAGTTACCTGGACTGGCGGTGGAAGAATATGAAGGTTTATAATGAAGAAGATTATCTGATGCTTTCTGGAATCCAGCATTTTGCATTTTGTCCAAGACAGTGGGCGTTAATTCATATCGAGAATCAATGGGAGGAGAATGTGCGGACAGTGGAGGGAAACATTATGCATAAGCGGGCACATGATGGCCCGCAGATAGAAACGAGAAAAAATCTGGTTGTTTCCCGTCAGATGAAGGTATATTCTAAATATCTTGGAATTAGCGGAATCTGTGATGTGGTAGAATTTAAAAAATGCAAAAAAGGAGAAGAAGGAGTACATTTATATGGAAGAGAAGGACTCTATAAAGTACATCCGGTAGAATATAAAAAAGGAGAACCAAAAGAAAATAATGCTGATCGATTACAGCTTGTGGCGCAGGCGATATGCCTTGAAGAAATGATGTGCACAAGAATAGAAGAAAGTGACTTATATTACGGGACAACAAAACGGAGAGAACATGTGGAAATAACAGATTCTCTTCGTCAGGAAGTGGAAAATATATGTCTACAGATGCATCAGTATTTTGACAGGCAGTATACACCAAATATTAAAAGAACAAAGTCTTGTAATGCCTGTTCACTAAAAAATATATGTCTGCCACAGCTTTCGAAGAAAAAGTCAGTACACAATTACATTTTAAAAACGATAAAAGATGGGGAGTTATGAGAAAATTATTAAATACACTATATGTAACAACTCCAGAACGTTATCTTGCATTAGATGGAGAAAATGTGCTGGTTCTGGAGGAAAAGAAAGTACTTATCCGGCTTCCACTACATAATCTCGAAGGAATTGTGACCTTTGGCTACACTGGAGCAAGTCCGGCATTAATGGGAGCCTGTGCGAAGAGGGGAATTTCCCTAAGTTTTATGAATCCAAACGGACAGTTTTTAGCATCCGTAAGCGGGGAGAACAGGGGCAATGTTATTTTAAGAAAACAGCAGTATAGAATTTCAGACTCGCTGGAAGATAGTATCCCTATTGCCAGAAATATGATTATTGGTAAAATATACAACAGCAAATGGGTGTTAGAAAGAGCGACAAGAGACCATGCCCTGCAGGTTGATGTAGATGCCATCAAAAAAGTGACAGCCAATCTGGACGAACACATCCGGCAACTGCTAGAATGTGATTCAATGGATAGCATTCGAGGAATTGAGGGCAATGCGGCAAGTCAGTATTTTTCTGTATTCGACCAATTGATTCTACAAAATAAAGAAGAATTTTTCTTTGAAAGCAGAAATCGGCGTCCGCCATTAGATAATGTCAATGCCATGTTATCATTTGTATACACATTATTGGCAAATGAATGTGCCGCAGCTTTAACTGCAGTCGGTTTAGATGCTTATGTCGGTTTTCTTCATACAGACCGACCGGGAAGAACCTCTTTAGCATTAGATTTAATGGAAGAATTAAGAGCTGTATATGCAGACCGTTTTATATTAACATTAATTAATAAAAAGACGATTAAACCGGAGCATTTTGTAAAAAAGGAAAATGGAGCGGTCTTAATGAACGATACAGGACGCAAAACAATGATTAGTGCGTGGCAGGGCAGAAAACGAGATAAAATCAAACATCCATTTCTCGGTGATAAAATAGAATGGGGTCTCATACCTCATGTTCAGGCGTTATTGTTAGCCAGATTTATTCGCGGGGATTTGGATGAATATCCTGTTTTTTTGTGGAAATAAGAGGTGAGAAATGCTTGTATTAATAACATATGATGTAAATACAGAGACAGCTTCAGGGAAAAAACGTTTAAGAAAAGTAGCAAAAGAATGTCAGAATTACGGACAAAGAGTTCAAAATTCTGTTTTTGAATGCATTATGGATAATGCAAAAGCAAAGGAGGTAAAAGCAAAACTACTCGAAATAATTGACATGGATAAAGATAGCCTAAGATTCTATTATCTGGGTAATGTTTACAAAAATAAAGTAGAACACTACGGAACGAAACAAAGCATTGACTTAGAAGGAACCTTAATTATTTGATTCCAGGTCACAAAATAAACTGTCGCATCTGCGATAAAATCCCTTTTTTGAAAATCTTTCTAAATTTAGATATAGTCAAATATAGAAAGAAAAAGTTTCTTATTATCTCTGTTAAAAAGGAGTGCCTTGAAATAAAATATAGAAAATATTAAATAATGGAACATAGTGCGAATCATAAGCTACGCAAAAAACGCAAGGCATTCGCACTCGAAAAAGGGGAAATAGTACAATATATTGCGATATAAAGCTAAAAATGGTGGACAAAAAAGTTGTTGAGACTAGATATGCACATGATAGCTGGGGTATTACAATATGTTGCGGTCGCCTCCTTCGCGGAGGCGTGGATTGAAAATACAATTCGTTCTGACTCATTTAAGCTTCCTGGCGTCGCCTCCTTCGCGGAGGCGTGGATTGAAAAAATTTATACTTGCCACAAGACAGGAAAAAAATGGTCGCCTCCTTCGCGGAGGCGTGGATTGAAAAAACAAATATCATTAAAATTTGTAAGTTTCCTGAGGTCGCCTCCTTCGCGGAGGCGTGGATTGAAAATACAGTAGGCAAGGTTAAATCACCTCCTGTTCTACGTCGCCTCCTTCGCGGAGGCGTGGATTGAAAAAACATTAAACTCTAGCTCCTCAACATCATCTGTAGTCGCCTCCTTCGCGGAGGCGTGGATTGAAAACTTTATTGTCCGCCCTGGTCTTTGATGTGATCAGTCGTCGCCTCCTTCGCGGAGGCGTGGATTGAAAATTTGCCATATTTGATATAGACGTCAGAAGGGTCCTTGTCGCCTCCTTCGCGGAGGCGTGGATTGAAAATTTAATCTCTCGTGTGGCTTTGTATACGTTATACTGTCGCCTCCTTCGCGGAGGCGTGGATTGAAAATTTTAGCCCTGCGATGATACTCGTTTGCTCTTGTCGCCTCCTTCGCGGAGGCGTGGATTGAAAAATGAATTGCCTTGAAAATACCGCTGACAAAATCGTCGCCTCCTTCGCGGAGGCGTGGATTGAAAAATTATATAAATCATCCAATAATTGTTTTTGGTCAGAGTCGCCTCCTTCGCGGAGGCGTGGATTGAAAATAAGAGACTCTAATGTATTTTCCCAATCTTTTAAAGTCGCCTCCTTCGCGGAGGCGTGGATTGAAATTTTGCTAGCATTTTGAAAATAATCAAAATCAATGCGGTCGCCTCCTTCGCGGAGGCGTGGATTGAAATTTTACTCGTTCAGAAATCAGTAAAATTAATGCATGGTCGCCTCCTTCGCGGAGGCGTGCATTGAAATAGGTAATCCGCACTGCAGTTCTCGTTGTTGTTACGTCGTCTCTTCGCAGAGATACAATTACAATTCCTTACAAAATAACAAATGTATTGATGAAAAATTCTACAAACATTTTATGATGGCAGTGCTATTTGACTGCTTTGCCTTTGTATATTAATTTTAAGCATGTCGTTCTTATAATAAGCATCTTCTTTAATTTTTCTTTCTCAAAAAGAGCATAAAAATAACACGTCCGATATATCGAGCGTGCTAAAATTCAAATTTATTATTTTTCTTTCTTCTGACTTTCCGCAATTTTATCTTTAATCGCCAAATACCAAACATTATTTGCGTTATCGAAATACGGACAATTATAATCTTTGGCATCCGAATATTTCTTTGGCATTTTTCCGTATGCTTTACATACTGTTAAATCTCTATTCTCATCAAAATCTGATTTTTTACAAGCATCACATAATGGTATTGGACTTACAACCTGAGCCATGCCTGGGAAATCTTCAAAACTTGGTCCTGTTTCTATTTCGCAATATTTTCCATCATCATAATAATAGCCCTTCTCCTTCATTAGAGTACCTCCGCTTTTATATAATACCTACCCTTCTCCTTTTTGATATCTTTTATTATATAGCGCAATCCTCTTTTAAACAATACTTCCTGTTGATTTTACAGATGACAATTTATCAAGCAGTTTCCCATCTACTTAAAAACATATATTCTGCATTCTAATTTCGTCTATCTGTCTGTCCACCCAACGAATTAAACGGCAAACACCCCATCAAATAGTCTCTTTTGTATAAAAAAATTAAAATTATCGTGAATGTTGCAAAAAAATACAGTCCATGATAAATTTTTGCAAAAAAATGACGGAAAAATATAGCATTTTTTATTTATTTGTGCTATACTCATATTGCGCGTGAGGAAAGCGCATAAAGTAATGTTGATAGTTAATTGAAGGAGGAACACAACAATGGCAAAATGGGTATATCTGTTTACAGAAGGCGATGCCACAATGAGAAATCTTCTTGGTGGTAAAGGAGCCAATCTGGCTGAGATGACAAATATTGGATTACCTGTACCACAGGGATTCACAATTACAACAGAGGCTTGTACTCAGTATTATGAAGATGGTCGTGAGATTAACGATGAGATTCAGGGACAGATTAATGAGTATATCGTAAAGATGGAAGAGATTACAGGAAAGAAATTCGGAGATAAAGAGAATCCGCTTCTTGTATCAGTTCGTTCAGGTGCCCGTGCTTCCATGCCAGGTATGATGGATACTATCCTTAACTTAGGTCTTAATGAGACAGTAGTTGAAACTATTGCCGCTAAATCCGGAAACCCACGTTGGGCTTGGGATTGCTACAGAAGATTTATTCAGATGTATTCTGATGTAGTTATGGAAGTTGGTAAAAAGTATTTTGAAGAATTAATCGATGAGATGAAAGCTAAAAAAGGTGTAAGTCAGGACGTTGATCTTACAGCAGAAGATTTAAAAGAGCTTGCATCTCAGTTTAAGGCTGAATATAAAGAGAAAATCGGCGAAGATTTCCCAGATGATCCTAAGAAACAGTTAATGGGAGCTATCAAAGCCGTATTCCGTTCATGGGATAACCCACGTGCTAATGTTTACCGTCGTGACAACGATATCCCTTATAGCTGGGGTACTGCTGTTAACGTACAGAGTATGGCATTTGGTAACATGGGAGATGACTGTGGTACTGGTGTTGCATTTACTCGTGATCCTGCTACAGGTGAGAAGAAGCTTATGGGAGAATTCCTTACAAACGCACAGGGCGAGGACGTAGTTGCCGGTGTTCGTACACCAATGCCAATCGCTCAGATGGAAGAGAAGTTCCCAGAAGCATTCGAACAGTTCAAACAGGTTTGTAAAACTCTTGAAGATCACTATAGAGATATGCAGGACATGGAGTTTACTGTTGAGAATAAGAAGTTATACATGCTTCAGACACGTAATGGTAAGAGAACAGCACAGGCTGCTTTAAAGATTGCCTGTGATTTAGTAGATGAGGGAATGAGAACAGAAGAAGAGGCTGTTGCAATGATTGACCCTCGTAACCTTGATACATTATTACATCCACAGTTTGATGCTGCTGCATTAAAGGCTGCAACACCAATGGGTAAAGCACTTGGAGCTTCTCCTGGAGCTGCTTGTGGTAAGATTGTCTTCACTGCTGAAGATGCTAAAGCTTGGGCAGAGAGAGGGGAAAAAGTTGTTCTTGTTCGTCTTGAGACATCCCCAGAAGATATCGAAGGTATGAAGAGCGCTCAGGGTATCCTGACAGTTCGTGGTGGTATGACATCTCACGCAGCAGTAGTTGCTCGTGGTATGGGTACTTGTTGTGTATCCGGTTGTGGTGACATCGTAATGGATGAAGAGAACAAAAAATTCACATTAGCTGGAAAGGAATTCCACGAAGGAGATGCCATTTCTCTTGATGGTTCTACAGGTAACATCTATGATGGAATTATTCCTACAGTAGACGCTACAATCGCTGGTGAGTTCGGCCGTATCATGGCTTGGGCAGATAAATACAGAACAATGGGTGTTCGTACGAACGCTGATACACCTTCAGATGCTAAGAAGGCTCGTGAGCTTGGAGCAGAAGGTATCGGACTTTGCCGTACAGAGCATATGTTCTTCGAAGGTAACAGAATTGATGCATTCCGTGAAATGATCTGTTCTGATACAGTAGAAGAAAGAGAAGCTGCACTTGATAAGATTCTTCCATATCAGCAGGGAGACTTTGAGCAGTTATTTGAAGCTATGGAAGGTAATCCTGTAACAATTCGTTTCTTAGATCCACCACTGCATGAGTTCGTACCTCAGACAGAAGAAGATATTAAGAAACTTGCGGATGCACAGGGTAAATCAGTAGAAACTATTAAAGCTATTATTGAAAGCCTGAAAGAGTTCAACCCTATGATGGGACATCGTGGATGCCGTCTGACAGTAACATATCCAGAAATCGCTGTTATGCAGACAAAAGCAGTTATCCGTGCAGCATTAGCTGTACAGGCTAAACATGCTGACTGGACAATCGTTCCAGAAATCATGATTCCATTAGTAGGTGAAGAAAAAGAATTAAAATACGTTAAGAAGATCGTTGTTAAGACAGCAGACGAAGAAATCAAAGCTGCTGGTTCTGACATGAAATACGAAGTTGGTACTATGATTGAGATTCCTCGTGCAGCATTATTAGCTGACGAAATCGCTAAAGAAGCTGAGTTCTTCTGCTTCGGTACAAACGACTTAACACAGATGACATTCGGTTTCTCACGAGATGATGCTGGTAAGTTCTTAGACGCTTACTATGATGCTAAGATTTTCGAGAACGATCCATTTGCTAAACTTGACCAGAATGGTGTTGGTAAGTTAATGGATATGGCAGTTAAATTAGGAAAAGGTCAGAGACCAGAATTACACTGTGGTATCTGTGGAGAACATGGTGGAGATCCATCATCCGTAGAATTCTGTCATAGAATTGGATTAGATTACGTTTCCTGTTCACCATTCCGTGTACCTATCGCAAGATTAGCAGCAGCACAGGCAGCGATTGCCGAAGGAGGAAAATAGACAAGCGTAAATATTTTTATTTCACAACGCTGATTGTTACACGGGATGATGTAAATGAATACATGAAATATCATGCTGAGTATACAAAGGCAAATCGTTTTAAAGATATTGTTTGCAAAATCTATATATAGTTCGAGAGGGAAGCATTTGCTTCCCTTTCTTTTATCTCTCGATTAGGACTAAATCCCTGAAATAAAAAAGGATTTAGTCCTTTTTTTATATAAAAATATTTTAAAGGAGATTGATTATGAAAGTATATGTAGTAGCAAATTTAAAAGGTGGCGTTGGAAAAACCACCACAACAGTAAACGTAGCTTATACATTTTCGGAAATGGGTGGAAGAGTATTAGTTATCGACCTGGATCCACAATGTAACTGTACAAGATTTTTTGCAAAGGTAAACGGATACAGTAAAACGGTAAGAGATGTTCTTGAAAATCCGAAAGCAATAAACAGCACAGTCTATCGCACAAAATACCAGGATATAGATATTGTGAAAGGCTCTGTTAAGATCACAGAGCAAAAAACTCCGTGGAGACTGAAAGAAGCGTTAGGATATTTAAAGAAAGACTATGATGTCTGCCGGATTGATACCCGCCCTGTATTTGATATGCTGACAATGAATGCATTGTATGCTGCGGATGTGTTCCTTACCTCAGTGAAATTTGATAACTTCTGCCGGGATAATCTTACAATGGTGGAAGATGCTTACCATGAGATCTTGGAAAACAATCCAGATTTGGAATGGAAGATATTCGCAAACATGGTGTCGAACACCAAAGCACAGAAATTATCTTCGGAGGATCTGATCGCTAAGCATGATTATCCATTTATGCAGTCATGTATCAGCCGTACAGCGATTGTTGATAATGCGTTATCCCTTTATAAGCCGGTGGCAAAGCATCGTGTTATGAGTAATGTAGCACAGGATTTTGTAGATCTGGTGGAAGAACTTCTTGAGGATTAGGGGGTATCGGTTATGGCAAAGCTTGGGAATATATTTAACAAGGAAGAGATAAAAAAAGAAGAGCAGCATCCACGCAGAATAATCAAATGGATACATTACTCAAAATTAAAAGAAAATGTAGAACAGTATTGTCCGGCACGTGATAAGGAAGAGATAGAATCACTTGCAGATTTAATTCAGGCTACAGGAGAAGTGATTGAGAATTTATCAGTAAGCAAGCTAGATACAGATGAGTATAAGATTATTGCAGGACATAAGCGCTGTCAGGCTTGTAAATTGCTTGTTGAGGAAAGGGGATTAAAAGAATTTGCTTTTCTTCCATGCATTGTTAATAATGTCAGTGCGGTGCAGGAAAGTTTTCGTGTAATGGCTTCAAATGGATACCACACAAAAAAACCGTATGATTTGATGCATGAGATCACAGAGATGGAAAAACTTTTAAGAGAGCATCCAGAAGAATTCCCTCCATCTTTACAGAAAGGAAGGATGGTAGAACGCTTATCAAAAAAAATGGGGATTGCAAGGGCTACGGTACAGGAGTACCAGCAGATCTCCAGAAATTTACTTCCAGAGGCAATGGAAAAATTTAAGGAAGGGGAGATAGAAAAATCTGCCGCACTCACTCTGGCGAGGCTGCCGGAAAAGATGCAGAAGGAAGTGATCGAACAGGGGATTACAAAAAATGTGGATATAGAAGAATATAAACAGAAGAATTTAGAACCGGGTGCGGTAGAGATACGGGTATCGTACCGGCTGTTGGGTATAGATGAATATGACAGGTCTACTGTCTCCAGAAAAGCACTCGTAAAGTTCTTAAAAGGGAGATATGGGAGTACATCATATGAAATATCACAAGGGGAGATCAGGATCTCCTGCTCGGATAAAAACATCAGTATCTCAGAGAGATCCATTACATGGGAACGGTATGTGACCCTGCTTGACCAGTACTGCCCAAAAGAAGAAAAAGAAGAGCCAGAGCCTGTAGAAAGGAGGGAAGAACAAAGAGATATGGTATCAGAAATAGAAACAGAAGATACAGACTGCAAAGAGCCTGCCGGAAAGCCGGACAGGGAAGGAAGGGAAGTTTCTGTCTCGATGGATGAGTTAGTGGAAGAAGGAAGGGAAGAAACAGCTGGATTAACCCGTCAGGAATATATGAATTCTTTAGATATAAAAGGGGTTTCCAGTTATATCAGCCACTTTCTTTCCGAAGAGATTCTGCGGTGTCCGGCATTGATTGAAAAATGGCTAAAGGACTGCGTAAACGAAGAAGGACAGTCCGTATAAAAGATCAGTGTTACATACATTCTGCCTGCCGGATGGAGAAGACCATGCCGTAGCTGCAAAAGCACAGGCAGAATTCGCACACTATTTGTGTGCAGCATATACTTTCATGTAAGGGGGATCCCTTTCCAGGATATTCCCCTTTACATTGGAAAAGAGAAGAGAGGAGAAAAAAGATGAGATTGGACTATTTTTACAATACAGAGGGAGAAAACTTCCGCTTTTACCAGATCCCGGCATTGCTTTTGGAGGAAGAGAAATAACTGGATTGAAAAAGATACTGGTCGTTTATATATCACATACAATCTGAAACAACTGGTAGAAAAACTGGGACGCAGTGACCGTACGATCAGCAAAGCAATGAAACAGCTTTCCGAAGTTGGACTGATCGAGAAGAAAAAAAGAGGCCAGGGTAAGCCAGACATTATTTATGTGATGAACTTTACGGCTGTCCATAAAGAAGGTGCAAAAGAGATTGTCCTTGAAGAACAGATGGAGCAGGATTATCAAGATAAATTAGCCTACATATTGATGCATCCATTCCGTAACTGGTTCAATAGAAAAACACCAGCCGTTATAGGGATTGCCCTGACTGTATGGGCAATGTTTGTCTGTTATTATCTCACTTATTACCGTAATGTTCATCCCGATGCAGAACATGGTGTTGCAGAATGGGCAGATGTACCAAAGACAGCTAAAAGGCTGTATGGAAAAGGGGAAGAACCTGTTACCTGCCTGAGTAAAAATATTACAGTAAATGCAAAGGCATTGCCAAATATGCATATCCTGATCCTTGGCGGTTCTGGTGATGGAAAAACGACTTCGCTTTTAATTCCTAACATTTTACTTGCTAATATGACGAACATTATCTTAGATGTAAAAGGTGACCTGTTAAAAAACTATGGGGGATATTTGAAAGAAATAAAGAATATAACAGTAAAAAGCCTTAATTTCAAGGATATGTTACAATCTGACCGATATAACCCTTTTGTATATATTGATAATTACACTGATGTGATAGAACTTATCACAAATATCCAGACATCTGTAAAGCCGCCGGATGCCCAAAAGGGTGATCCCTTTTGGGATGATGGTGTTGGTCTGTATCTGCAGTCGCTTTTTGAGTACGAATGGCTTCTGGCAAAAGAAGGGAATAGAGTAGCTTCAATGCCAGGAATATTGGAATTAGTTAATAGAGAGACACAAAAAACAGACGAAGAAGGGACAACGCAGCTACAACAGGATATGCAAGAGTTACAGGAAAGATAAGGGGAAGATTATCCGCCAGTGAGAGATTACCGCAAGTTAAAAGAAGGTGCATCAGAAACCGTACGCTCTATTGTTATCATGGTTAATGCACAATTACGTCTTTTTGAAATCCCGGAGATTAAACGGGTATTTGAAGGAACAGACGACATAGATATTCCATCACTGGGATTAGGTGTAGAGGGAAATCCTAAGAAAAAAACAGCATTGTTTCTTGTTATGCCGTCTGGAGATTCTTCCTATAATCTTTTTATCAATATGTTTTATACACAGTTATTTACTGTATTAAAAAGGATTGCAGACAATCGAAGAGACGGACAGTTACCGATCCATGTACGGCTGTGGGCAGATGAATACTATGCCGGTCCTAAACCACTTAACTGTGAGACACTTCTTGGGGAAATACGAAGCAGAAATATGTCCATCGTACCGATTCTGCAAGATATTGCCCAGATAAAAACTTTGTATCCTAATGACAAATGGGAGATATTCACAGGAAACTGTGCGACAACAGTATTCTTGGGTTCCGGAGCAACAGCCCATACAACACATCAATGGGTATCGGATATGTTAGAGGACATGACGATCGACAGCCGTTCTGAAAGCCTGGGACATTCACAAGGCAGTGGTAATCTGCAGATGAGCAAGGCCGGAATGAAATTAATGACTCCGGGACAGATCAGCCGGATGCCGAAAAACGACTGCATCCTGTTCCTAAAGGGAGAACGCCCCATCTACGATAAGAAAAACTGGCCGTTCAATACAGAGGTATTTAAAGAAGCAGAGAAGATAGCCGGACAAAATGGCTATAAAAATCCAGTATATGTTTCCTATGATGAAAGAAATAAAAAATATATCACAACCCGTTTTGAGTCAAGATTGAATTACATTTCAAAAGAAGAGTTTACATTTTTTGAAGAAAAAGCAAAAGAAGATTCCAGTATTCAGACGTTCCAGATAGACGAAGAAGCCTTCCTTTACCTTAACTTCAATGAAACTCCACAGCCAAGCCTGAGAGAACTGGAAAAGATGGTAAAAGAAATACAAGTTGCAGAGGTAAACGAAGAGGAAGAAGAAAAAGAGACAGACCAGCAGCCAGATATGCTACAGGATAGAGGACAATGGGACTTATCAGGAGACATTATTGATTGCTTTAGACGATATTCTAGTGAGCTATCACCAGAAGAACAGGAAGAGATTATAAAAGGCATTGAAGAAGGTATGACTGATTAGGATGTAAAACGATACTTTACACTGGTAGGTGCAGAAAAAATGCGGCAGTATCGGAGAGTGTTGATGGTCGCAAAAATAAGAGATGAGGATAATTAAATATTATTTTTGCATCAGGTATCTATACCTGTTAGGCATAATGCGTGGACTGAATTAAAAAAATATAGTATAATCTGTATTAGAAATAATGTCGTGAAATCGGAATTTTACGGAGTGGACAGAAATGAACTTAGAACTTATTCTAATGTCCGAAAATGACATTGCTGAATTTAAGAAAAATGTACAGTGTGCATTTCAAAAAGGATTTGAAGATGTGTTTGGTAAATGTGAAGAAACGATTCTTCCAGAAAAGGACATAGACCAATCCTTAAATGGTAAAGGTTCAGTAGTATATAAAGCTGTGTTGGATGGAGAAACTGTTGGTGGTGTGATTGTTGCAATCGACACCGAAACGCAACATAATCATCTTGACTTATTATATGTAAAAAGTGGTGTACAAGGAAAAGGTATTGGAAAGTCTATTTGGTATGCGATTGAAAAGTTATATCCTGATACAAAGGTATGGGAAACTTGTACTCCATATTTTGAAAAACGCAACATCCACTTTTATGTGAATATTTGTGGATTTCACATCACAGAGTTTTTCAATGAGAAACATCCTATGCTAGATACACCAGATGATTTTATTGGGGATGGCAATGAGGGAATGTTTGTATTTCAGAAAGAAATGTAAGATTTGAAGTTGCAGAATTGATAAATTTACCTTTCGAAGAAAAAACAGTAATCTTGTATAAGAATAAAAAAACAAGCATTATCCATCAATTCAAATATAAGGTAAAAAAGAGTATCAACCGACGAGGAGAAAAATAGACGAATATTACAAGTCTTGAAATTGCACAGGCAACAATGGATATGTTCTTTTGTTTGTTCTGTCTAATAATATTTGTTTCAATTAAAGCAAATAATCCAAAACAGAAGAGTGTGAGGATGTTCGTTCGATTATTTCTTATTGCTACAGTTCTGTTTTTTGGAGAGACTTTGGCATATATTTTTAGAGGTAACCTTGGTCTTTTTAATATTTTAGTAACTAGAATTGCTAATCTTATGGTATTTGCTATGAACATAGCAATGGCAAATACCTATGTTAGGTTTGTTAGTTCTGTTTTTGTTGAAAAAGGTGCTGAAGTAAGTGGCAATAGTGTTAAAATTGCCAATATCTTTTCGTGCATTAATATTTTCATTGTTGTGGTTAATTTGTTTTATCCATGGATGTATTATTTCGATGAGGCAAATTATTATCACAGGAATAATTCCTGGTATGTATATACACTAATATCACTTGTCGTCATATTTATAGGAGCAGGTATGGCGATTAAGTATAGAAAATATTTGAAAAAACGAAGCTTCATTTCAATGATTCTGTTTTCGTTTATTCCAATAATTGCAACAGTTGTACAGTCCTTTATTTATGGATTTTCTATAACCAATTTAGGACTGGGAATAGGTTCAGTCGTAATGTTTGCTGCATATATGTATGATTGGTCTCATAATGGGGATGAACATACGAATATGATTAATGACAGCAGATTTGGTGCTGTTATTATGTTTATCATAATGCTACTTAGCATGAGTGTTTCCATCATAGCATGTGTGAATGTGATCCAGCAGGTAACTAAGGAAAACTCTGAAATACAGAGCAGAACAATTGCGCAGATGGTTTCAGCAAAGATTGAGAATGAACTTATTAAGCCAATTACTGTTTCTCAGACGATTAGCAGTGATATTGATATAAGAACCTACATAGAGGGGAAAACCAGAGAAGAGGCGGAGAGTGTCAAAGACGATATAACTAATCGTCTGGTATCCATTGGTAATGAATTTGATTATAAAATGGTATTTGTTGTTTCGGATAAAACAAGAGCATATTATACATATAATGGAATAAGTAGGTATCTTGATGTTGAAAATGACAGCCATGATATATGGTATAAGGATTACTTGGATTCAGGGAAAAGATATATAGTTAATGTTGATACTGATGAAGATAATAACGGGAGTCTTTCGGTGTTTATTAATTACGGTATTATTGACACGAATGGAGACATTTTGGGAGCATGTGGTGTCGGAGTTGATATGAATGACCTTGTAGACATACTTGCCAGGTTCGAGGAAGAATACAATATCAAAGTATATTTAGTTAATCATGATGGACTTATACAGGTTGATACGGATGTAAGTTCTATAGAAACAGGCTACTTGGATAATTCATATTTTGGCAATATATCAGATGATGATTTTTATTATCAGTTATCGGAGAATGGCTGTTATATGACCAAGTATCTCGAAGGATTTGATTGGTATATAGTAATAAGAGATAATAATCCTGTTAAATTGGATGAAAATAAAATTATACTTCCAATTGTTTTAATCTTTATTGCAGGCGTATTAATAATGGCAACTTCATTTGTTATTATTAGTATGAGAGAGAAGAAGGCAAAGAATGCATACAACAGAAGATATGAAGCATCTATAAAGGACGAGCTTACAGGCTTATATAATAGACGAGGGTTTGAAGTTGACTGTGAAATAATCAAGAAAAATAATAACTTAATAGAATACGTTCTTATTATGATGGATTTGAACGGTTTAAAAGCAGCTAATGATAATATTGGTCATGAAGCAGGAGATGAGTTAATTATTGGCGCTTCGAAGTGTATGGATAATGCATTCTCAGGTCTTGGAAGGACGTATCGTGTAGGTGGCGATGAGTTTGCTGCATTACTGAGAGGAACGAGAGAAGAAGCACAGGATGCAGTTAAGACATTTGATTATTTAACTGAAAACTTCCAGGGAAATCTTATTTCTGAACTTAGTGTGTCTAAGGGAATAGTTGTTTGTTCAGAACATATAGAACTTAATTTTGAAGAAATTAAGGCAATGGCTGATAAGTTGATGTATGCAGATAAGGATGAATATTATAGACGAACAGGAAAAGATAGAAGACGAGTTTGATTTATAAATTGATATTTAATCTATGTAAAGAACCCAACAACTTTCAGTTTTATGGATATGTTTCCACAAACGACTAAACAACGGAAAAGGCTGTGGATATATTCCCTTGCTCGTAAAAATAGCAAGGACATTCAGCCTATCGTATCGAGCCATGTCGAGGCGGTGGTCCTCTTGCCATGGGAAACAAATCCATGGACGGTCGAGGTCGGAATGGAAGCGGAGACCGGCGAGGGCAAGCGCGTCAATTACACCGGAAAAGCATAAGAGAACAAAAGAAAAACCGCCGTCGGACTCACATGGGGTCCGGCAGCGGTTTTCTATTCGCTTCGTGTGATGTCATGCACCCATTTGCCGCTGTGGATGCGCCAAAGTCCGATGGGGGCCTTTGCCAGGTGCTCGATGGCGATGCACAGGCAGAACATCTCGTTCGGCACCTTAAGGACAAGGCCGAGCAGGCACATCAGCGGCAGCTCCATGCACCAGAGGGGAAAGTTGTCGATGAGCAGCGAGGCGCGTACGTCGCCGCCGCCGCGCAGCACACCCACGACCATCGTGGACGAAAAGCCGTGGAGGGGCATCACGCCCGCGTAGCAGTACACCATGACCGCGCACATCGCCGCCGCGCCCGCCGAGAGGGAGAAAAGCGGCAGCACATACGGCCGGAGCAGCGTAAAAAAGGCCAGAAGCTCCACGCCGCCGAGGGCGAGCGCGAAGAGAAATGCCGTGAGGCACACGGCCTTGCCGATGCGCACGACGCTCTCGCGGCTGCTGCCGATGCCGATCTCCTTGCCGACGATGACGGCGGCTGCGTTGGCGATGCCGTAGATGCCGGCGGTGGAGAGCTTGTCAATGCTGCCCGCCACGGTGTAGGCGGCGATGAGGTCGCCGCTCGCGGCCATGTGGCCCATGATGACGGTGATGAGCGAGTAGCCCACGCCCCAGAGCGTTTCGTTCGCCAGCACCGGCGCGCTGTAGTGGATGAAGCGGCGCAGCATCTCGCGGCCCGGGCGGAGAAGGGCGCTCCATTGGAGCGGCACGGTGCGGCAGCGCAGGGCGTAGCCGAAGGCGAGCGCAAATTCCACCACGCGCGAGAGCAGTGTGGCGGCCGCCGCGCCTGTGACGCCGAGCGCGGGGAAGCCGAGCTTGCCGAAGATGAGCACATAATTGCCCACGGTATTGCAGAGCATGGACGCGCCGAACACCAGCATACCGAAGCGCGGATTTTCGATGCTGCGCTGCATCCCGATGTAGATGGACGAGAGGGAATTGAGAATATACGAGAAGCCGACGATGCGGATATACGGCGTGCCGATCGCGACGAGACGGAGATTGTCCGTCACCAGCAGCAGAACATCCGCCGGGAAGAACGCCATGATGAGCGCGAAGAGCGTCGAGACGCTGCCGGCAATGCACAAGCCAATGCCGATGACGCGGTTGATGCTCTCGCGGTCGCCGCGGCCCCAGTATTGGCTGATGAGCACGCTCGACCCGCTCTGCAGTCCGAAGACGATGAGCTGGATGATGAAGATGGGCACATTCGCCACCGTGACGGCGGACATCTGCTCGCTACCGAGCAGACCGACCATGAAGGTATCGAGGAAGCCGAGCGAGGTGGTGATGAGATTCTGCACGATGATGGGCAGGGCGAGCAGAAAGAGGCGTCGGTAGAAGCCCTTGGGCTGACGGAGATAGGAGAACATAATAAACCTCAAAGAAGCTGACGAAGCGTCAAATTTACAGCATGGGGAAGCGTGTTTCCTTATGCTTGCGGAGCGCGGATACAAGCGCGTCGATCTCCTCGCGCGTCGTCTCGGGCGCGAAGCTCACGCGCAGCACGCCCGCGGCGGTCCTTTTGTCGAGCTTCATCGCGGCGTAGACGTGGCTGAGCTTGCCGCGGTGGCAGGCCGAGCCGGCGGAGATGCAGATGCCCTGCGCGCCGAGCTCGGTGACAATGTTCGCGCTCGGATAGCCGACGAGCGAGACGGAGAGGATATGCGGGGCATCGCCGTTCCCGATGCGCACCACGCCGTCGATGGTGAGAAGCTGCTCGAGCGCGTACTGCTTGAGCTGCGCCATGCGGGCGAGCTTTTCCTCATAGCCCGCCAGCCGCAGCTCCACCGCCTTGGCGAAGCCCGCGATCTGCGCGGTGGCCTCGGTGCCCGAGCGCAGGCCGCGCTCCTGTCCACCGCCCGCGAGCAGCGGACGCACCGCGCGGCAGCGCGGGCCGATGTAAAGCGCGCCGACGCCCTTGGGGGCGTTGAGCTTGTGTCCGCTGACGGAAATGAGGTCCGCGCCCAGCGTATCCGCGCGGAACGGGAGCTTCAAAAACGCCTGTACCGCGTCGGTGTGCAGCAGCGCCTTGGAGCCGTGCTCGCGCAGGAGCCGCGCGATCTCCGCGACGGGAAAGACGCAGCCGGTCTCGTTGTTCACGAGCATCACGGAGACGAGCGCCGTATCCTCGCGCAGCGCGTCCGCGACCTGCTGCGCGGTGATATTCCCCTGACGGTCGGGCGCGAGATAGGTGACGGTATAGCCCTCCTGCTCCAGCTGACGGCAAGGCTCAAGCACGGCGCTGTGCTCCACGGCGGTGGTGATGATGTGTCTGCCCCTGTGCCGGTTCTGCCACAGGGCGGCCTGTATGGCCCAGTTATCGCTCTCCGTGCCGCAGGAGGTGAAGTACAGGCGCTCCGCGGGGCAGCCCAGCGCCCCGGCGATGACGGCCCGCCAGCCCTCCACGGCTTTTTTCATCTCCACCCCTATGGGGTATTGGGAGGAGGGATTGCCGAAGTGCGCCGTCAGCACCTCGTACATGGCGTCGGCCACGGCTTTGGGCACCGGCGTGGTGGCGGCGTTATCAAAATAGACCATAGAGAGCCTCCTGTTTCACGAACGGGTCTTGAAAGACACGGTAAAATACAGTATAATAAACCGATCAAAAAGCGGGAGTGAAAAACACCTTCACCCGTGAAACCTTATTATACGATAGAATAGGGGAAAGTGCAAGATGCGTGTTGCCATCTATACCTTGGGCTGCAAGGTGAACCAATACGAGACACAGGCCATGGAGCAGGAGCTGCTGCGCCGCGGTCATACGCTGGTGCCCGCCGAGACAGAGGCCGACGGCTATATCGTCAACACCTGCTCCGTCACCGCCATCAGTGACAAGAAATCCCGGCAGATGATCCGCCGGTGTCATAAGCTGAACCCCAACGCGGTGGTGGCCGCCTGCGGCTGCTATGTGCAGACCCACCCGGAGGTGGTGGCGGCACTGGACGTGGACCTGCTGGCCGGTACCGGTGACCGCATGGCGTTTCTGGACCTGTTCGAGCAGGCAGCCCACGAAAAGGAGCCGGTGAGACTGTTGAACGATGCCCTGCGCCGCCGGGAATTCGAGGTGCTGCCCGCCGGCGGCATGGCCGAGCGCACCCGGGCCATGCTGAAGGTAGAGGACGGCTGTGTGAATTTCTGCACCTACTGCATCATCCCCTACGCCCGCGGGCCGGTGCGCTCGCTTCCGCTGGCGCAGGCCGTGGAGCAGGCGCGCGCGCTGGAGGGCTACCGCGAGGTCGTGCTCACGGGCATCGAG
>ERZ827488.1387-NODE-1387-length-29300-cov-5.237613_pt1 | contig 29300 bp, 25 predicted proteins | sample MGYA00519771_ERZ827488 | MGnify/ENA primary metagenome ERZ827488 (study PRJEB31778, sample SAMEA3449323) | human gut metagenome | biome: human gut; feature: human-associated habitat; material: faeces | place: United Kingdom | collected 2010/2012 ... | reverse complement strand
AATTCTACTATCGGGGGCTGAAGGAATGGAAGAACGAACAGGGATATCTTATGGACACTTGTCTGACTGCTCAGGATAGATTTAAGGTATACATGGATTATTTTGGACTGGAATATAAGGATTAAAAACTATAACGAAAAAAGAGATCAAAAGAGCCGGATGACTACATTATGTTCGGTAAAAAGAGCACTGTCCTAGCGGAAGTGCTCTTTTGCAAACTCCATGTCCTGTACCAGTTCCAGCGTTCCCAGATATTGCTCCTGCTTATCCCGGACGGCATAATAAGTCACTAAGAAAGTCCGGCCGTCCTTGTCCATCCAGACCGGTACCTGGTCCAGATTCCCTGCACGGAATTCTCCGATAATGCGGCGAACCTGTTCTTCGATTTTAGGCGGGTGACAGGTGAAGACCTCACGGTCCAATGCCATGCCGGGACGTTTGAATACCTTGGGGCCTTCGTTAAAATAACGATTGACATTATCGATGTCCACGAAGGTAATCTCCAAAGGAATCGTATTCAACATGGCGGTCAGCTGTGACAGGGTCAGACTGCCGCCGGGAAGGTGGATTCTGGTCTCACCATCTGCAAAAGCATGTTCCGCAGACATGGTGCCAACCGTAGAGGCAGTGTCAGCCAGATGTGCTTCCGCAGCCTCCCAACTGTCACCCCGGATACCGAAGCATTCCGCATAATCTTTGGCATCCCGGTAGATGTGATACCATTCCTCCTCCGAGAAATTCAGTGCGCAGTTGGGGAAGAGGATATTGGATTCCTTGTAGATCATTTCTTCCATGCGGTTCAATACGGCATTCAAACGTTGTTTCCATGCATCGGTTTCTTTTTGGTGTTTTTGTTTTGCAAGCGCATTCAGTTCATCCCGGATCTCATCATCCACTGTCCACATGACTGCAGAGGGGCCGCTGATCCCATATTGTACCTTCAAATGTGGATAAAGTAAGTCTCCCTTTCTGGCATAGTGGATAGCAATCTGGCGCAGCTCGTCAAGCAGTTCATTGGAAATTCCATTATTTTCCAATGCCTGCCTCGCACGGGCAATCAGCTTTTCCAGTGCTGCATTTTCCAGCGTAAAAGTTTGCAGGGGATGTCCGGAGATCTGGATCAGGGCGGCAGCGGCGGAGAGCCGTTGGTCCTTTAGGTCTTTAGAGTGTAGTTTCTGGGCAGCTAGAGAAGGGGCTGCTGTTTTTTCGGCATTGGTAATTTTCTCTTCTGTCGTGGAACCATGGAACAGGGCGGAATGCACATCACAGAGCCGCTGCAATTCTTCGATGGAAGTACCCTCCCGCAGCAGCTCCTGCTCGGCATGCATAATCTCGGCAGGATCCACATCCTTACATTCCCGGACGAAATCCGCCTGGACATTTTCCAGAGCTTCTCCGTGATTCAAACGTTGTAAGTAAGACTTAATCTGATCTTTCATATAAAAATTCCTCCGGAACCAGTATGCCCCGGAGGAAAGTTTGTTATTCTTTTATTTTTATGATTAATCATCGTAGTGTGTTTTGATAAATTCGCAATCCACTACCAACACATAGAAAACCGAGCCATAATGTTCACTCTCCACGATACGCCCATAATCCAGAACCGTCTTATAAGTTCCATCTTTGACAGCAAGTCGGTATTTGACATAATCATTGTATCCGTTCATGCCGGATTCTATCTGCTGCCAGATGCTTTCTTCTACCTGTGTCAGATCTTCAGGATGCACCAGATTACGGAATTGATGTTTCGTAAAATGCATAAAATCATCCAGATCCGTACATCCTGTCAGCTGAAGCATTTCCTGATTAGCATACAGGATGCGTTCATCCTCCTTTTCGGCCCGGTAGATGAAAAAGGCACCCGGCAGGTTGTCAGAAATATCCGATAATGAAAAACCAAGCTGTGTCCGTTTCGAATTGTGGAAATCCGGCCGGTAGGCCAGAGCACCATGTTTTCCCTGTAATTTTACCTCATAGAGTGCAATGTCGGCATAACGGAGAATGTCAGAGACTTTTTCTGCGTTGGCGGGGTATTCCGCATAGCCCAGGGAAATGCTGTAATTGTGTTCGACGCCTTTGGCTGAAAAAGAGCGGGAAGCCTTGCTGAAAGCGTCTATCATTGGGGCAGCCTCTTCTGCACTGCAATCTTTCAGGATAATACAGAACTCATCACCGCCATTTCTGGCAATAATGGAATTATCCGGAAAAGCCTGCACTAAGGATTGTGAAAGCTGCAATAGAACCTGATCACCGATAGTATGACCATAGACATCATTGATAAATTTAAAATTATCCACGTCAAGTAATATACCGACACAGTTTTTCTGCTTGTTTCCCTCCAGATACTCCTCCAGCTGCAAATTAAATCCGTTACGATTTAAGAGACCGGTCATAGAATCCGTCAGAGAGAGTCTGCGAAATTTTTTGCGTTGCTCGTCAACGAATAGTATAGATATCGTTAGAACCACCAGTAGTAGGATCACTGCAATGCCACATAATACTATCAGTTGTAAAAGTGTGCCATTCTTCCAGCCACCGGTGGGCATGACTTCCAGCTTCCAGCTACAGCCTCCCAGAGTAAAATCATAAGAGACGGGATCCATCAGAGTCTCCTCCGACTGGTCTACCACGGTATATTCATCGGTCAGAGGTGAGATGGTCTTCGATAGCCGGTATTGATAACCGAAATTGGTTAAGGCATCAGCGGAATGCTGAAAAATATCAGGAACCTTGATGATAACCATAGTCATGCCCCAAAAATATGGAGTTCCCTTCTCATCCTGTAAAAAAACTGGATTACGGATCGAAAGGACGTGTCCTCCCTGCTCCAGCTCGAAAGGACCATGTATGATAAGCACATCATTAGCAATGCTGTAATTTACGGTCTCTCCGCGGTATTTGTCATGGATCAGGTCTATTTTACCTGCTTCGTTGCCTTCGGCGGGATAGATATCTGTTACGATGCCCCCGGGAGCCACTTGGATGCTCCGGACGTAATCTGCCATCATTCTGTCCGCAATGATATCAAATTTGTCGATTCTGCCGTCCGTACTGATCAGAAGCTGCTCCAGTGTATCCGTGATATTGATACCGGCATTCAGATCTGCGATCATGTTATCACCGTAGGTTACAGCATTTAGTTCCGCAAGAGTGCGGATGTGCCTGGAGTCGTTCTGCTGTACCGCATGAGCGATCATATATAAGACAATACTGCCGATAAGAAGTATCCATAACGGCAGCAGCCATTTGGTATGAGAAAATTTAATTTTATTCCGTGTCATAGTGCTATGCTTCCTTCGTATGTGTTGGCAAAATGATTTAAATTTAATTATAGCATTTTGACGTTTTTTTGTATAGACATGAGAAGATATTTCATTCCGCTTCGGTCCGTGCTAAACATGTGCCATTGGCACATGGCACCCTACCCTCTACTCGCATATCGAGGGATTATCATACCACTTTTATGCTCATATCGGGGCGGGTCATAAGTATTTTAGTATCATAAAAAAGAATAGAAATGTGGTACAATACCTAGGGAAAGATAATTAGTTACGAAAGAATATGTTTAGGAAGCATGCATAAAAGATTATTGGGAATATCAGCTGGACAAGGAGAAGGGCAATAAGGTAATATATTATTGCATGCCGGAACGGAAAAGGAGGATTCCTCCGACGGAAGGAATCGTCTGCGGAATGGAGATTAGTATGGAATATATATCAGATGTACAGGCAAAACAGATGATCTTAGAGGTAGGCCGCAGAATGTATCAGGGCGGCTTCGTGGCAGCGAACGACGGGAATATCTCCTGTAAAGTCGGAGATAATGAGATCTGGGCAACACCTACGGGAGTTTCTAAGGGATTTATGACAGAGGATATGCTGGTGAAGCTGGATCTGGACGGGAATGTGTTGGAGGGAACGCACAAGCCTTCCAGCGAGATCAAGATGCACCTCAGAGTATTCAAAGAGAACCCGAAAGTACAGGGTGTGGTACATGCACATCCTCTGACGGCGACGGCGTTTGCCTGTGCGGGCATCAGTCTGGAAGAACCGGTGCTGATGGAAGGGGTTCTGTCCTTGGGCTGTGTGCCGCTAGTGCATTTTGCCCTGCCCGGCACAGAGGAAGTGCCGGAAGCGGTGGCACCCTACTGCCGGGAATACAATGCTGTACTGTTAGCAAACCATGGCGCGCTGACCTGGGGAGATAACCTCATGCAGGCATATTACCGCATGGAGACCACGGAATATTATGCGAAGATCCTGATGATGAACAACTTTATCTTAGGGAAGAAGACGTTGTTGTCCCAGGGACAGATCGACGATATTATCAGGATCCGTGCAGGATGGGGCATCATCACGGGCGGCAGACCCATCGGACCGGAGGGCGCGCAGAACCTGGAGGATATCTGCATCTCCCGGAAGCGGTGATTTGTTTTTCCGGGCATATTAGCGCGATAGCACGAATTCGTAAGCTTATGATAGAAGGTCATGTTAGAGACTTTTGCGAAAGCAACCTCTAACAGGGCCTTCTTTTTGTGCTTTATTTGTGCAATTGCATAGAAGCAGGCAGGGGGAAAGCTTCTACAGGACACAGATTTTTCACAGAGTGAACACTTTTTCAATACAAAATCCAACTATACTTGAGAAAACAATGGAATTTGGACGGAATAGCAATCGGAGGTTTGCCGTGAAGAACAAAGAGATCAAGCAGATAATTTTTTCCCAAAAGAAAAACAAAAAATGGATCATCGTTGCGCTGGTACTGGTACTTACGCTGGGTGGCGGTTCTCTGGCAGCAGTGGTGGTATTACATAGAAACGGCAATCGGTCAGAATTATCCATGCCGGGTAATATGGCGGGGCTGAGCTTCACGGAGGATATGACTGCTGCGTCAGGTGTTACCAATGTCGGTATTACGGAGGAGACCTTCGATGTGGAAAATCTGACGACAGTGCTAGAGATCGAGGAAGTCTATGCGGCCTCCGGAGAAGAGGTAACTGCAGGAGATAAGATTTTAAAGCTTACGGAGGACAGTGTGGAGGAAGCCAGAAAGGAACTGGAAAGAGCGCTGGAGGATGCGGAGCTTGCGTATCGCACCGGAGCTATCGAATATGAGCAGAACCTGATCACAGCGGAGTATACGAGAGACAGTGCCATCCTCACCGGACAGCAGGCGAAGGAAGTCTATGATGAGACCGTAGCAAGTCTGCAGAGTGCTGTGACCAGGGCAGAAGAGGAATTACAGGATGCCGAGGATGATATAGCAGAGTATGAATCCTATGTGAATGACGGTTCCTATAAGAGTTATTTCAAGGTGGATGAGTATCAGGCAATCTATGATGAGAACCTGAAAGCACTGACGGACAAGATGGACGAATGGGGTATCAGTTGGTCGCAGGTCACAGGCGGTGGAGGTTCGGTACAGATCGGTGGCGGAGCCGGCGCTAATATGCAGAGCGGCGGAACTTCCAACGCCAACATTTTAGCTTCTCTTTACAGTATTCTGGAACAAAATCTGAAAGATTTGGAGGAAGCAGAGGATAAATATGAGGATGCATTAACTAATGTTGCTTTTGAATTACAAACTTTGCAGTTAAAGCTTTCCAGTCTCCAACAGGCAGTCACGGAGGCGAAGGAAGATTATGAGATCCAGCTGGCGCAGGCAAAGCTGACCTATGAGACTTCCCTGTCCGGCGCAGAACGGGCAGAGAGCGATTATAATACTACGGTGGAAAAAGCTAAGTCCGATCTGGCAGCTCTGAAAAGTACTTATGAAGATGCCAAAGAGAATCTGGAACTGTTTGAAAGCAGTGTGGGAGACGGATATTTCTATGCCTCGGAGGACGGAACGATCCTGCGGACCATGGTGCGGGCGGAGCAGGCTCTGACTTCCGATGCAGTGGTATTCGTTTACAGCAATCCGAAGGAGCTGACGGTCACCGTATCGGTAGATCAGTCGGATATTACAAAACTGACTGTAGGCGACAGTGCTTATGTGCAGTCCTCCGCAGGCAGCGGATATACCGGTGTGATCACAGCCATTGATCCGGTATCCTCGTCTAGCAGCCGTACCAGTGTCACTTACAGCGTGACGGTACAGATCAATGTAGAAGATGAGGAGGACAGTTTAAGTGCCAACGAATCCGTCACCGTAGTCTTCGGCATGACGGAGGAAGAGATCGAGCAGTTACAGCAGAGACAGAGTATGCAGGGCAGACCTGACGATGTGTCCGACGGCGATGCGATGCCGCAGGGCGGTCCCGGAGGCGGCGAAAAGCTGGAAAATGGTGAGATGCCGGAAGGAGCCCCGGGTAACGGAGAAGTGCCGGAAAACGGTGGCATGCCGGAAGGAGTCCCGGGCAGCGGAGAAGTGCCGGAAAACGGTGGCATGCCGAAAGGCGGCTCCGACAACGGGGAATCTACGGAAAATGCAAATGAACAGCAGGGAGGACAGACACAGTCATGAAATTAAAAAGACCACATTTTGAAAAACTGAAATCCCTCACAAAGAAACAGAAGAAGCTGATCCTGGCGGGGATCGCATTACTTCTGCTGATCCTGGCAGCCTGCTATACCGTGTTTATTGCACCGTTACTTCAGAAAGAACAGTGGATCTACAAGGAAGAGACGGTGGAGCGTGGTACATTAAAGGTAGGTGTTACTGAGAGCGGCTCTCTGGAATACAACACAAAATCCATAGATTACGATCTGAATCTGGACGTCAGTGATGATGACGAGGATGACAGTGATGATGACGATGATACCGTACAAAAATATCTGAAGATAGAGGAGATCTACGCCGCCAGCGGGCAGCGTGTCATGGAAGGCGAGGAACTTCTGAAATTCACGGAAGACAGCGTAGAGGCGGTTCGGGCATTGTTGCAGAATGCGGTAGTGAAGGCACAGTCCGACTACGCGGAGGCAGAGAGTACTTATGAATTGTCCCTGCTGGAAGCCCAGACCGACTACGATACCCAGAAGATCAGTGCTTCCTATGCGGCATCCATCCGCAATACTTCCGGGACCAGCGTGACGAACAATGTGGCGTCTCTGCAGGTACAGCTGGAGCAGAAGCAGGCGAATACCGCATCTTTGCAGGAGAAACTGACGCAAGCACAGGAAGATTATCAGGATGCGTTGGAGACCTACGAAGCGGCAAAGGAAGGCTATGAAGGTGCCGGAACCGATAATACAGTGAATTTTATGACGATCCAGAATGGTTATCTCAGTGCCAGATCCAAATACCAGCAGGCAAAATCAGCGTTGACGCAGGCAGAGGATGCTTTATCGGAGAATGAAAGTGCTATTACCGATCTGCAGAACCAGCTGGCAGCGGCACAGGCAAAGCAAAAAATCGATAAGCTGGATACAGAAGAGACCTATCAGGAAGCGGTGATCACCGGGCAGAACGCCCAGACTACCTACAACGCTACCGTGGAAGATCTGAAGGAGACCTTACAGGAAGCGGAAGAGACGAAAGAAAAACGGGAAGAACAGTTAGAGGCCTTTGAAGATTTCGTCGGAAGTGATGGTATTCTCTATGCCACAGAGGATGGTGTGATCACAGAGGTCAGCTACGAAGCGGGAGATCGCCTGACGACGACAGGAGCTCTGTTTTCCTATGCAACGTCGGATGACATGAGAATCTCCGTGGATGTGACCCAGGAGGATATTGTGGACCTGCAGGTTGGAGATGCGGTAGATATCACCTTTACGGCATACCCGGAGGATTCCTATACCGGAAGCATCCTCTCCATCAATACCACGGCTACTTCCGATTACAGCAACACGGTAAGCTACACTGTGGAGATCAGCGTGGAAGGTGAACTGGAGCAGCTCTACGGCGGCATGACGGCAGATGTGATCTTCGTTACCGAAGAAAAAGAAGATGTCCTCTATGTATCCCGTAAGGCGATCGTAGAAGAGAATGGCAAGACCTATGTCTATCGTAAGACAGCACTGGGTGGCAGGGAATTGGCGGAGGTAGAGACCGGCATTACCAACGGTGTGGACATTGAGATCCTGTCAGGACTGGAAGAGGGCGATACCATCTACCTGGCAAGTAAGGTCAGCTCCGAGGCAGAAGTCAAGAGTACGGAGGAGACTGCCGATTCCGGCAGCGGTTCTGATACCGCAGTCGGCAGTGATACGGAGTTCGAGATGTCGGAGGATATGCAGATGCCGGGAGGCGGTGACATGCCCCAGGGTGGTCCCGGGGGTGGTAATTCCGGCAGCTTCGGCGGCGGAATGCCGCGCGGTCCCGGAGGACAATAAATCAAGCGGATGGAGCAAATGTTGAGAAACAGACAGGAATGATTGGGAACAGTTATGAAGCAGAATGAAAATGGGAAAAAGATCAAAGAAAATATAAGAAATCAAATGCGCCGGATTGGATCATGGAAAAGCTGGTCGAAAAGACGCAAGCTCACCACAGGTGTCTGTGGTGTCTGTGTGATCGCTGTAGTGGCTGGTGCCATTGGTCTCTCCGGTGGTTCCGACACGGAAGTCATTTATAAAGAGACCACCGTAAAATACGGGACACTGGTCAAAGGTGTGACGGAGACCGGCTCCGTGGACATCGGTACGGTGGATCAGACCTTTGATCTGGATATGAGTGCCCTACAGAGAACGGATACCTCCGGCAGCAGTTCCTCTGGCGGCTCCTCCGGTAGTACTGCCGGCAGCAGCTCTGGTTCCGGTGGATTTGGCGGCATGAGTGCTTCCGGCGGCGGAGCTCAGGGAGGCTTAGACATGTTTGGTCAGATCTTCAATATGGGCGGCAGCAGCTCCGGCAGCAATGGTGACGATTCTACCCTGACCGTGGCAGAGGTAGTGGTCTCCGTGGGGCAGCAGGTGTCCGAGGGAGATCCCCTGTACCTGCTGGAAGAAGACAGTGTCTCCGACCTGGAAGACGAACTGCAGTCTAACGTAGAGAAAGCAAAAGCGGATCTGGAGGCGGTGGAAGCCGACCAGACCCTGTCAAAACAACAGGCAAAATACACTTATGACAGCAGCACTGCTTACGGCAGTTATATTGATACCGAGTACAGTACTACATTGCAGGAGCTTCAGAATACGGTAGATTCTGCGGAGAGCACACTGGAGCAGGCGAAGAGCAGCCTGGAAGATTACCGGGCACAGCTGGAGGAAGTAACGGCAGCCTATGAGGATGCGGCACAGGTATTGTCGAACTGTAAATACAGCCTGAACAGTACGGACGCAGCAGATGATACTTACGGATATGTCTATTATGCGCAGCTGACGGAGCAGGCACAGTCCACGGCAGATTCCCTGGAGCAGCAGAAGGAAGAGCTGGAACAGAGAGTAGAGCAGGCGGAGGAAAATGTAACCACTGCCGAGACCGCTTATAATAAAGCAAAGCGGGAACTGGAGCAGGGAAAACTGACCGCAGCCGAGACAAAAAAACTGCGGACGCTGGCTTACAATACCGCACAGGAGACTTACGATATTGCGCTGGGGTATCTGGAACAGGATCTGTCCGATCAGCAGGAAACCTACGATGAGACTCTGGAAAAATGGAACGAGTTCAGCACCTATATCGATGGCAACGCGGTATGCGCCAGATACAACGGTGTGATCACCAGTGTGGAACTGGAAGCAGGAGACAAGATCAGCACCGGAACCTCTCTGGTCACTTTGTATGATATGGATGAAGTGACCATGACGGTAACAGTGGATGAAGATGACATGACGGATATCTCTCTGGGATCTGCGGCGAATATTGCATTGACGGCATATCCGGAAGATATCTTTACGGCAAAGGTGACGGTTATCGGAGATGCGACATCGGATTCCAGTGGAAACATAACTTATGACGTAACTGTCACATTAGAAGGGGATGTTTCAGGACTGTTCCAGGGCATGACCGCAGATGTGACTTTCGTTACGGAACAAACGGAAGAAGTGTTGTATGTCTCACGCAGAGCCATTATCACAGAGGATGACAAGACTTATGTAAAAGTGAAGACAGCAGAGGGCAGCATTGTGAAAAAGGAAATAACGACAGGACTGTCAGATGGCTCTAATGTGGAGATCTCCGGAGATATTGCAGAAGGAGATACCGTATTGATCGAAAGCAGCATTACGAAGTAGAGCGGAGACCTGTGGGAAAGTAAGGTCAATGGAAGGGAAGAAGTAGAATATGAGATTATCCGAAATATTGCGTCTGGTGTGGCTGAACCTGTCACAGAATAAATTCAAAGTGATCCTGACTTCCATCGGTATCGTTGTGGGATCCGCCACCATAATGCTGGTGCTGGCGATAGGTACCGGTGGAAAAGAAGAAGTGGCGGAGCAGTTCAAGAATCTGAATGCCGGAGCTATTGATATTTCCTGTGACAGCAGTGACAGTGGTGGTTTTAGCTTTGAAATGCCGGGCGGTGGAGGAAGCGTTACCGTCACCAATATGGGCGGAGGACCCGGAGGAGGTTCCGGCGGCGGTACGTCTGGTGGTCCCGGCGGTGGCATGGATTTCGGCGGATTTTTCGGATTCGGACAGGAGGAAGAGAGCGAAGCCGTGACATTGACCAGTGAAGACTGTGATGATCTGGCGACTTTTGTATCGGGAATCTCTGCAACTACGGTCTCTTATTCCACTACAGCATCGGTGGAGCGAGGCGATATGACCTCTGCTTCCTATTACACCATTGCCGGTGTGGAGGACAATTATGCTGCCATCAGTAATCTGGAAATGGCCATCGGGGATTTCCTCACAGAAGAAAACAACGAGAGCAAGGAAAAGGTGTGCGTACTGGGTGCCACCGTGGCAAAGGAAATTTTTGGCAGCGCCTACGATGCTTATGACGGTATAGTCTATATTGATGGCCGCCCCTATATAGTATCAGGGGTACTATCCGAGATGGGAACTGTGGCATCCGGCATCAGTCCGGATACGGCGATCTATATACCTTACGAAACCGGCATCAAATACATTACCGGTACGAATATCAGTCCAACCATCACGGTCATTGCGGAGGATGTGAATCAGGTGGATACCGTAATGACGGATGTGGAGAGTGCCTTAAAAGAGAGCTATCCCAATACCACATTTACCATCAGCGATGCCGGAAGCAAGATGGAGGCAGCCTCCGCTTCCAATGAGACTTTGACCTTACTGCTGATCTCCATGGCAGTGATCGTATTTATCGTTGGCGGTATCGGTATTATGAACGTGCTGTTTGTATCCATCAAGGAGCGTACCAACGAGATCGGTATTTTGAAAGCACTGGGCTGTTCCCGGAAGGATATCCTGTTGGAGTTTTTATTGGAGGCAAGCTTTACCAGTCTGGTAGGAGCCGTACTGGGGGTGCTGGTGGCTCTTGGAATTACGCCATTCGTGCAGCTGTTCAACGTGAGAGTGTCCCTGTCGGTACAGGGTGCAGTATTGTCGCTGTTGTTTGGTGTCCTCACCGGAAGCATCTTCGGCTTCTATCCGGCATATAAGGCATCGAGACTGATCCCCGTAGAAGCTTTAAATCAGGAGTAGTGCGAAAGGTGTAAGGATTATGATGGAAAACGCAATGATCACCATGAAAAATATAAATAAAGGCTATATGCTGGGAGAGGAGCGTCTGCCGATTTTGAAGGACATCAATTTTCAGGTAAATAAGGGAGAATATGTGGCAATCTTAGGCCCTTCCGGTTCCGGTAAGACTACGTTAATGAATATGATCGGCTGTATGGATGTGATGGACAGTGGGGAATATTATCTGGATGGCATGGCAATCCACAAGACCAAGGAGGACGATCTGACCATGGTACGCAACCAGAAGATCGGGTTCATTTTCCAGAACTATCAGCTGATCCCGACCTATAATGTCATGCAGAATATTATCATGCCCCTGCTGATGCGTGGCATGACTCATGAGGAAGCAGAAGAAAAGTGTAAAAATACTATCAAACTGCTGGGGCTGGATCATCGTATCGGACATAAGCCCAACGAATTGTCCGGCGGACAGAAGCAGAGAGTATCCATTGCCAGAGCACTGGTGGGACAGCCGGCGATCCTTCTGGCGGATGAGCCTACCGGTGCTCTGGATCAGACCAGCGGCAAGGAAGTACTGAAGCTGTTCCGGGAACTAAACGATATGGGCAACACCATTGTCATGATCACCCACGACCTGGGCGTAGCACAGTCTGCGAAACGTATCGTGCGTATTGTGGACGGACAGTTACAGGAATAAGGGATAGTCACTCAGCCAACGGGAAAGAGGCTGGGACTGTTCCAGACCGGATTTCAGGGTACGGTCGGCATCCGATTTATTTTCTGCCGGTATTATCAGCAGAAATTCTTTCCCGTCCATAAGTACACCGCAGAATACGGTTTTCAGATCCCGGGAGATAAGAAACATATTTCCCGGGATATTTGTTACAGATTCGGTCAGGCAGGAGTAATAGGGTTCTTCATCGATAAAAGGTGCATAGAATCCCATGTCATCCGCACCTTCCACGAAAAGCCTCTCTCCGTTCATCCAGACATTTCCCGCTATGGCATCTTCCTGATTCCCCCAGAGATAATGTAAGGCTTTCCCGTGGATCTCCACCGATACCTGTTCGAAGGTATCCGGTTCCGTCAGACTGACCAGCATTCCGGTTCCGGTATAGTCATAATCCTTTTTGATGGGAGTATGATAATAGCGGATCCCGTAGTCTCCAAGGCAAAATAAGGCAAATACGAGCAGAAAAATCAGAATGCCGCAGAAAACGGTTCTTAATTTTTTATTTCGCATCATGGTTCTTGCCTCCTTTTTATTTTATTATACAATCAGATATCCATACTGGCAATGAGCTGAAACATTTCCTCGGCGGTCATGTGATCTGCGGTGATCACGTATACATAATTGTCAGCTTCATAATAAGCCATGGCGTAACCATCCACATAAGTATATACCGTGGCAATGTGATCGCCGATGACATGTTCCTCTTCGGCATCGTATTCATTGTCTAATACGAGTGTCAGGGCATTATTTGCGGAAATTAGCATTTGCTCCCAGATGAGCTGTTCTCCGGCATTGTTTTCATAGAAAATTTCACAAAAAAGAGGACTGTCTCTTCGGTCTGTCTCTGTATAGCCCTCCGGGATGCAGGTCGGTATCGTGGGAGTGAGTACCGCATCTTTTTCCTCGGAAGAGTAGTTATACTGCGTAGCATCCTCGCGCAGGGTCTTTAGTGTCATGAAAAACTTATCCCGATAGGCATCCACACTTAACGTCAGAACCAGTCCGGCACATACGATACCGGTGAAAAAGATTGCCATGCGTTTTAGGAGCTGTTGTGCACCGGTCAGAACCGGATGGGCTTCCCGGCGGATCACTTTTTGCATTTTTTGTTCAAAACGTTTTGAAAATACATATCCCGATCAACCTGATTTTCTAATGCTGTTATCATGGCATTGTCCACCACAGGCATATGCTGATAGAGCCATTCATCCGTTATATCCATGGATCTCATTATTTTCCTCCCGTTTATTCAAAGCTTCCTGTATCATAATCTTTCCCCGGGATAATCGCTGCCGGATCGTTCCTTCGGTGATGTTTAATACTTTTGCGATTTCATCGTTGTCCATATTGCCGGAGTATTTGAGGAGAAATACATCCCGGTATTTTACGGGCAGGCATCTAAGGATGTCCAGTATTCCGTCATCCACATCCGTCTCCGCATAAGTCACCGGGACATTACATTCTTCCAGCTCATCCACATAGATTTCCCGTTGAAATTGATGGTTTCGCTTCCGGTAAATATCTATAGTCGCATTTTTCGTTATGGTAAGCAGGTAGCGTTTCGTCGCCGTGGCGTCGATTTCCCCTATTTTTTCCATGTTTTTCGCAATTTTTATAAACGCCTCATGTACGGCATCTTCCGCAAGAAAAGTATCCTTCAGCACATTCAGAGCTACTTTCATCATAAGGTGCCGATAGGTTTCATAGAGAATCACAAACTTTTGTTTGTCTTCTTCGGCGTCGATCATCATCAGATATATCATTTGTTGTTCCCAGGCCTTTCTATGAGTCATAACGAAGGTTCCTGTTCCTATTGTTACAAAAACGTAAAAATATTTCAATTGCAGGTTTATATGTTTGTCCCAATAGTATCTTTTGGGTAACCGGGGCACTTTATTGTGCCTGCTTTACGAACGACAAGGCGGCGCAGATTGCCGTACAGACGGTACAGGAGTATTTGGAGGAGACTCCTGACAGCAGTGTCAAAAATGTGATCTTTAATGTGTTTAAGAATGAGGATTTGCAGATCTATGAGAGAATTCTTCGGTCGTAGATTTTCGATTACTCTAAATGCAGAGAAAAACTTGCACCCGGCAGATTGCTGTGATACATTGGCTGTAAAAGAAATACAAGAGAGGAAAAGAAAATGGCAGGATATCTGATTAAGGATACCACAAAAGAAGAGCGGGAGCAGATCGTTGCGGAGTCTCTGGGATATATGGAAGCCAACTGTGATGGCTGTACTTCGGGACTGGCGGAAATGTATCAGGCATACATCGACGGGGAGAAGGAGCTTCGGGACATCAATATGGAATTTCATGCAGGTTATGTATCCGGAGAGGAAGTGCCCGGCCGCAGGTCTTGTCCCATGTAATAATAGTGTGCGGGAAAGATGGATTCCCGGCATAAATAAAATGTTATCTGCAAAAACTCTTAGTAACAGAATGCGAAAGGCAGGAAAGAGAAATGCAGATGAGAGACGATCTTGGAATTACAACAAAACTGGAAAATGGCAAGGCTTATCTGGAATTTGCCCTGCCGGAAAAGATAGGGCGTTTGCTGTCCGCTTTACAGATTGAGATCTGGGAAGGTGCGGAGGGCGAACGCCTTGTTTTTCATGGGCAATACTCATCAGAAGAAGCGGATTCCATGACGGCGTTGCTGTTGCGGCCGCATCTCTGGGACGGCATGCGGGATCCCTATGTCTATCTGGTGAAGGCGCAGGGAAGGTTCGGAACCGTGGAGTATGGAGAAAATATGGGGGGTACAAAGAACGAGGAAGAATCAGATCATGCTGAGGATATAACCGAGGCAGTGGAAGTGTACTGGCAGCAGGAACTGGCAATTTATGATGTGCATGTCATCGATAAAAAGGGAATCTTTCTCAATGAAAAAGAGTTTCTGCCACATGAAGTAGTCTACTGGCTTCCCCCGCAGATCAGTGATGCCGGGACGAGGGTGGAGCAGGTACGAAGAGATCTGGAACGGCTGGTCCGGATGGGGGTAAATGTGATCCGGCTGGAAGGAACCGGGACCGGGGCAGAGGGGGTGAACTGCTCCGAAGTGAGAACGTTTTACAGCCTGTGCAGAAAGCGTGGATTCCTCACTGGGGACCTGTGGATAAGACCGGAAAATCTTCCGGTATATCGTGGATTATCCGGAGAAACGGCAGAAGATGCACTTCTTTCGGCGAATGGCAGAACGCTGACGGAGCGGTATTACTATTATCAGGCGAAGTGGAGCAGCGAACCGGTGCTCTATCCGGCACTTTCCACCCTGCATCGTCAGAAGAACGGGCTGGTCTCCCTGACAATTTACAGCAATCAGAAAAAAGTGGTGCTCTATGTGGAGGGGATACTTTTCTTATTCCAGTCGGCCGCATCCGGTGATCCGGAATTCATTTTTGAAGATATTCCTGTGGCGAAGCTGCCGCTGCATCTGGCGGCGGAGGCAGGAAATTTAAGCATTTCGCTGACCGTGACGAAGTTTTAAGGGTTGGGGCTTCACAGATTTTTCACAAATGTTTCACCTTTTCATGACATTTGAGACATATACTGATACCAAAATCGAAAAGTCCGAGACCACATGAGCTTGCTCAGATGTGATTGAGAGACTTTGAGATTTGCCCCGATATGAGTACAAAAGTGGGATGATAATCCCATGATGTACGAATAGCGGGCAGGATTGTGAGAGTGCGCAGCACGGAACAATCCGTAGGTATCAGTTCTGGGGACTCGTAGGTATCAGTTCTGGGGACTCGTGGGTATCAGTTCTGGGGACTCGTGGGTATCAGTTACGGGTACCCGTAGATATCAGGTGGGGGTATCACACCATATCCGGGAGGCAAATATGATAGAAGTAAGCAATCTTACAAAAAAATATGGTGACCATATTGCCGTAGATCATCTCTCTTTCCGTGTGGAAAAGGGACAGATTTACGGATTTCTTGGTCCAAACGGCGCGGGTAAATCCACGACCATGAACATCATCACGGGTTATCTGGCAGCCACGGAGGGTACTGTGACGATCGATGGCAAAGATGTCCAAAAAGATCCGGAGGAGGCAAAGCGTGCCATCGGTTATCTGCCGGAGCTTCCGCCGCTGTATGTTGACATGACTGTCAGAGAATACCTGGATTTCGTGGCAGAACTGAAAAAAGTGCCGAAAAAAGAGCGGAAGCAGCAGATCGATGAGGTCATGGAAATGACACAGATCACCGATATGCAGCAGCGTCTGATCAGGAATCTGTCAAAAGGTTACAGGCAGAGAGTCGGACTGGCGCAGGCAATCCTTGGCTACCCTGAGGTTATTATTCTGGATGAGCCCACGGTAGGTCTGGATCCGAAACAGATCATCGAGATCCGTGATCTGATCCGCAAGCTGGGGGAGAATCATACCGTGATCCTCAGCTCCCATATTCTGTCGGAGGTCAGTGCGGTCTGCGACCATATTATGATCATAGCCCACGGTAAGCTGGTAGCCAGCGATTCTCCGGAGAATCTGCAGAAGCTTATGAGTGGTTCCATGGAACTGGATCTGGAAGTAAAGGGAAGCATCGCTGCGGTGAAGAGTGCATTGCAGGAGATCTCACAGATCGACCGGATCGAAGAGAACACGGAGGCATCCAAAAATATTGCAAAGCTGAAAGTGATCTCCAAAGAGAATGCAGATATCAGAGAGCAGGTATTCTATGCACTGGCAGATGCAAAGCTGCCTATTTTAGAGATGACCCATGCGGAGAAGTCTCTGGAAGACATCTTCCTGGAACTGACCGAGGATGTAGCACCTACACAGCCGGAGAAGTACAAAATGTTCTCAAAAAGGAAAAAGCGGGAAATTACAGAGGCTGCCGCACAGCAGACAGAAGCTTCGGAAGAGGAAGCACAGCCCGGAGAAGAGAAAAAAGAAACTGTAACTACAAAGGAGGCGGAATCATATGCCAGCCATTTATAAGAGAGAATTGAAATCCTATTTCCGTTCCTTTATCGGATTTTTATTTATTGCAGTCACCCTGTTTTTCCTGGGACTGTATTTCAGCGTTTATAACCTGATGAACGGATATCCTTATTTTGCGTATGTGGTATCCAGCGTTACCTTTTTATTCATGCTGACCGTGCCGATCCTGACCATGCGTATTCTGGCGGAGGAAAAGCGGAGCAAGACGGATCAGCTGATCCTGACGGCACCGGTGTCCGTAGGCGGCATCGTTATGGGAAAATTCCTGGCGCTGTTAACTATATTTGCCATTCCCGTAGCGATCATCTGCTTTTACCCGCTGATCATGGCGCAGTACGGCAGTGTTCCCATGGGAGAGGCCTATCTGTCGATCCTGGCATATTTCCTTTTCGGGATGACCGCCATTGCCATCGGTCTGTTCCTGTCCTCCCTGACGGAGAGCCAGGTCATTGCAGCAGTACTTACTTTTTTAGTATTGTTCCTGGGATATATGATGGATTCCATCTGCTCCATTATTTCCAGTACCGGCAATCTGTTGACAAAGATTTTGCGTTGCTTTGACCTTTATACGCCGTTTTCTAACCTGTTAAACGGCACACTGGATGTATCTTCTATCGTATATTATGCATCCGTTACGGCACTGGTTCTGTTCCTGACGGTACAGTCCATTCAGAAACGCCGTTACAGCATGTCCGTGAAGAACTTAAGCTTCAGTGCCTACAGTACAGGTATGATCGCCGTAGCTGTAGCATTGGTAGTAGTCGTTAATATTATCATGGGCGAGATGCCTTCCAGCTGGACAGCAATCGACATGACCAGCCAGAAGCTTTATTCCCTGACGGATCAGACCGTCGACTATGTGAAAAATATGCAGGATGATGTGACAATCTATGTGTTGGTAAATCAGGACAATCAGGATACCACACTGGGGCAGACTTTGCAGAGATACGATGATCTGTCGGATCATATCACCGTGGAATATGTGGATCCCACCGTTAACCCGATGTTCTATACCCAGTACACCACCGGCAACATCAGCACGAACAGCCTGATCGTGGTCAGTGACAAGCGCAGCAAGGTCATTGATTACAACGATGTCTATGAGTCTTCCTATGATTTTGACTATTCGACCTACAGTTATAACACCACGACCACCGGTTATGATGGCGAAGGACAGATCACCAGTGCGCTGGATTATGTGTTAAATGATGATATGCCCAAGGTATATATGACAACAGGACATAATGAACTGAGTTTAAGCAACACTTTTACATCCGCACTGAACAAGGAAAATGTGGATTATGAGACCGTGAATCTGATGGATCTGGATGCTATCCCCGACGATGCGGCCTGTCTGTTCATTAACGGTGCCACCAGCGATTTTTCATCCGATGATAAGGATAAGGTGATCGACTATCTGAACAACGGTGGAAAAGTCATCCTGGTAACCGGTTATACCGATGAGGAGACACCCAATATAGATGCTATCTTAAGCTACATGAATCTGAGCATTGCCAAAGGACTGGTAGTGGAGAATGATTCCAACGGCTACTACAGAAGCCCGTATTATATTCTGCCGACACAGAGCTCTGACAGCTATACCTCCGGTACCTACGGAAAATATCTGTTCCTGCCGTATTCTCAGGGCATCATCGTCCCGGAGGAAGTAAGTACCGACGAGACAGCCACCGGCGATATTACCTATGATGTATTCCTGAGCACCTCCGACAGTGCATTTGCAAAACAGGATGTCAACAATACACAGGATTTTTCACAGGGTGAAAATGATGTGAATGGTCCCTTCGCATTAGGTGTTGAGGCAGTAAAGACTTTGGATGATGGGGATGCGACACTGGTCGTGTACGGTTGCGAGCAGCTGTTCACGGATGATGCAGATTCTGTCGTCAGCGGTGCGAACCTGACTTTGTTCACCAATACGTTCAGTGGAATGGCAGATCATGAGACCTCGGTATCCATTCCGGTAAAAAGCTATGAGATATCTAATCTGGTAGTGGATTCCGCACAGATTCTGCTGCTGGGGCTGCTGGTTACTGTGGTACTGCCTGTCGGCTGTATGATCGCTGGATTCGTGATCTGGTTCCGCAGACGGAAGAAATAATTGGGAAAGGCGTGAGTTATAGATATGAAAAAGAAACAAAGACAGATGATCGGAATGCTGCTGGCACTGGTGGTGCTGGCGGCAGCATTCCTGGGCATCCGCCAGTATAATAAAAATGCATCGTCTGCGACTTCCACCACTGAGGATACACAGGAGACGGTGTTGGATGTGAACTCCGATGATATTACCAGCTTCCGCTATGTATATGAGGGAGAGACCTATGCCTTTGAAAAAAAGGATGAAACATGGTACTATACGGACGATCATTCCCTTAATCTGAACCAGGAGCGTATCAAGGCTATGATCCTGAAGGTGGCACCGTTAAAGGCAGATCAGGTGATTGAAAATGTGACGGATATGTCACAGTACGGACTGGCAGATCCGGAGCGTACCATTCAGTACGAGACTGCAGATCGCAGCGTGATCATTAATGTCGGTAATCTGAATTCCATGACCAGCCAGTATTACGTTGCATTTCCCTCTGAAATGAAAGTGTATGTCGTGGCCACCAACGTGGTGACAGGCTTCAATTATACACTGGAGGATCTGGTGGAGGTGGAGGAGACTGCTGAAGAGACAGAAAGCACCGAAGCTACAGATACTACGATAACGGAAAGCGAGACAACGGAAACTGCGACGGAGACCGAGAATGTCGAGGCTGAAACCGCAGAAAGTGAAACAGTGGCAACAGAAACTACGGAAACCGTGGAAGCCAAATAAGTATCACAAATAATAAAGACTGCCCCTGCAAAAGAGGCAGTCTTCACTATTGTTAGGGATTCTCACCACGAATGACAATGATGTCATTTAATTTCAACATCGTATCTTTTTGAGGCAGAATGGACAGATCCTCCCGCAGAATGAGGAAGATCGTAACCTGTTCTGCCTCTTCCATTTCTTCCACGGATTTGCCCGCAAAGCGTTTATCTACGAAGATCTCGGCAATCTCATGAATATCTGCCGCTTTAATATTAGAGAGACTGCTTTTGCGCTGGTACTGTTCCACGAAACCGGCACTGATGATACCGGTGGGGATAGCCACGGCACCGACACCGAGATAGGCGATACAGATCGCCATGATCCGGCCGAGTGTGGTGATGGGATAGATGTCTCCGTAGCCTACGGTGAGCAGCGTTGACATGCTCCACCAGATGCCGCTGAAGGCATTGCGGAATACTTCCGGCTGGGAATCATGTTCCACGCTGTACATGCACAGACTGCTGGCGAGCATCAGGATCAGTACGATGAACACGGAGGAAATGATCTGATTGCGTTTTTCATACAATACCGTAGTGATGACATTGAAGGAATCATACCGTGCATTCAGGCGGAACAAATGGAAGATCCTCGCCACCCGCAGCATCCGGAAGATGACCATGCCGGACAGGAAGAAAAAGGGTAAAATTGTCAGCAGGTCGATAATGCCGTCGAAGGAGATCAGAAACCGCAGCCGGGAGCGGAGCTCGTTTTTATCAGGATATAGATAGTCCGCAGTCCAGATCCGCAGGACATATTCCACACAGAAGATCAGAATAGTGATAACCTCGATCACGTGAAATACCGGAAATAAAAAAGCAAGCTCATCAAAGGTTTGCAGAAAAGTCACCAGAATATTTGCACAGATAACGATAGCAATAAAAATATCAAAGAGCCGGCTCAGACGGTTACTTTTGTCACCGATCTGGATGATGTTAAATACTTTTTTCTTCATGTTGAATCCTCGATGTTTTTTGGAGCAGCGCCAGTGAATGCCTGTGATTCCATCATACGGAGGTGGAAGAGGAAAGTCAAGAAATGCGGTGACAGAATCCGTCAACTTTCTTAAAAACAGTCATATATTATAGTAAATCCAAATACAATGAAAGGATACAAAAATATATGGCTAGATTTACGAACCAGGCACAGCTTCGCTATGGAAATGAGATTACAAACTCCAATATAGCAGTGGGTGAGATCACAGAGGTATTGTCAGCAACCAAGACAGCAGTGCGGGATACCTACGGACAGAATGAAAATGTGACGTATGTGATCAGCATTGTGAACTCAGGAACTACAGCATTTAACGGAATTACAGTAACAGATAATCTGGGAGAGTATTTGTTTAATACCAGAGAACTGACACCTCTGACGTATATTCCGGGGACCGTAAAATACTATGCAAACGGAATTTTACAGGCAACACCGGCTGTAACGGCAGGCCCTCCTCTGACGATCACGGGAATTACCGTGCCTGCGGGAGGTAATGTGACACTTACCTATGAGGCTGAGGTGAACTCTTATGCGCCGCTGGCAGCAGAGGCTTCCATTACGAATACGGCGACAATTGCCGGGGCAGGAGTCACTCCTGTTACTGTGAATGAGACAGTAAATGCGGCAAGCGGACCGCTTCTTACGATCACAAAGTCCGTCAGCCCCGTACCTGTGACAGAGAATGGAACATTGACATATACGTTCCTGATACAGAATCTGGGGAATACGGCAGCAGATGCAGCTACCGGTGTCGTGATCACGGATACCTTTAATCCCGTATTGGAGAATCTGACTGTGAACTTTAATGGGACTGCATGGGCAGAGGGAACAAACTATACGTATGATACGACTACCGGATTATTTACCGGAACTGCAGGAGGTATTACGGTACCCGCAGCGACTTACACCCAGGATCCCGTTACAGGAGCGTGGGGGATCAACCCCGGCGTCAGCACGCTGGTGATCTCCGGAACTGTATAAGGGCTGCCGCGCTCCTAAGGCTGGCGCCATGCAACCCATTCGCAGTCACTGCGTGACTTGCTCATGGACGGCTGTCGCCGTATAAGTTCAAAATAAAAAGTCACTGGAAGTACATAAATGTCCTCCCAGTGACTTTTTATTTTATCCTTGCATGGCTTGTAGCTTAGCCAAAGTATCTCTTTAACAGACCCTCAAATGCCTTACCATGTCTTGCCTCGTCACGAGCCATTTCGTGTACGGTGTCATGGATAGCATCCAGGTTCAGAGCCTTGGCTCTCTTAGCCAGATCAAACTTACCTGCGGTAGCACCGTTCTCGGCATCTACTCTCATCTCCAGATTCTTCTTGGTGGAATCGGTTACGACTTCACCTAACAGCTCAGCGAATTTTGCAGCATGCTCAGCTTCTTCGTAAGCAGCCTTCTCCCAGTACAGACCGATCTCGGGATAACCTTCTCTGTGAGCAACTCTTGCCATTGCCAGATACATACCAACCTCAGAGCATTCACCCTGGAAGTTCGCACGCAGATCAGCAATGATATCCTCGGGAGCACCCTTTGCTACACCTACTACATGCTCAGCAGCCCAGGTCTTGCCTTCCTCCTGCTTGGTGAACTTGGAAGCGGGAGCGTGACAGATGGGGCACTCTGCGGGAGCCGCATCACCTTCATAAACATAACCACATACCTGACATACATACTTTGCCATAATTTTTTCTCCTTTTCTCTAATGAAATGTTTTGTTTTAGTTTTCTCTTTTTGCGTGTGCTTTATAAGCACAAATATATTATGGAACGAAGCCAGTTTTCATTCAGAAAACTAGGACTCCGTAGCAACCCTGGTGCAGGCGGGACAAGTGCCATAGAAATAAGTGACATGTCCCCGGATCCGGCCGTCAAATCTCTCTCCGGCTGTCTCCATGATGGAATCAATACTATCCATGTCCAGATCAATGACGCTTCCGCATTCCGTACACACGAAATGATAATGTTCGGAAGTATCAGCATCAAAATGGTCAACACCGTCACCGACCCGGAGTCGTAAAATCTCTCCCATGTCCGACAACAGAGTCAGATTACGATAGACGGTACCGAGACTTAAGTTCGGATCCTGCTGCTTCAGATTAGAATAGATCACATCAGCGGTAGGGTGATCCTTGCGTCCCATGAGAAAGGATTTGATCATTTCCCGTTGTCTGCTTCGTTTCAGTGCCATGATAAGCCCCTTTCTCAATAATAGTAATGATTACTGTTTCTTATAAGCCTATTATACATGATGCGAGAATAATGTCAACAGAAAAATGAAAAAATTTTGTTTATATTTTTTTAATGATATTCTTGCTTCCTTTATACACAGAAGGTGGGAATCATGCTATAATGAGCGAAAGTAAAGTATAAAATATAAATTATTCACGTGCAGGTTGCTGAAAGGCAAGAGTAATATGAAATTTAAAACCAGACTTCGTGTAACATTTATAAGTATTATATTACTTCCGTTATTGTTGACGATCATGGCTTTTGTAATGATTGCCATTTACCTGATGAATTACTCTCAGGGTCTCAGCCTGACGGATATTGATTATTCCATGATGTCGGAGAATTTCAGGGAATTCACCAACACCACGGATCAGGCGTATTATGTGCTGCTGGACCAGGTGAAGGAAGACAGCAGCAGGCTGGAAGATAAAGAATATCTGGATCATATCAATGAGGAGGTATCGCGGAAGTCTACTTACATTATTGTAAGAAAAGGTGATAAGCTGTATTATGCCGGCAATGAAGAAGCCGCACAGCAGATTTTTGAAAAACTGCCTGCCTATGGTGACGAGAATCTGTCGGATGACAGCGGATATTTCTACAATGAACTGGAGAAGTATGTAAAACAGATTGATTTCACCTTCCGGGATGGAACACCGGGCAGCGTATTTATCGTCACGAAGGTCAATTCGCTGATCTCGAGACATCTGCTGATCGATATGTTCGTGGCGATCATTGTGATCCTGATCTTCACCAGCCTGATGCTGACCCAGTGGATCCACAAGGGCGTATTTGAACCTATCAATGAGCTGAATGTGGCAATGCGCAAGATCAAGGAAGGCAACTTTGATTATGTTCTGGAGACGGATGCCAAGGGTGAGATCGGTGATCTCTACCGCAATTATGAGGACATGCGTTTACGGCTGAAGGAATCCACGGAAGAGAACACCCAGCATGAGAAGCAGAACAAAGAGCTGGTCAGCAATATTTCCCATGATCTGAAGACCCCTATCACAGCCATTAAGGGTTATGTGGAAGGAATCATGGACGGTGTGGCAGATACGCCGGAGAAGATGGATAAATACATCAAGACCATCTACAATAAAGCCATTGATATGGATCGTCTGATCAACGAGCTGACCACTTATTCCGGAATTGATAATAACCGGATCCCGTACAATTTCCACCGGATCAACGTGGCGGATTATTTCGGCGACTGTGTGGAAGAAGTCGGACTGGATCTGGAGCAGCGGGGTATCAAGCTGAACTATTCGAATCTGGTATCTCCCGATACCGTGGTCATCGCGGATCCGGAGCAGATGAAGAAGGTCATCAATAATATTATCAGTAACAGCGTAAAATATATGGACAAGCCTGACGGGCATATTGATATCCGTATTCTTGACGAAGTGGATTCCATCCGGGTAGAGATCGAGGACAACGGCAAGGGAATCGCGCAGAAGGATCTGCAGAAGATTTTTGAGCGGTTCTACCGCACGGATGCTTCCCGCAATTCCGCCCAGGGCGGCAGCGGCATCGGACTTTCTATTGTGAAGAAGATCATCGAGGATCACGGCGGCTATGTATGGGCGACAGCCAAAGAAGGGGAAGGAACCTGTATGCATTTTGTATTGAGAAAATATATTGAGCTGCAGCCGGGTGGAACCAAGTAATGAATAAGGGAATGAAACAGAAATGGCATGATAATCGATAATACAAGGACATTCTGTAAATGGAGGATAAATAATGAGTAAGATTTTAATTATTGAAGATGAAGTAGCAATTGCAGATCTTGAGAAGGATTATCTGGAGCTCAGTGATTTCAAGGTCGATATCTGCAATACCGGCGATGAGGGACTGAAGACCGCACTGGCAGGCGATTATGATCTGATCATTCTGGACCTGATGCTGCCCGGCATGGACGGCTTCGAAGTATGTAAGAAGATCCGCGAGGAGAAAAATATTCCCATTCTCATGGTATCTGCGAAGAAGGACGACATTGATAAGATCCGCGGCTTAGGGCTGGGTGCGGATGACTATATGACCAAACCTTTCAGCCCCAGTGAACTGGTAGCCCGTGTGAAGGCGCACATGGCCCGTTATGAGAGACTGGTGGGAACCAACCAGAAGCAGCAGAATGATATCGTGGAGATCCGTGGTATCCGTATTGATAAGACTGCAAGACGTGTCTATGTGGACGGTGTGGAGAAGACGTTTACGACCAAGGAATTCGATCTGCTGACGTTCCTGGCGGAGCATCCGAACCATGTATTTACCAAAGAAGAATTGTTCCGTGAGATCTGGGATATGGATTCTATCGGTGATATTGCCACTGTTACCGTGCACATCAAGAAGATCCGTGAAAAGATTGAAAAAGATACTGCAAAGCCTCAATATATCGAGACCATCTGGGGTGTTGGATATCGTTTTAAGGTATAAGGGAAGAAAAATAAGATCAGAAGAAAACTCCTATGATGGATACAGCAACAAACTGTCTCCAATAGGAGTTTTTTATCTAAAAGTGTGTTATAATCATAGCATTGCGGATTGCACCCGTGAAATTTGATTAGCGATTCCACTGATGAGATAAAGCATCGGCGGAATGGAGTGTGTTATGAACAGTAAAAAAATAATACAGTTGTCTACGACACAGAAGATCATGCTTAGCTTTCTGTGTGCCATATTAGTGGGTAGCTTCCTGCTGGCATTACCCATCAGTTCAGCTACCGGAGAAGCGGTTCCTTATATAGATGCTTTATTTACGGCTACCACATCCATATGTGTGACCGGTCTGGTGACGGTTCCCACATATTCCACCTGGAGCGTCTGGGGACAGATCGTGATCCTGTTTCTGATCCAGTTGGGAGGTCTGGGAGTCATTACGGTCATGTACGGTGTGATGATGGGACTGCACAGACGACTGGGACTGGGTAACCGGTGGATGCTGCAGGATGTGTTTAATCTGAATAATATCTCCGGAATCGTGAAATTCCTCCGCAAGGTTCTCATAGGTACTCTGGTGGTGGAGGGATGCGGCGCTCTTTTGTATATGACAGTATTTGTGCCGGAATACGGACTCAGAGGCATATGGATTTCGATTTTTAATGCCGTATCTGCCTTCTGCAACGCTGGAATGGATATTATGGCGGAAGACAGTCTGTGCGGCTATGTATTTCAGCCCATGGTCAATCTGGTCACGATGCTGTTGATCATATTGGGAGGTTTGGGCTATATCGTCTGGTGGGATGTACTGCGGGTTTTGAAAAATATCCGGAGCCAGAAGCTGAAATGTTTCCGACTGCTGACACTGCACAGTAAAATAGCACTCACGGTGACGGGAATACTTATTGTAGTGGGAGCGGCGGCATTTTATATTTTTGAATACAATAATCCTCTGACGATGCAGGATTACACGGTGCCGCAACGGATCTGGGCATCCCTGTTCCAGGCAGTAACTACGCGAACCGCCGGTTTTGCCACGATTCCGCAAGAGGATCTGACCAATACCTCTGCGATCATTTCGGTGCTTTTGATGCTGATCGGCGGCTCTCCGGTGGGAACCGCAGGAGGAATGAAGACAGTTACGATCGCAGTGCTGCTGGTATCTATGTTTGCCACTATAGGTAATAAGGAGGATGCGGAGCTTTTTGGGAGAAATATTCCGAAGCAGGCGGTGAATAAATCGGTAGCAGTTGTAGGTATGTTTTTTATCATTGCATCGTTGTCCGCGATTTTTTTATCTGCAGTGACAGATGCGGATGTGATAGATATTGTGTATGAAACAGTGAGTGCCACAGCTACTGTGGGATTAAGCAGGAACCTGACTTCCATGCTGAATCTTTGGGGAAAACTGATTATTATCGTGACCATGTATCTGGGAAGAGTCGGCCCCATATCTCTGGTAGTGGCATTCAGCACGCAGAAAAAGAACAAAAATATTGTGAAGAACCCGACAGAAGAGATCAGCGTCGGATAAAGCAGATCGAAGCAACAGGAAGGAAGAGACTATGGGAATCAATCAGACCTATGCAGTATTTGGACTTGGAAGATATGGAAGAAGTGTGGCGAAGGAGTTGGCAGAGAACGGCGCAGAGGTGGTGGCGGTAGACAATAGAGAGGCAGTTGTCAATGCGGCAATCTCAGAGATTCCATACTGTAAATGTGCAGATGTTACAGATCCGGAAGCGTTGAGACAGATCGGTATTGCGAATATTGATGTGGTCATTGTGACCATGGCAAATCATCTGGAAGCCAGTGTTATGGCAACCATGCTGTGTAAAGAACTGGGCGTAAAGACCGTTATCGCCAAATGCGCCACTGAGATAAACTGCAAGATCCTTACGAAAGTAGGAGCAGACCGTGTAGTATTCCCCGAGAGTGAGTCAGGGATCCACCTGGCCAAAAATCTGTTAAGCTCCGGTTTCATGGACATTATCGAATTGTCCCAGGATGTGTCTATGGTGGAAATGGAAGTCAAACAGCAGTGGATCGGGAAGAACCTGATCGAGCTGAATCTGCGGAAAAAATATTCCATTAACGTGGTGGCGATCATCGAAGGAAAAAATGTAAATACCAATATCGATCCGGAAGAACCTCTGACACAGGATATGCGGCTGATCGTTATTGCCAACCGGGCAAAACTCAATAAACTGAAATAGAATAGCTGCGAGCTATAAAAAAGTGAAACTTCTGACGGTGCACTTGAGCACAAGACAGAATGTTTCACTCTTTTTTTTATACGGTGACAGCCATCTGGAAAGCTGTAAACAGGTGATCAGTTATCTGCCCGGAAAGTATTCTCGTTAAAGGCACCCTGTTGCTTAGCCACGATAGTGGTACATACGGCATCACCGGTGATATTGACAGCGGTACGCAGCATATCCAGGATACGGTCCACGCAGCGCTTCGGTCCGTACTGGCCTACGGATAAAGATTTGATGTATTTCTCACCATTTGGAAGTCCACGGTTTCCGTTTTCCCAGGTGGTATCTCCGTCTACGTCGAAGGTAAACATTACCGCACATTTTTTACCTTCCGGCCATTTCAAATTTCCCATTGTGTATTCCTTTCTGTTCTTTCTGGATTGTGAATTATCGTCTGAATACATATTCATTCTTTTTGAATTAATATTTGTTCACTTGGTCACCCACTTGTTTATAAAGAATAGCACCCGAAGGTGCTTTTCGTCAATGGTTTTTTAATTTTTAATTATTTTTCAGCTTTGCCTGAATGCATATTTAATCAATTTTCTTTCAGCATATCCATCGTAACCTGAAGATGCTCATGCATCAGTCTCTGTGCTGCCTCAGTATCCCGCCTGCGGATCGCGTCGATGATCTGTCGGTGGGATTCCAGCTCCTGCTTCTCCGATGTAGCTTCCAGCACGTCATAAAACTGCCCGTACATCATATCCAGAATGGCATTCAGCACCAGCTCCAGGGTCTGGGTCATAAACATGCTGCCTGTTTTTTCCGCATAGAGTTTGTGCAATTCAAATTCTCCGGTTGTGGTTCCGGTTGTTTCATAGGTGTGTTCCACTTTTTTGTAGGCTTTTTCCAGATCATCAATATCCTCTTCTGAAGCGTTGCGGATGATCAGCTCTACACCTTTTACTTCCAGAACCTGACGTACTTCATACGCTTCCAGCATGGAATAACGTTCCAGATTTTTGCTGAGACTTTCTGTACGTTTCTCGGATCCGTGGCCTGGCTGTTCTCTTAAGAATCTTCCTTTTCCCTGGTGGGAAACGATCACGCCTCTGGTTTCCAGAACGTGAAAAGCTTCTCGCAGAACATTCCGGCTGACTTTCAACTGTTCGATCAGCTCTCTTTCCGGCGGAAGCTTCCCGCCTGGCTGGATATGCTTCTCGTCGATCAGCCTGTAAAGTTCTTCTACTACTTCTTCGTATAATAAAGTCCGTGCGGATTGACTTCTTAATCTCATATATTTCTCCAATCTGTTGATCTTTATGGTTTGGGAAACCTGCGGTATATTTTGCTGCCCT
>ERZ827488.1376-NODE-1376-length-29428-cov-4.893303_pt1 | contig 29428 bp, 28 predicted proteins | sample MGYA00519771_ERZ827488 | MGnify/ENA primary metagenome ERZ827488 (study PRJEB31778, sample SAMEA3449323) | human gut metagenome | biome: human gut; feature: human-associated habitat; material: faeces | place: United Kingdom | collected 2010/2012 ... | reverse complement strand
CATCTTTGCTGCATGTCATTTCTTCTGTTTTGCAAAGACAAAAGAGCAGGTGACAATTCCGGAGAAAGAAAAAATCTCCATTAAAGTACAACTGAAGGCCGTTATGCAGAATAGACCATATCTGCTTGCATTAGTTGGACAGGTGCTGTTTGGATTCACATTATATGGAAGAAATGCAGATATTTTATATTATTTCACTTATGTAGAAGGAGATGCCTCCTATTATACAACATATTCCATGTGTATTATTATTCCTTCAATTATCGGTGCAGCTTGCTTCCAGCCGGTATTCCGCAAGTTGAATAATAAAGGAAGAACAGCATCTGTTTTTGCATTACTTACAGGAATCGCTATGCTTGCAATGTTCTTCTTTAATGTAAAAGAATCTCCAATTGTATTCTATGCATTGGCAGGTATTACACAGTTTTTCTTTTCAGGATTTAACACTGCAATCTATGCGATCATTCCGGATTGTGTGGAATACGGCGAGTGGAAAACAGGACTTAGAAATGATGGATTCCAGTATGCATTTGTTTCTCTTGGAAATAAAATCGGAATGGCTATAGGAACTGCACTCCTTGCAGCTCTGCTTGGTAAATACGGATATGTGGCAAATCAGGTACAGAATCCGGAAGTAATTGCAGTTATGAAACATTCATTTTCAACAATTCCGGGAATTTTGTGGATTGTCACAGCAGTTGTTCTGTTCTTCTATCGTTTGAATAAAAAACGTTACAATGAAATCGTGGAAGATCTGAAAAATGGAAAAAGAGGTTAAGAAAATATAATAACAAAAACGTGGCCCGGTGCACTGCACCGGGCCATTATCTATATAAACTATTCGTAATTTTTGGTCGAAGTCCGGCAATCATAAAAGATCTGTCGCTAATACAATCACCGTCTTCTTTTCTATGTATGATACTTTTGTAATTCATTTGTATCAACTTGATGATGTTATTATACGGAAGAATTGTGAACACCTCGTGTCACGAAAGCTAAAGAAAAGTAAAATTTATTAAGAGTATATAATCTAAAACGGAAGAATTGTTTAATCCAGATTATAGACAAAATGTTGATAATTTCGTTAAGGGAAGACTGGAAATTTTTCACGATACATGATATGATGATGTAAGTGTCAAAAAGTATAAATTGCGTTTGTGCTCGCACAAATAAGCAATTTATACTTTTTGACACGCCGAACACCGAAAACGGAATAAAATGGTGTGAACACACCATTTTATGGGAGTTTGAGGTATTCGAGGATTGCGGGAATTGCATAGCAATGGAGCAATCCGGTTACATCAGAGAGTGGCAAAATTTACTTTTGACACTCGCATCATATGATAGAAAACAGTAAAAAAGGAAGGATGAAAATAATGGATATCAAAGAAAAGATTCATGCAACAACAGAAGAATTGTTAAGCAATATGGAAAGACTTGTAGCGATAGATTCACAGCTTGGAACACCGGCAGAAGGAATGCCATTTGGAGAGGGACCGGCAAAGGTTCTTCACGAAGCACTGCAGATTGCAGATGAACTCGGATTCAAGACAGTGAACCTGGATAACTACTGTGGATATGCAGAGATGGGAGAAGGCGAAGAGATCGTTGGTATCGCAGGACATCTGGATATTGTACCGGCGGGCGGTGACTGGACATATGATCCATTCAAGTTGACAAGAGAAGGAGATTATGTTTACGGACGTGGAACAACAGATGATAAAGGACCTGTTATGGAAGCGCTTTATGCAATGAAGCTTCTTCGTGATTCAGGTGTGAAGCTCAACAAGAGAGTTCGTCTGATCATGGGATGTAATGAGGAAAATGGTTCCAGATGTATGGAGCATTATAATGAAGTGGCAGAAGAGTTATCTTGTGGATTCACACCGGATGCAAATTACCCATGTATTCACGGAGAGAAAGGTATGCTTGGCATGCTGGCAACTTCTAAGAATACAAAGATTATTTCTATCAATGGTGGATTTGTATTCAATGCCGTATGTGATGCATGTACAGCAGAGATTCCGGCAGAAGAAGGACTGAAAGACAGACTGGAAGCTGCTTTCGCAGAGACAAAACTTCAGGAATACAAAGTAACAGAGGAAGATGGAAAGATCACTATTTATGCAAAGGGAGTATCTGCACATGCAAGTACACCGGCATTTGGAGTTAATGCTGCAGGAGTTATCTTTGATTGTCTTGCAAAAGCCGGATTTGAAGATGATTTCGTAGAATTCTATAACTCACACATTGGTACAGCATGTGACGGATCAGGAATTGGACTGAAATGTGCAGATGAGTTTGGAGAGCTTACATTCTGTAACGGAATCGTTAAGAAAGAAGACGGTGTGATCTCCGCTACAATCGATATCAGATTCCCGGTAACATATTCTGTAGAAGATATGCTCAAGATGTGCGAAGGAAAGCTCGAAGACGAGAACGGACGCATTGAGATCCACACAACTACAAAACCATTGTTCTTCCCGAAAGAGTCTCCACTTGTAGAGGCACTGTACAAAGCTTATACAGATGTAACAGGAGATACAGAGAACAAACCGTTAGTAATCGGTGGTGGAACATATGCGAAGTCCTTAAAAAATATCATCGCATTCGGACCGGAGAAACCGGGCGTAGATTACCGCATCCACGGTGCCGACGAGTACACACTCGTATCTGAAGTTGAAGAAGCAGTACAGATTTACATGGAAGCAATTAAGAACTTGCTTGCAATCTAATCAGAACAGTTCATGTAGAAAAAACGACCATTTATGAAAGCAGACCTTAACGGTCTGCTTTTTGTGTTATGATAAGTTCAGTAAAAAAGACACTTGTGATATGGAAAATGCAAGAAAACTGATCACAGGTACTGCGAAGGGTAACAAAGTAACATAGTACACAATAAAAGGTGGGTTTCAAAATGAGTTTGAAATATGAAAACTTGATCAGAAAAATGACACTGGCAGAGAAAGCAATTATGATGTCAGGAAAGAACACATGGGAGACAGTTGATTTTGAAAAATATGGAATTCCGTCGATGGTAATGTCTGACGGACCTCACGGGTTGAGAAGACAGGCAGGAGCGGGAGATCATTTGGGATTGAATGCCAGTCTTCCGGCAACTTGTTTTCCGACAGCGGCAGGAGTGGCAAACAGCTGGGATGAAGCACTTGGAGAGAAAATTGGGGAAGCACTTGCGGAAGAGGCAGTGACAATGGGAGTCAATGTGATCCTCGGACCTGGACTTAATATCAAGAGAAGTCCGCTGTGTGGAAGAAACTTTGAGTATTTTTCAGAGGATCCGTATCATGCAGGAAAGATGGCAGCAGCATATGTCCGTGGAATCCAGAGCAAGGGTATTGCAGCTTGTCCAAAGCATTTTGCAGCAAACAGTCAGGAGCTGCGCCGCATGGCAAATGATTCTGTTGTGGATGAAAGAACGTTCCGTGAGATTTATACAACCGGATTCGAGATTGCGATTAAGGAAGGCAAGTCAAAGTCCATCATGTCTTCTTATAATGAAGTAAATGGAGTCTATGCAAATGAAAACAGCCACATGCTGCAGGAAATCCTGGTAGATGAGTGGGGCTTTGATGGCTTTGTTGTATCTGACTGGGGCGGAAGTAATGATCATGCACTTGGCGTGAAGAACGGAAGCCATCTTGAGATGCCAGGAACAGGAAAATCAGGAATGTATGATATCATTCATGCGGTTGAGAATGGTGATCTTGAAGAAGCGGTATTGGATCAGAGACTGGATGAGCTTTTAAATGTAATCTTCTCAACACATCAGGCAACAGAAGCCGCAAAGGGAAAAACATTTGATGTGGAAGCGCATCATAACCTGGCAAGAAAAGCAGCTGAGGAAAGTATTGTCCTTCTGAAAAATGAGGATCAGATTCTTCCGTTGAAACCGGGAACGAAAGTTGCAGTGATCGGAGATTTCGCGAAAGTCCCAAGATATCAGGGAGCCGGGTCATCGCTTGTAAATTCTGCAAAACAGCCGGAAGCAATCCTTGATGTGATTGGATCAACAGATCTGGATGTTGTTGCATATGAGCAGGGATATATTCGCAACAGAAAACCGAATCAGAAGCTAACAAAGGCGGCAGTAGAGCTTGCGAAGAAAGCAGATGTCGTTCTTTTCTTCGGAGGACTTGATGAAATCAGCGAATCCGAAGGACTTGACCGTACACATATGTCCATGCCGGCCGCACAGGAGACATTACTTAATGAACTTACAACAGTAAATAAAAATATAATCGTAGTTCTTTCAGCCGGATCAGCAATCGAGATGCCATGGTATCCATATGTAAAAGGAATCGTACATGGTTATCTTGGCGGACAGGCAGGCGCGTCAGCAATGATGAATGTTCTGACCGGAAAAGTAAATCCGTCAGGTAAGCTGAATGAGACTTACCCGCTCCATTACGAGGATACACCGGCATACGCATATTACCCAAGCAAAGAAAGAAGCAGTGAGTACAGAGAGGCTCTTTATGTCGGATACCGTTATTACACAACTGTTGGAAAATCAACGCGTTTCCCATTCGGTTATGGATTGAGCTATACAACCTTTGAATATAAAGATTTGAAAATAGATACAGAAGGTGTGACATTTACAATTAAGAATACAGGCAATGTGTCAGGAACTGAGATCGCACAGCTGTATGTTGGGAAATCTTCTGAGACTGTCTTTCGACCGGTTCGCGAGTTGAAAGGTTTCGTAAGAGTAGAGCTTCAGCCGGGAGAAGAAAAGGAAGTAAGAATCGGATTTGATGATAAGACATTCCGTTTTTATGATACAAGAACAGATAGCTGGGAGATTGAAAGCGGTACTTATCAGATCATGATCGGTGAAAATGCGCAGCAGATGGTTCTGGAAGGTGCTTTAGACATAAAAGGTACTGTTGAAAACGGTGGCTACAAGAAAGAAGAACTGCCGGAATATTTCAGCGGCAAGATTAAAGACATTTCAGACGAAAAATTCCGTATTCTGTATGGAAGAGAGATTCCGGATGGAAGCTGGAGCGGTGAGATCCGAATGAACGATGCAGTATGTCAGCTGTATTACGGAAAAGGAATTCTTGGAAAACTGCTCTGTGCCGCACTGAAACTGCTTTTGAAGATCAGCGACTGGAAGGGAAAGCCGAACCTGAACGTCTTATTCAACTACAATATGCCAATCCGCGGGTATGCAAAAATGACAGGCGGTGTTGTGACGATGAAAATGGCAGAAGCATTGACTGAGATGGCGAACGGACATCGAATCAAAGGAACAGCACATCTGATTAAAGCCGCAATAAACAGAGAATAAAATGTAGATTATACAGAAGCGTAATATATTAAATGAAAGACAGGATTGGACAGATAGAAACAGGACAATCCTGTTTTCATGTTATATATGACTTGTGACAGAATGAGAATTCCTTTATTATAAGAGGGAAAATCATAGAATATAAGTCTACAGAAAACACATACAAGGGGGTACCCTAATGATCAAAATTGCGATTGTAGAAGACGAAGCAATGTATGCAAAACAGCTGGAAGAATTTCTGCATCAATATGAGGCAGAAAACCGTGAAGCATTCGATATCACAATCTATTCAGACGGAGATCAGATTGTAAATAAATACAAGTCCCAATTTGATATTATCCTTATGGATGTTGAGATGAAATTCATGGATGGAATGTCTGCTGCGGAAGAGATTCGCAAGATGGACAGTGAAGTTGTGATTATCTTTATTACAAACATGGCACAGTATGCGATCAGAGGTTACGCGGTAGATGCGCTAGATTATGTATTAAAACCGGTATCTTATTTCGCATTTTCACAGAGACTGAATCGTGCAATCGAACGTATGAAAAAGCGAGAGGCAAAGGTCATTATGGTAAATATAAAAGGCGGTATGGTGCGTATTAACATCGCAAATATTTACTATATTGAAAGTCAGGGACATACGTTGATCCTTCATACGATCCTTGGAGATTATGAGACGACCGGGAAAATGAAAGAGATGGATGAAAAGCTTTCAGGGATGAATTTCTGCAGAGGAAATAAAGGATATCTGATTAATCTGCAGCATGTAGACCGGATTCAGGACAACTGTGCGGTAGTAAAAGGCGAAGAGCTGGTGTTGAGCCGTGCACGTAAAAAGGAATTTATGGAAGCTTTGACAAGATATTGGGGAGAGGTGATAAAATGATCGATCACTTGATACCGGATATCCCAAGACTTTACTCGGCAATTGCAGAGTGGCTTGCATGCATGATATTTATCCTGCCATTTAAAAAGAGATTTTCAAAAATAAAGACAGGTGTGATCATGGCGGTGATGCTTGTTGTACAGAGCGGATTCATGGTCGTGACGGAAGATGTCAGATTGTTTTTCTGGATTCCCTGCATGATGGTAGCTGTATTCCTTATGCTGTTTTTCATTTATGCATCCTGCGCGATCGAAATAACAGACGCAGTATATTTCGTGTTGATTGCATTTGTTGTGGCAGAATTCATGGCGTCGATTGAATGGCAGGTTGCTTGTTACTTTAGGATAGCGCAATCAGGAGTATGGTGGAGAGAATGGTTAGCCCTTATCCTCGGATATGGAATAATCAGCGTGATCTTGTTCAAGATCTTGCATGTACATTTCCCGGAAGATGGCCAGATAGAGATAGGTTGGAAAGAATGTCTGTCAGCATTTTTGATTGCAATATCTGTTTTCGCTGTCAGTAATATTAGCTATCTTACAATCAATACTCCATTTTCCGGAAGGTATTCATTTGAGATAGCAAATATTCGTACGATCGTGGATTTGGCCGGAATTGCGATTCTGTATGCACATCTCATGCAATGCTGTGAGATGCGGGCAAGAAAAGAGCTTGAGGCAGTTCAGAATGTACTTCAGAATCAGTATGCACAGTATGTGCAGTCAAAAGAAAGTATTGAACTGATCAATTACAAATATCATGATCTGAAACATCAGATTGCGGTGTTGAGAAGTGAGGAAGATCCTCAGAAAAGAGAAGCATTTTTGGATGAGATGGAGGCGGAGATCCGTCAGTATGAAGCACAGAATAAAACCGGAAATAAGGTACTTGATACTGTGCTGACGAGCAAAAGTCTGTATTGTAATAAGAATGGAATTACATTTACCTGTGTGGCAGATGGAACACTGTTAGACTTTATGGATGTTATGGATATCTGCAGTATCTTTGGAAATGCACTTGATAATGCGATCGAATGCGAGATGAAAATACCGGATAAGGAAAAGAGACTGATCCATGTTACAGTGTCCAGACAGAAGGCATTTTTGATTCTTAAGTTCGAGAATTACTGTGAAGAAAAACTGCAGTACCAGGATGGAAATATTGCGACGACAAAGAAAGACAAAAAGTATCATGGATACGGAATGAAGAGTATTCGTTATACAGTGAATAAATACGGCGGGGCAGTCACGATCGATACAAAAGAGAACTGGTTTGACTTGAAAATTTTGATTCCGATTAAAGAAGAACAAGGAGATTAAGATCGCACACATTTTTGGGTTCCGATAAGAAAGAACATTTGCAGTTTATGCAGAAAAAGTGCAGGTTATGTAACTATAATAGATAGGCATGTAATCCATGTTAGGATATAGATACGAAGTCCAAGGGAGGACAAGAGAATCTAGAATCTTAGAAGAATGGAGAATGTAGAATGAATAAGCTAAACAACATATGGAATCGTTTTGCAGAGAAACATCCGAGTGCTTCAAAATGGATAAGAGAAGGCGGATTGTTCGTAATCGTAAGTAATCTGATCACTGTACTTAAATATGTAATGTTGCTGTTTTTGCCACTGGCATTCGCAGGACTTCCGAATATTGATTTCGGTTTCCCGGGAATCGACATTACATTATTCGGTGAGACATTTAAGTGGAATATTATCGGATATGATGCGGCACATGGAGGTCTTCCGTATTTCTGTGCATACATGATCGCAATGCTCGTTGGTGAGTGTATCAACTTCCCAATCCAGAGAAGCTTTGTGTTCCGCAGCAAAGGAAAAATCTGATATCAGGCGTTCTGGTATCTGATCGCATTCTGTATTGTTACATGTATTGTAAATTCAATCAATTGTATCTGGGTTGCAGTTGCCGGAATGTTTGTACCGGGATGGCTTTACAATATCGGAACAACCGTGCTGAACGGAGGAGTGTCGATGGTGGTATTCTTCTTCGTGAATAAGATTATTTTCCCGGAGGGAGAAGCAAAGTAGAATAGAGAAAAGAAGAACAGGGCAGTGCGCGTTAGCGTGCTGTCCTGTTCTTTTAACATGAAAATCATTTTCAAATTCATCTTGACAATAAAATTTTTTGCGTTAAAATAAAAAAATGATTTTTGATAGATTCGAGATGGAAGTAAAGTAATGTTGGAATTTGTAAAACAGAGCAAGAAAAGAAAGTTATATTGTATCCTTGGCATATTGTATCTGCTGTGTATTATCTTTGTTGCAAATGATGCATGGTTGTATAGCACACCCATTGCAAAACTGACAAAGGTCGAAACCAGTGTCTCAGGAGAAGAGACAGGAACCAGAGGGACGAAGGAGAAAAAATATAAGCAGAATATTCAGGGAGTAATCCTAAATGGAGAAAACAAAGGAAAGACAATAAGTTTTACGAATGAGTACACGTATACCGGAATGATGAAACAGCCATATCATAGAGGAGATAAGGTCTTGCTCAATGGAACCAGCAAGAGAATGGGTTCTGGAATTCGTGGACTGAAACGAGATACAGAGCTTATGATACTTGTAGGATTCTTAATGTTTGTATTAATTACCATTGCAGGAAGACAGGGTGCGCTTACGATATTGACCGTTATTTTTAATGTTGCTGTTTTTGCAATTGGTTTTTGGAAAGCGGGAGATACATCAAATGTGCTGGAAATGTGCAGCAGGCTGGTGATCCTTTTTGCGATTATTACATTGGTTGGATTGAATGGGATTCATAAAAAGACATGGGCAGCACTTTTTACAACATTGATTGTTCTTGTAATGATCATGGGAATCTTTGATGTTGTAATCCATCATGCAGAAGATCTTGATTATTCGACCATGGAGTATCTTGGAAGTATTGAAAATCCGGATGAAATTTTCCATGCAGAAATCCTGATCTCAGGACTGGGAGCAATCATGGATGTGGCGGTTGCCATCGCTGCATCCTTAAGTGAAATCGTTGAAAAGAAGCCGAAAGTGACATTTTTGGAATTATTTAAATCAGGAAGAAAAATTGGATATGACATTATGGGAACGATGATAAATGTGCTGTTGTTTGTCTTTAGCTGTGGACTGATCCCAATGTGTCTGATTCGAATGAATAATGATGTGAGTTTAATTACTATTATAAAATTGCACATTCCATGTGAATTGTGCAGATTTCTGGTGGAAAGTATAGGAATTGTTCTGGCAATACCGATTTCTATTTTGGTTACTTCTGTGATGATAAAGGTCCCAGGAATGTTTCATAGACAGAAGAAAGCAAGAAAGGTGCAGGGAGAAGGAAAATGCTGATAACACTTGGATTGATTTTACTGATTTTAATTATGGTCGTCGGTGGAGACAGAGGTGTCGTTTCGCTTATTGCTTTGTGTGGAAATCTGTTGATCTTAAGTCTTGCAATCTGGCTTATGGCATCAGGAGTTCCTGTTCTTCTCGTTACGGTTTGTGTCGGCGTTGTCATTTCCTGTATTACGTTGTTCTATCAAAATGGTAGAAATGGAAAGACATGGAGTGCATTTCTGGCAACTATGATCACAATGCTGTTGCTGTTTTTCTTCATATATATCGTTGTATGGAGAAGTGAGGCGGGAGGTCTTAACGAGATACAACAGGTTGGAGAAGATGTATTTTATTATAATATGAACCTGAATATCAGTATGAGAAATGTTGCTGTCTCTGTTATACTTCTCAGTACTCTTGGAGCTGTTCTTGATATGGCACTGACAGTTACCACATCTGTTTATGAAGTGAAAAGCCATAAAGAAGATATGACTTTTAAAGAACTGATTCACAGCGGAATGCAGATAGGAAAAGAAGTGACCGGAACAACGGTGAATACACTTCTGTTTGCATATTTAGGAGAATCACTTCTGCTTTTTTCCTATCTGCGGATGCAGGGATATTCGTTTGAACTACTGTTGAATTCTAAAATCATGTTTGAAAATTGTGCCTCAATGATCTTCGGAGCAATCGCCTGCGTGGTTGTAATGCCGGTGGCAGCAGTTGCAGGGGGCTATTTTTTTCGATTTAAATAAACATAAAATCCAACGTTCAACATAATCCCAACATATAAGATAACAAGTAAGTTATAGTAAAATAAATAAAAATCTAGTATAATATAGTAAGAAAACGTACAAGATAATAAGTAAGTTATACGAGGGAGAATGATATGAATACTTATGCACCACCATTCAAACTTACAAATATAATGCTGGATTTAGTCGCATCAATTTCTGAAAAAGTAGGAAGAATCACTACTGGAAAAAATCTGGAGTCAAAGCCACATTTGAGAAAAAATAACACAGAGATATGTGAAAAGATAGATGTTGCTGGGCAAATATGAATGCGGATGCAGTAGCAGCACAGATTAAGAAACGGAACTACCCGGCGGCAATCAAAGAGTTTTGCGGTGATATGTCAGATGAAAACGAAGGGTTCGGCAAGATGCCGAACCCTTTCACTGTATGTTAATTCTATTTATTATCCACCAACAGCATATTAAGTTGTTCTAACCGTTTAAGATCCTTCTTTGTAAAAAGCAACTGATGGCGGAAGTTCTCTGTGTGTTCCTGTGGTTTTAAAGTGACTACGCATTTAAATGCACAAGGCATAAGGTCTGCACTGGAGATACCGCATAAGAGTCCCATTGTGAAATCTCGAAGTTCCAGAGGGTTGAAGATGTACAGAAGGTCTTCTTCCAGTGGGTTATATTGATTTACGAAAGAAAAGCGGATTAGCATATCACTATAAAGAACTCGTCCGGTGTAGAAAATTTCGCATAAAGAAACTTCTTCGGTTTGCATTTATCTGAAATTTATATAGAATATAGCTATTGGGCTTGATATTCAGGCCCTTTAAATAACTTTATGAATGTGGGGATTTTGACATGAAAGAAAAAAGAAGTAGCTTTTCCGGGTCGATAGGCTTCGTCTTAGCGGCAGCCGGAAGTGCTGTAGGTGTTGGTAATATCTGGAGATTCCCGTACCTCTGTGCGAAAGACGGAGGCGGATTGTTTCTCTTAGTTTATCTTGTACTTGTATTGACTTTTGGATTCGTATTGCTGACAACAGATGTTGCGATTGGAAGAAAGACTAAGAAAAATGCATTGAAAGCCTTTGAGGAGCTTAACCCGAAGTGGAAGTTTCTGGGACGTTTGACATTCCTCGTTCCAGTACTGATCATGACATATTATTCCGTTATCGGCGGTTGGATCACAAAATATCTGTTTGTATACCTTGTTTCTGATGGAATAGAAGCTGCGGCAGATGGATATTTCACATCCTTTATTACATCAGATATTGCACCGATCGTATTTATGCTGATCTTCCTTGCGCTGACAGCATGGATCGTATTTCGCGGTGTAGAGAAGGGAATTGAGAAATTCTCCAAGATTATTATGCCTGGATTGATCCTTCTGATCGTGATCATTGCAATCTTCTGTCTGACATTGACAAATACAGCGCCAGACGGAACTGTTCGTACAGGTATGCAGGGACTGGCTGTTTATCTGAAACCGGATTTCCACGGATTGACAGTGAAGCGTTTCCTCGAGATTCTTCTGGATGCGATGAGCCAGCTGTTCTTCTCTCTGAGTGTATCCATGGGAATTATGATCACATATGGTTCTTATGTGAAAAATGACATTGATTTGAATAAAGCGACAAATCAGATTGAGATTTTTGACACAGGTGTGGCAATTCTTGCCGGAATGATGATCATCCCAGCAGTATTTGTTTTCCTTGGAAATGACGGAATGGCTTCCGGCCCGAGTTTGATCTTCATCTCACTGCCGAAGGTATTTGATGCTATGGGAGTATTCGGACGCCCTGTAGCGATTGCATTCTTCCTAATGATGGGATTCGCAGCACTGACATCCTGCGTATCTGTCATGGAGACACTGGTTGCAAACGGTATGGAATTGTATCACAAACCACGTAAGAAAATGTGTGGAGTAGTTGGTATTTACTCCTTTATTACAGCGGTTTTGATCTGCCTTGGATATAACAAACTCTACTTCGAATTGAAGCTTCCGAACGGATCCGTAGGACAGCTGCTCGATGTTATGGACTATATCAGCAACAGCTTTCTGATGCCGTTCATTTCACTTCTGACAAGTATCCTGATCGGCTGGGTAATCGGACCGGATTGGATCATAGGAGAAGTAGAACGCAACGGAGAGAAATTCAAACGTGCAGGTATGTACCGCTTTATGATCCGTTATGTTGTTCCGGTCGTAATGCTTGTCCTGTTCCTTGTATCCACAGGATTCGCAGATTTAATTGCATAAATTACTGGATATTAAATGTTTGCGAATCCGGAAAGAAGACGTTACATTTTACGTTTCAACATTTCCGGATTTGCAGCATACTCCAGAGCTGTTTCCGCAGTGATTCGGTTTTCTTTGTATAGAGTCAATAGATCAGAATTCATAGAAACAATAAACCACCCGCTATTGGTCCTGATTATGATATATTAGACGTGATGAGTTGGTAGTGAGAGTGGAGCAAGCTGGTCTGCTTTCCATCAGCGATACGATTATATTAAAACAAAGGAGGACTTACTCGATGAGAGAAGTAAAAGCAGTAAAGATTAATGCAGCAGATTTTGCACCGTACGGAACATTTTGTAGCATGACAGAACCAGAGGGATATCCACTGGAGGGAGAGATTCATAAATTCTATCCGGACCGCATCTCAGGAACCTGTGTTGGAACAATGGCATTTTCACCGATTGAAGTTCGCAAGGACGAAAGAATTGTCAAGATGGCGGAATAGCGGTTCCGGAACTTGCGAAGGCTTTCCTTGTACCAAAGGGATGCATGGTAAAGATCAATGCAGCGATCTGGCATCTGTGTCCACTTCCGGCGAATAATGAGGTACTTCATGCAATGATCGTACTTCCGGAATGTACTTATGCAAATGATTGCACGGTTGTTGAATTTGAAGAGAAAGATTGGTTTAAGATAATATTATAAAGATGAAACAGATTGATTTTGACCACGGAACAGTTACAGGAAATATTTTGGGAGCAGCGTTACCGATGCTTGTGGCTCAGATACTGAGTCTTTTGTACAACATTGTGGATCGGATTTATATTGCCAGGATTCCATCAGTAGGAACAACCGCGCTTGGAGCAGTGGGCTTGTGCTTTCCGATTATTGTGATCATCACTGCATTCAGCAATTTATTTGGAAGTGGCGGTGCCCCGTTATTTTCAATTAACCGAGGCAAAGGGAACATAAAAAAAGCAGAAGCGATCATGAATACATCATTTTCAATGCTGTGCATTTGTGGAGTGGCATTGATGGTGATCGGAATGCTGTTCGCAAGTCCGATTCTGGTGTTGTTCGGAGCGTCAGAAGAAGGGCTGTCTTACGCATATCCATACATGATGATTTATTTGATCGGAACAGTTCCATCTATGATTGCAACAGGGATGAACCCATTTATTAATGCGCAGGGATATGCAACTTCAGGAATGTTATCGGTTACAATTGGAGCCGTTGCCAATCTGATTCTGGACCCATTGTTTATATTTGGATTGAATTTAGGCATAAAAGGAGCGGCGATCGCAACAATCATCTCCCAGACTTTATCGGCAGCATATGTATTTTATTTCTTGAGAAAGAAAGCGGAATTGAAAGTGCGGGTGCTGTCAAAAGGAGAATGGAAAGTATGTAGAGATGATGCGAAGAATATTGTGAGCCTTGGAAGTGCAGGGTTTATCATGCAGCTGACCAATAGTCTGGTAACAATATGTTGTAACAGCGTCTTATCAGGAATTGGCGGTGATGTATATATCTCTGTTATGACGATCGTATCAAGTGTTCGTCAGATGGTGGAAACTCCGATCTATGCTATCAATGAAGGAACTTCTCCGATCTTGAGCTATAATTATGGAGCTCAGCGTCCGAAGAAAGTCAAGAAAGCTATCTGCGTATTGACTTGTATGATATTGATCTATACAGCAATTGCGTGGAGCGTGATTATTTTCGAACCGGAATTTCTGATCGGAATTTTCAGCACAGACAGTGAATTACTTGCCGATTGCGTAGAAGCACTGAAACTTTATTTCGCAGCATTTATATTTATGGATCTGCAATATGTTGGTCAGACCGTTTTCAAATCATTGAACAAAAAGAAGCAGGCAATTTTCTTTTCATTACTTAGAAAAGTATTTATCGTTGTGCCACTTACATATTTGTTTCCGTATGCATTTCACATGGGAACGAAAGGGGTGTTCTTAGCAGAGCCTATATCTAATGTGATTGGCGGAAGTTTGTGCTTTATTACAATGCTGGTAATGCTGAAGAGATCTATTTGACATAAGAAAAAAGAAATAGGTTAAAACAGTCTTGACAAACCTACCTAAGTGGTATATATTATCAAAATGAACATCGTTCATTATAAATTCACAATACAGAAATGAGATATCGGAGGTGAGATCGTGAATCATCTTGCTACTTCAAAAGAAGACATATTAGCTGCCAGCAGAGATCTGATAAAGGAGAATGGATGGGCTGCCGTAAGTATACGGGCTGTTGCGTCCCGATGTTCTGTATCAGCAGGTACTATTTATAATTATTATGAATCCAAGGCAGATTTGCTCAGTGATACAATAGAGAGTATTTGGTATGAAATCTTTTTTCACCCGGAGGATGAACAGGTCTTTCACGATGTCGAATCTTGTATTTCATGGATCTATGAACGATTAGAATACGGTAATCGTCAGTTTCCAGGGTTCTTCTCATTACATTCATTTGGTTTTATGAGAGATGAAAAAACAAGTGGGAAGAAAAGAATGATGAAGACATGGGGACATATTCTGAATGGATTATGTGAGGTCTTAGAAAATGATCCAAAGGTCCGTGCAGATGTATTTGACCAGGAATTTACAGAGAAAAAGTTTGCAGACATACTGTTTTCTCTGATTCTGGTGTCGATGATCCGGCAGGATTATGATCCATCATCTGTATTGATGCTTGTAAAGAAAACGTTGTATTAAAATTCTCCCACAATTACTGTGGGAAATTTTTTGAACGAAAATGAACAATGTTCATGTACACATAGTTATGTGTGATTGTAATTGTGCAGGTCTGTTTTATCAGAACAACATAATTCAATATAAATTCAAAAGAAAGAGGGATATTTATTATGCAGGCAATTGTAGAAACTTTATTTGACGCCGTGTATTTAATCTCGGTAATTACAATCGGAATCTTGATGATCCGTAAGAGTAAAGGAAACCGTCAGTTCACCATGTTTGGAATCATGGCAGTTCTTTTAGGAAGTGGAGATGCATTCCACCTGGTTCCACGTGCATTTGCACTTTGTACAACAGGTCTTGAGAATTTCACTGTACAGTTAGGATTAGGTAAATGGATCACATCTGTTACAATGACAATCTTTTATGTTATTCTTTACTATATTTGGCGTGAACGTTATCAGATCAAAGGACACAATGCAACTACAGCAGCGATCTATGTACTCGCAGGATTAAGAATTGTTCTGTGTATGATGCCGCAGAATGAATGGCTCAGTGCAGAAGCACCGCATTCCTGGGGCATTTACCGTAATATTCCGTTTGCACTGATGGGATTACTTATCATCGTTTTATTTTACAAAAGTGCAAAAGAAAGAAACGACCAGTCTTTCCGCTGGATGTGGATGACGATCGTCTTAAGCTTTGCTTTCTATATCCCGGTTGTACTGTGGGCTGATGTTGTTCCGATGCTTGGAATGCTGATGATTCCGAAAACATGTGCATATGTATGGACAGTGCTGATCGGTTACAGGGCAATGAAAAAGGAAATAGCTTAAGGATAATGCGAAGGAAAGCAGCAGACAAAGAAAGAACTTGTTATCCGTTTACTGTAGAAAAAAATAGACATGAAAAAACATGACATGATATAATTAAAAACGACAGAAAACATTGAAGATGAAGAGGCAACAGTAAATGGAAAAGGGAAGTACCGGTTCTAAACAGACAAAAAGATACAGTTGGATCATTGGCTTGCTTATTTTTATAACAGCACTTCTTTTGGGCTGTATTATTGTAAAGAATATAGAGAAAGAAAAAAAGACAGCAGCTGCTTATACTGCACAAAGTACAGTAAAGCGGATCAATGCACAATTAGATCAGTATGTTGAACTTTCAGAATTTTAGGAAAAGACACTTTTTGGGGGTGTGATCATAGTCATCGACTGGGATAAATTTATAGATGAAATTGGCCTGGAACGGCTAAACGAAGCATCATACTGTTATGAGATATGGACGAACGATGAGAATACCGATGACCGGATCGTTCTGGCTCAAAATCAGGAACATGTGCCTGAGAACAGCCTTACGGTAGAGTGCAAGATTCCTAATTACACATGGTATGTGGATATCGTACCAAAGGAGGGATGGATTTCAATTTATCAATGGATTGCTGTTATTGTATCAGCCCTCATAATTGCCATGATGGGTGCTACTATTTTTGATCAGATCTGCAGCAAAAAACGTCGAGAGAAGCAGTATGCAGCTGAATTGAAAAAATCGGCAGAACAGGCAAAAGAAGCAAGTGAGGCAAAAACACGATTTCTGTTTAATATGAGTCATGACATCAGAACCCCGATGAATGCAATTATTGGATTTTCAGATCTTCTCGGAAAGAATCTTAAGAACGAGGAAAAAGCAAGGGAGTATTTAGGAAAGATCAAGTCCTCGGGCAATTTTCTGATGACGATTATTGATCAGGTGCTGGAAAAGGCTCGCATTGAAAGTGGAACAGTTGTGTTAAAAATGCAGGCAGAGAATTTAAGCGAAATGTTTTATTCTGTAAATACAGTATTTGAATCTGCTATCCAATCGAAGGAAATTCAATATTCGATAGATACAAATGTACAGCATAAATATGCAGTCTGTGATAAGACAAAACTTCAGGAAATATATTTAAATATAGTGAGTAATGCAATCAAATATACTCCAAACGGTCAGGCGATTCATGTAAATATTACGGAAACAGCATCAGATGATAAAAAAGCATGGTATGTATTCATCTGTGAAGATACCGGAATAGGGATGAAGCAGGAATACCTTCCACATATTTTTGATGAATTTTCAAGAGAACATACAGCGACAGAGAATAAAGTGGTCGGTACTGGTCTTGGACTTTCTATTGTGAAATCTTTTGTTGAACTGATGGGCGGAAAGATTTATGTAGAAAGCGAACAGGGGAAAGGAACAAAATTCACAGTGGAAATTTCACTGGAGATTGCATCAGAAGAGGATGTATACAAAAAGAAAAAGTCGGAACAGTCTGTTATATCTGATAAAAGTATTGGAAAGCGAATTCTTCTTGCGGAAGATAATGAATTAAATGCTGAAATTGCGATAGAACTGTTGAAAGAAGAGGGGATTTTGACTGACTGGGCAAAAGATGGTCAGGAATGCTGTGATATGCTGGGACAAGCAGAGGATGGATACTATGCGTTGATTCTCATGGATATTCAGATGCCGAGGTTAAATGGATATGAAGCGACTGCAAAGATACGGCAGATGGAAAACCGGAAAAAAGCCGCCATACCGATTATTGCCATGACTGCGAATGCTTTTGCGGAAGATATACAGATGGCAAAAAATGCAGGAATGAACGGTCATATTGCAAAACCATTGGATGGGGAAAAAATGATCACTGTGTTAAAACAGTGTCTGGCAGATAACAGTGATGTCAAAATACAGGAAGATTTATAAAAAGGCATTCTTGAAAGAAATAACAGATGGTGTGGGATTTTGATATGATCCCACACCATCTGTTATTTATTCAGAGAACTTATCACTGTAACGGATATGCATGTCAGCCCAGTCCATAAACAACACATAAAATACTCTTCCATATTGCTGGTTTTCTACAATTCTTCCATGGTCAAGTACAGAAAGGTAAGTCCCATCAGCTTTTCGAAGATGAAAATAAATATAGTCATTTTCATTGCCGCTGTCGATTTGCTGCCAGATACTTGCCTCAATCTGCTGTTGCTCATCTTCCCGGATAAGGTTTCGAAAGCTCTTCTTTGTAAGCTTAAACAGCTCGTCTATATCTTTATATCCGGCCATGTGGAGAAACTCATGGTTTGCATAAAAGAGTTCATCATTTTCCTTATCCGCTCTGTAGATAATAAACGCACCAGGAAGATGTTCAGAGATATCCTTGAGTGCAAATCCAAGTTGTTTGCGGACACCGGATTGAAGTCCTTCCTTGTAAGCCATACATCCATTCTTTCCATGTAGTTTTACTTCATAAAGTGCGGCATCTGCACAGCGCATGAGCTGCGCACGGTTTGATGCAGCGGTAGGGTATTCAGCATATCCAAGAGAAATATAAAATGGGTAGTCATTTCCCTTGTATGAGAATATCTTTGGAAGCATAGTGAATTGTTGTAACTGTTCTTTCGCATCATCATATGTGCGATTTGGGAGAAGAATACAGAATTCGTCACCGCCGTTTCGCCCCAATAATGCATCCGATGGAAAAGAAATCTTCATACTGTCGGCAAGATTCTTTAAAGCCCTGTCACCGTAAACATGTCCATAGATATCATTAATAAACTTAAAATCATCTATATCGAAGAGTGCAACTACATAATGGGCGTTCGGATTTTTAGCGATCATTTCTTCTGCTAATTCATCAAATCCGTAACGATTATAAATATTGGTAAGTGAATCCATATGTGTCACTCCAGGGAGAGGATGTTTTCGAAAGCTTATATTTATAACCAAAATCCGAAAGTGCGTTGATTGAGTCTGAAAAAATATCAGGAACACGCAAAATAACAATCGTAAATCCCCAGAAATATTCCTGTCCGTTTTCATCCCTTAAGTAGACCGGATTGCGAACTGCAATTCCATAGCCTCCTTGCTTTAATTCAAAGGGACCTTGTGTGATCAAAGTATGGTTATCCCTCGCATAACAGGAAATTTCTCCACGATCTTTATCATGGAGCAGATCAATCTTGCCCGCTTCATTTCCTTCAGCAGGATAAATATCTGTCACAACACCATTTGGGGCGAGCTGTATACTTTCTATAGAGTCGGACATAATATTTTTGGAAATGGTATCAAAATAATTGATCTCTCCATTTTCACTGATCAAGATTTGTTGTAACGTATCAGTGACCTCAATCCCATTAGTAATCTCATTCTTTATACGTTCACCGTAAGTTGTTGCATTTAATTGTGCGGTTGTGCGTTTCTGTTCTTTTTCAGTGGCATCTGTTTTGTATACAATCAAACCAACAAGGCACATGCCCAGTAAAAAAACGATAAGAGGCACAAGCGTTTTCTTCTTCAAGTAATTCACCTCTGTTTAAGCATCGTATATTTTCGCAATGTCATATTATAGCACAGAAATCGAAAGATTGAGTGAAATCTGTGAAAAAAACAGGAAAATTGGATGGGGAAGTGATCAGTCAGAAGGACCTAAAAGTAAGCTTGGGCGTACAACGATGATGGTACTGGCGGTTACACTGCATAATATTCCTGAGGGGATGGCAGTAGGTGTAATGTATGCAGGTCTTCTTGCAGGAAATACAAAGATTACAGCAACGAGTGCGCTTGCTTTATTCAGATAACAAAAAAATAAGAGAAATCCTTATTTTATAAGGATTTCTCTTATTTTTCATCAATATTATTTTGAAATATTCTTTAAATAAGGTTTCAGATTTTCCAAAACAACCTGATATCCATTCGGATACATATGAATCCCTTCAATTGTAAATTCCTTTTTCAGACGACCATTCTCATCAGTTAATCCGACATTCAGGTCAATGTATTCACAGTTCATTTTATCAGCTAGCTCTTTTACAGCCTGATTGGCTTTATTAATATTTTCAATGGTTCGTGTTGCTAATACTTGTTTCACCCATGCCAGAGTAGCTACATCCGGTGTGTCGTTGATTGGATAATAAGCAATCAGATAGATTTTAACATTCCCAAGCCGTTCCCGAATTTGCTGAAGAATTTTTTCATAGTTTTCAATCAGATGCTCCAACTTATAACCGCTACTTCCGATATCATTAGTTCCGATATTGATAAAGATAGTTGACGGTTCTGTACCGAAGATCATTTCCTCCATATGCTCCAGCATATCATCAGTTGTATATCCGCCGATTCCACGGTTATAAGCGGTAAGGGGAATGTTTTCAGTCATTAACATTTCATTTACCGGAAATTGTTCCATTAGGGAAGATCCTGTAAAAAGTACTTTTCCTTTCTGGGCAATCTTATTAAGATACTGATAACGTTTTAATGTTTTGAGTTTTTCTCCTGCAAAAAACTGTTGCATTCTGTCCTGAGCTTTATTTGTGTTTTTTTCCATTGTGAAAATCCCCTTTCTTGATTTCCTAATCTATATCATAGGCAGGATCATCCTATGGTATTCATTAATAAAGTGATCACCGGCATGCTGACAATACTGAAGACCGTACTCATGCAAACATCTTTTACAGCCTCTGTATAATCCTGACCGTAGAGCTGGGCGAAAATCGCTACATTTGCACCGACAGGAGCAGCGGCAGCGAATAACAAAGCCAGTTTCATCGTCTTGTATTCATCCGGCAGTGCAAGTAAAAGAAGTGCAGTTGCCACTGGAATCAGAAATAAACGGATAACGGAGCAAAGATAAGTTCCTTTATCATTAAATAATTCAGAAAGTCTGATCTGAGCCAGATAAGTTCCAAGTACGATCATTGCCAAAGGTCCATTCATAGAGGCCAGCGTTGAGATAACGGAAGTAATCTCAGCTGGAAGTTGTATCGGAAGAAAGAATAATAACAATCCGATGCACAGTCCAATCACAATAGGATTTGTGATAATTTTCTTTATACTGATGACAGATTTATCTTTGGTAAAGATGAAGACGCCGTAAGTCCATTGAAGAATATTTAAAAGAGCGACAAAGGAAGCTACATAGAAGACAGCTTCTTCACCTAAGACCATCTGTACAAGAGGAATTCCAATAAAGCCTGCATTGGAAAATGCACTTCCAAACTGTTTTACAACAGAGGTATTTTTAAAACAAAGTTTACTGATCAAAATAGCCAGAATTAATGCCATTAAAGAGATTCCAAAGGAGATCAGAAAACTCAAAAGCAGATCAACAGAAAATTCCCGGATGTATGACTTGATAATGGCCATTGGCATTACAAGATAAAGCAGCATTTTTCCGAGATCACCGCTTCCGGCTTTTGTAATAATTTTCTTTTTATACAGAAAATATCCACACGCCATATAGACGACCATAATGATATTTTGGTGAATCAACAGTGTTACAATTTCCATAAAAGTATTCTCCTTCATTCCGTAAAAATGTTAAATATCAAAATAAATAACATTGTTTTCTTGCTCTGTGAAGCAGATTGTAATATGGATTATTTAGAAAAAAAACAGATTATATTGCCAAACAACCATACAAATTTGCTGAAATATGCAGGCATATATTATTGCAGTGCATTCTGTTTCCTGTATTGTGTCGGCGTCATGTTTGTATCTTTCTTAAATAAACGGACAAAATTATTGAAGTCTGAGATTCCAGATAATTCTCCAATTTTGTAGCATGGAAGGTTGGTGTCTGACAGGAGAAACTTTGCATTTGCAAGCCGGAGATCAATCAGAAATTCGTTTGGGGATTGTCCTGTGTACTTCTTAAATTCCCGGCTCAGATGAAATTTTGAAATTCCGGCAAAGGCAGAAAGGGAATCTAAAGTAAGTGGTTTGGCATAATTACTTTCCATATATTTAATCAGATACCGGATATTTTCTGGGATGACTTTATCGGAAGACATCGTACTTTCATTACGTTTATGGAAAAGTAAAAGCAATAGTGATTCCAGCCGGTTTGATACGAGAAAATCTCTTTCAATACTGAAATTGGTATAGTGATACAGGATGTTTTCTAATGCGTTTTGAAATTCAGCTTTTGGGATTGAAAAAGAAATATCCCCATTCTTTTCCCAAAGCTGACAAAAGTAATCGGCAGAAATTCCATTAAAATGAATATCACTATGAGTCCAGTTAGTTGACTCTGTGTGGTAATAGTGTGGTTTACGGCAATCAATCAGGAAACCGGTCCCAGGAGTCAACAGATAGGTTTTATTTTCATATTCAAGAATTCCACTTCCTTCGTAAGTATACTGAATCAGAAAAGAAGAATAATTCTGCCGTCTTGTGAAATATGCGGATTTCGATTCAAGATAAACGAAAGACTGCAGGTATAGGAAGTGCTCCCTGGTATAGTCTGAAATTGGGCGCAGATGAATAAAGTGCTGTGTGCCATCCAGAGCAAAATCAGAAAAGGATGCATCTGTGGCACTCATGGCATCTTTTGGAAAAGAAAAAGAGAAGTCGGAAAAGAGTTTTTTATTTTTGGGAGTTCTCGGAATTTTCCATTGAAACATAAGAAGCGGAATTTTATCAAACATAATTAAATCCTCCTTTGAGCAAGATTATATGGTATATCAGCAGTATTATCAGTTTTTACTTGAAAAATATTGTATTATACTTCGTCTCAGAAAGCAAGAAAATAAGTGTTCTTGGAAAGGAGAGATAGATGGAAAAAGAAGGAACAGGTTTTTGGCTAGAACATTTCAGAACAGAAAACCAGAAGAATCCAATTGGTCTGGACTGTGAGAAACCACGATTTTCATGGGAGCTGCACAGCAAAAAGGAAAGTATTTTCCAAAGTGCATATCAGATTAAAGTTACAGATCAGTGGGGAAATGCAAAAGCGGATAGTGGAAGAGTGGAAAGTAAAGAGAATGTACTTCTTTCACTTGAACATTTTCAGCCTGAACCAATGACCGAATATAATGTTCATATAACAGTATGGAATAATTTACAGGAAAGTGCAGAAATTGAAGGTAGATTTGAAACGGGCAAATTGGGAACAGAATGGAAGACTTCTTGGATTGAACCGGAACAGATACCTACAGAGGACAGCTCCAAGGGAAAGACGATGAACCGCCAGAGCTTGTTTAATGATCCACACAAGGGAAAGGAAAGAGATTTTGCAGAATTCCAGCCGGTACAGTACATAAGAATTCCATTTGAGCTGGAGAAAACACCGGTAAAAGCAAGAATCTATACTACAGCACACGGATTTTACAGATTATCACTGAACGGATCCAGAGCAGATGAACGAGAAATGACGCCAGATCTTATGTCGTATGAAAAAGTTTTAATGTATCAGACTTATGATGTTACAGAAAGACTCAGGGAAGGGAAAAATGTAATTGGAGTAGAGCTGGCTGATGGCTGGTGGAGCGGAAGAACCGGAATGTCAGGTGACAGTTGTCAGTTTGGTGATACAACAGGACTTCTTCTGGAAGCAAGAATCACATTTGAAGATGGAACTGTTCAGACTGTTTCAGCAGAAAATGGAGTATCACATACGGGTCCTCTTGTAAGATCAGACATTTTCGTTGGAGAAAAATATGATGCAAGACTGGAGATGCCGAACTGGGATACAGCAGAGTTCTCTGCGGATGACTGGAAACCAGTGAAAAAAGCAGAGTATGGATTTGAGAATCTGATTGGACAGTATGGAGCGTCGGTAAAATCAGTAAAAATTTTACAGCCGAAAGAAATTATTCGTTCACCAAAAGGAGAATATATTCTTGATGTTGGACAGATTGTTGCAGGAAATGTAGAAATTACATTGGATGCAGAGGCAGGAAAAACAATCAAATTAGAGCATTCAGAGGTTTTAGACGAAGAAGGAAACTATTATAATAACATTATCGGAGTGAATAAAGAACAGCAGGATGTATATGTGACGAAAGAGGGAAAACAAACCTATAGACCACATTTTACATGGCATGGATTCCGTTATGTAAGAGTGACCGGATGGCCGGGTGAGATGACGACGGAAAACTTTAAGATCTTTGTTCTTTCAAGTGAAATGGAAGATATCGGAACAGTAGAAACTTCTCACAAAGAGTTGAATAAGCTGATCCAGAATATCTGGTGGAGCCAAGTGACAAACACAATCTCAATTCCTACAGACTGTCCGCAGAGAGAGCGTGCCGGATGGGGTGGAGATATCATGGTATTTGCACCGACAATGTGTAAGAACCGGCAGGCAGATGCATTCTTAACCCGCTGGATGATGAATGTAAGAGCAGAACAGATGGAAAAAGGTGAAATCCCGAATGTTGTTCCATATCTGAAATCTTACAAGACGATGGCGAATGTAACGACGAAATTCCATACGAGCTGCGGATGGGGAGATACAGTAGAACAGGTTCCGCTTACATTATACCGGGAATATGGAGATAAACGTGTACTGGAAGAAAATTACCCGGCGATGAAACGCTGGATCAATTACATCAAAGAACGTGCATGGAACCATCATCCGGAGGAATATGAGACCTGGGATAAAGAACATCAGGAACGCAGCCATTATCTGTGGAATACAGATTTCCATTATGCAGACTGGCTTGTTCCAAGTATGGTTCTGGGAAATCCGGATGGAACTGCAATGATCCAGACGGCAAGACAGACAATGCGTTATGTCGCACCGGCTTATTTCGCAAATACAGCGGCTACAATGGCAGAGATTGCAGAGATTCTCGGACAGACAGAGGATGCCAAAGAATACAGACAACTGTATGAAAAGATTCGTGAGGCATTCATCGAAGAATATGTAAGTAAAGATGGTACATTGGAGAAAGAACTCCAGGGACTGTATGTTATTGCATTGAAGAATCACCTTTGTCAGAAAGAGTTACAGCCGAAGATGGCTGCACATCTCAATGAGATGATCCAGGAGAATGATAATTGTCTTGATACAGGATTTTTAAGTGTTCACTATTTGTTGGATGTACTTTGTGAGAATGGTTATAGAGACACTGCTTATAAAATTCTGTTCCAGACAAAATGCCCGAGTTGGCTTTATGAAGTAGAACATGGAGCAACGACGATGTGGGAGAGCTGGGGCGCAATCGGAGAAGATGGACAGGTCAGTACTTACAGTTATAATCATTATGCATTCGGTTGTGTGATGGATTGGATCTACCGCGAAATCGGAGGGATCAAAGAGCTGGCACCGGGTTATGAATCTGTTATGATTTGTCCAGATATGAAATGTGGATTGACCGATGTAAAATGTACTCAGCATACACCGAATGGCGTTCTGCAGGTAGTCTGGAAAGTGAAAGAATCAAAAGGATCCATTCGGGTGAAGATCCCATGCAATACAAAAGCAATGATCTGTCTGCCGACTGGAAAATGCATTATGACTGGAAGTGGAGAATATCAGTGGAACTTCCAGTTGAATATTTAAGAAGGTTTATAGATTTAAAAGTAGGAAAGAACGAAAGAAAAGAGGAAAAAGGATGAGTAAAAACACAGGTAAGAGATTATCGAAAAAAGAAATCATATCTTATGGTATGGCATCACCGGCAGTGAACATTGGAGCATTGATCTGCGGCTCATTTTTGTCAATGTATTTTACAGACATTGCAGGAATCCCGGCAGCTGCTGTTGGAATGATTTTCCTTGTGGCAAGAATTTTTGATGGTATTTCAGATATCTTGATGGGGGTTCTCATTGATAAGACAAAAACGAAAATGGGAAAAGCAAAACCGTGGATTTTAGTTGGTGGATTATTCAGCGGATTTTCAGCAGCATTGTTGTTTAATGTGCCACATATTGGAACAACGGGAATGATTATTTACGGAACAGTTCTGTATTTTGTCTTTACAGGTATTTTTAACACAATGACAGGTGTTGGAGTATCCACTTCCGTTGCTTTGATCACAGATAATGTAGCAGACAGAACAGCTCTTGGAGCAAGTTTCCAGACAATCCAGTCCATGACAAGTCTTGTTATTTCCATGAGTGCTATGCCGCTTGTAACAGTATTTGGCGGCGGACAGAAGGGCTGGACCGTATTCATGATCCTGGCAGTTTTTGTTGGATATGTATTCCTCTATGTATTTATGAAAAATACAAAGGAACGTCACTCTGTAGAAGCGAAAAAAGGTGAGAAAGTAGGGCTTGGAGCGTGCCTGAAAGCACTGTTTACAAACCAGTATTTTCTTTGCACAACAGTAATTGGTCTTTTGTTGAATCTTCAGCTTGCAATGGTTGGAAGCACAGGAATCTATTATGCAAACCAGATTTTGAAGAATCCAATTATCTTCTCTCTGATGTCAGTAGCAATGTATGCCCCGAAGTTTTTCGGAATTCCGCTGTGTGTACCGCTTATGAACAAATTCGGAACAAGAAATGTAACAATCGCCGGACTGGTTGTTGTGGCGGCAGGAATGGGGTCTATCCTTCTTGTACCTAAGAGTGTAACCGTTGTATTTATTGCCCTTCTTCTGAAAGGAATTGGAACATGTCCGCTTCTTGCAAGTTTTAGTGTATACACATCAGCTGCAGCTGATTATGGAAGATATAAGACAAAACTTCCAATGCAGAGTATTTACTTCAGTGGAACAAGCTTTGGGAATAAAGTCGGAGCAGGACTCGGAGGAGCATTATTAGGTGGGTTACTTTCTTTCATCGGTTATGATGGACTGGCAAAAACACAGACAGCAATGACACTGGCAGGAATCAAATACATTTATGTATTTGGTGCGGTGATCCCATGTATCCTTATGATTCTTCTTCTCATTCCGTTAGGAAAGCTTGAAAAGATGAGACCGGAGATTGAAGCAGGTTTGAGAGAGATGGACAATCATTAAAACGAAGAAATTCCTTTATCAGAGATTTCGTTTTTAAGAAAAAAGCCCCCCCTTTTTTACCAGCATTTATAAAGCAAAACAGGGTGAATATTTATAAGTGTTTCTTAAAAAACAGTTCTGCTAAAAATTCTTCAACATTTTTCCTCACGCGTTATATCATTATCAAAAGTTAATTAAATGACATTGTCGTGTGAACAGTAACATATAAAGAGTAGATGTTGTGTTTTAATAAAAGTTGCTTCTTGCTACATAATTCCTTAAGTGATATACTGAGCTAGAGAAAAAATAATCCGTGTGGAATTACAGTTTCGGTTTTACACGGATTTTTAGAAAATGAGCAGTTAGTTAAAACTAACCAAGAAAGGAGATGCGTAAATGGAAATTTTTCTTGGTATACTGATTCCGTTCATTGGAACAACGCTCGGTGCAGCATGCGTGCTTTTTATGAAAAAAACACTTAGAAAACAGGTGCAGCGTGCACTTGCAGGATTTGCTGCAGGGGTAATGGTTGCAGCATCGATCTGGAGTCTTTTGATTCCGGCAATTGAACAATCTGAAAATATGAGGGCTTTATCCTTTTTCCCGGCAGTAGTCGGTTTTTGGATCGGTGTGTTGTTTTTGCTTGCGCTGGATCATTTGATTCCACACCTTCATGTAGGAAGTGAACAGTCAGAAGGACCTAAAAGTAAGCTTGGGCGTACAACGATGATGGTACTGGCGGTTACACTGCATAATATTCCTGAGGGGATGGCAGTTGGTGTAATGTATGCAGGTCTTCTTGCAGGAAATACAAAGATTACAGCAGCAAGTGCGCTTGCTTTATCACTTGGAATTGCAATTCAGAATTTCCCAGAAGGAGCAATTATATCTCTGCCGCTTAGAGCCGAAGGAGAAAGTAAGGGGAAGGCATTTCTAGGAGGTGTGCTTTCAGGTGTGGTTGAACCAGTTGGAGCAGTACTTACAATCATTGCTGCGCAGCTGATAATCCCGGCATTACCATATTTACTGAGCTTTGCAGCAGGAGCAATGCTTTATGTTGTGGTTGAAGAACTGATTCCGGAAATGTCGCAGGGGGAGCACTCTAATATCGGTACAGTTTTCTTTGCGGTTGGATTCAGTTTGATGATGGTTCTGGATGTGGCGTTGGGGTGATAGAGTATCTCAAAAGTACAAAATGGAAATATGAAGAAGTGAGAAATTCATAAAAATTCAGGCTCATAATCTCCGTTAATGGGGAGATTGTGAGCCTGTCTGTGTTTACAACACTTGATTATTTGCAATTTTCGATTGCTCATCTATACTTTAACGTTTTACACATGCAAAAACAAGTACGTACCTTTTTATAACTATACACTCTAAAATGTATGTGTTATTATAAAATTGGAGGTGAATGTGAAATGAAGACAAAAGATGAACTTCCTGTTTGTCCGGTAGCAACGGCCGTGTCCCTTATAGGTGGAAAATGGAAACTTTTGATCATACGCAATTTAAAAGAACGTCCCTGGCGTTTTAATGAACTGCAGAGAGATATTGAAGGCATTTCACAGAAGGTACTGACAGATAGTCTCAGGCAAATGATTGATGACGGGCTTGTTTATCGGCACGATTATCAGGAGATGCCGCCAAAAGTAGAATATGGATTAACGGAACTTGGAAAAGAAATGCTGCCAATTATAGATGCACTGGCCGATTTTGGGAATTATTATAAATCAATCATAGATTGATTCTTTATTAGGAATTTAAACAACATAGAAATCAGAATTTTCTTATGAAGTTTCCAATATTAATTTATACAGGAGATATTATGAAAATTACTTACATTAACCACAGTGGATTTTTACTTGAAACCAAAGATTGCTACTATATTTTTGATTATTATAAGGGTGAATTACCGCACCTTGATAAGGAAAAAGAAGTAATCGTTTTTTGTAGTCACTTCCATAAGGATCATTTTAACCCTCAAATTTTTGAGATTCTTGATGATATGGGGATGACTTATCAGGCAGTCCTGGCGAATGATATACGAAAAAGAAATCATTTGACAGATATGAAGATTACATATGTTTATCATGATCAGACTTATAATCTGGATAATGATACCAAAGTTGATACATTGCTGTCTAATGATAGTGGTGTAGCATTTATTGTCAAAACAAAGGAAGGTACCATTTATCATGCCGGCGACTTAAATGACTGGTATTGGGATGGCGAGCCGAAAGCTGATAACCAGAGACTTACTTCAGCATATCGTGCAGAAATCAGGAAAATTAAGGGTATGCATTTTGATGCTGCATTTGTTCCTTTAGATCCGAGGCAGGAAGATCACTATGCCGACGGAATCCTGTATTTCCTTAAAAATGTAGATTGCAATGTCATTTTTCCAATGCATTATTGGAATGATGCCAATGTAATTAAGCGGTTTATTACTGAATATCCGCAATATAAGT
>ERZ827488.1371-NODE-1371-length-29496-cov-5.794470_pt1 | contig 29496 bp, 33 predicted proteins | sample MGYA00519771_ERZ827488 | MGnify/ENA primary metagenome ERZ827488 (study PRJEB31778, sample SAMEA3449323) | human gut metagenome | biome: human gut; feature: human-associated habitat; material: faeces | place: United Kingdom | collected 2010/2012 ... | reverse complement strand
AGTCAATTAAATGTTTTAAATACAAAATTAGATGGAAAAGCTAACATATCACATAATCACGATGATCGATATTATACGGAATCAGAGGTAATTTCTTTGATAACAAATAATTCTGTAAAATCAGTTATAGTAGAAACATCGGGTGTAGCATCAACAGAATGTAATGATAGTACTAAATTTGGTATGTATAAATACTTTGGTTATACAGATGGTACAGCTGTAAGAGATAAATATAATGAGTTAGCAAATGCCGGTCATAAAATTTTAGGTGGTGCGATTATTAGAGGTGGCTTAACGGATAGTCAATTATATAATAACAGTGCTTCTCATGATGCTATTACAGCAGGATATAATAGATATGGAGAAGTTCCATATCAAATAGCATTTTATTCTGCGGCATATCAAACAATCCGATATGATATTGTAATTTACTATATATAAAAAGGTACTTTTATGAAAGTGCCTTTTTATATGATTAATTTGTCTGTTTTGTTCATAGATATAGTAATATTGGATAGTTTTTCAAAAATATTTTGATATTCATTACATGGAATATAGAGTGTGTATTCTATTGTCTCATGAAATTGTTTTGTTAAAATATTATAGTCTTTTAAGTAATAATCAATATATTTTTGATTTTGATAAGAAAATTCAATTTTAGTTAAAAAACATTCCTTTAAATCATAAATATCAGCTAATTCTAAACAATTTGTTACTGATTTTGTATAGGCTCTTACAAGTCCACCAGCTCCTAATTTAATACCGCCAAAATAACGAATTACAACACATAAAATATAATTTAATTGATTATTGTCTAATACATTTAAAATGGGAAGCCCAGCTGTTCCACTTGGTTCACCATCATCACTAAAACGTTTAATATTATCAATGATATATGCGTAGCAGTAGTGTGTTGCGTTAGGATACTGAATTTTTAATTTATTTAATATAGGTTCTATTTCGTTGTTAGAATGAACTTTTATCATTTTAGTAATAAACTTTGATTTTTGAATTAAATAGATAGATTCTACATTTTGATTAATTGATTTCATAAAAATCACCATACAAATTATAACGTATTCCTTTATTTTTTACAATTCTATTGTATAATATAAGTATGGTAGGTGAGAAAATGATATATGAAGAAAGAACTTTTATAACAGAACAACAAATTATGCAATTATTAGATTATTTTGAAAAAAATGCCTCTCAAAAAAGAGAAGAAAAACAAGTTATTTACGATTATCATACAGAAGGAAATTTTAGATTAATTAAAACTAAAAATTATGTTAAAATAGACTTTAAGCCAAATAGTGCGATTGAAAAAGAAAATCAAGTTTATATTACGAAACAATATGAAAATGATCTAACAAATATTTTTACAAAAATTGGATTATCTATTGATTTAAAACGTTTCCGTATTCGTCATCAATATATGTATCATCATTTATTTATTTCAATTGATGATAATATTAAAACAGGAAATGTATTTCGAATTAAATTTCATTATGAAACTGAACTAGAAAAAGCCACAAAATTGGAGGAACTATCTAGAATTTTTCAAGAACTTTCTATTGAAAAAACAGATATTTCAAAGTTTGAAGAATTATATGCGAAATATAGAATGGATTGGTATGATTTAACAAAAGACATTGATGAACAAGAATTTTTAAAATAAAAGGTGATTACTATGGATTATATTAAGCAAAAATTATCGTTAGTTCCTAATAAACCAGGATGCTATCAAATGAAAAATAAAGATGGTGTTATTATTTATGTAGGAAAAGCTAAAAAATTAAAGAATCGACTATCTTCTTACTTTAGAGGAACTCATACTGGTAAAACAGCTAGATTAGTAAGTGAAATTACTGATTTTGAATATGTTGTTGTTGGTAGTGAAAAGGAGTCTTTAATTTTAGAAAATAATTTAATAAAGAAATATGATCCTAAGTATAATATATTACTTCGTGATGATAAAAGTTATCCTTATATTGAATTGACCGAAGAAAAAATTCCAAGATTATTAATTGTAAGAAATCTACATAAAAAAGGCCATGGAAAGTTATATGGCCCTTATCCTAATGTAACGGCAGCTAGAAACACTGTTAACTTATTAAACAGAATGTATCCTTTGAGAAAATGTAAAAATTTTGCGAAAAAACCTTGTCTTTATTATCATATAGGTGAATGTTTAGGTTATTGTGCGAATGAAGTAGATCAAAACAAAATTCAACAAATGAAAAAAGATATTACAACATTTCTAAAAGGAGATTATTCATTAATTACAAAAAAACTAGAAGAAGAAATGTATTTACAAAGTGAAAAAATGAATTATGAAAAAGCTTTAGAACTTAAGGAACTTCGAGATTATATCCAGGTTACTTTAGATAAACAGAAAGTAGAAATTAGAGATGATATTGATCGAGACATTTTTGGATTTTACACAAATAAGGGATATTTATCTATTCAGATATTTTTTATTCGAGCAGGAAAAATTATAGAACGACATTCTAAAATTATTCCTTTAATTGATGATGTTTCTTCAGAATTAACTCGTTATATTGTTAATGTTTATCAAAATAATTTTATTTTACCAAAAGAGATATTAGTTCCTGATATTGTTGATTCAGAGTTAATTAGTAGTTATTTAAATGTTGCTGTAAGGATACCAATACGAGGTGAAAAATTAAGATTGATTGAGATGGCTAATAAAAATGCTTCTATCACTTTAGAAAATGAATTTGAGTTAATTGAAAGAGATGAAAATAGAACTTATGTTGCAAATCAAGAATTAAAACAAGTTCTCCAATTACCTTCTTTAGAGAGAATAGAATTGTTTGATAATTCTCATTTGTTTGGAACATATAGTGTTAGTGGAATGGTTGTTTTTATTGATGGGAAACCAGCTAAAAATGAATATCGCAAGTATAAAATAAAAGTAGATACCAATGATGAATATGGTATGATGAAAGAGGTAATTTATCGAAGATATTTTAGAGTCTTGAAAGATCATTTAAGACAACCAGATTTAATCGTTGTAGATGGTGGAATTGGTCAGATTCATATTGCTCGTGAAATTATCCATAGCTTAGGTCTTTCTATTACTGTAGTAGGTTTAAAGAAGGATGATCATCATGCAACTAATAGTTTGCTTGCTTTTGATCCAATTGTAGAAGTCCCTATTGATAAAAAAAGTAATTTGTTTTATTTTTTGGAGAGAATGCAAGATGAAGTACACAATTTTACAATTCATTATCACCAACAACTTCGTAGTAAAGGATCGTTGAGTAGTATTTTAGATCAAGTAGAAGGAATTGGAACTGTAAGAAGACAAGAATTATTGAAAAAATATAAAACTATTTCTAAAATGAAAGAGTTAACAGTAGAGGATTTATCAAGTATTTTACCTGAAACTGTTGCTTCAAATTTAGTAGAATTTTTAAAAAATTATTAAAAAGACTCGTATTTTTTTTAAAGTATGTTATAATATACGTCAATAAGGGGGAATATATATGAAAATTAAGGATCCAAAGAAGATTAATATTATGATTAATGGTGATGAAAGTGACCGTGAAGAAATTATCTATAATAATATTATTTCCAATTTGAATTTAACGACTGAGGAGCAATTAGCCTACCTAAAAAATAGAAACTTAATTTTAGAATTAGAATTAAAAAATAGAAGATTAACGGCATTGTTAAGTTTTATCAGTTTAGTCGGAATTACTCTTGGAATTATTTTATTAATTCAAAATATTTATTTTTTAGGGATATTATTTATCTTAGTTACTTTTATTGGAGTTATTACGAGATTTTATTTAATGTATAAGAATATGATAGAAAGTAATAAACATTCTGAATTTGAGAAAATTGAACAATTAAAAAAATTATTGGAAGAACGTTTAAAATAAAAAAGCCTTGAATTTTCAAGGCTTTTAATTTCTTAATGGTGCGAGTGAAGGGACTTGAACCCCCACGCCGTAAGGCACTAGATCCTAAGTCTAGCGCGTCTGCCAATTTCGCCACACTCGCAAGTAATGGTGGACCCTGATGGACTCGAACCATCGACCGCCCGGTTATGAGCCGGATGCTCTAACCAACTGAGCTAAGGGTCCGTCATTCAAGACTTCTATATCATAGCATAATAATTATGATTAATCAAGAATTAAAATTAAAAAAATATAAAAAGTAACAAAAATCTTTTACTTTATTATATTATAATAGGTGATTTTTATGAATAATTTAATTGGAAATACTCCTATGATTCAAATAAAATATCGGTTTAATAATAAAATTGACTATGTAGATGCCAAGCTAGAATATTATAATCTTTCTGGTAGTATAAAAGATAGAGTAATATCTTATATCTTAGAGAAAGCAATATCGAGTGGTGAATTACAACAAGGAATGCCTATTATTGAAGCAACTAGTGGAAATACAGGAATTTCTATAGCAGCAATAGGTGCTTATTACAAACATCCTGTCTATATATTTATGCCAGACTTTGTGAGTGAGGAACGAAAAAAAATCATGGAACTTTATGGTGCTAAAGTAACCACATTTTCTAAAGAAGAAGGTGGATTTCAAAAATGTATTGAAGAGGCTAAAAAGAAAACTTTAGAATTGAGAGGATATTCTACTAATCAATTTGATAATTATGATAATGTTTTAGCACATTACTTTACAACAGGAAAAGAAATTGCTTCTAAATTACCAAATATAGATTACTTTGTTTCTGGTATTGGTACAGGAGGAACTCTAATTGGAACAGGAAAATATTTAAAAGAACTTTATGGTACTAAAATAATTGCATTGGAACCTTCTACTATGGCAATATTAACGAATGGAATCCAGACAGGTCATAAAATAGAAGGAATAGGGGATGATTTTATTCCTAGTATTGTGGATCAAAGTATAATTGATGATGTAGTATTAATTCATGATGAAGATGCAATTAATATGGCTAGTAAAATAGCTCGTGAATTGGGGATTGGAGTTGGTATTTCATCTGGCGCTAATTTACTTGCTTCCATTTTAATCAATCATAATAATAAAGTTGTAACAGTATTTCCAGATGACAATAAAAAATATTTGAGTACCGATTTAAATCAAGACTATAGTCAAAAAAATATAGTGTCTAATGAAATCCAATTATTAGGTTATGAAATACTTTAGAATTATGATATAATGAACGATAGGTGATGGAAATGAAATTATATAATACTTTGACAAGAAAAATAGAAGATTTTGTTCCAAGAGAAAAAAATGAAGTTAAAATGTATACTTGTGGACCTACAGTGTATCATTATGCTCATATTGGAAATCTTAGAACCTATATTTTTGAAGATATATTAGAAAAAACACTGAATTATATTGGATATCATGTGAACCGTGTAATGAATATTACAGACGTTGGTCATTTAGTCAGTGATTCTGATTCTGGTGAAGATAAGATGTTAAAAGGCGCTAAAAGAGAACATAAAACCGTATTAGAAATTGCTGATTTTTATACAAAAGAATTCATGAGTGATATGAAGCTTTTAAATAATAAAATACCAGAAACAGTTAGTAAAGCAACTGATAACATAGAAATGTATTTAAAAATTATTGACCGTTTACTTGAAAAAGGATATGCTTATCAATCTGGTGGAAATGTATATTTTGATGTTTCTAAGCTGGAAGATTATTACCAATTAACCAATCATAAAATTGATGAAATGGTTGTCGGAGTAAGAGAGGGTGTAGAAGAAGATAAAAATAAAAAAAATCAAGCCGATTTTGCTTTATGGTTTACAAAGTCTAAATTTGAAGATCAAGAATTAAAGTGGGAATCCAAATATGGTACAGGATATCCAGGATGGCATATCGAATGTTCAGGAATCAGTATTAAGTATTTAGGGGAATACCTAGATATCCATTGTGGAGGAGTAGATAACATATTTCCTCATCATACAAACGAAATTGCCCAATCAGAAGCTTATTTAGGCCATAAATGGTGCTCTTATTGGTGTCACGGAGAACATTTAAATGATGAGACAGGAAAAATGAGTAAGTCAAAAGGAGAATTTTTAACACTTTCTTTATTACAAGAAAAAGGATACTCTCCTTTAGTATATCGACTTTTTTGTTTGAATTCTCATTATCGTAAACAATTAGTATTTTCTTATCAAAACTTAGATACTACAAGAACTACTTACGAAAAATTGCTTAGAAAAATAGATACCTTATTAGAAAATCCAACAGGAGAAATTCAAACCACAGATTATCCTAGACAATTTAAAGATGCTTTAAAAGATGACTTAAATACAGCAAATGCTATTACAGTATTATATGATGTCTTAAAAGATGAACAATTGACAAATCGTACGAAGTTATTATTAATAAAAGAATTTGATCAAGTGTTATCTTTAAATTTATTAGATCGTGAAGAAGAAGTTATAGAAGATGAATTAAAAACATATATATTGGCAAAAATAGAAGAAAGAAAGCAAGCCAAAGAAAATAAAAATTATGATTTAGCTGATCAAATTAGAAAAGAACTAGAAGAAAAAAATATTTTCTTAAAAGATACTAGAGAAGGAACAACTTTTGAAATAAAGGCGTAATAATATGAATTATATGACGTTAGGAATGGAAAATATGCTTACGATTTCTCTTGCTATAATAGGTACTGTAATTGTACTTTATGCACAACTTAAAATTCAAAGTAATTATCGCAAATATAAAATGATTTCTTGTAAAAAAAATCTGACTGGTTTTGATGTTGCTAGAATGATATTAGATCAAAATGGTTTAAATCATGTTCATATTGTAGAAATATCTGGAGAATTAACAGATCATTATGATCCTACTAGAAAAGTAGTTAGATTATCAAAAGATATTTTTCATAATAATAGTATTGCCTCTATTAGTGTTGCGGCTCATGAATGTGGGCATGCTATTCAAGACAAAGAAAACTATTCTTTCATGAGAATTCGAGCTAGTTTAGTACCTTTTGTAAACTTTATTAGCGGTGCTGGATTCTTAGTTATTTTGATTTCCTTAGTGGCAGGTATTACAGGATATTTAATCTATGGAATTTTAATGATTTTAGTAACATTATTATTTCAATTAGTAACTCTTCCAGTAGAGTTTGATGCTTCTAAAAGAGCTTTAGACCAATTAAAAAAACTTGATATAGTTGACCAAGGAGAAATAGAAGGAGCGACTAATGTTTTAAAAGCAGCAGCACTTACTTATGTTGCTAGTGTTATTTCTTCTATTTTAAGCTTACTTCGTTTAATTATTATGTACCGTGATGAAAAAGACCGATAAGTCTTTTTTATTTTGCATATAGAATATTGGTATGTTCACTTACAATAATGGCTTCTTGATCCAAGGAACGAATCAAAGAAATCAAATCTTTATTTTGATTTCTTTTTAAAATAACAAATAAGACTTCTTTCTTAGAATCTTTTCCATAACCTTCAATTTTTGTAATAATGTAGCCATTTTGTCTTAAAATTTCGCTCATTTGCTTTTGTGTAATACAGATTAACATATTGTTACCAATTGCCATTTTTTCTTCCAGAATGCTTCCTATGTAAGATCCCAATAGTGATCCTACCGAGAAAATAAGAACCATACTAATGTTAATATCAATAATTGCGATGTGACTAGAGACAATCCAAATAATAGAAGTAGTGAATAGAAGAAAAGCTCCAAGCCATTTTTTTCCATTTGAAACGAGGATAAGACGTAGAGTTGCTAAAGAATTTTCAATGATTTTTAAGATAAAAATAATTAAGTATTTCAAGAGAATCACCTATCAATAGTATCGGTAAAATCAATTTTATTATACAAACTATAGATTTTTTTGACATTATTTGTTAAAATGTACTTAATAAGGTAGGGTGAAGACCTTTGGATATAGAAGTAATGAAAAAATCAATGAATGAATATTTCGAATATATTAAAGTTATTTATTTAAATGAATTTTCTAGTTATATGACACAAAGTACTAGAAATGAAATACAAGCTATGAATGATATTTTTGAGTGGAATGAAGAATTAATGTTTCGTGTGATTCAAGATAAAAAAATTATTTTTCACTTGAATTTGCCAAAGTTTATCGAAGAAAATGATTTAAAAAATGAAGAAACTTTAGTTGATATCTCTGTTCAAGGAAAAGATTACATTCATTATTTAATAGAAAATGAAAATAATGTTTACGCAATTGTAAAGAATAAGATTTTAAAAGAAATTATTAAATATTTTTTAAAGTGTGATAAAAGTGTAATCTCTTTAGGTGTGGCTGATATCATTGTAGATTACTTAAAAGTAAAATACAAATTACCTTGTGAAGATTGGATTCCATCAAAAGAAAAGGAAGTAGCAGTTTATTTAAAAGAAATTGTAGGAGAAAAAGTACTTTTATCTGGAATGATTAGTAATCAAGAACAAATTGTTCAGGATGCTTATAATGCTTATATTGAAAATAATGAATTAGAAAGCTATGAGGAGTTAAAGACTACATTAGATAAAGTTTATTTGGATTATTTTAAAAAAATAGGAAAAGTTTATTTTACGGATTCTTTATATGAATATGAAAATCTAAATTATGGAGTTTCTGGATTATCAAAGCAAGTGAAAGAAGAGAAAACAAAATTAAGCATGGTTCATTTAAAACGTTTAGCTTCTTTAAAAAACAGTTTGATGAATATTCAACAGCATCAATTTTTATTTACAGTGAGAGAAAGAATGTTAATTGAAAACAATATCATAGAAACAGATAAAATATTAAATGCTATTATGGTAGATGGAAAAGAAAATGTATTAGAACATATTGATAGTCAGTATGATAAAATTTTAAAAATTGAAGAAGAAAGCGTTCCTTTTGTTCAAACTATTTGGAATCATATTTTAACTAATATTTCTGGTTACCAAGATGGAAATGAATTTAGTTTTCTTTTAACTAATCAATTAAATTCAAGTATTATCGAAGCAAATTATATATCGAGTGAACACTTAAAAAATATTAGAACTTCTAGAAATGACTATGGTTTTATCATTGAGCCAAAGAAGAATATTATTTATGCTTCTAGCAAAGATATTTTATATCGTAATTATCAAGATGATACTAGTTATTCTAGTAATAAAGATACAGTTTATGCTGGTGATATTCCTTTGGAAATTGATAATCAAGAAACTTCTAAGTTAATTACTCCTAGTATGATTTTAAAAGATAATTTACAAGATCACATGATTCAAAATAAAATCCTTTTAACTTCTAAAGATGTTAGAGTTCTTGGAATTTATGTTTTTGCAGATGAAGAAGATTCTCCTAGTTATAATAAAGCAGTGTTATTATCAGAAGAATATGAACTTCCTATTGTTAGAATTTCGCCAAGATCTTATTTTAAAGGTAGAGAAGAACATAAGACAAAAATGGATATTAAAATTCAACCAATAGAAGTTCCTCAAAAATCATTCTTTGATCGTTTAAAAGAAGCTAGAAATAAACTATTCTATGAAGATTCAGAAACCAATCAAAAAGTTGCTTCATAACAAAATTAACCTTTTTTTGACAAAACTTTATAGTATGATAAATAGGGTGATTTTCGTGAGAAAATACTATTTATTCATTATAAAAAAGGAATATGGAAATACTTATAAAAATAAATCGTATGTTTTATATAAGATATTAGAAAATTTATCTCATTTAAAAACATGCGATTTTTCTTATGGAATTCAAATCTTTGAAGAGTTGTGTTTGCCATTTTCTGTTAAATTGCTTTCTAATTATATTGATAACCGTATTTCTTATAAAAGGATTAATTCTAAAATTATTCAATTAGATGATTATATAGAAAGAACATACCTTCAATTAGGTTATTCTTGTACCATTATAAAAAGCAATATCAATAATCCTAAAATTTTAAAAGTATTTCATATTTATAGCAAAGAAATATTTGTTTGTGATTTTGAAAATAAGGATTATTTTTGGCTAAGTGAACAGATAAAAAGTGGTAATTTTACTTACTCAAAACATATAATAGTATAGGTGAAGTGTATGAGTAAATTAGATCAATTTAAGGAATTTGTGAAGAAAAATCCTAATTTGGTAAAATATGTGAAGAATAATGAGATGACTTGGCAAAAATTTTATGAAATTTATGATATGTATGGAGAAGATACAGAAGTATGGAAGGATTATCAAAAGAAAGAAGAAAGTGTTCAAGATGTCTCTAAAACAGCTGCAGTTGGAGGATTTGATCTTATTAATTGGTTAAAAAATATCGATATTGATTCTTTTCAAGAAAATATTAATAGTGTCAAGAGAGTAGTCAGTGTATTACAAGAATTAGGTACAAAAGATACTCCTAGCTCTACTACTTCTAATTATAAACCAAGACCAATTTATAAACATTTTGAGGATTAATGAGCTTAGAAATTCAATTTAAATTAAAAAATAATCCTCCTTATTTACAATATTTAAGAGATAATTCTTATTGGTATCGTATTTTAAATCGCAATCCTAATTTATTTTCAGCTTTTGAAGAAGAAGTAAAAGAAAAATACAAACTTCGTCCTACAGATCGTATTAGTAAAGCATTAGATACGATTGAACTTCTTCAAAACGTTATGTCGACTTTAAAACAATAATATGATACAATGACAAAGGTGATTGTATGCGTATTATTAGTGGAAAATATAAAGGTAAAATTTTAAAAGGATTTCAAATTGAAGGTACTAGACCAACTATGGATCGTGTGAAAGAATCTCTGTTTGGCATGATTCAGAATTACATCCCAGGCAGCGTTTGTTTAGATTTATTTGCTGGTAGTGGGGCTTTAGGAATTGAAGCTTTGAGTAATGGAGCAGAAAAATGCTACTTCATTGACCATAATTCAATTGTGATAAAAACACTACAGCAAAATTTAAAACAAATAGATGGTGGAATTATTATAAAAGAGGATTATCAGAAATTTTTAAATACTATATCAGACCAATTTGATATTATTTTCTTAGACCCTCCTTATCAAGATAATTTAATTTCTATTTGTTTAAAAACAATTGAAGAAAAAAATTTGCTTTCTCCCTCAGGTATTGTTGTTTGTGAATATGAAAGTGAAATCTTCGAGAGTAATATGACAATCATAAAAGAGAAAAAATATGGTAGTAAATGGATTCGAATTTATAAAAAATAGAAAAAATCTATTTTTTTTTGCATTTTTAAAAGGAAATTGCAAACTTATGTAGAATGATAATATTGAGGAGGTGAGAGATGAAACGATATCCATTTGTGAAACAGATGAGCCATAAAGACTGTGGTGCTGCTTCCCTAGCGATGATTATTCAATACTATAAAGGATTGATTCCACTTGATAAGCTATATGATATGACCAAAACAACGAAGCAAGGTACGACCGCTTATCATTTGATTCAGGCAGCAAAAGAAATAGGTTTTGATGCTTTTGGCATTAAGTGTAACATTGAAGAAATTAAAAATAATAAATTACCAGCTATTGCTCATGTACTGATAGATGGGATTTATCCTCATTTTTTGGTAATTTATAAAATTGATTTCACTAAAAGACAATTATTAATTGCTGATCCAGCTACTAAAATTAAAACAATAAGTTTCTTTGACTTTTCAAAAATATTTACCCAACATTTGATTATTCTGACTCCCAACCGTAAAATTCCAAAAGAAAAAGTAATAACTAATCAAACATTAAAAAATATACTTTACTTTGATAAAATAAATTTTATAGAATTATTTATTTTATCGAATGTTGAAACAATTTTAATATTTTTAAATTTATATTTTATAACAAAGTTAAATTCTAATAATTTAATTTCACTGATCCTTTTCATGATGATTGTTATTACAGTTCAATTTTTTGTAGGAATTTTAAAAGATAAAAAATTAATCAGCATGAACCTTCATATTAGTAAAAAATTAATGAGTGAAACTTATCAAAGTATTCTCTTACTTCCTTATCAATATTATCGGAATCATACCACTGGAGATTTGATGACACGAATTAATGATTTGGAAGAAATAAAAGATTTTGTTCCCATTTATATAATAAAAATAAATCAATGTATCTTTTTGATAGGAACAACGATTTTTCTTTTCTTTCTTTGTAAGCAATTATTTATTATAATGGGTATTTTCGCAATTTTATACAGTATAATTGATTTTATTTTCCATAAAAAAGTACTTTATCAATGGAATTTATTAAAAGAGTATCATGGTAGATCAAATTCTTTTATTACGGAAACTATTTTAGGTATTGAAAGTATTAAAGGAATTAATTTAGAAAAGACATTTTATCAAAAGTATCAGGAAAAATTACAATTATACCAAGAAAAAAGTAAGGAATATCAATCGTGGAATTCAAAATTACAAATCATTCGAGATTATTTATCAAATTTTAGTCTAGTAATTTTATTTCTCTCCGGTTATCTTTTTATTCAACAAAATTTGTTAAATTTTCAACAATTGATTGCATTTTATTTTATTTATAATTATTTTAATCAATCGATGAAAACATTATTAGAATTAAGGGTATTATCTAAAAATATTAAAAATTCTTTATGTAGAGTTTTAAGTATTTTATTGAAAGATAAACCAACAGATCACAATGAAATAAGTGGAACGATTTGTTTTCATCAAAGCGATATTGTAAATAACGATGTTACATTATTAAAAAATGTTAGTTTTCAGATTAAACAAACTGATAAAATCATGATGATTGGTCCTAGTGGTAGTGGTAAGTCAACTATATTAAAAATGATCAAGCAATTTTATGAAGCTAATAATATCTATATTCATAAAATGGCTTATCAGCAATTTGATTTTAAAAATAAGGTAGCTTATCTTTCTCAAAATGAGTATTTATTTACAGGAACTTTATATGACAATATTACTATGAATCGTCCTATTGATGAACAAATTCTTCAAAAAGTAATTGATACTTGTGAATTAAAGGAAATTATTCAAAAAGATTCCTTAGGAATTTATTCATTGGTTGAAGAAAATGGCTTTAATTTAAGTGGTGGAGAAAGGCAGAGAATTATTTTGGCGAGAGCATTAATTTCTGATTTTGAATACTTATTAATTGATGAAGGACTATCTGAAGTAGATCAGAATGCAGAACGAAGAATTATTAAAAAAATATTTCAATATTATACTGATCGAACGATTATTTTGGTATCTCATCGATTAGATAATATAGATTTATTTCCAAAAGTTTTGAAAGTTAATCAAACTGTAGAAGTACTTACAAAAAATATAGGAGGTGTTTTGTGTTACAAAACTTGATATGGGCAATGATTTGTTCTACTTTATTAAGGAAGTTTTATTTATAAAAGAGGAAAAGAATGAAGTTACAATTCAACTAGAATTAAAAGAATTGTTAGAAAAAAATAAGAAAATTACCATTCAAATGAATTGTGAAGGAAAGTTAATTAAGGAAATTATATTGAAAAAGGAGGAAAAATGACAGATAAACAATTAAAAGAAATCAAAGGTGGGGGATTTAATTTTGGTGTTGGATTATTAATTGGAGGTCTTTTTACATTTATGGTTGGTTTAGTAGATGGTTATGTAAGACCACTTGCTTGTCGTTAGGAGTGATAGTATGAGAGATGAAGAATTAAAACAAATTAAAGGTGGCGCCATTACAGCTACTTGGATTTCAGCATTTGCTAGAGGAATTAATTCTATTTTAGAATTAGGACGTTCCTTAGGAAGTTCTATTAGAAGACTTCAAAATGGAAGACTATGTTAGTTAAACACAAAAAGACAATACTGATTACAACAATTATTTTATTAATCCCTATTTTGATTCCTTTTTTAACAACTTTGATAGACATTATATTGAATTTAGGAAGATATTTTGGATCTCTTGCTAGAACAATATCATGTAAATAAAAGCCATTATTGGCTTTTTTTCTTTATAAAAGTAATAAAAATGTTGAAAAATGTTGTTTTAAGTGTTATACTATTAACAGTTTCGGAAGGGAGGGATATTATGACAAAAGTGGTAGTGAAGAACGGTAATGTCGAGAATGCAATCAGAACGTTTAAACAAAAGAACGCAAAAAGTGGCCTCCTAAAAGAAGTTCGTGAAAGACAAGAAGGTTATTTAAAACCAGGTGCTAAAAGAAGAAAAGCTAGAAAAGAAGCTATTAGAAATAGCCGTAAAAGAGCAAGAGAAAATTATTAAGAGCTATTGAAAGCTCTTTTATTGAATAGAAAGGAAATTTCAATGAAAGAAAAAATACTAGAAGACTTAAAAAGTGCTATGAAAAGTCAAGACAAAGAAAAGCTTTCTGTTATTCGTATGGTAAAAGGAGCTATTTCTTTAGAAGAAATTAATAAAAAAATAGAGCTTAGTGATGATGATATTATTGCAATTATTGCAAAGCAAATAAAAACAAGAAAAGAATCTATTGTAGATTTTGAAAAAGGAAACCGTCAAGATTTAGTAGAACAAACAAAAAGAGAAATAGAAATTTTAAATCAATATATGCCTCAACAGTTTAGCGAAGAAGAAATCAGCAATATATTGAATGAAATTTTTGATCAAGTTCAACCAAAGGGAATTTCAGATATGGGAAAAGTGATGAAGGAAGCTTCTAGTCGCTTTAAAGGAAGAGCAGATATGTCTTCTGTTAGTCAAATGATAAAAGATCGATTAAACAATTGCTAAAAACTTTTAGAAAAAAGTTTTTTTTCTTTTTTTTTTTACGTTTTTATAGTATAATTGTATTTAGATTATAGGGGATGATGAAATGAAGCATGTCTATACAAGTATTGATATTGGATCCGATTCAATAAAAGTAGTAGTTTGCGAATTATTTAATAATAAGTTAAACTTATTAGCAGCATCTTCTGTGAAATCAAGAGGAATAAAAAAAGGGTTAATAACAGATGGAAATGAAGCAAGTGTTTCTTTAAAAAAAGCAATAAAAGAAGTAGAGGATATGCTAGGAATTAAAATCAAAAAAGTTTTAGCAACAATTCCTAACTATTTTTCTGAATTCATTATTGTAAAAGGCAACAAAGAGTATGAAGAAGAAACATTGATTACTGGAGAAGAAATTGTAAATTTATTTCAAGATGTTATTCGTGATACTGATAAAAAAGATAAAGAAATGGTTACATTAATTCCAATTGATTTTATTGTGGATGATCAAACAGGAATTAAAGACCCAAAAGGTTTAACAGGTACTCATTTTGCAACTCGCGCAGTTATGGTATTAACACCTAAAAAGAATATTTTATCCGTTGTCACTTTACTTGAAAATGTTGGTTTAGAAGTTGTAGATGTTAACTTAACAAGTATTGGTGATATGGGCTCTGTAAAAGATAAAGATATTAAAGATGGTGTTGGAGCGATTATTAATATTGGCCATGAAACTACTTCTATTTCACTATATAATAAAGGAATTATTGTTAATAATTCTATGATTGGTATTGGTGGAAAAAATATTGAAAATGATATTTCTTATATGTATAAGGTTACTCCAAGTGATGCTATTAAGATTAAAGAGAAATTTGCTTTAGCACATAAAAAATATGCTAGTAAAAGCGATTTCTATGAAGTTACTAATAAAATGGGAGAATCCATTAAAATTAGTCAATTTGAAGTTTCAGAAGTGGTAATGGCGAGAATTGAAGAAATTCTAGTTTTAGCAAGAAAAGAAATAAATGTTTTGACAAAACGCGACATAGATTATATACTAATAACTGGTGGCACTAGTAGTATGACAAATTTTTCACTTATTGCTGAAGAAGTTCTAGGAGATATTGCTAAAGTAGGTAGTATTCGTTTAGTTGGTCTTAGAAATAATAAATATTCTGCATGTGTTGGAAATATTGCATATTTTATTAGTAAATTAAAATTAAAAGGAAAACTATATTCCATGATTAGTAAAAATGACATGGAAGATTTATCTTCTAGTAAAAATGGAGTGTTAAGTGTTTCAGATGAATCAATGCTAGGAAAAGTGTTTGGTTACTTTTTTAGCGAATAGGGAGGATTAGAATATGTTTGGATTGGAAATAGATCAATTAGCAAAAATTAAAGTTATCGGTGTAGGTGGCGGTGGAAATAACGCTGTCAACCGTATGATAGAATCAGGTGTACAAGGAGTAGATTTCATTGTTGCTAATACTGATTTACAAGTTTTAAATAATTCCAAAGCACCAGTAAAAATACAAATTGGAGTAGAATTAACCAGTGGTTTAGGAGCTGGAGGAAAGCCTGAAATCGGAAAAGAATCTGCTTTAGAATCTCGCAATGAAATAGAGGCTGCTTTAGAAGGTGCTGACATGGTATTTATTACTTGTGGTATGGGTGGAGGAACTGGAACAGGAGCAGCTCCTGTCGTTGCTGACATCGCACAAGGTATGGGTGCTTTAACTGTTGGTATTGTAACAAAACCATTCTCATTTGAAGGAAGAAAAAGAATGGAAAATGCTTTAAATGGTTTAGCGGAATTAAAAAAACATGTAGATACATTAATTGTTATTCCTAATGATAAATTGCGTGAAATTATTGATAAATCAACTCCGTTATTAGACTCTTTTAAAGAGGTTGATAATGTTTTAAGACGTGGTGTACAATCCATTTCCGATTTGATTGCTGTTTCTGGTTTAATCAATCTAGACTTTGCTGATGTAAAAGCTGTAATGGAAAAAAGAGGAGACGCTTTAATTGGTATTGGTATGGGCGTTGGTGAAAATCGTGCTAGTGAAGCAGCACGTGAAGCAGTTACAAGTCCATTGTTGGAAAAAGGAATTAGTGGAGCAACAGATGCTATTATCAATGTAACTGGTGGAGAAAATTTAACACTATTTGAAGTTGAAGAAGCTGCTGAAGTAATTAGAGAGGCTGCTAATACAGATATCAATACAATTTTTGGAGCTGTAATTAATGAAAATTTAAATGATGAAATTATTGTAACTGTAATAGCTACTGGTTTTGAAGATGATAAGGAACCAGAAGAATCTAAAAATTTAATCAATGATACAAGAAGCAGTGTTATGGCAGATGTAGATGATGACGATGATGATTCTGATTTACCTCCTATTTTACGTAAAAGAGTATTTTAATAAAGAGCCTTTAAAAGGCTTTTTTTGTTTTAACAAAATAGAAATTGTTATTTGAATAAGTTAATAGATTAATAACAAATTACAATATAAACAAATGTTTGTGAAAATGTTAATAAAAGCATTTAAAAGGTGTTTTTATATGTTATAATGAAAAAGGTGATATCGTGAAAAAATATATTAAAGGAAATTTTACAAAAACGATTTTTTCATCCGATAATGGTTATATTATTGGATTGATAAAGGTTCGTGAGACCAATGATCCTTCATTAGAAGATTATGTGAATAAATCGATTACATTTACAGGTTATTTTGCAACATTAACAGAGGATGATAGGTATATTTTTTATGGAGAAGGTATTCAACATCCTAAATATGGCTTTCAATATCAAGTGGAAGAATATGAACGAATTAAACCAGAAGATAAAGATGGAATTGTTGAATTTTTAAGTAGTGATTTATTTCCTGGAATTGGCGAAAAAATTGCAATTAAAATAGTAGATACACTTGGTGAACAAGCTTTAGATAAAATACTAGAGGATAAATCTGTATTAAATCAGGTACCAAAATTATCTAGCCAAAAAATAGATACCATTTATCAAATATTGACCAAATATGAAGAAAGTCATAAAATTGTTGTTTATTTAACAGAACTTGGGTTTAATATGAAAGATGCTTTAGATATTTATAACAAATATAAATCTTCTACTGTTATGATATTAGAAAATAATATTTTTGATATTATTGATGAAATTGAAACGATATCGTTTATAAAAATTGATGAGATTAGTAAAAAACTGAATTTTGAAGCAGATGATTTTAGAAGAATAAAAGCTTGTATTATTTATGTAATGAAGAATATTATTTTTCAAACAGGGAATACTTATTTAGAGTATCCAGTTATTAAATATGAAGTAGAAAAATATTTAAAATTTATTCCAGATGAAAATGATTTTGGAAATTTAATCGATGAATTACGATTTGAAGGAAAAATTGTTGTTGAAAATGATCATTATTATTTGAAAGATATTTATCAAGCAGAACAAGTCATTGTTGAAAAAATTAAAATTTTAAATGAAAAGCAACCTCTAAACTATAAAAAAATAGAAAAACAATTACAAATGTTAGAAGACTATAATCATATTCAATATAATGAAAAGCAAAAAGAAGCAATTCAAAAAGCCTTAAGTAATCGTTTGTTAATTATCACAGGCGGACCTGGAACTGGAAAAACAACAATCATTAAAGCAATTGTAGAAATGTATAGAGTACTGAATAATTATGGATATGATGAATTAATTGAACATTTAGCGTTATTAGCTCCTACAGGTAGAGCTAGTAAGAGAATGAGTGATTCTACAAATCTTCCTGCAACAACAATTCATAGATTTTTAAAGTGGAATAAAGAAAACAATGAATTTTTAATTAATGAATACAATAAAGATTTCAGTGATTTTATTATTATTGATGAAGTTAGTATGATTGATATTAATTTGTTAAGTAGTTTAATGAAGGGTTTAACTAATAATATTCAAATTATTTTTGTTGGCGATGCGAATCAACTTCCTAGTGTTGGACCTGGTCAAATTTTAAAAGATTTTATTGATAGTGAAGTAATTGATACTGTCGAGTTGGATTTATTATATCGACAAAGTAATGATTCTTATATTAACCGATTCGCAATTGAAATTAAGGAAAATAGTTTGAGCCCTGATTACAAAACAATGAAAGATGATTATGCATTTTTAGAATGTAATAGTTCTATGATAAAAAGTACTTTAAAAAATTTATGTGAGCAAATCATTCAAAAAGGATATGATTATAAAAGCGTTCAAATACTAGCTCCCATGTATATGGGCGAAAATGGCATTAATAACTTGAATAAAGAACTTCAAAATATATTTAATCCAAAAAGTGATGATAAAGAAGAATTAATATTAGGAGATATTACTTTTCGAAAAAATGATAAAATTTTACAATTAGTTAATATGCCAGATGAAAATGTTTTTAATGGAGACATAGGAAAAATTATAGAAATAATTCCTGCTAGTCATAGTGAGTCAAAAAAATCTGAAATTTATGTAGATTATGATGGAATTATTGTAAAATATTTACCTAAAGATTTTAATAAGATAAAACATGGTTATGTTATTACAATTCATAAATCACAAGGTAGTGAATTTGAACTAGTAATATTACCAATCAGTCATAGTTATAATCGAATGCTTTATCGAAAATTAATTTATACAGCAGTTACAAGAGCAAAAAGAAAATTGATTTTAATTGGGGAAGAACAAGCTTTCTTATATGGAATTTCTAATAATAATGAGTTTATCCGAAACACAGATTTAAAAAATAAATTAAAAAAGATGTATAATAATATTTAGAAGCTATAAACTAATAGTGTATGTTATTACATACATATATCATATTTTTTAGTCAGAAGGTGATAATATGAAGTTAGGAAAAAGTTTAGCCCTAATGGGAATGGGCGCAGGTGCTGTTTTAGCATATCAAAAATATAATAAGCCAGTAATGGATAAAATGGAAAAAATTGTTGATAAGACAATGAAAAAGGCAAACGAAAAACTAGAAGATATGATGTAACATAAAAAAACTCTTTCAATTGAAAGAGTTTTTTCATAGAAAGGGAGCACTATTCTGTGCTCATAAGGAGTAATTCTTTAAAAAGATTTACATTAATAGCTTGTCAGTATCTCAACTGACATTAATAGTTTACCACATTTTTCTTTTTATAGTTAAATTTTCACATTATTTTCATAAAAAATATTGATTGAAGGCATTATTTTTTTTATAATGACTATGGTGGTAATATGAAAAGAATTTTGTTATTCGCTGTTTTTGTTCTTTTAACGATATTTATATATATAAAAGTAGATTATCACGATTATACGAATCAATCTATTCAAATAGAAAAAAATTGTAATCTTTATATGAAACAAGATGATAAATTCAAAAAAGTTGGAACAGTATTTCAAAATACTATAATAAAACCGATTAAAAAAGAAGGAAAGTATTATTTATTAGACTCTAATTATTATATTTTAATAGAAAAAGCAAAATTATATGAAGCTTCAGAAAATAATCATTATCAAAATTATATCCCTTTTAATGAAAAAATAATTACTAAGAAAGGCATTTTTTTATATCAAAATAATAAGGCGTTTCGAGTTGATTCTCAGCTTTCTTTTCAAGTGATTATGAAAGATGATTTATTCTATTATGTATTGTGGAATGATCAACTAACAAAAATTAAAAAGGAATCTGTCCGAGATGTTCAGAATTTTGGTCATTATAATGGAACGGATTCTATTAGTGTTTTAGATTTTACTCATTCGAACTATGACAAACAACAATTAGATATGTTGAAAGACTATTTAACAATTTCATTAGATGAATTTCATAAATGGCAAAATAATCAAATTAATCTTCCTAATAATGCCATATTATTAATTGGATCGAACTCGGAGTATAATCATTATATATGGAATACATCAGATGAGTTTGCTATTTCCAATAAAGCAGCAACGAAATCAGAGAAAAATAGCTACGATGTAGGTCAAGCAATGGATCAATTTCAACAAATGTTGAATAAAGAAAAAATTTATGATATGTCTGAAGTAGCTACTAGTGTCCCTGTATTGAATTATCATTTTTTCTATGCAGATTCTATTTCTTGTCAAGAGGACATTTGTTTACACACTGATAAATTTAAACAACAATTAGATTATTTAAGAGATAACAATTATAAGGTATTAACGATGAGAGAATTTATTAATTGGTATAATGGTAAAATGGATTTACCTAAAAAATCAGTATTAATAACAATTGATGATGGTGCTTTAGGAACCGGTACACATAATGGTAATTTGTTAATTCCTATATTAGAGGAATATCAGATGCCAGCAACTTTATTTTTAATTACTGTATGGTGGCCAAAAGAAAATTATCAGTCAAAATATTTAGAAGTTGAGTCACATGGTTATGATATTCATAGAGTAGGTGAATGTAATCATATGAGAATAGAGTGTTTAAATAATGTTGAATTAACAGATGATATTAAAACATCTATAAATCTTTTGGGTACTAATAATGCATTTGCTTATCCTTTTTATGATTATACAGAAAATTCTATAGCAGTTTTAAAAAATTTAGGATTTCAAGTTGCTTTTGTAGGTGGTGATAGGAATGCTACTAGATCTGATGAACAATATTTAATTCCAAGATATCCAATTTATGATTCGACAACTTTAGATCAATTTGTTGAAATGGTGAATTAAAAAAGACGATTACTGAATATCGTCTTTTTGTTGATTATATAGTCCATATTTTTTTGTTAGTTCAATCAAGTTATCGACTTGTATTGTTTTTTCTTCAATATCTTCTAAATCATCATTCATAATTTGTTGATGAGTATCATTATTTTCTACAGATAACTTTTTTTGATTTATTGTTTGATAAAAGGATAAAAAGTAACTAATAAGTGATAATATCTGGAGATTGATTGTAGTTACTTTAAGACCATTTGTTAAAATACTTAAATGATGAGTTGTAATAGTTATAAAGGAACAAATGATAGTAATAAATAAAAAGGTAGTTTTAAATTTTCCAATCATTAATGATTCTGTTTTTCCTGTTTTATAATGATAATAAAGATTTGTTATAGTGATAATTACTTCTAATGCTAATAAAGCAAATAAAGGTGATGCAGAATCATTTTTAGGAATTAAACAGATAATTAATCCAATTGCGAATACTTTATCTGCAACAGCATCTAATTTTGCTCCTTTTAAAGAAGTAACGTTCCAATATCTTGCAAGTTTTCCATCTAGCATATCTGTTAAAGCAGCAATAATAGATAGAATAATAACAGCTTTTATATATCCTAAAAAGCTTAATAGAATTAAAATAGGAGTTAAAGAGATTCTTATTATAGTTAATATATTAGGAATCATTTGTTTATATTCAGTTTTCATTATGTATCCCTCCGATAATAATATTATTCTAACATTTTTTAAAACATTAATCAATGTAATAAAATAGATATTTTTTCATATGATATAGTGTATTATATTTTTAATACGTGGAAATTTATAGTGCTATAAATTTCCTTTTTTGTTTTCTGAAAGTATGGTATAATAAAAATACTTGCTGATATAGTATAAAGGTATTACGAGGCCATGGTAAGGCTTTAATCGGTGTTCAATTCACCGTATCAGCACCATTGACGAATCTGTTCAAACTATTCGAACTTATATATATGAATCAATTAGAAATGATTGGTTTTTTTGTTTTCAGAAATAACTATGTTTTAAAACAAGAACATAAAGAGAAACTATCTTCATTTCTTGATTCAGTCAGTAAAACAAATGAAAAATATAAGAAAATTCAAACTCTTTCTGTACTCTTAATAATGCAGATACGGAAATTAAAGAAAATCACGAGAAAATTAAGACACTAATTGAAAATAATGAGGTACTTATTTTAAGATTTAACTAAGAATATTCGTAGCAAAGATAAAAAATCGAAGAATTAAAAGAAGAAAATCTAACTCATATAAAAATTATTATAATGAAGAGAAAGTAGATTTAGAAAAGGATAATGATGGTGTGGAAATATAAAAAAATATGATATAATTATACAGAAATACTGGAGGTATTTTTATGGAAAAAAAATATGGGGTTATAAAAAAAGTATATATACCTAATGATAATAAAAATGATGTAATGATTTCAAATAAAATTGGTTTTATAATTGAAATAGACAATAGACTATATAAATATGAAATTGAACAAAATGAAGAAATTTGCGAAATAATGAAAAATGATAAAGTGGAATTGATTATTCAAACTATTGGTAATCATAAATTTGTTGATATAAGAAAATCAGGTGATGAATATAATGAGTAATTACGAAAAATTAGGATTATATGAACATAATATAAGAAGCTATGAAAAAGTAAAAGAACATTTTGAAAATGATAATATTGCTGCTATTGTTCATGCTACAGGAACTGGAAAAAGTTTTAATGCTTTACAACTATCTTTAGATAATAAAGATAAAAAAATAATTTATGTAGTTCCATATGAATCTATTATTGAACATGAAAAAGAATTAATTGAACAAAATAATAATATTTCATTAGAAAATGATTTTCCAAATTTAGAATTTAGAACGTATCAAAGTTTTATAAATATGAGTGAAGAAGAGATATCTGAGTTAGAAGTAGATTTACTAATTCTTGATGAATTTCATCATATAGGTGCTCCAATATGGGGTGCAAGAATAAATACTCTTGTGGAAACTCATGAAGATTTACAAATTTTTGGTATGACAGCATATACAGTTAGAGATAGAGGAACATCATATGAAAGAGATATGGTAAATTCGGAAACTAATGAGTTGTTTTCTAATAAAGTTGTAAGTAATTATGACTTGTGTGATGCAATAATAGATGAAGTTTTACCTAAACCAAATTATAAAAGTGGATATGTATTTTTAGAAGAAACTTGTGAATGTTTAGAAAATAAAATAAATTCTTTAAATCCTAATTCTGCTGATTATAAAGAATTATCGCCATTATTAAGAGATTTGAAAAAAAGAATTCATGAGGCTCCAGGATTAAGTGCTATATTTAAAAATAATATAAAACTTAATGGTAAATATATTTACTTTTGCCCATTAAATTCTGAGCCCGGTGTTAATGATATGGATAGTATAATGGCTGAAGCAAGAAATTGGATTCATGAAATGGGATTAACTGAAGACGATTATGAATTTTATATGACAACAAGTAATATGGGTGAAGCCGGAAAAAGGAATAGAGATGCCTTTTATAATGATAAAGATTTAGGGCAAAATGATACAAGCAATAAACTAAGAATAATGTTTACTATTAATCAATATAACGAAGGAATTCATGCCCCAGGATTAAATGGTGTAATAATGGGAAGAAGTACAAATTCTGATATTATATTTTTTGAACAATTAGGTAGAGCTCTATCTGTTGGTAATGATACAAAAAAAGAATTTGAAAAATATAATTTAAAATCCAAAGAAGAATTGATAGTTGAATGTAAAAAAAGAGAATTAACTTGTAATGATTTAATGTCTAAAGAAGAATTAATTGAAATATTAATAGCACCAATAATTATTGATTTATCTAATAATATTAGATTTATCAAAGATTTAGAAAGTAATTTAAAAGATAGAATTAAAGAATATCAATTATCAAGTGAAGGCTTAAAAAGAGAAATTCATTTAAAAAATTCATCATTTGATATAGATATGATAAATGAAGACCTATTTAGGATTATTGAATATATGAGTGATAGGTTAACAATGTCATGGATGGATAAATATGAATTAGCAAAAGAGTATTATGGTCATCATCACAATTTAGAAGTATCAAGCAATTTTAAAACAACAAATGGATATGAATATGATGAAAATGGAGTTAATTTAGGAGCTTGGATTTCAAATCAAAGACAAGCATATAATAGCAAAGGTGACTGTAAGATAACAGAGGAACAAATAAAATTATTAGAAGAAATAGGAATGAGATTTAGAATTAAAGATAATGATGGTGAGTGGAGAAAAAAATATGAATTAGCCAAAGCATATTATGATTATCATCACAATCTAGAAGTGCCAAGAAATTTTAAAACAACGAACGGATATGAATATGATGAAGATGGAGTTAATTTAGGAGCTTGGATTTCAAATCAAAGATTAGCATATAATGGTAAAGGAACAGGAAAAATAACAGAGGAACAAATTAAAATGCTAAAAAGTATTGGAATGATATGGATATCTGAAAATATTGATAAAAAACTACAAAATGAAATTATTAATGATGAAAATATTAATAGAAAACAAGCAGAAATATATAATAGGTTTTTAGAATATTTATCCTCTTTTGAAAGCAATGAATTTTTATCTAGAAATGAGTTTAATGATAAATTTATTGATCAATTAAATTCTTCTAGTAGAAAAAAATAATAAAAATACATATTATTCTATAGATAGAATTGATATTTATGAAATTCTATCTTTTTTGATATAAGTGTTCAAAATATACTCTTGTATAGTTCCATTAAATAATTATTTGAACATTTTTTACGAGTAGTATTTTTAAACAAGGATAAATTATTTGATAAGGAAAAAGAATACAAAAATACTTTGATGTATTAAAAGATTTGTATAAAAAAGGCCTTATTAAGAGTACGCTTCTAACGAATTAAATGATAAATATAATTTTAGTAAAAAACACGATGATAAGTAAAAATATAATTTTGAGATAGAAATGTAATAAGTTTTAAGAAATTCACAATATTTTGGCAAGACTGTATTTGACAGTAGGGATGAAATATGCTAAAATAACGATCAACTAAAAAAAGGGGGAAAAAAATTTATTATGGAATTTTTAGCTTTATGGTTAGGAACATGTGTTGCAAGTTTTGGAATGGAAATAACAAATGAATTGAGAATGTTTAAAGATGCTGCAGATGCTGGATATAAAATTGATGTAAAAAGATTATCTGAATTAGGAATGCAATTAAATCCGAATGCAACAAAGGAAACACTATTATCAATGCTAATACCAATATTTAATGTAATGCAAGTATTTCAAAGAACAATACAATACAATAATGTTAGACCAATGATACTAGATCAATTAAGTGTAATCGATGCTTTAGAAGAGATGACAGAAAGTGAAAAAGCAGAATATTTAAAAAATCCAACAGGATTAAACGCTTTGGTTGTTCCATTAAAATCAGAAATAAGATTGTCAAAAGCAATATCGATTAAAATCAATGATGGTAATGAACATAGTGAGATTTATTATGAAATGGGTGAATCATTAGATGATATTACTATTTTAAAGGTTAGTGGTTCAGCATCTAGGTTAACTGTTGAAGAACAAAAGAAAAGGGTCGTTGAAGCACGGGATCAAGCAGGAATGAGAAAATATGGAAGCACAGAAGCACTTATTGATAATTTAAAAAGTAATACAAGTATAGATTTGAGTGATAGTAAAGAAGATAGAAAAGACGAAGAAACTATTTCACCAATTTCACAAGAATTAAACATTAGTAAACAAAAAAGAGCATTAGAAAGCTTAAAAAGTGAACTACTAGAAGAACAAAAAACAGTACAATCTGTTCAAACGGATAAAGGGCCAACATTATCAAAAAGAAAAAAGTAGCATGAATTTATTGCTGCTTTTTTCATATTTTGCTAAACTATATGTAGTGATTGATTCTTATATCAATTATTGTATTAAAAGTTGTAGATAACTATGACAATAGCACCAAATTGATACTAAACTCCAACTACAAAAGTTCGAACTTCTAAATACCTAAATTTATGATACAATATTTCTAAATTTGAATGGTGGTTATGGTAATGAAATTATTAGGAGAAGATTTAGAAAGGATAAATTTCTTATACAAAAATTTATTAGAGTTATTAAAACAAAAATTTATACTAAATAATAATTTAAATCTTAAAAATGCTTTAGAATTTATTAATTACTTTTAAAACTACTTTATTACTTCTAGAAGGATATTACTGAGACATAGTGTCATATTTTAATACTAAATCATGTTATACTAAGGAAGTAGTATTGTTTTTGAAATCTAATTGAATAATCAATTACAATGTGATACTATGAATTTTGATATTCATCGTGAAAATAGAAGAGTTTAGGTTCTATTTATAAGATTACTTTTATAGAAGAAAATCTTTATCTGAATATGAGTAAGATAAAGTAAAAATAAAAAAATATAATCAGAATTTAAGAATAGATAATTATTCTACTTTTTTCATCGGAAAGTAGTTTTATATACTTGTATATGATTAAGTAAATAGAATAATTTTAAAAAAAGTAGTAAGACCTTTTTAAATATTATTTTTTTAAAATTTTTATTTTATTATTTGTAGATAAATTTTTTGCTATAAAAGAATAAAAACTATCTTCTTCTAAGTTTCCTAAATTGTAATGATCCATATCTATGTAGCTACCGTCACCTTGTGTTGTAATGTTACCTTTTGAAGTGATATAAAAATAATTGGAAAATAAATAAGAATTGGAATCTAATTTTTCTATTTCGATAGTTTTATTTTCAAAATTAAAGTATTTTCCAAAATAAAAATTTTCTTTTGCTTTACCACTAAGAATGATTTCATCTTCTAATTCATCTAGCGTACCTGTTTTTTGAAAATTAATTTTGTCAGAGAGATATTTATATTTTTCTATTATTTTAGGATCATAATTATGAAACTGATCATTGGAAAATATGATTCCAACAGAATTACTAATATCATTACTTTGATATAACTCGGGAAATTTTTTAAGACAATACTCTTGGTACTTTAAAAGATTGGAGATTAATTTCTCATCATATATTGTTGCATTTGTATTGAATCCAATTGAAAAAACAAAAAGATTTTCTTCTATAATTTTATTGATGGCATATATAATTGCTTGAGTGTTGAGTAATGGCTCTCCACCACTGAAAAAGAGTTTATAGATATAATGATTACACTTTAATAATAAATCGATGTATCTATAATCAATATCAATATTTTGACAATCTCCTCGCATACAATGTTTACAGTTTAAATTACAACGTCTTGTGACTTCAATAGTAATATTTTTTAAAATTATGTTCATATTAAAACCTCTTTGGTTATGATAACAAAAACAAGACATAAAATCAATTGTAGATAATTAATTTATAGTGACTTTATAGTTAAAAATTGATATAATGAACACATAGATAATCATATAAATAATAATTTAAATAATAATTAACTTTTAATAAAGTTTCAATTGTTTAAGAGGTAAAATTATTTATTATGGGATAATAAAAGAGGAGATTACAAATATGAAAGATTGTCATGTACACACAAATATCAGTCACGATGGAATATCATCAATAAAAGATTATTTAGATATTGCTCAATCTAAAAATGTAGATGAGATAACATTTACAGAACATTATGATATATATGATGGATTAAAAACAAATCTAAAAACGTTAGATGTGAATCAATATGAAAAAGAATATTATCAGTGTAAAGATGATGATCAGTTAAAAACTAATTTTGGTATCGAAATTGGATTACAACCTGATACTTACACTCAAATTAACAATATGGTAAAATCTCATCATTTCGATTTTATAATTGGTTCATCTCATATTACTTGTAAAAAGGATATTGCTATGGATAAAAGTTTTTTTGATGGTATTACAAGGAGAGAAGCATATTTAAAATATTTTAGAGAAGTTTTACAAAATATAAAATTATATAATGATGAATTTGATGTTTATGGACATATCGATTACATAGTAAGATATGGTGGATATGCTGAAAAGAAAATAGATTATGATGAATTTCAAGAAATATTGGATGAAATTTTAATTCAATTAATAAAAAAAGATAAAGGAATAGAAATAAATACCTCAGGTATTAGATACGGATTAGGAATGCCTCATCCAAATAAAGAAATTATCAAAAGATATAAACAATTAGGAGGAAAAATTATTACAATGGGTTCTGATGCTCATAAAATTAATGATTTAGGAGCAGACTTTGATGTCGCAAGTTCTATTTTAATGGATGCCGGTTTTCAAGAAATAGCAGTATTTCATAATAGAACTCCTGATTTTGTTAAAATAAAAGAACTTGTTAAGTAAAAAATTAGTATAGGTCTAACTAAATATTCAAATTCTGTCTAAAACATATTTGAAATATTTTGAATACGATATATAATGTGTTAGGTGGTTATATGAATCAAAAATTAAATTTTGAAAAGGCAGAAATTAGGGATTTAGATGAAATATTAAACTTATATTTAGAAAGATCCAATTGGTTTAAGGAAAATCAGATTAAACAATGGAGCAATTATTTGAAAAGTCATCCTGTAGCTGATTTTGAAAAAGCAATTCGTACACAAAATTATTATGTTATGCGTGATCATGGAACGATTATAGCTGGGTTTGAACTATCAACAGATAGTAAACTTTGGAAAGAGAAATCAGAAGATGTTTACTATATTCGTAAAGTCGTTACAAAAGTAGGATATAAAAATATAGGTTCTCTTATTTTTGATAAATGTAAGGAAATTGCTGCATCAAATAATAAACATTATTTAAGATTAGAGTGTATCAAATCCAACAACAAATTAAATGAAATTTATGAAAATTATAATTTTAAGTGGATTCGTTATTGTAATGATGGATTATGCCATTTTTCATTACGAGAATTAAAGATTAATTAATAAAAAATTATCGTAAGTAATTATAAATTGAAAAAGTAAGTGTCCGTTTAGGACATAAAAAAGACACATAGATTTA